>Ga0187894_10004294_pt1 | contig 15381 bp, 9 predicted proteins | sample GBC1701081metaG_FD_136650 | JGI IMG/M metagenome (GOLD analysis project Ga0187894, IMG submission 136650) | White microbial mat communities from a lava cave in the Kipuka Kanohina Cave System on the Island of Hawaii, USA - GBC170108-1 metaG ... | reverse complement strand
TGCCCCGAGAGCCGCACGGAGTACCCGGGGCGCGCGGCGAGCCGCGCGCGGACGGGCTCGAGCGCGCGCTCCACGTCCCGCACGACCTCGCCGAGCGCGCGTCCCTGCACGTTGTGCGACACGACGATCCGGCGCGATACGTTCTCGCGGTTGATGTTGTTGGGCGTCCACGTGAGGTCCACGTCGGCGACCTCGGACAGCACGATCCGCTCGCCCCCCTCGCCGTGCAGGGTGAGCTCCGCGATCCGGTCGAGGTCCGACCGGTCCTCGGCCCGGAGCCGCAGGATGATCGGGTAGGCGGTCTGGCCCACGACCATGCGGGAGATCTCGCCCCCCTCGAGCGCCAGCTCGATCAGCTCGGCGACGCGTTCGACCGTGAGGCCGCGCCGCGCGACATCCTCGCGCCGCGGCCGCACGTCCACCTGCCGCATGAGCACCTGCGCCTCGACGATCAGGTCCTTCACGCCGTCGATGCCTTGGACGGCCGCCTGGACTTCCGCCGCGATCTGCCTGAGCACCTCGAGGTCGGGGCCGAACACCTTGATCGCGACCTGCGCGTTGACGCCCGAGAGGAGGTGCGAGAGGAGGTGCGCGAGCGGCTGCTCGACGGACGACGCGACGCCCGGCAACTCCTCGGCGATCCGCTCGCGGATCTCCCCGATGATCTCCTCGCGGCTGCGGTCGGCCTTCGGGTCGAAGGTGACGATCACCTCGGTCGTGTTGACGCCCTCCGCGTGCTCGTCGCCCTCGCCGCGGCCGGTCTTCCGCCCGAGCATCGCCACCCCCCGAACCCCCTTGACCTCCTGCTCCAGGCGCCTGCCGAACTCGTCGGACGTGTCGAGCGAAGCCCCCGGCGGCAGGATCAGGTTGATCTGGGCCGTCCCCTCGTTGAACGGGGGCAGGAACTGCGAGCCGCGCGTGCCGAGCACGACGAGCGCCGCGACCGACAGCGCGCCGACCACGGCCGCGATCCCCGCGGGCCGCCGGCACGAGAAGTCCATCACCCGTCCCGCAACGTCCTTCGCGTGGCGCACGACCCAGGAGTCGCCGCGGCGCTCGGTCGCCTTCGCGTTCGGCAGCAGGTAGAAGCAGAGCACGGGCGTGACGGTCAGCGACACGACGAGCGACGCGAGGATGCTCACGATGTACGCGATCCCGACCGGCGTGAAGAGCCGCCCCTCCATCCCGGTGAGCGCGAAGAGGGGGACGTAGACGACGACCACGAGCAGCGTGCTCACGAGAATCGGCTTCCGGACCTCGCTCGACGCCTGGTAGATGACGAAGAGGGGGTGCTTGGGGGATCCGGTCTCGCGGTTCTCGCGCAGCCGGCGGAAGACGTTCTCGACGTCGACGATCGCGTCGTCGACGAGGACGCCGATCGCCACCGCGAGGCCGCCGAGCGTCATCGTGTTGATCGAGACGCCCACCAGCTTGAACACGAGCGCCGTGATCGCGACCGACAGCGGGAGGGCGGTGAGCGTGATCGCGGTCGTGCGCAGGTTGAGCAGGAAGAGGAAGAGGATCACGACGACGAGGATCGAGCCGTCGCGGACCGCCTCGACCACGTTCTCGATCGCGCGGTGGATGAAGCCCGCCTGCTGGTAGATGCCGGGCAGCAGGAGGACGTCCTCGGGCAGCGACGGCCCGATCGCCTCGATCTCGCGGGTCACGCGATCGGTCAGCTCGACGGTGTCCACCGCCGGCTGCTTGAAGACCGTGAGGATCACGCCCGGCATCGCGTTGACGCCCGCCTCGCCGACGCGGATCGCCGCGGGGCCGAAGCGCACCTCGGCGACGTCCGACATCCGGACGGGGCGGTCGGGGTCGGCCCGCACGAGCGCCGCCTCGAGGTCCCCGGGCCCCTTCACGAGCCCCGGCACGGTGACCGTCGGTCCTTCGGGGCCGACGCCGAGCACGCCGCCCGAGCCGGCGACGTTGCTCGCGCGGATCGCCTCCGCGATCTCCTCGACGGTGACGTTGTGCGCGCGCAGCGCTCGCGCGTCGGCGATCACCTGGAGCTGGCGCGGGCTGCCGCCGATCGGCACCACCTGCGCGACGCCGGGGAGCGCGAGGAGCCGCGGCTTCACGACCGTGTCCGCGATCGCGCGCAGCGCCGAGGCGTCGGTCTTCCCGGACTTGCTCTGGACCCCGACCTGGAGGATCTGGCCCATGATGCTCGAGATCGGGGCCATCGTGGCCTCGATGCCCGGCGGGAGCTGCGTCTTCGCCGCCGCGAGCTTCTCCTGCACGATCTGGCGGTTGCGGAAGATCTCCGTCTCCCATCCGAACTCCACGAAGACGACCGAGAGCCCGAGGCCCGACGAGGACCGGACGCGGGAGACGCCGGTCGCGCCGTTCACCGCCTGCTCGATCGGGCGCGTCACGAGGCGCTCGACGTCCTCGGGCACCATCCCGTGCGCCTCGGTGAGGATCGTCACCGTGGGCCGGTTGAGGTCGGGGAGCACGTCGATCGGCAGCGACAGCGCGACCGCGATGCCGTAGCCGCAGACCGCCAGCGCGAGGAGCGCCATCGTCCCCCGCGCGCGCAGGCTCGTGGCGATGATGCGGTTGAGGTTGAGCATGGGTGGCTAGCCGTGGCTGTGCCCCGCGTGCGGGTCCGCTGCCCTGCCCGACCCCGCCTGGAGCGCGAGCGAGAGCGCGTACGCGCCCTTCAGGGCCACGCGATCGCCGGCGAAGACCGCGCCGTCGTTGGCGACGACGGCCACGCGCGCGTCCATGTGCTCGACCCGCACGGGGACGGCGCGGAAGCTGTCGCCGTCCTCGAGAAGTACGATCAGGTCGCTGCCGCGCGGCACGACCGCGGACGCAGGCAGGACGAACCGTCCGGGGAGCCGCTCGACCGGCACATGGACGAGGTACCGGAGCCCTTCCCGGAGCCTCCAGGTCCGGTGCGCCGCGCCATGGGCATCCGTGCGCTCGGCGAGCGGCGTGTTCTGCGCGCTGGCGAAGGCCGCGGCGTGCGCCGCGCCGCCTTCGGCCGGCGCGAGACGGACGAGCGGGAGCCCCTCGAGCAGCGGGGCCGACTCCGGGACGAGCGGCTCCGCCCGAAGGGACTCGCCCGCCTCGAGGGCCCGCGCGAGCGCCGGGAGGTCGGCCCCCGCGGGCGCGAGCCGCAGGAGCACCGAGCGCCGGTCCACGCAGGTCGCGAGGACATCCCCCGCCTCGACGCGCGCGCCCGGCTTCACCTCCACCGAGGTGACGTCCCAGTCGGGCGCCCCGTCGGGCGCACGGACGGTCACGACGGGCTCGAGCGCGCCCGCCGCCTCGAGCCCCTTCAGGCCCTCGACGCTCGCCCCCTGCTGGAGCAGGCCGGCGGTCTCGAGGAACCCGGCCGCGAGCGCGGGCTGCTCCCGGAGCGCCGCCACGTAGTCGTCGCGGACCGCGTCCGAGGCGACGAGCTCCCCGAGGACCGCGATCGTGTACCGGAGGTCGCGGACGCGCGGCGGGAGCGCGGCAAGCACGTGATCCGCGGAGTCCGTCCAGAGCTGGTTGCGCTGGAGCACCCGGCGGACAGCGTCCGACGAGATGAGCACGTCCTCGCCCGACTGCGCGCGGTCGATCTCCTCCACGGAGAGCCCGTGCCGCTCGACCTCCTCGCGCGCGAGCGTGAGCGCGTCCCGCGTGCGGCGCTCCTCGTAGACGAGGTCGATCTCCGCCTTCGCCGGGAGCGCCGACTGCCCCTCGCTCCGTTTAAGCAGCGCTTGCACGCGCTCCAGCTCCTGCTTCGCGATCGCGTAGGCGGCCGCCGCCGAGCGCAGCCCGGTCAACGAGTGATGGTAGTCCTCGTCGAGCGGCCGCAGGACCGCGTCGGTGAGCGCGAGCACCGGCCGCGGGAACGGGTCGCGCGCGAGGAGCGCGATCGGGGCGCCCGCCGCGACCTTCTGACCCGTGGCGACGAGCACGGACCGGACGACGCCCGCGACCGGCGCGTGCGCGGGCCGTACGGCGTGCGGCGGCAGCTCGAGCTCGGCCGGGATCTCCCGCGCGCGCACGAAGTCGGCGAGCGTCGCCTCGCCGATCTCGACGCCGATGTTCGCGAGCGTCCGGGGCGAGAGCTTCCCCGGCGCAGCGGCCTCGTGCGGTTCGGTCGCGTCCTTCGACGCCCCCTGCGACGCCGCGAACCAGCCGCCGAAGAGGCCGATCGCGAGGAGCACCGCGGGCAGAACGAGACCTGAGGCGAGACGTGCGAACACGGACCGGGATGTGGCGGACTCTTGGGACATGACCTCCTCCCACGCTGGAGCCAAAGGGGCACGAAGGCGCCCGGCTCAGCGGAGGAGGACGGTGGATCGGCGGGGACCGGACCTCGGCGCGTCTCTCGGCGCCGAAGGGGTGGGGGCGCGGGGGCCGAGCACCGGCGCCGCGAGGCGGAGGGAGGGGACATCGAGCGCCGCGACCGCGAAGGGGACGCCGGCGTCGGTCGGCACGTCCACGCAGCAGCCCTCGTCGCGGTCGGGGCCCTCGTGGCCCTCATGGCTATGCTCGGCCGGGCCCGAGGCCTTTGCCTCGTCGTGACCGAAGCAGATCCGGAGCGGGCAGAGTGCGGTCGCCATCGCAGCGAAGAGACCAAGGACCGTCACGATCCGCACGCTTGGAGTATACCCCCCGTCGGCGGCCCGGACGCAACCCCCCGGGCCCCCCTTCCTCATCGGACGCGGATCCCCCGCGCCTAAGCGGTCTGCAGGAAGAAGCGAATCGGCATCGGAGCCCTGAAGCCTAGGGCTTCTTCCTCCGCGGCGTCGCGGACCGCTTGGGCGGTGTCGGGATCTCCACCGCCGCGGCATCCGCGTAGCGCCGGAAGTTGAGCTTCGGGATCTCGGCCGCCCTCGCGACCCCCAGCTCCTCCTTCGCCGCGTAGATGAGCCGGCGCAGGCGCGTGAAGATGACCGTGGCCGTCCCGCCGACGAGGAAGACGTTCATCGCGACATCGCCGCCCGGCAGGAGCGGGCTCAGCACGGCCGCGAGCAGGATCCCGCCGACGAGGCTCGCGAGGAGCCACGCATCGAGACGCCGCGCGATCGCACGCGCGGCGAGCGCGAAGCCGGCCAAGAGAAGGACCGCGACCATCCACATGCGACCCGGCAGATCCGGCGGCTGCCGCGCGACCGCGAAGAGCGCCGTGAACATCACGGCGGGCGCGAGCAGCTGAAGCACGCTGATTTCGGTCCGGAACCGTTTCGACGCGTGGTCGCGCTCCGCGGAGCAGCCGGGAGCGGACCACTTGAGCCGCGCGAGTTGACGCCACCACACCGCGAGGCGGAGGAGCGGCCCGCCGATCCACGCGAAGAGGGCGACCGCGAGGCCGGCGAGCGCCGTCTGGTGCCAGCTCGACGTGTAGAACGCCCACGAGAGCGCGAAGTACGAGAGGAGGAGGAGGGCCAACGGGAGGAGGCGGTACGAGTAGATCAGCGCCCAGCGGTAGGCGCCCGGGTCGAACCACCTGGGAGGCGTGCCCCCGAGGCCCCCGTCCACCGCGCGCTGGAGGATCCATGCGAACAGCTCGCGGTCCTCCCAGTACGCCACGTGCGCGACGCCGGGGACGCGGTACCGGTTGAAGACGACGTCCTCCGCGCGGTCGAAGACCTCGAGCATCGCGGGAGCGGTCGCGGCGACGTCGAGGTTGTGCCCGACGGGGTCCTGCTCGTCCGCGTAGTTGAAGTGGCGGATCCGCCCGGTCTTGCGCGCCTCGCGCAGCGCGGGGTCCATCCAGAGGTGCGGCACGTTCAGGTAGCGGTAGTTCTGCCACCAGAGGACGAGGTACTTGTCGATGGGGGAGCCGAGCGTGACGAAGGCGTCGACGCGCCGGATCCAGGACGTGTCCTTGACCGGGACCTTCGGGTCCTTCGAGGCGAGGTCGCCGGTGCTCACGTACTCGGGGAAGGGGAGGTCGTGGCCGCCGGGGGAAGGGGTCTCGCGGAGCTCTTCCCGCGCGTGGGCGTAGAGGAGGGCGTCGAGCGCCATCACGCTGCCGAGGCTGTGGGCGAGGACCGTGTAGCGCGGCTTCTCGTCCTCCCCCGGCCCCCTCCCGTTCCGCCGCGCGAACTCGGCGGCGTGCGCGGCCTCGACGCGCGCCATCAGCCGGTGGAACCGGCGGACCGCAAGCCCGCGGCAATGGACGTATTCGCCGTAGACCTGCACGTCGCCGAGGAAGTCGTTGAAGATCTGCTTCCCGAGCGCCTGCGCCTTCGCGCGCAGCAGGGTCTCGACCCGGAGCGCGAGCTCGCGGATCTCGCGGACCGTCACGATCGCCCATGTGGGCGGCTGTTCGTCGGGCAGCGCGCCGGCCTTCTTCTGCTCGAGACGCGCGAGGAGGCCTGCGGTCCATTCGCCCGGCGCCTGGCCGACGTCGGCGAAGTCGCGACGGAGGACGTCGGCCCACCAGAGGTCGATGAAGCGGAGGTTCTCCCCGGTCGTGTCCGGCTCGCCGAGGAACCGGCCGAGCCCCGGCGCAGGCACGGCCGGGATCCCCTTGAACTCGAGCCAAGGCTGGAAGTCGTCCGGCGGCGGGGGGTAGCGGCAGCCGCCCTCGGTGTTCTCCTTCCCGGTCTGGCCCGTCGCGAGGCCGAGGGTGAGACCGCCCGACGCCTGCCCGGCGCGCCGCGCCTCGGCGAACCGGTTGACGACCGCGAGCACCGTTTCGTTCTTCCGCTGTTCTCCGATCCCGTGCACCACCACGACATACCGCATTCCCGCATCGTACTAGGTACGGACGCGCGTAGCTGCCTGAGGACCAGCGGCTTGTGGCCGCGTCGTGCGGAGCCCCGGCGATCAGGATGATCCTGCCGTGGGCAGCGTCAGCACGAACCGCGCGCCGCCGTCCGCGGGCGCCTCGTGAGCGACGTCGCCGCCGAGGTCGCGCGCGAGGCCGCGGGAGAGCGCAAGGCCCAGCCCGAGCCCGCGCACCGGGTCCGCCTCGTCCCGGCCGGCCCGCTCGAAGGGCCGGAAGAGCCGCGCCGCCGCCGGCACGCCCGGCCCGTGGTCGCGCACGGCGATCCGCGCGACCCTGCCGTCCACCGCGGCCGACACCTCCACCGGCGACCGCCCGTACTTGCAGGCGTTCTCCACCAGATTGAAGAGGACCTGCCCGACCGCCGCCGGGTCCGTGAACAGCGCGGCCTCGGGCGGCTCGCCGATCGACAGGGCCATCGCCGCGCCCTCCGCGCACCGCCGCAGCGCCGGCGCCGCCTCTTCCAGCAGGGCCGCCAGCGTGACCTGCCGCCGCGAGAGCCCCGTCCGCCCCTCCTCGAGCCGCGCGTGCGCGATCACGTTCTCGACCATCCGCGCCATCCGCCCCGACTCCTGCCGCAGCGTGTCGTGGTAGACCGCGCGCTTCTCCTCCTTCACGAGCCCTTGCGCGAGCAGGTCCGAGTAGAGCCGGAACGTCGTCAGCGGCGAGCGCAGCTCGTGGGTGACCAGCGACGCGAACCGCCGCTGCCGCACGCCGAAGTCCACGCTCTTCTTGAGGGCCACCGCCGCTCCCGCGGCCGCGAGCAGGACGACGACCCACGTCACCGCGAGCGCGGTGTGCGTCGCCGTCCAACGATGAAGGGAGGGGGCCACGGGGGCCGACGCCTCGAGCACGACGGGCAGCGTGAAAAGCCGGCGGTCGTGGATCTCCTCGTCCGTCGCGGGCGCAAGTCTCGCGTCGGCGAAGAGGTCCGAGATTCCCGCGAGCAGCTGCCTCTCGAGCCTCGGCCAGTCCACGAGGAAGCCCTGGAGGCGGCTGCCCACCCGGCGGACGAAGATCAGCTCGTTCCCCTGCCACAGCGGCTCGAGCGACCCCGCGATGTCCTCGCGAGCGCGCTTCGCGGTCGCGGCGACCTGCGCCCGCTGGACCCAGGCGTCGTCCTCCTTGAGCTTCTCGAGCGCGAGCGTCTGCTCCTCCGCCTTCTGGAGCCGGCCGGCGACATCGCCCTCGCCGACGAGCCCCTCGATCCGGTCGAGCGTGTTGCAGTTCATCGCGAGCACCTCGGGAGCGAGCGTGTCGTTCACCTGGGGGGACGTGAAATTGCCGCCCGCGTCCTCGAAGTGGAGCCGGATGATGTCGGGTTTGTCGAAGGGCGAGAGATAGGCCTCGGGCGGCCGCTCGGCCTCGCGCCGGAGCATCTCCGAGAAGACGTGGTCGAGCCGCCAGAGCGCGACGCGAAGCTTCTGCTGGTAGGCCGCCGCGTGCTTCGCTTGGGTCTCGCCGCGCTCGAGGTCGAGCATCTTCCGGCTGATCGTCGCCATGACGCCGAGGACCGCCACCGCGCCGACCGCGAAGAGGATCCAGAGCCTCAGGCCCCCCCGGCCCCCTCTCTTCATACGAGCATGTAACCTTGCCCACGCACGGTGCGCAGCACCTCGCTGCCGAGCTTCTCGCGGAGGCGCGCGATGTGCATGTCGATCGTGCGCGTGGTGATCCCGTGCGGGTCGAGGCCCCACACGCGCTGGAGAAGCTCGTCGCGGGAGACCGGGTGGCCGCGCGCGGAGGCAAGGTAGCGGAGGAGCTCGGCCTCGCGCTGGGAGAGCTCGTGGGTCTGGCCGTCGCGCGTGACCTCGCGACGTTCGAGGTCCACGGCGCAACCGGGGAAGGCGATGCTGCCGGTGAGCTTCGGGCGCTCGGCCGAGCGGCGGAGGACGGCCTCGACGCGAGCGAGGAGTTCCGAAGCGCTGAACGGCTTCACGACGTAGTCGTCCGCGCCGCCCTTGAGGCCCCGGACCCGATCCTCCTCGGAGCCGCGCGCGGTGAGCATGATGACCGGGAGCGCGGGCCGCGCGCGGCGGAGCTCCTGGAGGACCTGGAACCCGTCGCGCTTCGGCAGCATGATGTCCAGGAGGACGAGGTCGGGATCGCGCGCGAGCCCCTGCTGGAGCGCGGCCTCGCCGTCCGCGCTCTCGATCGCGCGGTAGCCTGACGCCTCGAGCGCGTCCACGACGCCGCGGCGGATCGCCGGGTCATCCTCGACCACGAGCACGGTTCTCATACCCCGAGCCTACCGTACTCTGCGGCGTACGAGGACGGCCCGCGTAACTCACGCGTAACGACCCCCCCCGCGCCCCCCCTCTTCACCTGGGCGAGATGATCCAGCCGAGCACCTGGCGCTTGTCCACGATCTCGAGGAGCGCCTTCCTCGCGGCCTCTTCCACCACGCGCGCGGCCTCGCCGGCGGCCTCGGCCTGCATCATCTGCATCGCCATCGACTGCGGGGACTCGCCGGAGACCTCGCCCGCCATCGCGCGCGTCCGCTCCTCCGCGCGCCGCCGCGCCTCCTCGATCTTCCGCTTCGTCTCCTCGATGAGCGGCTTGCCGCGCTCCAGCTGTTCGGGCGTGAGGTTCATCTCGAGGACGAACTCGCCGCCGCGCTCGCCCGGCCCGACCAGCGGCGGCAGCCCGTCGATGTACCGCAGCTGCTCGGGCGTGAGGATCGTGTTCGCCTGCTCGACGATCCGCTTCAGCAGCTCGCCGATCCGGTCGATCGCCGCGTCGCGCTCGGGCCCCTCCTTGAGCCGCCGGATCTCCGCGGTGTCCGCCGCGCTCTCGGACTCGAACTCCACGATCAGCGCGCGGATGCGGCCCGCCTGCGCGACCGTGAGCCCCGGCGCCTGGTAGACATGTCCCGGGAGGTCCGGCGGGCGGACGTACGGCTGCGGCAGCAACGGGTGGATCGCCACGCGCTGCTCCTCGGTCAGGACGGCGCCGACGACGCGCCAGTACCGTTGCTCGATCGCCCGGACCTGCTGATCGAAACTCTCGGCGACCTGCCGCTTCGTCGGCTCGTCCTTGAGGCCGGGAAGAAGGCGGTCGCGCTGGACGATGAGCGCCCACTCGGCCGCGAGGACGGCGGGGTGAAGGTGCTCGAGCAGCTCGCGCTGCCCGGGCGAGAGGTCGGGCGCCGCGAGCGGGAGGTCCGCGGCGTAGCGTTCGACGAGCAGGGGGCCCGGGGGCAGCCGCTCGATCCTCTCCGCGACCCGGGGGTCGATGCCGTGCTCGACGAGCGCCTCGCGGACGCCCTCGGCGCGCCCGACGAGCTTCCGGCCGAGCTCGCGGCGCTCCTTCGGGTAGAGGCCCGGGATCAGCTCGACCTTCTCCGGCGTGAGCGGCGCGGCGAGGGCGCCGCCGACAAAGACGAAAAACACGGAAACCCCGCGCATGAGGCTGGAAATCGTACCCCCGCAGGCCCGCCCGCGTGACACCGGCGGGCGACGTACTGTTGGGGCGGCCGGTGCCGTCCCGCCTGCCGCGAGGGTCGCGGCGGGCTTCCCCTCGAAAGGAGCACCTGCATGCGTCTCGGTCTTCTCGCGCTCGTCTTCTGCGCCCTCGCCGCGGCGCCGGCCCGCGCCGACCGCTGCTCGTGGGCGGTCACGGCCAAGATCAGCCCGTCCGACGACAAGAACGACCACGACTCGGGAAGTTCGTTCAACACGTACTGGGCATGGCAGTACGTGATCCACGCCGACCACTTCTCCATCGGCGGCAGCATGACCGCGTACGCGTACCGCTGCACGACGAACCTGGCCGTCGCCGCGACGGGGAACGCGACCTTCACGGTCGACCGCGTCATGAGTTGCTGCCGCCCGCTCGAGGATATCGAGGCGGACGCCCGCAACGAGTTCACGGCCCGCGCCGAGATCAACGACGACACGTTCTCGCAGGCGCGCGGGAACCAGCGCATCCACGCGCCCAAGATGGGGCTCGACTGCCTCTCGTGCGGCGGCGTGGAAACGTCGGCGGCGGGCCACGGCGGGGGGGTCAGTGGGACCCTCACGATCCCCCTCTATCCGCAGGGACCCAACATGGTCATCCACTGGTCGAAGGGCGGGGCCATCGAGCAGGCCTTCCAGGACAGCGACAGCAAGAAGGGCGGAAAGAGCCCCGAGACCTTCGTCTGCCAGACGAGCATCGACGTCTCGACCTCCGTGGGCTGGTTTGAGGACTCGGGCCTCGCGGTCATCAAGAACTCGAAGTCGGAGCTCAAGGTCTACGGCACCTGCGACGGATGCTGTGGCGCGGTCCTTGTCGTCATCGACGTCTCCAACGGATACTAGGGGGCGTCGATGTCCGGTCGGAGTTTGCGGATCGTGGCCGGGGGCGCCGTCGTTGCCGGCGTTCTCCTCGGCCTCCTTGCCCTGCGGGGCCCGGCGTCCGGCCGGGCCCCCGCTCCGCGGCGTGGCCCTCGGGCCGAGGCGGATCCGGCGACCGCTCCCGGCGGCAGCGTCCGGATCGCGGTGGCCGCGCTGCCTGCCGGCAGCCAGCCGGACTGGAGGCTCGACGTGCGCGACTCCGCCGGCGTGTCGCACGAGGAGAAGGGCACCGGCGAACAGGAGCGCGTGATCCGGCCGCTCGCGGCCGGGCGGCTGCGCTGCACCGTGTGCGCCGAGGGTTTCGTCGGCGAGAGCCAGCGGATCGAGATCGAGGGCGGCCAGGAGGTGGCCGCGACCCTCACGCTCCGTCGTCTCGGGCGCGTTTCCGGCGTGGTCCGTTGCGAGGGCGTGCCGGTCCCCGGCGTGCTCGTGCAGCTCATGGTCCCGGCCGAGTCTGCGGCGTTCCTCATGGACCTCGCGCCCGCGGACCGCGGCGCGGGGACGGCGCGTGGCTGCGAGTCGGACGGGAACGGCCGGTACGGCTTCGACCGCGTCCTGCCCGTCCAAGGGCTCACGCTCGTGGCGGCCGGATTCGACCATGCCCCCGTACGCGCGGGCCCGGTCGACGTGGGGCCCGGGGAGGAGGTGACCGCCGACTTCGTGCTGATCGCGGGCGCGCACCTGTCGGGCCGGATCGTGGACATGGAGGGTGCGCCCAGCAAGGGCGCGACGGTCAACGTCCTGCAGCGGCGCGACAAGCGGGGCGTCGTCATCTGGGATGACGAGGCGCGCGCACGGACGGACGAGGATGGGCGCTTCGTGACCCCCGCCCTCTCCGGCCCGGCCGTGCGCATGGTCAAGGCCTGGACCGTCCTGCACGGGGTCCACCAGATCATCCAGCACGAGACCTCGCCCCCCGACCGGGGCACGAAGGATGTCGGGACGCTCGCGCCCCATCCCGGGACCGTGCTGTTCGAGGTGGAGGGCGGCGCCGTGGACCCTTCCGCCGTCCTGACGGTCGCGGTCCATGGGGACCCGCCGGGCGTCGGGCAGTCCGTTGTCCTGAGCGACGCCACCTTCGACCTCGAAGGACGGATCCGGATCGCGGGGCTGCCGCCTGGGGAAGGCGTCTACGCGGCCGTCTGCCCCGACAGCCGTGCGATGGCCGAGGGGACGTTCCGGACGACCGGGAGCGACATGGTCGTCAAGATCCCCGCGCTGAAGGTGCCGGAGAAGCCACTGCCGCCGCAGGAGCAGCTGGTCGTCGACGTCGCCGAGACCGCGGAGCCCGCGCTCCTCGTCCTCCTCGCGGGCGGCGAGTTCGTGATGTGGCGGCAGATCGAGAAGGGGAGCCGCGAACCCGTCGTCGAACGCGTCCCGCCCGGACGGTACACGCTCTTCCTGCGCGCCGGCGATCGCTTCGGTCAGCAGGAGATCGCGCACGTCGCGGGACAGGACACGAGGATCTCCGTCGCGCCCGACCGCGTCGGCCGCGCCCTCTCGGTCCTCGTCCTCGACGAGGGCAAGCCGGTGCCGGGCGCGAGCGTGAGCGTCCGCGGCTTCCGGAAGGAGTCGAGGGGCCTCAGGGCGCCATGGGCGGAGACCGGGGATGATGGCCGGGCCGTGCTGCGCGGCCTCCCGCCGGACGTCGCGGCGCTGACGATCGGCGCGATGGCCAAGGATTTCGGACGCACGCGCTCGTTCGACATCCGCGACGCGACGGATGAGGTGACCTTGGATCTCGCGGGATCCGAACACGGAGACTGAGCAGGGGGGCGCGGGGGGCGGTGTTCCTACCCGCGCGCGAGCGCGCGCACCTCGTCCGCGAGCGCCAGATTCGTCGAGATCGCGCTTCCCCCGCTGTGCGTGGGCGTGCCCGTGAAGTCCGTGAACCGGCCGCCCGCCTCCTCCAGGATGGGCTGGAGGGCCGCGCAGTCCCAGATCGCCATGATCGGGTCGAGCATCACCTCGGCGCGGCCGGTCGCGACGAGCATGTGGCCGTAGCAGTCGCCCCACCCGCGTTCGGTCTTCATGCGCTGCCGCACGCGATCGTAGAAGGCCGTTTGCCCGCTCCTTTCGAAGCCGTGTGGCGAGGTCGTGCAGAAGAGCGCCTCGTCCAGCCGGTCCACCGTCGAGACGCGGGCCCGGACCGTCGCCTCGTCGCGGCCGAGGTCCCTTGACCAGAAGGCGCCCTCGCCGAGCGCGGCGAAGACCGCCTCGCGCAGCGCGGGCAGGCAGACGACGCCGACCGTCGGCCGCCCCCCGACCTCGAGCGCCACGAGCGTGCCGTAGAGCGGAACGCCGTGGACGAACGACTTGGTCCCGTCGATCGGATCGAGGATCCAGCGCCGGCCGCTGGTCCCGCGCGTCTCCCCCGACTCCTCGCCGAGGATCCCGTCGTCGTGGAACGCCTCCCGGATACGCGCCACGAGAAGCCGCTCGGCCGCGCGGTCGGCGTCCGTCACCGGTGTGCCGTCCTGCTTCCGCTCGACGGCGAGGCGCTCGCGGCCGAAGTACTCGAGCGTCAGCGCGCCCGCCTCGCGCGCGGCGGCGAGGGCGAACGCGAGATCCCGGTTCACGTTCGCAGCGTAGCACGCCTCCCAAATGCGGAGCGGGCGGCCTCATGGCCGCCCGCTCTCGTGGAATGCGGGTTTGCTATTCGTCGTAGCCGCCGCGCACGAAGTAGACCGGAGCGATCGAGATCGCGACCGGCCGCGGGACGTTCACGAAGTTGGGCGGCGGGTTGAAGAGCAGGTTGAAGTCGAAGCGCATGTTGCCGCGCTTGAAGCCGGCGTCGACAGCGGACGTGCCGTCGGCGCGCGGCTTGATGTACGTCTCGAGGATGCGGTCGTTGGAGACGATCCCGCCGAGACGCCGCAGGGATTCCTTCTTGTACGAGGACGACTTGTAGCTCGTCTGGTCGTACGCCTGCTCGCGCTCGATCTCCGGAGCCGAGAGGCCGAAGTAGTGGTCCTTGATCGGCTCGCCGGTGGTGTCGATCTGGAAGCCGTCGATCCCGACCCGGCCCGTCGTGGAGAGCATCGTCGCGTTCACCTCGGCCTGCGTGGGCAGACCGTTCGTGAGGAGCACGTCGTCGCGCGCGATGATTCCGAGGACGCTGTTGCCCTTGTACGCTTCGTTGCGCTGGTAGGGCTTCGTGTAGTCGCCCCCGTTGAGCATCGCTGTCCGGCCGGCGTCGTCCACGTAGCGGAGGTTGCCGGTGACGCGCACCTTCTCGTTGCCGACGATCGTCAGGCGGCCGTTGAGGTCGCCGTCGAGCTTCGTGATGCGGCCATCGATGTACATCGTGTTGGCCACGTCGCCGAGGGTCACGTTCGTCGTCGACATGAGCACCGGCGCGACGTACACCTTCTCCGTCCAGGTGTTGGTCACCGTGTTGTAGACCGGCACCTGCTGCTGGACCTGCACGGAGCGCGTCTCGTAGACCGGCACCTGCACGGTGTAGGTCTCGGTGGTGTAGACGGGCACCTGGCGCGTCCGGGTCTCCGTCGTCGTGCCCACCTGCACCCGCTCGGTCGTCGTGTACGTCTCCGTCGTGTAGCCGGTGATCACCGACTGCTGACAGGGGTACTGCTCGTCGACCCAGCGGTACTCGCCCGCGAGGCCCGTGCCGCCGCCGCCGACCGCCGTGCCGCCGCCCGCGCCGTCGTCGTAGGGTACGAAGACGCGAACCTGGCGCGTGCACGTCGTCGTGACCGTGCCGTACACCGGGATCTGACGCGTCCTCTGGACCTGCCGGTTCTCGTAGACCGGCACCTGCACGGTGTAGGTCTCCGTGGTGTACCGGCTCACGACCTGCCGCGTCCGGGTCTCCGTCGTCGTCCCGACCTGCACCTGCTGCTGCTGCGTGACCGTCTGGGTCTCGTAGCCGGTGAGCACCTGCGTGGTGGACGATCTCGTCACGGTGTCGTAGCGCGGCGGCGTGAACTGGCGGATGCGTGCCGTGCCGTTCGCGTTCAGCCGGATCTCCGCGTCGAGGCCCGGATCACCGCGGAACGTCGAGGCCTTCGCCTTGAGGTCGTCGAAGTTGACCTCCTCGAGGCTGATCGACTGCGACTCCGGGTTGCCCGTCGCGATGTTCGTGTTCCCGGCCGTGGCGCCGGCCTCGTACTTGAAGCCGTTCACCGAGGAGACCGAATCGACGTAGTTGCCGTTCGGGAAGTAGAACGCGAGCGCGTCGTTCGAGTGGATGAGCCCTCGCGGCGCGCCCGACACGCCGAGCGTGTGCCGGTTCTGGAAGAACACGAACGAGCTGAACGGCTCGTTCTCGCGCAC
>Ga0187894_10004292_pt1 | contig 15385 bp, 6 predicted proteins | sample GBC1701081metaG_FD_136650 | JGI IMG/M metagenome (GOLD analysis project Ga0187894, IMG submission 136650) | White microbial mat communities from a lava cave in the Kipuka Kanohina Cave System on the Island of Hawaii, USA - GBC170108-1 metaG ... | reverse complement strand
TCTTCCGGTAGATGCCCAGCAACGCGCCGTCGGCGTCGATGATCACCGCGGTGTTGTGATAAACGCCCGCCGCACGTTTCTCGAAAAGCGAGGCAATGACGACAGCACGATGCTTCTTCGCCAGTTTTTGTAAGGCTTCCGTGCTCGGTCCAGGGATCGGTTCCGCCAGTTGGAAATTCGCGTGATCTTCGCTTTGGCAGAAGTATTGGGAGCGGAAAAGTTCCTGAGTGCAGATGATTTGGGCGCCTTGCTTGGCGGCGCGCTCGGCCAAAGCCAAAGCTTTCTTGAGATTGGCCTTGGGTTGAGGCGCGCAGGCGTGCTGGAGCAAGCCCAGCTTCACGACGGAGGAACTCATGCCGCTTTCACTCGACGGGTGCTGCGCGCGGCGCGTTCGAGCAACTCGGTGCTGCCCTTGGCCCCGGCGACGGCGACCTGCGCGTTTTGGCCGAAGAGTTCGCGCATCAGTTTGCCAAGCGTTTCATTGGTGGGGCCGTAACCGGAATGATAGATGTAGTGCTCCAGCGCGTAGAGCAGTTCGCCGGCATCGCCGTAGCGTTTGTTGGGATCGCGCACCAGCGTGCGTTGCAGAATTTCATTGAGGCGATCGTCGATGCGTTTGTCCTTCTGGCGGAAGTCCGGGATCGGCAGCGTCATGATGCGCTTGCGCGATTCCTCCGGCGTCGTGCCTTTGAAGATATTGTGTCCGAGCAGCAGATGAGCGAGCACCACGCCGACGGAAAAAAGGTCGGAGCGTTTGTCCGTTATCTGGAAGTCGGCTTGTTCGGGACTCATGTAGTCGGCTTTGCCCGCGACCACTTCGCCCTCCTGATCCGTCAGGAAGCCGCGCGCTTTGGCGATGCCAAAGTCGGTCAGCTTCACGTCTCCCTCGAAAGCGATCATAATGTTTTTGAAGCTGACATCACGATGCACCAGACCAAGAACGTTGCCGTTCTTGTCGCACTTGGCGTGGGCATAAGCAAGGCCGCGGCAGACGCGGCTGGCGATGAACACTGCCATTTCGACCGAGAGCGTGTGGTTCTTATGGCGCAACTGGTCGGCGAATTGTTCGAGGTTCACCCCGCGAATCAGCTCCATCGCCATGTAGTATGTGCCCTTGCTTTCGCCGAGGTGATAGGTCTGGACGATGTTGGTGTGAATGAGATCGGCGACAAGCTTGGCCTCGCCAACGAAGTTTTCGATGAACGATTTCTGCGTGGCGTAGTTCTGCCGAATAACTTTGATGGCAACGCGTTTGACGAAGTTTTGCGCGCCGTGTTGTTCCGCCTCATACACGATGCCCATGCCGCCTTCGTAGATTTTGCGGACGATATCGTAGCGATGATCGCTGTGGATGCTGAAGAGCGCAGCCATCGCGGGGATGTTCTGGAAACGGTCTGGCAAGTCAAGCTTCGCCTGTATTTACGGGCTTTTTCGTCAGCAAATTAGTGACGAAACGAGGGCAAATTCTCCTTGCGCGTTGCGGCTGGAAGCGCTTAAAAAGCGCGCGGGTCACACGACTCCATCGACACAAAACCAAAATAAACATCATCGACACTATGGCAAAAGCACTCTCCAAGTCGCAGATCGCCTCCGCAATCGCCGAGAAGGCGGCCATCTCCAAGAAGCAAGCGGGCGAAATCCTCGAGCACATCGCTCAACTCGCCTACAAGAACGCTAAGAACAGCTTTACCCTTCCCGGTCTGGGCAAGCTCGTGCTGGTTAACCGCAAGGCTCGCCTGGGCCGCAACCCTGCCACCGGCGAACAGATTCAGATTCCGGCCAAGCGCGTCGTGAAGTTCCGCGTCGCCAAGGCCGCCAAAGACGCCATCCTCGGCGCCAAGTAACCCGTCCCCTTTCGTAAAGGGCACTCTGGCATAGTCAGAGTGCCTTTTTCTTTTCGATCATAGGTAATTGGCGACAAGTAATGGATAACCAAGTGCAACTGTGAAGCCACATCCTGGCGAGCCTATCACCAATTACTCATTGCTAATTACCTATTTCCAGTCATGAAAATCGCCGTCGTCGGCTGCGGCGCGTTGGGAAGCTACTACGGCGCAAAGCTCGGCCGGGCCGGTGAGGAAATGCATTTCCTGCTGCGCTCCGACTACGAAGTTGTGCGCCAGCGCGGCGTCACCGTGCGCAGCAAGGAGGGCGACTTCAATGTCCGCCCTCGTTGCGCCCGCACACCCGAAGAAATCGGTCCGGCTGATCTTGTCATGATCGGCTTGAAGACAACCGCCAACGGCCAGTTTCCGAAACTCCTGCCCCCACTGGTGGCTCGCCACACAGCCGTCCTGACTTTGCAAAATGGACTGGGCAATGAGGAAGCCCTGGCGAGGCTGTTTGCGCCTGAACAAATTCTCGGCGGCCTCTGCTTCGTTTGCTTGAACCGCACCGCCCCCGGCGTCGTGCATCACATCGACCACGGCAAAGTTGTGCTCGGCGAGTTTCAGCGCTGGCCGGAGCCGCGCACGCATGACATCGCCTCTCGTTTTCGCCATGCTGGGGTGCCGTGCGATGTCACCGATCGGCTCGCGCGCGCGCACTGGGAAAAGCTGGTCTGGAACATTCCGTTCAACGGTCTGGGTGTCGCCGCCACCGCTGGCCTTGATGCCGTGCTCGCGGGCCAAGCGGATTCGACTCAACCGCGTCAACCCTGCCACGACACGCAACAACTGTTGAGCAATCCGCGCTGGGAGAATCTCGTCCGCGAGCTGATGCACGAAGTCATCGCCGCCGCCAACGCTCTGGACCATGGCGTCGATCCGGCCCTTGCCGAGAAACAGATTTCCCGGACCCGCACGATGGGCGCTTACCGAGCCTCGACACTGATCGACTACGAGCGCGATCAGCCGCTTGAATTGGAGAGCCTGTTCTTGGAGCCACTGCGACAAGCTCGCACCGTCGGCGTGGCGACTCCGCGTTTGGAGGCGTTGTGCCGTGTGCTCGAACAGATCGATCCTATAAGGCGGTCTGCCGGGCCTAGTGTGAATGAGTAACAGTCAAGCATTGGATCGGGAATGCTTCGGGGCAAGAAACTAAGGCGGTAACGCCGACGCTTACATAGGAGAGCGGCTGCACCGCATCGCAATTTACGGCCTCAGCGAGACACTTCCGCTTTGATTCGTGCCGAGGAAAAAGCCCGAACCGAGATTCTGATTTTGCAATACGACGCCGTTGAATTTGATCGCCTTCTTGGTTTCAGGCGGTACGACCGAGCCGCTGAACAAACCGGATGATTTGGCAACGCTGAACTTCAATTTGTTAGTGCCTTGAATCGCGGCCTTGCCATCCGCACTCAGGATGACACCGTTCGTGAAATTGACCGCCAAGTTCTCATTGGTGAAGCCGACGATGGCATTGGTCAAATTGATCACGCGATTGCTCATTGACGCCGGCAGAAAGCGGGAACCGATGACCATTGTTTCGTTGGTGAATCCGCCGGGATAATACCTGGCTTTGGGCTGGCTCTGCTTGAACCAATTCAGTCGGCCTGCGAAATCGCTGGCCGCTTGATTCGTGATGGTGATCCACCCTAGCAGCGCGCCCTTGTCTTTGTAGAGCGGAACGTAGAGCGGCCATTCCCCGCTCTTCGCGAGCGAAACCCGCTGGCTCACCTTAGTGCCGTCTGGCAGTGCGCCCGCAAAGGAGATCGCTCCGGCAGGCGCGACAGCAACGATGCCATAGCCGTCAGCGGGCGGACCTGTGACTGAATTCGTGTCCGTGGGTATGAGCAGGGTGTATTTGCCAGCTTGCGGCGCTGGACTCATTCGCGCGTTGAACACCGGTCGATCAGCTATCAACTCGGCCCACCACCCGTGATTGGTATCCACGGCCGTGAGTTGGTTGTTGGTAATGAAACCGCTCAAACGATCCGTGCCGTTGGTCAGATCGAGCGCCAGTTCCAGCAGCAGGGCGTTCGTGCCGGTCCGTGTGACGAAATTGGTTTCCCGGCCGTCCGATGAGAAAACACCCCGAAGGGAATGGCTCTTGCCGTTCATCAGGATTTTGCCGGAATAATCGCCCGCGTTGCCCAGCTTCAAGGTGAGCAAGCCAGAGCTTTCCTGTTCCACCAAGTTCGTGTTGTAGAACAATCCGGTGTAAACGCCTTTGACGTTGGGAAAGAGATTGGTGACAAAAACCGCCGTGATGGTGAAGTTGGAACCCATCTGGAAAGGAAGCTTGGCAGCCGCGCCAAAGACACTGCCGGTCCAGTGGACGAAAAGGTTCCCGCGCTCCGGTGTCGCGGTGATCGTGTAACCACGTCCCACTTCCAGAAGTTGCTGGTCGGTGGCACCCGCGATGCGGCCATGACCGGAGACATGCAGCGTGATCGGCACGCGCACGCTTCGGAAAAAAGAGTGCGTCACCTGCGCACGAAGGCCTGACGTATCGGCAGCCTCTACGAGGACGGTATTGGTTCCCGGAGGCACGTTGGTCAATGTTATCGACCAATTCTGATTCGTGATCATCGCATCAAGGGGGCTGTTCGTTCCCCAGAAAATGCGCACCGAAGCGACCGTCGCGTTGTCCGTCACCGTGCCTCGCAGAAGAATGTTCTCTGCCGTCAAGCTGGCGTTGCGGACGGGCGAAGTTACCGCGACGGTCGGTGGCAGTGCGTCCTGTCCGCTGAGAAAAATGATCTGGACAGTTAATAACTCGCTGTAGCGCGGACACTGAAAACGGTTCGTGATGGAGACCGGGAGGGAATCGAAATGGAACCCCGCTCCGCCTGGGTCCAGAACCACGGGCGAACAAAACGTTTGATAAATACCATCCGTCATGTTCAACAGGCCGTCATTCTCGGAAAGACTGTTGAAGAATTGGAGAACCGCTCCACCGGTCTTGATCTGGCCGAACACGACGTATCCGCCATCCGCGGTGTTGAGATTGGTCGAGCCAGTGCCGTCGCTGTTGTCGCCAAGGTTGAAATACCAATGCGTGGTGGCACCATTCGGCTGACCTGGAGGCCGCGCCATGCCAAGCGTGCCAAAAACGTTGCTGCGCGTCGTGCCCACGGCGAACTCATTGGTAACTGGGGTTCCGGCGCGAATACCAATGGCCCGTGTGAAAAATTCTGTGCTGGTCGGCGCTGGGATCGTCCATCCGCCGCCTTGCAAGACAAAACCGGGCGCACAGCGATGCAAAAGCGTGTTCGGAAATACACCCCGTTGGACGTAGGCGAGGAAATTGGAGACGGTGAGCGGCTTGTCGAGGTCGAACAGTTCAACATCAATGTCGCCGAGCAACTGGCTGCCATAGCCGATGCGAAAGCGCACGACGCTGTTAGTTGCATTGGTCGAGATTTGCGCCTGCGCGGCGAACGCGCAGACGAGGACGAGGCCCCCAACCAGAGCCAAGGCGATTCGTTTCACGGTGTGCAGGTTCGAGAAACTGGCGGCCTGGATCAAGTTTGTTCTTCTGCGGGCGCGCAACAAAAAGAGTGGTCCCTTCCTCAGCACTGGAGGCTGCCGCATTCCGCAAGTTCTGTTTGTCTCCCTTCCGTGCTCTATGTTTGAATGCGCAGTAATGAAGATTGTTGTGCGCATTGTTTGGTTCGTCGGAGTTGTGCTGGCCGGGGGCGTTTGGTCCGCCACAGCGAAGATGACGCCGGAGCAGATTGCCAGTTTGCCAGCGCCGGCAGCGCAGCCGATTGATTTCAGCCGCGACATCAAGCCGATCCTCGAAGCGGCTTGCGTGAAGTGTCATGGGCGGGGCAAAGCCAAAGGGGGTTTCCATCTTGAAACGCGTTCGGCCTTTCTGGAGGCCGCCGATTCGGGCCCGGCGGTGGTCGTCGGCAAAAGTGCCGAGAGTTACTTGATCGAATTGGTTGTTGGAGTCGATCCCGACAACATGATGCCCAAGAAAGGCTCCAAACTGAAGCCGGAACAAATCGCTCTGTTGCGCGCCTGGATCGACCAGGGTTTGCCGTGGGATGAGCGTGTCAATTTCGCGAAGGCTCCGCCGATGAACTTGCAACCGCGTCAACCGGCCTTGCCACCCGCGCACCGCGGCCTCACGCATCCGGTGGACAGATTGCTCGATCCTTACTTCGAGCAGCACCAGATCAAGGCCGTTCAGCCAGTCGATGATCGTACTTTCGCGCGGCGTGTTTACCTCGATGTGATTGGTTTGCTGCCGAAGCCGAAAGAGATGGATGTTTTTCTCAAAGATAAACGGAAAGACAAACGCGAGCGGCTGGTGGACAAACTTCTTGGCGATCATCGCCGTTACGCCGAGCACTGGCTGAGTTTCTGGAATGATCTTCTGCGGAACGACTATCGCGGCACCGGCTACATTGACGGCGGGCGCAAGCAGATCAGTTCGTGGCTCTTCTCGGCGCTGGCGAAGAACATGCCTTACGACCGCTTCGTGGCCGAGTTGGTCAATCCCACGCCGGAATCCGAAGGCTTCGTCAAAGGCATCGTGTGGCGCGGCGTGGTCAACGCGAGCCAGACGCCAGAGATGCAAGCGGCCCAAAATATTTCGCAAGTCTTCATGGGCGTGAACCTCAAGTGCGCCTCCTGCCACGACAGTTTCATCAACGACTGGACGCTCGCGGACGCTTACGGCCTGGCCAGCGTTTACGCGACGAACACGCTCGAAATGTTCGAGTGCGACAAACCCACGCGCAAGAAGGCGGGTGTGAAATTCATCTATCCGGAATTGGGAGCCATCCCGGCGGACGCGCCCAAAGCGGAAAAGCAGCGGCGCCTCGCCGAGATTCTCACGGCCAACCAAAATGGACGGCTCACCCGCACGGTCGTCAATCGGCTTTGGCAAAAATTTCTAGGCCGCGGCCTGGTTGAACCAGTGGATGACATGGAGCAGGCGGCATGGCATCCAGCGTTGCTCGATTGGCTGGCGGAAGACTTGGCCGCGCACGGCTGCGACCTCAAGCATACGATCAAGCTGATCCTCACTTCGCGCGCCTATCAGTTGCCGGCGAGCAGCATGGACGAACAGCGGCGCGCCGATTACGTGTTCAACGGGCCCGTCATCCGCCGCATGACCGCGGAGCAATTTCGTGACGCGCTCGGCGCGTTGACGGGCGTTTGGTTTAACGATCCAGCGGTGCAGTTTGATTTTAGCGCTGGTCTGCCCTCAGAGCAGGTGCAAACGAGTCTCATGGCGCGCCCGCCGAAATGGATCTGGAGCGAAGCCGGTGGATTGAATGCTCGCGCGGAGACCGTTTACTTCCGCAAGGTATTCACGCTTGATGCGGTGCCAGATGAAGCTTTTGTCGCTGCGGCGTGTGACAACAGCTTCACGCTTTACCTCAATGGAACGAAGATCGCCTCCGGCAAAGAATGGTCGCAACCAAGCTTCACCAACATCCGTTCTCATCTCAGGAAGGGAGAAAACGTCTTCGCGGCCACAGCCGTGAATCACACGCCCAAGAATCAGCCGCCTAAACCCGAAGATTCCGCCAACGACGATTACCGCAATCCGGCCGGTTTCATCGTCTATGCGCGGTTGCGCCTTGGCGGACAAACTCTTGATCTGGTCAGCGACAAATCGTGGACCTGGACCAAGGAGAAAAAGGACGGCTGGGAAAAGCTGGAGGCAGACTGGGCAAACGCGCCGGCGGCGGCGGAACTCGGCGATGTTTCAATGGAACCCTGGAAGTTCAGCGCCAAGCTCACTTCCGTTTTGTCTCAAGCACTGGTCCACGGTGAAACCCGAGCCAGTCTTGTTCCCGCCGATCCGTTGACCACGGCATTGGGCCGTCCACCGCGTGAACAACTGCTCACCGTTCGCCCATCCGCCGCGACGACGTTGCAGGCCCTTGAACTGACCAACGGAGAAACGATGGCGAAAGTTCTGAAGCGTGGTGCAGAGAAACTTTCAGCGACGAAGCCAAAGTCAAATAGTTCGCTAGTGAAAGATCTCTATACCAAATCACTGAACCGGAAACCGGCCAATGCCGAATTGAAACTCGCCAACGAACTTCTCGGCCAATCATCCGGCAAAGAACAAGTGGAGGATTTGCTCTGGGCGCTGGCCATGCTGCCGGAGTTTCAGTTGATCTACTGAGGCCTCGTTTACGGCCGAACTTGCGTTTCGGATGATCTCTTCTACGATCATCTGGCGTTTCCATGTCGCCCTGCTTCAACTTTTTGGTCCATCGGCTCTCCGCTTTTGCCGGAATGGCCTTGGGGAGCGTGATCTTTGGCCACTCGTTCGCTTTGTCGGCTCAGGCGGATTCGATTTGGTTCAACGAAGTTGTGGCGCTCAATGACACGGGTCGAATCGACGAAGACGGAGATCGGCCGGATTGGCTAGAGCTATTCAATGGGGGCGCGGGGTCAATCAACCTCGCTGGCTACGGATTGTCCGACGAGGAAAGCACGCCCTTCAAATGGGTTTTCCCGCAACGAATAATTCCGGCGGGAGGATTCCTGCTGGTCTTCGCCTCGGGTAAGAACCGAACGAACGGAGTCAACTTGCACGGCAATTTCAGCATTCAAGCTGAAGGAGAACGGTTGTTTTTGGCGCGCCCGGATGGCGTGCGAATCGATGAGTGGCAGAGCGTTGCCATCCCGCGCGATTTTTCCTATGGGCGCCAGCCGGACGGGGGCGCGAATTTCTTTTTCTTTGCGTCGCCGACACCAGGCACAGCCAATACGCGGACGGGGCTGACTGTGTTCGCATCCTCACCACAATTTTCGCGCACGAGCGGCTTTTACGACACGAGCTTCGACCTATTTCTCGGCTCATCCGATGATGGCGCCGAGATTCGCTTCACCCTCGATGGCTCGGAGCCTGGGACCAACTCGCGGCTGTTCTCCGCGGCCTTCGCGATTCGCGACCGCTCCGGTGATCCAAATTATCTCTCGATGATTCCAGGAACCTCGACGGCCAACCAGCACACCGACGGCTGGTTTCCACCCAATGGCCTAGTTAACAAAGCGACCGTCGTGCGAGCACGGGCATTTCGTGCGGGCGCCTGGCCCAGCCCGGTGGCGACGCATACCTATTTTGTCCTTTCCAACGCGATACAGCGTTACGCCTTGCCGGTCGTTTCGCTCGCGATCAACACGAATGACCTCTACCACTACACGACCGGCATTTATGTGCTTGGCAAGGTCTTCACCGATTACACCAACGCGCACCCGGGAGAATTTCTTACTGGCCACACACCGGCCAATTACACCCAACGCGGCGAGGCCTGGGAGCGGCGGGCGCACTTGGAGTATTTCGAGACGGCCGGGGGAACTGGGTTTGCGCAAAACGTGGTCTTGGACATTCAAGGCCAGTCTTCGCGTTCGTTCCGCCAGAAGACGCTGGGCATAAAAGCGCGCAGTGATGCAACACCGACCGATACGATTACCTACGATCTCTGGCCCGGCCTGGTGGATCGCGCGGGCCGGCCGTTGATCGAATTTCCAAACTTGCGCTTGTCCAACTCCGGCAATGACTGGAATGAAACACTGTTTCGCGATGCCCTGTGCCATCGAATCTGCGCACCGGCCGGCATCGACACGCTGGCCTACCGGCCTGTGATCGTGTTTCTCGACGGGGAATACTGGGGCATTCACAACGCGCGCGAGCAGCTTGATCCACGCTACTTCGAGAGCCATTACGGCGTTCCGCGCGAGGAGGTCGTGATCTGCGAAACCATCGGTACGTTGGTTGATGGCCGCCCCGGCGACAACCAGCACTTCATCCAGATGCGCGCGTTCATCGAGACGAATAACATGGCGAACGCGGCGAACTACGCATGGGTGCAGACCCAGATGGACGTGCAAAACTTCATTGCCTACCAAGCCGGCGAAATTTACATCGCCAATGCCGACTGGCCGCACAACAACATTCGCTTCTGGCGCAAACGCACGAGCCAGTTTGAAACCAACGCACCTCCCGGCCACGATGGACGCTGGCGTTGGGCAATGTTCGACACCGACCTCAGCTACGGCCACTCGTGGAGCGGCGGTTACGGTGACAATACACTCGCTACTGCACTCAATCCCAACGGCCGGCCCGGCATTGACGCGCCATGGTCCACGCTGATCTTCCGCAGGCTGATGACCAACCCGCAGTTTCGCAACGAATTCATCAACACTTACGCGGACCATTTGAACTCTACCTTCAAGGAGAACCGCGCGGGCGGCCTTGTGAACGAAATGCAGGCGAACTTGGCCTCGTCGATGCCGGAACACATCCGGCGCTGGCGCACGATGGGCAACTCTTGGAACACCTGGAGCAATAACGTGCGCGTGATGCGCACTTTCGCGAGCCAGCGCGCGATCAACTGCCGCCAGCACCTCATCACGCAACTCGGCTTGAGTGGGTTTGCCGTCGTCACATTGAACGTGTCACACACGAATCGAGGGCGAATTCGAGTGAACACGCTCACGATCGACGCCAACACGCCGGGCGTGACCAATGGCATCGCGTACCCGTGGCGGGGCACGTATTTCCGAGGCGTGCCGATTGAACTGCAAGCCCTGCCCGCACCGGGCTATGTGTTTGCCGGTTGGAGCAACCGCGCGGATCTCGGTTTGCAAGACACGATCACCGTCAATCTCTCGAACAATGTCACTTGGACGGCGTTGTTTGAGCGTGCCTTGCCGCACGATTTGAACACCGGCCCGTACCGGCTGACGGCGTGGAGCGCCGGCGCGTCGGCGGGCAGTTTTCCGCCACACATGCGGTTCGAGCAAACCTCAGTCCAGGACCCTGGCTTGGCCGCACCAATGGAAAGTGACTGGCTCTTGCCCTATGACCTGACCAACCGCAGCCGTCTTAACGGCCTTGACGATGACGGCGTGGCTTTCATTAATACGGGCAATCCGCAGGACGTGCCGGGCGCTGGTTATCTGGGGGCGGCGGTGCTGGCACTGCGCACTGTCGGCGTGACCAACATCGAAGTGAGTTGGATCGGCGGCACGGTGACTCCGAATTCGCGGGCTTACGGTCTGCGCCTGCAATACGCCGTTGGCGATGCCGCCTACCAAGACGTGCTGGATGCCGATAGTCAGCCCGCCGAATACCTGCGCCATCCCATGGCCGGTCACGCTCGACTCATCGGTCCAATTACCCTCCCCGCCGCCGCGAGCCATCAGTCGAATGTCTCGTTGCGTTGGAGATATTATTTCAGTGCCGGCGCTAGCGGCCCCCGCGCGCAGTTGCGGCTCGACGACATCCTCGTCGTGGCAGCGCAGGCCATGTCACCAGCCTCAATTACCGGAGTGCGGAGAGATGACGCGCAGCATTTCCAGTTTGAATTCATCGGTGCCCCTCACCGCGTTTACGAATTGGAAGTCTCGGCCAATCTCCTGGATTGGCTGCCGTTGAATACCGTGACGGCGGATATTTGGGGGAAGCTGGGTTTCGTCGAAGCAGTCGAGCCATCGCTGCCCGCGCGGTTCTACCGGCTGCGCCAGCGACCGCTTTCTTATCCCGTGCGGTGAGAGTGGCATCTGCCTTTGAACAGTCTAATCAGGCAAGTGGAACCGAGGAATCAGCGCATTTCACGACGCTCCCGCTAGTCCAGAATGACTAACCGGTAGAATCGCTGCGACAGCGCACCCAAGTCATCCTCAATGCTGATCAAGCTTCCGCCGGCCGGGAAATCCGCGCCGAGTGGCAGCCACGCCGCATCGTCGAGCTGGTTCTTGAATTCAACTCGATAAGTCTTTCCTGAAATGGCGCTCCAGGACAACCGCACCCGTCCCGCTTGGCTCTGAACAATGGGCGCAAGCTTCGGCGGCGACACCACTCGAACCGTGAATGCGCGCGCGACGCTCAATGGCGGCGTGCCGTTGTCCGTGACTCGCACGAGGATGATGTTGGTGCTCGGCGTCTGTTCTGGCGCCGGAGTCCAAGTAAACAGGCCGCTCATCGAATTGATGTTCGCGCCACCCGATGTTGGCAGATCCAGGCTAAAACTCAATGGTTGTGCTGGAACATCGGAATCACTGGCCGCAGGCGTGAAGGCCAAAGTTTGCCCCAAGGTCACCACTCGGTCAGGGATCGCGGCCAGTTGCGGCGGGGTATTGCCGGTGGTCAGCCGGTTCGGCCCACGCGGCGTCGGTGAAGACATGAAATAAACCGTCGTCGCACCGTCGGCAAATCGGCCTTGGCTCACATCGTTCGTCTGCGTCTCGAACGTGACTGCGTCGAGCGCAACAAGGTCAGGCCCATGCAGCGTGATGGACTCACCGCCTGCGGCCAGCCGGAAATTCACATGGAGATCCAGGCGGTTGCTGCTGTTTTGACCCGTCTCTTCATCCGCCCATACCAAGAGGAATCCGCCCGGCGGAATCACGTAACCAGCCGGGATGCGGAACTTGGACGGATTGAGCGGATCGTCGCTTAAAAAGTAGTCCGCCAAATCGACTGGTTCGGCGCCCGCGTTGAACAGCTCGAACCAGTCTTCAAAGTCTCCATCCGCTGGATCGCGGAAAACGTTCGTGTTGCCCGCGAGCCATTCATTGATGAAGACCTCAACCGGCGGCGCGAAGTTGTTCGTGCCCGGCGTGACGAAATGAAGAACCCGGCGATCGAAGGGCTGTCCATCCGGAAACGAGCCAAACGCCAAATCCGCGCCCACGCCGGCGAAGCTTAAGTAATCGAGTACTTGCGGAGCGCCGTTGTGCAAACGCGAGAGCGCCACTGTGCCCGCGGAAGCGGCCAGTCGAAAGCGCGTGTGCCATTGGCTGCCGCTGGTTTCGTTCGTTTCGCCATCCGCCCAAATGACCCTGAACTGGCCCGGCCCAAGCGTGGCGCCGTTGGGAAACCGCCATTTCGTCAATGCGGCAAAATCGTCGGACAGATAGAGACTGCTTAAGTTCACGGTGTTCGTCCCCGCGTTGTGAATCTCCAGCCACGGCTCGCGTTCGCCCGCATTGTCCATGATGCCGTTGACATTCATCGGCTGAACTTCGTTGAGCCACAATGGCGGGATCGAGGGCAAAGTGGAGGCGAAGCTGTTCGCCGCGCCGGGCGTGGCGAAAACGCGGGCCGTAACCGCGGTGACATTGAGGTTGTTGCCGGGCAGCGTGCGCACATTCAACGTCACTGAGTTCGTGTTGGCCAGGCACCAATAGGACAGAGTGTAGTTCGTGTTCGGAGTAATGCTTGGCGGAAGCCACTGCTGAAGGGACGTCGCCAGCGAGCCGCCGGATCCAGTGCCGTTCAGGAGCAAGCTCCGCTGCCCGCCGTGGCTAACGTTAGTGACCACCACGGACGCAGTGTAATTTCCCGGCACGATCCAAGGCGGCGCCAGATCGGACTCGAAATCCGCGTTGAACAAAACATTGTCGCCATCCGGCCCGACGAGAGTGATGTCATCCACGTAAGCCGAGCCGCCCCCCGTGATCCAGATCAGGAGATTCGTGGCGGCGCCAATGTTGCCCGTGCGGGTCGCGAAGACCCAGCCCGCTTCCCCGGCCCAGTTGCCCACGCGGCTGTTGTCCTGCGCGGCGTCGATGAGTTGGAGCGACGGTCCGATGCCGTCCGCTGCGACAGGCCACGGCGGATCGTCGTCGTACTTCACACGATCGACGATAAGGTCTTGATCCGGCGTCGGGCCGGGACGGACCAGCGTGAGCGTCTCGCCGCCATTATCAAGCCGGCCGTCGAATTGCCCCGCCACCGCGGGCGATAATCCATAGACCCGCGCGTAAGCCGCCACGTTCTTCACGATCACGAGCTGCTGGCGATTCGTGATGAACGCCCCTTCTGGGAAAGTGAAGTCCGCCCCCCGCACTTCCCATCCCGAGAGATCGAAAGTGAAATTCGACGACGTGTTGAAAATTTCGACGAACGACGCTTCGGGCGTGAGCGGGTTGTACATGATTTCGTTGATGACCAGATGGTCCTCGGCCCGCGGCAACGCGCCCGTATAGTTCGCCACGATTTGATTGCTCGCGCCTGGCACCGGCTGGCCGCGGCCATCCCGGGCGATAATCTGAAGTTCGTTCGTCGCCGCGTTCAACGGCACGCGCAGCGTCCAGTTCGTCAGCGTGGTCCAAGTGATGGGGTATGAGATGCCGTTGATCTCTATCGTCCGAGCGGCCACGGGCGCGATGCCACTGATCGTAATAAGGTTCGTCGAGGCGGAAAAACTTGCTGGCGTGGCCATGCTGAAATTCTTCGCATTCACTTTGGCCAGTTCGCTGAGAATGTGGGCGCGACGCTGGCGCATCCACGCCTTGATCGAGTCTGGCGCAGTAACAAGAACGCCACTCGCGGCAAAGGCGTCGAAGCGCGCGTCCAATACGGGACTGGCATTCGCTTCCAACATTGGTCCCTCGGCCACGTCTTGAAGTGATCGCCAATAAGCGCGGCGGTAGGCCGGCGTATTAATCATGGCGGTGACGCCCGTATCCGCCCCGTCGAATTCCACCAAACCTTCGTTCGTGGCCACCGGCTGGCTGCGCGTGCCGCCGCCGAAGAGAATATTGATGTCCCAGACCAGCAGCGACCAAGGCCCGCGCTCTGGTTTGTAGGCAAACATGTTTTGGTGATTGCGGAAGCCGAAGCTGTCCCAGTTTCCCACGGCGTGTTCCAACGCGAACGTGCGCGTCCAGTTTTCGGTGTCCACCAAGGCGTCCACGTTGCGGGCATAGCTCGGTCCGGCGGACGCATTCAGCGTATCGACGAGCGTAAAGAGGTTCGAATAATCGTTGGCTGTGCCGTGCAAGGCGCGCCCCTGCCAGTTCCAGCGGTAACGCGCCCGCTTCTTCGAGCCGCCAGTCGTCGTGTAGCTGGTGAGATATGCTTCCGAGCTGGCCGCGGTGGAGAGCACTTGCGCCGTGCCGGTGTTGAACTCATACCACACTGAAACCTTGAAGAGGTCGCCTTCGGGGTCGTCTGGAAACACGCTGTCAATCACGTCGCCAGTGGGCACTTGGGTATCCTCCATGAGCGTGCCGCGCCGGGCGCCGTTCATGTACACCGCGACGAAACGCTTGTAGTTCGAAGGCAAGCCGAGTTGCTGCGCCATCCAATAAGCCGTGGCTTCGCGCAGAAGGGTGTTGTCATCGTGATGATTGTTTCCTGAGCCATGGACCTTGTTGAAGTTGTCCGTGCCCAGCACCAATTCGTCGCGCGGCATGTCGAACGTGTAATTGTTCGGAGTGCCCACCGGTGAATAATCCGGCGCGGCTTGATCCTGATGCGCCGCGCTGCCGGAGTAACGCGAACCGGACTCGTAGATCGCGCGGTGATGGCCATAAATAAACGTGCCGGGGATGCGTTCATTGCTCAGGGTTTCGCGCTGTGACCAATTGGTGATCGATTGCCGCGTAAGCCAGAAACGATACGTGCCAAAGGCACCCGCCGGAATAGGACTGCCAAAATGAACGAGGCATTCGCGCATGGGGCCGTTGTCGTGACGTAAAGCCGGGAAACGCGAGCCAGCAGGCGAAGCTGC
>Ga0187894_10004291_pt1 | contig 15386 bp, 14 predicted proteins | sample GBC1701081metaG_FD_136650 | JGI IMG/M metagenome (GOLD analysis project Ga0187894, IMG submission 136650) | White microbial mat communities from a lava cave in the Kipuka Kanohina Cave System on the Island of Hawaii, USA - GBC170108-1 metaG ... | reverse complement strand
TGGGCAGTCCGCTTATCTACCCGACAGACGAATGCGTTCGTGCGTATTTCTAGCTGGGGAGAAGCCGATTCAAGACCGGAGACTTCCAATGCAACCGGTGGCCAATCCGTTTTGTGAACGGCATAGGAAAAGGGTTCAGTGAATTGCCCATCCTGTAGTCGCAAGCGGACACGGAGGCACTCGGCAGCAATCCAGCGAAGTTCAAGCGAACCGTACTGACAGCGCAGACGAATGCCATGCTCGTATGGCACAATTTCTTGTACTGCGCCGAGCGACGACCACTGGGGCGGAGTGCGCTTTTTACGTCCCCCAAACAGCCGGTTGTAGCGACCAATCACCTTCTCATAGGCTTTGATGTCGTCGACCAGTTTTTTGCCGCCCAGTTCCATAAAGAACCGGATGTTTTCTTTCCTGCCCATGCTACAACCTTATGAGAACGACTGACTCACCCACTGCATTGGATCAACTGGCACACCATTGACCCACAATTCCCAGTGGAGATGTGGGCCAGAAACCCTTCCCGTCGATCCGATTGTACCGATGACCTGTCCGGTCATAACGAAATCGCCAACGCGAACGTATAGTTCGGTCTGATGCCAATAGCCAGTGAAAACGCCCCAACCGTGATCAATAATCGTCGCATTACCCCGAACATCGAGCGTACCAGCAAAAACCACACTCCCTGGCGCAGTCGCCAAAATGGGCGTGCCGGGCGCGCCGCCGAAATCGGTTCCGCTGTGGAAACGGTTAAATGGGCCGCCGTCAAATGACCGTTTGCGACCAAAAGGAGAGACGATGGATGCCGCCGCTGGCAAGCCCATCGGCCCATTCCAGTAGCGGGTGGGCGTGAAGGTACTCATCACATTTTGGACGAAGTTTTGTTCGGCAGCTTCGATATTGGGATCGAGCAAATTGGCGCGGTCAGCCGGGAGGTTAATATATTCACTACCGTAATCGCCATCAACGACCTGAATGTTCAGCGAAAGGTTGGTTGCCTGGCCGGCTGCGTCGCTCAGAATAAGCGAGAACGGATAAATTCCTGCCGCCGTAAATATAGGGGTACCGACCAGAATGGTATGAACGGTGTTTCCTTGTTCAGAAGCGTCGACAATACCACGATCCAAGAATAGACCACTTACCGTCATCGGCACGGTGGTTAGCAAGCGTATCCGCCCGGTTTGCCCTTCCTGGAGAACCAACGGCACAATGTTGAGTTCTGTGACCGTTGGCGGCAAATCGAGGGCTAGCTGCGGCGCTTCAATCCCCGGAATAATCACTTGCTGTCCAGCATAAATCAAGGTTGGATCATTGATGTTGTTGGCACGGGCCAGCTCACTGACGGTTAGCCCATAACGGGTCGCAATACGGAACAGAGTTTCACCCACTTGAACGGTATGTATCAACGCAGTCGCTAGCGCAGGAACAGATTGCTCTACCGGCACTGCAGCCGGAGCCGCAACAGTGGGTGACTGAGCGATGGATGCGGTTAAATTCAAGACCTGACCGGCAGAGATTGCATCTGGATTGGCAATATTATTCCAGACGATCAATTCTTCGACGGTCAAGTTGTAGATTTGGGCGATACTACGAAGCGTTTCACCCGGTTGCACAACATGATTTTGCGGCTGCGGGGGTGCGGCAATCCCTGGTACGAGCAAGCGTTGACCGACCTGAATGTTGCTGGGGTCTATAATGGCGTTGAGTGCCGCTAATTCCTCGACCGTAACACCATAATTCAGCGCAATCCGAAATAATGTCTCACCGCGCTGCACGATATGGATGACAACGCCTGAGTCTGACTGCTGGGCGATAACAGAAGCGGGCAGCCAAAGCATACCCGCCAAAAAACAACCGATTATCAGGCGATGAATCATGCCGCAACCTCGTCAAAGCGCAAGACATCGCCTATTTTAGTGCGTTCAAGCAAACTGGGATTGGCCTCAACAAAATATTGTGCGGGAAGTCGCGGCGCATAAGCTGGGCGCCAGGGCTTCGCAAGGCACGTATCGACAACTTTTCCCGTTGCGTCGAGCCAGACAACGGCAATCGAAAACAGCATGAAAAACATGTGGATCGAGGTGTTGGTACGACTTTCAGAGCCGGTGATAAAGAGCAGCCCCTCGTCCTCTGGAAGACTAGACACCAGTTGCAGCCCTCTAAACCGGCTCCAGAAATCATCTGCTAACCGCACACGGGCCAGCACGGCAGCGCCGGTCTGGCTGTTGCGGAGAACACGCCACTTCGCGTTCATTGGATGACCAACACTTGCCCCACGAAAATGCGATTGGGATCAAAAATCCCGTTCGCCTGCGCAAGCGGCCGCAACGGCACCCGGAAACGGAGCGCGATACGGAACAAGGTATCGCCCGGCTGCACCACATAGGTTTGGGTCGCGGGCGGATTGGGCGGCGGCACAATCACTGTCCCTTCGCTTGGAATAATAAGGCGCTGACCGACACGAATCAGGTTCACGTTGGTGATACCGTTCAACTGGGCAATCGTGGTTATCGTGGTGTTGAAACGGGCCGCTAGGCGTAACAACGTATCCCCTGGCTGCACCACATAAACCGTATTGTTCGGCGGCACTTCCGGCGGGAAGGTCGGCACGACTGGCACAATCGGCGTGATCGTCGGCGTTGATGTCGCCGGAGCAGACAAGCGCACCGGAATGACTAGCCCCTGCCCCACTCGGATGAAAGCACTCTGGTTCAAACCATTCACAGCAATGATGGCTTCAATACTACTGCCATACAAAGTCGCTAACTGACCGACCGTATCACCAGCGCGCACGGTATGGGTAATCGTCCCCGGAAAATCGTTGCTAATGGGGGTGCCACCGATGGTAACGGTCGGTGTCAGTGTAGGGCCGCCGGGCGTGGCGGTGGGCGGCAGCAGTTCTTGTGTCGGAGTTGGCGAGGCTGGGACGGTGGTACTGGTCGGCAGCGACGTCGAAGTTGGCGCGAAGGTCATTGTCGGGATGAAGGTACTGGTGGGTATAAACGTAGTGGTCGGAACGAAGGTGCTGGTCGGCAGCGGCGGCAGAGTCGGTACCGAGAGCGTTGCCGTTGGGGGAATCGATGTAAAGGTAGGCGGTATGGTCGGCGTTACAATACCAAGATCAGAGGGCGTATTGGACGCAACCGGCGGCGCGGTTGGCGGAAGGGTATTTGTGGCAGCGGGGACGAGTGTATTCGTGGCCGTCGGCGGTTGATTTTGTCCAGCTACAACCGTCAACGAAGCATCATCAACATAGACATTGTTATTCTGGATCGGGGTGCTGACGGTTGAACGCACGAACACCGTCACGGCGGTTCCGGCTGCTGTCGCTGTCACACTTGATTCATTATAGGCATCGTACTGCACCACTGGGGATGACCAGATAATATCGCTACTCGCGGCGTCGCTACCGCCGGTCGGATCAATCCCGACCTGGACGACGACTCCACCCGGATCCTCACTCTTATCCAAATCGTTAAAATTACTCGACCAAACATAGATATAGGCTGAAAAACGGAGCTGCGCCCCAACCGTGATGCCGGTTACGCGCTGATAGATGCCGGCATCATGAGTGGCATAGTATGAAAAATACTGCTGCGCTTCGTTGCCACTTCGGATACGGGGTTCCCCCAGGCCATTGGAAACATCCGATCCGGGATAATATTCGGGATAGACGTTTTCCGACGCCGACTGCCCGCCCCCGGTGTACCAGGGAAACCAGCCCTGCGCCACCTGTCGGGTTGGCACTCCATCGGTAAAGGCTGTAAAAGACCCTTCAAAACCAGGGTTGGTTAGTAAGTTTTGCCCTTGCGCCTGCACCGGAAGCGCAGCAACGACTAAGACGATGCCTATGCACAAAAGAATCATTTTCGGGTGCGGGGCTAATCTTTTCATGACGACTCCCACGTTCAGGTTGATGTCCGCTGCGCCGATAAAGTAAAGATACAGTATATAGTTTTTCGACGAATAAGGCCAAACGCCTGGAAAATTATGCTTATCACCGTGCGGATGCAGGCAAGAAAGCATACAGGTCTTGATTATAACCGGAGGCTCACCAAGTTCAAACCTTTATCAAGCCGGATGAAGGGGACATGTTCTCAGGCTTTTTCCGACAGCACCTTCGCCACACTATTGAGTAGTTCTGCCGGGCCAAAGGGTTTGGTGATGTAATCATCCACTTTCGCAATATGCAAGCCCAGCACCTTGTCGATGCTTTGCGCCCGCGCTGTAACGACAATGACGGGGATGTGGCTGGTATTGGGATTGGCTTTCATGCGTTGATACACTTCCCAACCGTCCATATCGGGCATCATTAAGTCTAACAGGACGAGTTGCGGCTGCAAGTCCTCGATCACATTCAGGCCTTCAATTCCACCAGGCGCACCGACAACATCAAAACCTTCACGCGACAAAATGAGCCGCACGAGGTCAATCATCTCCGGTTCGTCTTCGATGCACACCACACGCACGGACGCCATATTGCCTCCGAGAACATTTAGAAGAAAATTGAATACATTTAAATTTGTTAATTTTAGTCTACCATAAGGACTTTGCTAATGTCTATAAAACCTAAATAATTGGTACATTTTGATATGGGTTCGAATGGCGAGCGGTCGGCCTGACAGTGTTCTTAAACTTGACGATCTTCTAGTCGGCACTGTGTTCAAACGCTATACTCGCTATTATTCAGGATTTGAATGCCTTGGAGGGCGAGTGTGAACCTGCATGAGTACCAAGCGAAGACTCTTTTCGCCCAATATGGTATCCCTGTTCCAAAAGGTAAAGCAGCACTAACCCCAGAAGAGGTCTATGACTTTGCCACCGAATTGAACGCGCCTGTGATGATAAAAGCGCAAGTGTTGAGCAATCAGCGCGTGCAAAATGGTATGATTCAGGTGGCGCAAACAGCGGACATCGCACGCGATCATGCGGCAGTTCTATTGGGAGCGCGAATGAATGGACAGGTGGTAGACCGAGTTCTGGTTGAGAGGCTGGTCACGTCCGTGTCGGAAATTTATCTGAGTATTACGTATGATCGTGAGCGGCGAAAACCTGTGTTGCTTGTATCTGAAATGGGCGGCAGCACAGTTGAACAAACCGCGCAGGATCGACCCGAAGCGATCATCCGAGAAGAAATAAATCCCTTTCTCGGCGTATTGGATTATCAAGCGCGTGAACTTGCCAGCAGCATCAACCTGCCACACGAGTATTGGGAAGCATTCACCAAAATCGCGCAGAGTCTTTACGATTGTTTCGCATCATCTGACGCGATACTTGCCGAAATCAATCCACTTATTCTGAATGATGAGAATGTATTTTATGCTGTAGACGGCAGAATGATGATTGATGACAACGCGCAGTATCGGCAACCCGAATTGCACCGAATGCGAAACCCTGCGGCAGAATCAGCGGTGGAAACGCAAGCGCACCAGGCAGGCATCACCTTCCATCAACTTCAGGGGCAAGTTACCTGTATGGTCAATGGTGCTGGGCTGGCGATGACCGTGATGGATTTGATTATGCTGTATGGCAGCCCTGATGTGCGACCTGCGAATTTTCTGGATATGGGTGAGGATGTGTCACTCAAGAAAGTGGTTAGTGCCTTCGATATTGCCCTTACTGACTCTGGTATTCGATCCATGCTGGTCAACATATTTGGTGGCATAACGCCGTGTGATGAAATCGCCAACACCGTCCTTGAGGTCATCGGGAGTAGGCAGATCACAGTACCGATTGTCGTTCGGTTGGCCGGTACCCGTGCGGAAGCAGGACAGGCCATTATCGAGAACGGACAAGTCAGCAACCTGTGGAGCGAACCAAGCCTTATGGCAGCGGTGAAGCGGTCAATCGAGGTGGCACGGGGGATAGCGAATGGCGATTCTGGCCGATAGGAACACCGATCTGATCGTACAGGGGATCAGCGGGCGCGAAGGCAGCTTCTACACCAGGCACATGATTGCCTATGGCACGAATATTGTGGGGGGTATCACGCCGGGCAAGGGTGGCGAATGGGTACATGGAAAACCTGTTTTCGATTCGGTAAAGAAAGCGATGGATGCGACCGGGGCGAACGCGTCAATTATCTTCACACCTGCTCCCGCCGCATCAGATGCCATCTATGAGGCTGTTGACGCCCAGATCGCGCTGATTGTCTCCATCACCCAGGGCATACCCATCCAGGACATGCTTAAGATTTATGATTACGTATCACACAGTAACAGCCGTTTAGTCGGCCCGAACTGCCCCGGCATCTTAACACCCGGTCAGGCCAATATCGGTATCATGCCCGGTGCTATTGCCCGGCCTGGCAACATCGGCCTCGTCTCAAGAAGCGGAACATTGATGTATGAAGTGATCCAGGCCCTCAGCGAAGCCGGACTGGGGCAAACAACCTGTGTTGGCATCGGTGCTGATCCGATTATTGGGATGAATTTTGTGGAAATCTTACAGATGTTTGAAGAAGATGCTGAAACTGAGAAAGTGGTCATGATTGGCGAGATTGGCGGGCGGGGCGAAATCAGCGCGGCGGAGTACATCAAGTCGAGCATGACCAAACCAGTGGCGGCATTCATCACGGGAAAAAGCGCACCGATTGAAACACGCATGGGTCACGCGGGAGCGGTTATCGAGGGGATTAATGACACTGCTGCGGCGAAAATAGAGGCGCTTCTGGCGGCTGGCGCACGGGTCGCCGATTACCCCGCACAAATCCCGTTCCTACTTTCCTAGCAGGAATCTTCGCTCAAGGTCGGACGATTACAACGGCTTCGGATGGCATCCAACCGAGGCGGCCATCGGGTAATGCAAACTGTACCCAACCTTCGTGTGTCACCCAGATATAAACCTCTGCTGCCGCGTGAAGTTGATACAACACCAAATATTGTTCCGATGGGCCACTTCGCACCTGGACTTGCAGGGCAGCCACTACGGCTGGGGGGCGTTGAGATGTGACAAACACTCGACCCGCTAAGAGCAGCACTCCCATGAGCAAGATCACACCGATCACAACCAGGGGTAAGCGCAGATGTTTACGCCATGACATGTTCCACAGCGCCAGGCCAAGCGCAACAAACCAGGCCAACCAAAATAAGCCGACGACGAAAGCTAACTCCCATAATGTCAAGACGCCCACCGTAAGCGCCGTCAGGCCTTCGGCAAACCCAACCTCGTCACCGGATAGATCAACACGTTCACCGCGAACACGCTCCAGGTTACGAATAAGTTCAACATCGCGCGGCCAAAACTGCTGTGCCCGGCGATAATTGAGCAAAGCGCGTCCCAAATCGCTCATTTCGTAATAGGTATTGCCCAGGTTGTAGTACAAACCTGGATCGCGCGCGCCGCTTTGAACCAGGGTTTCATAGAGCATCTGGGCTGTCCTAAAATCCCGGTTGGAATAGGCTTTGTTGGCATTCGACAACACGTCAGCTTCACCCGATTGAAGCGAAGCTATCCTCAATGCCGACAACAGAAGGATACACAAAATCCTCATTTAATAGTCCAGGCACTGTCAATAACGCTCAGGGTTTCGGATGTGCGGCTGATTAAGGTCGGCAGGTCTACGGTGTTGACCGGGGCATATTGCCCCTCATCCGCCCATTCCAAACACAACAAAATCCGTTTGCTCAAATTGGGCGCTACCTGTATCTGATCCAAGATCATTTGCAAATCAGCCTCAACCAGCTCATCCAGACGGCGACCTAATTTATCCGAAAAATATCCGAGTACAGCTTCTCGGACGCTATGATACGCTGCGGGGTTCGAGCGTTTTGCAACGTGTTGCAGCCGTGTCTGGGCATGGTAGAGCGCCAGCGAACGCTGACTAGCGGTGAATTGCGCGGTCAAGCGTTCCCTCCGGCGAATCCACCACCAACAACAACCGACGCCTGCCGGCGGCAGCAGCCAGAATAGCCAGAAAGCGGCACCGGGAAAAACAGTATTGTCTCTACTAACTGACGCAAGTGGCTTGAGCGCAAGGGGTGGTGCTTCTTGAAGCGGGCTGGCGGCAAGCGTTGGTGTTTGAGCGGGCGCCGCCGCCGGGGGCAGCACTTCCAATGTCACCGGCTGGGTACTCACAAAACGATACGAGGCTGTAGCCGGATCAAAAAAATGGAGCGTTATAGCCGGTAGGATGTTTGTACCGACCTGGTTGGGCAACAATAGGTATTCGTAGGTCTTTGAACCAACAACAACGCCCTGCTCCTCTACTACTGTAAATGTCGATGGATTGGTATAGAAGCGCCAATCGTCCGGCACAGACCAATCGGGTAGAGTGAGCTGCTCAACGTTACCCGTCCCGGTCAGCGTAAGATGCACGGTAAAGGGTTCCCCCAGGTTTGCAGTCTGCCGATCCAATGTAGCCGATAAATCAAATTGCCCGACCGCGCCCGTAAAACCCGTTGGCGCGCCATCTGGCAGTGGTTTAACATCAACGGTCACGGAATTGGCACTCAATTGCTCTTGCGCCCGAAAAACGGTTTCTGGCAGCAGAACGTCAGGTGAAGGAATGATTACCGTGCCGGGGCGTGTTGGGTAAAGCGCCGTGTCGAGCGATGTGACCGTATATTGGCGATTATTGAGTTGCTGGGGAATCGCACTTAGCGCCCGTTTCGTGACCTGCCAGAAACTTTCAAAGTCAGGTGGTTGATACTGCGCGTTGGCGATGTCAACGGCGTCGTAGAATCGAAACTGGTAAGTGATTTGCTGGCCGACATACGGTGTAGCATTGTCCACGACGGCTTCGGCAAAGTAATCCGGTGCGGGGGGTGTGTCCTGACTGGTCACCGCCACAACGACCATTAGCGAAACAACGCCCATCAAAAAGCGCAACAATTCACCAATCCTTTTCTGGTTCAGGTTGACCTGTGGCTTGCGCATGCAATTGGTTTCGCAGAGTATCCTGGTCTTGCTGAATAGAATCGAGCAAGCGTGCCGCCTCATCGACGGTCATTGTTCCACCCGTATCAGGGAGGTTATCGTCATTCGTTTCGGCAGAACTGGATTCAGTAGTGGCGGACATGTCCTGTGGTAACTGCGTTGGTGTCTGGCCGCTGTCGCCGAGGAGGTCACGGGTTGGTGTGGTTTGCGAGTCGGGCTGCTCCGGTTGCGCGGGGGGTGTCGGCGACGGCAAAATGATCTTACTCAATGCCAGTTCCAGATTGTAGCGTGCGTCTTGATCGTCCGGGCTGCGAATCAAAGATTGCTGATACGCCTCCACCGCTTGGTCGTACAATTGCATTCCGAAATAGATATTTCCGATATTGTAATAGACATCAGCCGCGAACTCGACATCGGCGGTTTTGAGCGCCTGGTTCAGGGCGGCGAGGGCTTCATCGGCCCTCCCCACCCGGACAAGGGCGTTGGCAGCGTTGAAATAGGATTCGGGCGCATCCGGCGCGTTGACCTGGGCTACCTGGTAGGCTATTAACGCTTGATCGTAGGCTTGTTGAGCGTACAGTTGATTACCAGCAGCATTGCGTTCAGCCGGATCAACCGTGCAAGCGGTGACACCAAAGATGAGTACGACAAGCCATAGCCCATAATGAGTCATGAGGATTGGCCTCGCAATTCTGGCAGCAAAATCTCCATAGACAGAGCCACTAGCGCCAATGCCACAAAAATGGCAAATCGCTCCACGCCCCGGCCTTCGGTTCGAGTGCCTAAATCAGTCGCTTTCACGTCCTTGATTGTGGTCATTAGTTTTGTAATTTCGTCGCCGCTGGCGCTTGCACGTTGATAAGTGCCGCCTGTACGTTCAGCAATCTGACGCAGCGTTGTTTCGTCGAGAGTGGACACAACCAGATTTCCGGCACGGTCGGTTTGATAACCGACTTCGCTGCTATTGGCATCCCGAATCGGAATCGGGCCACCATCTGGATTTCCGTAGCCAATTGCGTGAATGATGATGCCTTGCTCTGCGGCCAGCGCCGCGACCTGTAAAGGGTCGCCCTCGTGGTTTTCGCCATCGGTCATCAGGACAATAATGGGCTGTGCATTGGTGGTGCTGTGGAAACTCTCTAGCGCCAATCGCAAGGCAGCGTCGATATTTGTCCCCTGGCGGGTGATCGCATCCGTGCTGGCAGCTTCGAGAAAAGTGGCCGCTGAAGTGGTATCGAGGGTGAGCGGGAATTGAACAAAGGCTGTACCGGCGAACCCAATTAAGCCCAATTCATTGCCTGCTAACCCATCCAACAAGTCTTTTATTGCCAGTTTGGCGCGTTCCAAACGATAGGGAAGGATGTCTTGGGCATTCATGCTTTTGCTCACGTCCAACACAACCATCACAGAAACCCCTTGCGTCTGTATCGTGTTCACCTCCATTCCCCAAACCGGACGGGCAAGCGCAATGATGAGCGACGCAAGCGCCAGCGACCACAACGCGAACCTGGCTACTTGAGGCGAACGGCTTGCATTCGGTATGAGCGCGGACAATAATGCCATGTCGCCCAAGCGCGATAATTTTGCGTTTCGGACGCGATTGCGCCAGACAAACAAGATCACGGCAACCGGCAGCGCAGCCAGTAAAAATAAACCAAACGGATTCACAAAAGACATTTCACAGAACCACCTGAAACAGGGTATAGCGCAGCAAACGTTCCAAGATCAGCAGAATAAACCCAAAACCAAGCAAGCTGCTGGCCTGCTCTTGCCAATTCACATACACCTGGCGGTCAATATCGGATTGTTCGAGTTGGTCAATTTCTGCATAAACTCGCTGTAAATCGGTCAAATCCTGCGCCTGGAAGTATTGCCCGCCGGTCACCTGGGCGATGGATTGCAGGGTAGGCTCATCGAGATCACTTTCGATAAGCTGGGTGTTGCCAGCATCATCAATGGGCATCGGAACCAGACCCTTTTTGCCTACACCAATGGTATAAACACGAATGCCGAAAGCGGCAACTGCCTGCGCCGCCGTTACCGGGCCGATTGCGCCGGCGTTATTCGCCCCATCAGTCAACAGGATAATCACTTTGCTTGTTGCCGTACTACCGCGTAACATATTGCCAGCCGACGCAACCCCCAAACCCACCGCTGTTCCATCATCAATATTGAGCGCCGTCGCTAATTGAATCCCATTCACGTCATTCATCAATGCCCCATAATCCAGGGTCGGCGGCGTTTGTTGAAAAGCATCGCGGGCGAAAACGATCAGGCCAATCCGGTCAAAGTCACGCCCAGCGATAAAGTCACTCATCACTGACCGGGCAGCATCCAAACGGTTTTGGGGCGCAAAATCCAGGGCGGACATACTGCCCGAAATATCGAGCGCCATGACAATATCTATCCCTTGACCGCGAATAACCTCCTGTGTCCGTCCGCTTTGGGGACGGGCAAGTGCGACGACCAAAAGCAGCCACGCCAGCAAACGCAAGCTGTCGGGAACACGGCGGAAACGGGTGCGCCAACCGGAAGGCAGGCCAGCGAGCAAACGGACATCAGAATAGCGCAAAGCCGGGGTGAAAGGCCGCCAACGCCCAATAAAATAGGCAGCAGCAAACACAAGTGGGACGAACAAGAGGAGTAGTGCGGCAGGATGTGCAAATCGAAACGTCATGCGTCAACCTCGGCCTGTTCCCGCTCCACCGCCAACACCCATGCGCTGGCAATAGTCATCATTTTTTCGGTGGCGGTCGGCGGCGGCTGCATCCGCGCAAATTTCACCAGGTCGGCCTGTTCCAACAGATACAGGAGTTCGCGCTGGCGACGTTGAAGCAACAGCTCACGAGCCGACAAATTAACCATAAGTTCTTGTGTCGTCATGTCTACTGCCGGGACATCAAAGCGTCCGTGAAGGTAGTGACGTAATGCGTCACTGACGACGGCGTATATCTTTGGGGAAATGGCATCCGAACCACCATTGCGCTTGATAGCAGATAAGGCAGCCTGTGCTGCTGGGTGCAATCCATTGGGTTCGGGGGCAATTTTGGGAAGCGTGAACGACTTTCGCCGTGACCACAATAGTACGCCCAATGCAACGAATCCAAGCACAATCGCGGCAATTACCAGCGGCGACACATAAAGCACGGATACCGGCGGCTTGAGGGAACGCAAATTAAGATCGTCGGGGTTCAAAATCGACTTAACGGTAAAGAATGCAGGCTGCACCAGCCTTTGTTGAGGCACACTTCCATCTGTAAGACGATATTCGATAATGGTTTCAGGTGTCTGATAGTCTCCAGACCGCCATAACGTGATGCTCAAACGTTGATTATAGATCGTCCTGGTACCTGAACTCGTCGAGGTCAATTCCCCAACCTGCTGGACAGTAAATGGCGGCCATTCCGTAGCGAAATTGGGAAATGTCAAGACCGCGTCGGCGGGAGCATCGACCGTGAAAGTCACGTCGATTGGCTCACCAACCAGGGGCGATCCGTTTTCAGACGTAAAATAGGCTTGAATATCGGTCTGTGCCAATACTCGCCATCCTGGTAGGGTCAGCAACCCCAACCACAATAATAAACTGACTGGTCGAGTCATCTTTTCAAACGACGCGCACGGCGTTGGAAAAATGCCGTTAGTGCTTCAAGGTAATCGCCCGTCGTCGACACGTCTATGCGATCAACACCCGCATGAAGGAGCAATTGATCGCGCAGCGTTTGAAAACGGTGAGCTTGTTTTTCAAATTGATTTCTCCAATTTTTTTGCCCTGTGTCCACCCATCGCACGACTTCGGTTTCAGCGTCCACTAGCGCAATCAGGCCGACATCTTGCCAGCGCGCTTCGAGCGGGTCGCTCAGGACAAGCGCAATCACATCATGACGCCGCGCCAACAGTGCCAACTCTGTCTGATACTCTTCACCGGCTACCAGGAAATCTGAGACAAGAAACACAATTGAACGACGCTTGAGTAAACGATTGACTGTTCTTAACCCCAGGGAAATATCGGTGCCTTTTTGAGAAGGCCGCGCGGCCAACAAATCGCGGATCAGCAGCAGCACATGTTTACGCCCGCGACGCGGTTGAACATATAACTCGACCTGGTCGCTAAACAGGAGCAAGCCGACTTTATCCTGGTTGCTAATGGCGGCATAAGCCAGTACCGCACCTAGTTCTGCGGCAAGGTCATGCTTTTGCCGTGCTAGCGTGCCGAAAAAACAGGAGGCACTGGTATCAATCACCAGCATCACGGTCAGTTCACGCTCTTCGACGTAACGTTTGACATAAGGGGCACCCGCGCGCGCCGTCACATTCCAGTCAATGCTGCGCAGGTCGTCGCCCGGCTCATACGGGCGCACTGCATCAAACTCAATACCGCGCCCTTTGAAGACGGCGTGATATGATCCAGCAAAGGAGTCGTTAACCAATTTACGGGTTCGAAGTTCAATCCGGCGAATTTTGCGCAGTGTCTCGGCAGTCAGCATTATGGCACTTCAACTCGGCTCAAAATTTGCTGCACAATCTGGGCAGAGGTGATGTCTTCGGCTTCGGCTTCAAATGAAACCACCAGGCGATGACGCAGGACATCCGGGGCAACCTGTTTGATGTCGTCGGGGGTCACGTAGCCCCTACCGCGAAGAAAGGAATGTGCTTTCGCGGCTTTCATCAGGAAAATTGTCGCGCGGGGCGACGCGCCAAATTCAATGAGCGGGCGCAGTTCTTTCAGACCATTCCCGCCGGGGTCACGTGTCGCAAAAATAATGTTCAGAACATAATCCTTAATTTTTTCATCCACATAAATACTGTTCACGACCTCACGGGCGTGGCGGAGCATGTCGCCGTTGATGACGGCGGTTGGCGGCGGCGGCGCTTCCGCCGACATGCGTTCCAGGATAATCCGTTCCTCGGCGCGCGTGGGATAATCAACGACGACTTTTAGCATAAAGCGATCCAACTGCGCTTCCGGTAGTGGATAGGTGCCTTCCTGCTCAATCGGATTCTGCGTGGCGAGTACCAGGAAGGGGTCTTGCAGCGGGTAGGTTTGATCGCCCAGTGTTACTTGACGCTCTTCCATCGCTTCGAGCAGAGCCGATTGTACTTTCGCCGGAGCGCGGTTGATTTCATCGGCCAGAACGATATTACTGAAAATTGGGCCGGGACGTGAGGTGAAGTCTCCGGTACGGGGATTAAAGATTTGGGTTCCGATTAAGTCCGCCGGTAGCAAATCCGGTGTGAATTGAATGCGTTGGAAGCGGGCGTTGATGGTGGCGGCCAGCGTGCGCACGGCCAATGTCTTTGCCAAACCGGGAACACCTTCAATTAAGATATGTCCATTTGAGAGCAGGACGATCAGCAGGCGATTCAGAAGCCGTTCCTGGCCGACGATGATGCGGTTCGCCTCGGTGAGTATATCTTGAATAAAACTCGCTTCACGCTTGATGCGATCATTCAACTGCTGTATCGAACTCATAGGCTCCCGCACTCGTCCCGCTTTCCCGCGCTATTGTACCGCAGTAGTGTAATGTGGATTATGCGAAATGAGCAAAAGCGTTGTTTCTATTCATCGTGTCTAGGAGATTAAGTTAATTACCGCTATAATTCAATTACAGCGTGAATTTAGACGTTGTAACGCCTTCACTACACTACTCCTCATTTGTTCCCATTCACGCTTAACAACATTTGCGTTTGGAGGCCCGGAGTGAATAATCCGAGGACAAGAAATCTCATCATCTATGGCTTCATCGGCCTGATGCTACTCATTCTCTTTATTGGTATTAACGGCGGAAACCAGGAATCAAACGAGATCAAATTTACCGACCTGGTTTCACAAATCAAGGCGGGCGAGATCACTACCATCCACGTCGTTGGCGACCAACTGATGGTGACGTTGCAAGATCGCAGCACCGCAATCACGACAAAGGCAACCGAGTCTACGGCCCAGGAACAACTCAGCCAGTTCGGGGTGACAACCGACGAAATCAATCAGATCAGTTGGAATTTTGATACACCCAGCAATTGGCCGGCAATCGGGTTCAGCGTTTTGACTGCCCTTCTGCCGATTTTGCTGATCGGTGGGCTTATTTTCTTCATGCTACGGCAGGCACAGGGCAGCAACAACCAGGCGATGGCTTTTGGCAAAAGCCGCGCGCGGATGTTCAGCGGCGATCAACCGAGTGTAACCTTCGAGGACGTTGCCGGGGCAGAAGAAGCCAAAGAGGAACTAGCTGAGGTGGTTGAATTCTTGAAAGAGCCAGAAAAATTTATCCAACTGGGGGCGCGTATCCCAAAAGGTGTGCTGCTGGTCGGCAGCCCTGGCACGGGCAAAACACTGCTGGCAAAAGCTGTCGCTGGGGAAGCGGGCGTACCGTTCTTCAGTATCTCCGGTTCTGAATTTGTCGAGATGTTTGTCGGTGTTGGCGCGAGCCGGGTACGGGATTTGTTCAACCAGGCGAAACGGCACAGCCCGTGCATCGTCTTCATCGACGAAATTGACGCCGTTGGTCGCCAGCGCG
>Ga0187894_10004290_pt1 | contig 15389 bp, 17 predicted proteins | sample GBC1701081metaG_FD_136650 | JGI IMG/M metagenome (GOLD analysis project Ga0187894, IMG submission 136650) | White microbial mat communities from a lava cave in the Kipuka Kanohina Cave System on the Island of Hawaii, USA - GBC170108-1 metaG ... | reverse complement strand
TCCATGCCTGCGCTGCTCTGCTTCGGCCGCTCCGGATCAGACTCCCTCGGCCCCGCCTCATGCGGGGCCTCGGCGATCCGTCGCTCGCCTTCGAAGAACGCCCACACCAAGTAGTCGAGCGGCGTGGCGCTGTTGGGCTCGATGGCGCGCAGCGGCGGGTCCACATCCAGCGCGCAGCGCAGCCACGTGAGCAACTCGGCTCGCGACTGTGGCGCGGCCTCGATGTCAAACGACGGCTCCTTCACGAGCGACTCTCGGCGCGCGTGGGTGCCACGGCTGTTGGCCGTCCCGGCTCTTCGATCCCCCGCAGGACGCGGGGCAGCCGTGTTGAAGCGGTGCTCTGCGACCGCAACGCCATCAGCAGCGCCGTCGATCGCTGGCGGTGCAACCGGCGCAGGGCGCGCAGGACGCGCCGGCGCTGGAGCGCCGTCAGGAAGAACGTGAGCGGGTAGGGAAGGGAATCTCGCGCCGTCGGCGGCGCCTTGTCGGTGATCGGCACATCATGGCTCCGTTCTCCTCACGTGCCATCTGGGGAAAGGGACCGGGGATCAGGGATCAGGCACCAGTCAAAGCGATGCCGGCTGGTGCCCGGTCCCTGGTCCCTGATCCCTGCTCCGTGACATACGCAACCGGCGCTCGCGCCAGTGCATCGCGGGCGAAGTGGAACAGCCGTGCCACCGACCCGTCTTCGGGTCGGTGCCCTCGGAGAGCATGATGAGAAGCACTGACCCGAGGACGGGTCCGTGGCACATCCAGAATGCGCCGTGTCGCGCGCGAGGCGCGGGCCCACAACCGAAGTTCACGCTCCAGAAGCCCGTGCAGGCGCGAGCCCGGGCCGGGGCCGCTGCGCAGGTGCGCGAAGCAATCGAGCAGCCGCGCATCGCGCCGCGACGGAGTGAGCGGGACCGGCTTCATCCCCGCCTGGGCGAAGAATCCGGCCGAGCGCCCGCGCGAGACGTACACCTCCGTTCGGCGCGTGAGCGGATCCTTGAGATAGGCCAGAACGAGCCGCCTCGCGATGCCCCTGCGTCGCCAATCGGGATGCACGATCACCCGCGAGATGCAGCGCAATTCCGCGTTGAGCCGGGCCGCCGCCACCCGCCGGTCGGGCCCGTCGTAGCGTCCCGGCCAGGCCAGCGCGCGCCAGCGGGCATTGAGCGTCGGGCGCGAGACGACCAGCACGCCGACGGGCTCATCGAATCCCGCGGCGCGCGAGACCAGCACGCGCTCGATCGTCGCGGGGCGCCCGCGCCGGTAGTGGTGCGCGGCGAGCGCGCGATGATCCGCGATGGAGCCGGGTTCGATCCGAATCCGCGTCATGACGGTTTCCTCCCGCGCCATTGCTGAAAGAGCGCATCCACGGCGGCCATGTGGCTGCGCACCGCGTAGTGAGTGAGCCCGAGCGAGCGCGCCGCCTCGCGCATCGTGCTCCCCCGGATGACGCAGGCCACGGCGACGCCGCGGCGCATCGGCGTCCATTCGTGGGCGTGACGCAGGACAAACTCGAAGCGCGGCGAGAGCAGGCGCTTGCCCAGCCCGCGCAATCGCCCGCGCACGGCCCGAGCCGAGCGGTTCATCGATCGCGAGAGGTCGCAGGCATTCAGGTTGCGCCGGTACACGGCGTGCACGAGCGCCCGGTCGCCCGGGCTCAGCAGTTCCGATCGAGCCAGGATGTGCTCGACGAGCATGCGCCGGCAGCGGCGGCGCAGATCGAGCGCCGCCGAGAGCGGCGGCCGGTCCGTCGCATCCGGAGCGACGGGAGGCGACAACGGTCCGGGCGGCGACTTGAAGAACGCCGCGGTCCTGGCCCGCGCCTTTCGCGGTCGCGAGTCCGGCGGGAGCCAGACATGGCCTTCAGCGCTGGGGCCGGATTCCGCAGGCACCGAGATCGAGCTGTCGGGGAGTTGGGACGTCATGGCTTGGAACCCGGTTTTTTCGCTCAGAACAGGCTTTTCCGACTGATGTGTTTTCTGACTAGTAAACCAACAGCCAATAGTTCTACCTTGACTTGACGCGTTTGCAAGGCTTTTGTACGGTATCGACCAAACAAAGCGCACAAGGAGCGTCGATGCGCACCGTCGGCACCATGATCCGCCAGCGTCGTCACGAACTGGATCTCACGCTCCAGCAGGTCGCCGACACCGTCGGGTGCACCAAGGGCTACCTGTCCTCCATTGAGAACGAACGCCGCGAGAGCCCGCCCTCGCGCGAACTGCTCGAGCGCATCGAGCGGGCGCTGCGCTTGGATGCCGGCGCGCTCGTTTCCGCCGGCGCGTGGCAGTCCACGCCGCACGATGTTCGCCAGCACGTGCTCGGGCTCGAGTCGGAGCGGCACATGGCGCGCCGGATGGCGGCGCTGCTCTCGCGGCGCGGCGTCGATCGCATGTTCCGCTCGGGCGAGCTGCGCCGGCTGGTCGATCGCTTCGCGCCCGCCGATGCCGCGAAGAAGAAGCAGGGTCGCTCGGGCGGCAACGGCGCGCCCGCAGCCGCGGTCGCCGAGAGCGATGTGTCGGTGGCTTCGCCGTGGGTCCTGCCCGCGCAGGTGCCGCTGATCAACCGCGTCGCCGCGGGGTATCCGAAGGAGTTCACCGATCTTCAGTACCCGGCGCGCGTGGCGGATGAGTACGTGAGCGTGCCCGACATCTACGACGCCGATGCCTTCGCAGCCCGCGTCGTGGGCGACTCGATGGAGCCGGCGTACCGCGAGGGAGACATCGTGGTGTTCAGCCCCGGAGCGGCCACCAGGCCCGGCGCGGACTGCTTCGTGCGCCTCGAGCGCGACGCGGAGACCACGTTCAAGCGCGTGTATTTCGAGCAGGATTCAGGAGGGCGCGACCTGATCCGTCTCCAGCCGCTCAACGCGACCTACCCGCCACGGACCATCCCGCGCGAGGATGTGGCGGGTCTCTACGCAGCTGTCTTCGTCATTCGTCCCGTGGGTGGCATGCTTCTGCCCTGATGCATGTGCCACAGGTGGTGTCACCTCCGCGAGGGTGCCACGGCTGTTCCCCGCAGGATGCGGGGCAGCCGTGACGAGATCTCAGTGAGCGCGGCACTCATGAGTGGATCACCAGTCTCGAATTCGCTGAAACGGAGGAAGACCCGACGGCGCTACGAGATCGAGCATCACGCGCGCTTCCTGACTTTTTCGTGCTTCCATCGGCTGCCGCTGTTCAAGAATGACTTGATCAAAGCTCGGTTCGTGCGGCGGCTGGCACAGACGCGCCAAGTTCGAGGATTCCTGCTGCACGCGTGGGTGATCATGCCGGAGCACGCGCACCTCCTGCTCACGCTCAGACTCAGCGGGCCCGGGATGGCACCCGTGCTCTCGGGCCTGAAACGCACCTTCGCCTCGGAGGTGCTGAGCCGGTGGCGGGCGATCAACGCGCCGATTCTGAAGAAACTCAACGACTCACGCGGTCTATCGCACTTCTGGCAGGTCGGCGGAGGTTACGACAGGAACATCTTCACGAGCGATGAGTACTTTGAGAAGATCCGATACATCCACCATAACCCTGTCGAGCGCCGGCTCGTGGAGCGGCCTACCGAGTGGGCCTGGTCGTCGGAGCGGGCATACCTCGGTGGCGGTGAGCCGCTCATTCCGATTGATCATGCGCATGGGGCGCGATGCGGTGCAATGTTCACGGCAGCCCCGCCGAAACGGCGGGGAACTGCCGTGGCACCCCATGTCACTCTTCACCCCTCGTTCAGAGTCTTCTCGAACCTCCCCCCGCTTCCTCCCGGATAGACTCCCGTTCCCCCGAAGGTGGACGGGGGTTCGGAGACCGCTCAGATGGCCAAAATGTTCTACAGCCTCGAGGAAGCCGCCGCGCGGCTCAAGAAGACGACCGACCAGGTCCGCGAGATGGCTTCGCGCGGCGAGGTCACCGAGTTCCGCGACGGGCAGCGCCTCATCTTCAAGGTCGACCAGATCAACCTGCTCGCCGGCGAAGAGGAAGAGCCCGGCGGCATGAGCAGCATGATCCCGCTCGCCGATACCGGCGCGGGCGCCTCGGCCTCCGGCATCGACATCGGCCTTGAAGACAGCGGGCCCGGCGCTTCGGGCTCCGGCTCCGGCTCGGCCGTGCTGGGCGAAGAGGCGAAGGAGCGCTCAGGCATCCCCGTGTTCGACGTCGATCAACTCGAAGAAGCCGATCCCTCCGCCGTCACGCAGGTCACCGATTCGGGAGTCGATGGCGGGCTGAGCCTCGAATCGCTCGGCTCCGGCTCCGGGCTCATGGACCTGACGAAGGAGAGCGACGACACTTCGCTCGGCGCCGAGGGCCTGCTCGACGAACTCTACCCCGGCGGCGAAGAAGGCGCCGGCGCCACCGCGGGCGAAACCGCCGGCGGCGGGCTCTTCGAAGGCGCGCCGGCGGGCGGTGATCTCGGAGGCCCCAGCGCCGCCGAACTCGCCGCGCTCGCCCCGATGGCCGAAGCCTACGACGGTCCGGGCAGCGGGCTGGCGGGCGGGCTGAGCCTCGGCGCGGTGCTCGCGCTGGCGATGGGACTGGCCGTGGTGCTCATGAGCATGGCGGGCCTCGCGCCCGGCGGGTTCATGAAGATCGGCGGCGAGAACGCCCCGCTCATCTGGACCGCGATCTTCCTCGTCATCGTGCTCGTCGGCGGCGGCGTGGGATTCGTGATGGGCAAGAAATCGGCGGCGTGAGATCGCGTGGCGCGACTCAATGGGTGCCCCGGGGTTCGGCGTCCTAGCCGTGCCCCGTGTGAGCAAGCATCCATCGGGGCACGCGGAAGACCGCGTACCCCGGCACCCAAGTGTCATCCTGGCTTTGACGCTGATCCAAGCAGTTGTGTCGCCAGGCGCAGGCCGTCGCCTTCCGCGCTCGTGATGACTTCGCTGACGCGCTCGATCGTGTCCATGAACTGGAGCATGGCGTCGAGTCGCTCGTTGTGGCGCGCCAGGCGCTCGGGGTCGCCGGCGCCCGCGCTCTCGCGCGCCGAGCCGTTGCGGGCCCCGCCCGATCGCCCCGTCATGTCGCGGATCTCGTAGAGCGAGGCGAGCACAGGGTCCAGTTCCCGCTTTTTGCGCTCGCGCGCGATCGTGCGGAACATGGTCCAGATGTCGCGCTCGGCCTCGAAGTACTCCTTGCGGTCGCCGCGCTTGTGCACGCGGCTGACGATCCCCCACTCCTGCAGGGCGCGCAGCGACATCGACGCGTTGCCGCGCGAGACCTCCAGCCGCGACATCACATCATCGGTGTTCAGCGAGTCGCCCGAGATGTAGAGGAGGGCGAAGACCTCGCCCATCGTGCGGCTGATGCCCCACGCGCCGGCCGTCTGACCCCACGTGGCGATGAACCGGTCCTGTGCCCGCGTGATGCGGTCGTCCTGCTTCGAAGCGGGCGCGTGCGACGACATGAGCGAAGCATACGCGTGGGCCGGAGCCTTGAGGTGCCAAGGTTTCAAGGTGCCGGGGTGTCAAGGGTTCCGGATCTTCGGCCCTCGGCACCTTGGCACCTCGACACCTCGACACCTCGACACCTCGACACCTCGACACCTTTTTTCAGACCACGATATCCACGCACCCCGCGATCCCAAGCACGACGCTGATCACGCCATTGAGCGTGCCGAATGCCAAGGGCAGGCCAGCGATTCCACGTCGTGCCAGAATCACGTGCTCGCCAAAGAGCAACAAGCCGACACCGGCGATCGCGCCGCCCATTCCCACGCCGAAGCGCGTGTCGGCGCGCCAGGCGAGGAGCAGCAAAATGAACGCCGCCACGTGGAAGAGCCGCGCAATCCAGAGCGCGCCGCGTACACCGACGCGCGCGGGGATCGAGCGCAGCCCCGTCTTTCGATCAAAGTCCAGGTCCTGCAGCGCATAGGCGACGTCGAAGCCCGCAACCCAGAGGAGCACAAAGCCCGCAAGCAGGACGATGGTCGGTTGAAAGCCCTGCGTGCTGAACACTGCGCCCGGCTCGATCGCAGCAGCTGCTGCATTCGGCGACAGCCCCAGCGAGATCCCGAGCACAATGTGTGACAGTGCTGTGAATCGCTTCGTGAATGAGTAGAAGCCTAACCACGCCAGCACCGGCACCCCGAGGATCAGTGGCAGCGGGTTCCCCCACACTGCCCAGAACCCCGCGCATGCAAACAGGAAGCACGCCGCGCACACCAGCGCGATCGCCACGGCTTGGCGCGGCGCGAGTTTCCCGGAAGCGATCGCGCGGCGCGCTGTTCGCGCATTTGCCGCGTCGAAGCGCCAATCCGCCCAGCGGTTGACAATCATTGCCCATGTTCGCGCAAGGAACATGCAGACAAGGATCAGCAGCAGCTGAAATGCAAGCACGCCGATCGCATCGCTTGACCGCGCGGCGCCTGCCGAAGGCGGGGCGTTCGCAGCGTCATGACGGAATGCCGGTGTCGCAAGAAACACCCCCAGAACCGCGAACGGCAGCGCGAACACCGTGTGCGCGATCTTGATATCCGCCAGCGCCAGCGCGATTCGCCTCGGCCAGGTGGTCGCGGGCGTTATGGGCGCGGCGCCTGATGCCATCGTGCTCATGACCCGGCGGCGTCCGATTCCACGATGCCCTCAACGATCGGACCGCACTCCCCCCACCTCCGGCTCAGCGAGTGCTCCACCTTCAACAGGTCCAGCAGCCGCGCCGCGACGAAGTCCACCACATCCTCCACGCGCCGCGGCAGGAAATAGAACCCCGGCGAGCACGGCGCGATGATCGCCCCGGCCAGCGTCAGCGTCTCCATCGCGCGGATGTCGATGAGCGTCAGCGGGCTCTCCCGGTGCGCGATGACCAGCGGGCGCCGCTCCTTGAGGCTGACCGCCGCGGCCCGCGTCACCAGCGTGTCGCCCGTTCCGGCGGCGATCGAATTCATCGTGTGGCTCGAGCAAGGCACGATCAGCATCCCGTCATGCCGGAACGAACCGGAAGCCACCGGCGCGCCGACATCGCGCGCGGAGTACCCGATCAGCCCGTGCTCGCGCGGATCGGACTCCTCGCTCAAGCCCGCCAGCGTCGCCAGCCCCGCCCGATCGAGCCGCTCGATGCCCAGTTCATCGTGCAGCAGCCGCGCCCCGAAGGGCGTCGCCGCCAGGTGCACCTCGTGCCCGCCCTCCAGCAGCGCGCGCAGCACCCGCCGGGCGTAGAGCGCCCCGGAAGCGCCCGTGATGCCCAGCACAAACCGCTTTCGAGTCTCGCCGCTCATCCGCTGACCCCGCGCCGGTCGAAGAACTCACCGGTCGCCCATGTTAGGCTGATGGCTGAAAACGGGTGATGCGTCGGTTCAGGGCGACTTCCGCGCGGGAGTGTCGGCGATGAAGCGAGGTCGGAAATCCTGCCTGATGATCGGACTGGCCGCGGCGACCCTGCTGCCGTTCCTGACCGCCTGCTCCTCCTACACCAACGTCCCCGCCATCAACACACCCGACGACGATGCCGCGCGCAACGACCCCAACTCGCGCCGCGCGACCAAGGTCATGGCCACCGCGCTCAAGCGCGTTGTGACGACCCACCCCGTCGAGGGCCTCTACGTCATCAACCTGCCCGAAGACATGACGCGCGGGCGGGCCGAAGAGTTCATGCGCCGGCTCGATGAGCCGTCGGCCCGGCTCCTTCCCTCCGGCAGCACCGACCTGCCCGTCTTCCACATCACGCGCGTCTGGATCCGCCCCTCGGCCCGCGGCGAGGTCGAGATCCTCAGGCCCGTCTTCGGCGTGGGCCACCCCGGCCGACCGGAGCAGTACCAGCAGGTGACGGTCAAACTTCAGAAGGCGGCGATGGACGAGTGGCGGGTCGAGGCCGTGCGCTTCTGGCCGATCGGGCTCGTGACGCCGCCGCCGATGCGCGGCTGGAGCGATCCCGCCGCGACCCCGTCGCCCGCATCGCCCCAGAGCAGCGCCAGCACATCCGCGTCGCCCGGCAGCACGGGAGCGCGCGAGTGAGCGCGCACCCGGCGACCACGCCGCCGATGCCCGGGGGCGCGCCGGCGATCCATCCCGGCATGCGCATCCGCATCACGCAGCAGATCCCCTTCGCCAAGGGCCCGATCGCGACCAGCGTTGAGGGCGAGGTGCTGCGCGTGGGGCAGCAGAAGACCGGCTCGTGGTTCGCGCACTCGCGCGACGACAAGCTCTGGCTCGACCGCGTCGAACTGCGCAAGCGCGACGGCGAGATCGTCGTCTGCAATCTCGACCAGTACTCGCTGGTTGAGGCGATCTGAATCGGCTCGCCCTTCGGGCGAGGTTTCCCAGCTTCCCGCATCGACGCGTTGGTGCGCACAACGGCGCAACGGTGTCGAGCCATTCCGGCGCATTTCTGAAGATTCTTTTTATTCCCGCTCGCGACGCGACTTGCGCGCGATCACGACCCCTCGCGCGGAAGCGATCGTGCGCACGGATCCTTCCGCGCGGCCAAGGGTGGAGGCGCGACGCGTGTCCCGCCCCGCTTCAAACCTTCGTCCGCGAGGACCGCCCGCCATGGCCCTTGACCTCTCACCCTTCGCCGACACCGGTCTCGACGCCGCGCTGCTCGAAGCGCTCAGCGACGAGCACGAGCGCGCGACGCTCCCCGAACTGCGCCGCCTGTGGGCCTACTTCCGCAACTCCGCCACACTCGCCGGGTGCCGGGGTACGCGGTCCGCCGCGTGCCCCGAGAACGCCTGCGCCCGCGAGTACTGTCTCGCTCAGGAGCGCGGCCTGCCGCGGCGCCTGCGCGGGCAGCGCACCGACCACCTGCGCGACGACCGCGGCTCCGAGCGCGAAGTCGTCATCGAGAACGACATCGCCTGGCGCGTCGAGGCCCTCGTCGATTTCGTCTTCGGCAAGCCCGCTCGCATCCTCAGCACCACCGGTGACGAGACCAGACGCGCCGAGATCGAGGCCATCCTCGACAGCGCGTGGGAAGCCTCCGGCGGAGCGGCCCTCTTCCAGGACTTCGGCCTGCTCGGCGGCGTGTACGGCTTCGCCGACCTCGTCCTGCGCGATGCCGCACTCTGGGAGCGCGCCGGCGCTCCGGCAGTGTCACGCACGACCGCCCGCGCCTCCCTCGATCGCGCCCTCGCCGCCGCCCGTCTCCTGCGCATCGAACTCGTCGAGCCGCCCCGCGCCATCCCGCTCCTCGACGGCGGCGACTACCGGCGCATCCTCGCTTACATCATCCGCGCGCCCATCGTCACGAACGACATCGAGCGGCCCGGCGTCTTCCGTCGCGTCCTCGGCTCGCTGCGCGCCGGCGCGCCCGGCACGGCGCCCCGCCGGCGCACGGCCACGGCCCTGGAAGTCATCTCGCCGCGCTACCGGCAGGTCTACATCGACAACGCGCTCATCGACGAAGGCCCGAATCACCTGGGCGAACTCCCCGTCGTGCACGTGCAGAACATCAGCCAGCCGCTGCGCTACGAGGGCATCAGCGATGTCGAGCCGCTCATCCCGCTCCAGGACGAACTGAACACGCGCCTCAGCGACCGCGCCCACCGCGTCACCCTCCAGTCCTTCAACATGTACCTCGTCAAGGGGCTCGACGCGCTCGGCCCCTCGGGCCTGCGCATCGCCCCCGGCCAGGTCTGGATGACCGACAACCCCGACGCGTCGGTGCAGGGCTTCGGCGGCGACGGCCACTCGCCCTCCGAGGAGCGCCACATCGAGGAACTGCGCGACGCGATGGACAAGATCAGCGGCGTCTCGCCCGTCGCCATCGGCGTCATCCGCGCCAAGCTCGGGCACCTCTCCAGCGAAAACGCGCTGCGCATCACGCTCATGGGCGTGCTCAGCAAGGCCGCCCGCAAGCGACTCAGTTACGGGCGCGGCATCGCCCAGATGTCACGCCTGATCCTCAAGGCGCTCGACGCCGCGGGCGTCTACCGCACCACCGAGGCCGAGCGCAGCGTGCGCATCGAGTGGAGCGACCCGCTGCCCGTCGATGAGCGCGCCCGCCTGACCGCCGCGCAACTCAAGCGCGACCTGGGCGTGCCGCAGGAGCAGGTGCTCGCCGAACTCGGCTACGCCCCGCGCGATTCCGGCATCGTCTGAAAGACAAAGACATTCACCACAGAGGCACAGAGACACAGAGGAGTTCATCAATGAAAGGGCCGCAGAATTCGCGAACACACGACCAGCGGCGAAACAACCCAATGCGCCGGATTCATGACCGCGTGCACTCCGCGACGTGATCAAACCCATTCATTCCTTCTCTGTGTCTCTGTGCCTCTGTGGTGAGTCCTCCACATCCGACATCCCACATCCCACATCCCACATAGGAGCCCCTCATGTCCGTCGAACTTCAGACTCCGCCCCCGCCCGCACCGATCGTCGCCTCCTCCGCCGATGAAGCCTCCGGCCCGACCCTCGACGCGAGCACATCGGCCACCGAGCCCAGGTCTCAGCGCAAGCGCGCCGAGGAAGCCCAGTCGCAGGCCCAGCGCTTGCGCGAGCAGGTTGATGAACTCCAGCGCTCGATCGCCGATGCGCGCGAGGCGCTCGACAACGCCGAGCGACGCCACCGCATCGACCTCTCGCTGATCGAAGCCGGCGCGATCGACCTCGAATCGGCGCGCCTGCTCACCGAGATCGCCGTCGCCCACATGGCCGAGCCGGACATCGCCGAGGCCGTCGCCGACCTGCGTCGCACCAAGCCCTTCCTATTCCGCGCGCGTCCCGCGCCCGGCAGCGCCGGTGCGACCATGAGCCCCGCGCCGACGAGCACTCCGGACCCCGAACTCGCCTGCGCCGCTGAGGACGCCGCACGCACCGGCGATCGCAAGTCGCTGCTGCGTTACCTCCGCGCCCGCCGCGCGGGCTGATTGGCGCGCTTGGCGTCCGTGCCGGCGCTCCTCCGTTTCGGCCGCTCGCCATCCGACCCCCTCGGCCCGGCATCGCGGACTTCCTGCCGGGCCTCGGCGATGGCTCGCTTCTCTTGAAAGCCTCTCGCTGCTCGGTCACTTCCCCCGACACCTCGACACCTTGACACCTCGACACCTTCCCCCTGAACCGCACTTCCCAGAAAGGACGCCCTCCCCATGCCCTTCACCGGCAAAGCCACCTACTCCGCCGGCGCCACTCTTCCCGAGATCGCCGAGGACATCGCCGACATCGTCGGCCTCGTCAGTCCCTTTGAAACGCCGCTGCTCGACCACTTGGGCGACCCGCGCCGCGCTGCGCGCAGCACCGTCCACGAATGGATCGAGGACTCGCTCCTCCCCAACACCGACACCATCAACCAGACCACATTCACCCCCAGCCCCACCGCCGCCACCAGCATCACCGTCAACAACGGCCCGCGCTTCCGCGTCGGCGACCAGATCCGCGGCGTCACGCTCAGCGAGGTCATGCTCGTCACCGCCGTCGCCGGCAACGTGCTTACCGTCGTGCGCCAGTACGGCGGCTCACCCGCGGCGGCGCTGACCAACGGCCTGACCCTCGTCATCCTCGGCAACGCCGCCATCGAGGGCGACGACCGCCCGGCGACGCGCTTCACCAACCGCGTCCGCCGCTCGAACTTCACGCAGATCTTCACCGCCTCGGTCGAGGTCTCCGGCTCGGTGCGCGCCGCCAGCGGCGTCGGCGTCTCCGATGAACTCGACTACCAGAAGCAGGAGCGCCTGCGCGAACTGCTGCGCGACCTGGAGAACTGCGTCATCAACGGCGTCGCCGCGAGCGCCAACCCGCAGGGCGACGCCGCCACGCGGCGCACCATGCGCGGCGTCATCCCCGCCATCATCACCAACCGCTTCACGCCCGACTCCGGCCCCATCCCGCCCGGCGGCGGCACCGAGATGACGCTCCTCAACGAAGAGGTGCTCAACGCCGCCATGCGCGCCATCTGGGAGCAGTCCTCCGCGCGCATCGACACCATCGTCTGCAACGGCTTCCAGAAGCGGCGCATCAACTCCTTCGTCGGCGACCGCGGCTACGCGCCGGCGGACACGCGCTTCCGCGATCTCGTCAGCATCTACGAGAGCGACTTCGGCGTGGCCCGCGTCGTGCTCAGCCGCTGGATGCCGCCGGACTCCGTGCTCATGCTCGACTCCTCGCGCCTGAGCGTCCTCCCGCTCGCCGGCCGGTCCTTCCACTTCAAGCCGCTCGCCTCGACCGGCGACAGCGAAGTCGGCCAACTCATCGGCGAGTACACGCTCGAGATGCTCAACGAAAACGCGCACGGGCTGCTCAGGGGACTCGCTCTTTCTGTTGATTGATCTCCCGCGCAGGTTTCAAGGTGTCGAGGTGCCAAGGTGTCAAGTCAAGACCCTCGCACACTCGCCCCTTGACACCTCGAAACCTGGACACCTCGACACCTCTCTTCCAGTCCTCCTCCGTGCACCCCGTCGCGGCGCTCGTGCGTCCGACGGGGATTCCCAAGAAGGTGTCAAGGTACCGAGGTTTCAAGGTGTCAAGCCCTGAAGCCCTCGACACCTGGACACCTTGACACCTCGACACCTCGACACCTTTCGCCATCGACGCCTCGAAACCCGGAGACCTCCCGTGTTTGCAAGTGACCGCGATCTCCTCATCCTCGAACCGCGCCTGTTTCACGACATCGCCTGGTCCGCTCAGCGCCTGATCGACGTCACGAACGCGTCGATCAACGCCGCAGGCACGATGCTGACCATTCCGGGAGTCGACCTCGCTGCGCTCGCCGTCGCCGAGGGCTTCGTCGCCCTCGTCGCGGGCACGCCGCTGGAAGTGCTCGAGCGCACCAGCGCCACCACGCTCACCGTTTCGCGCCTGCGCGCGGCGCCCGCCGAGTCGCCCATCCCCGCGGCCCCGGGCTCCAATCTCAAGGCGACGATCGCTACATTCCGCCCGCAGGTATCGCTCGTGCACGATCAACTGCTGCGCACCATCGGCATCGAGCCCGGCGAACCATCGGCCCCGGGCTCACCCGCCGAGACCGACATCACCAACCCCCGCTCGCTGATCCTCGCCGAGTCGCTCGGCGCGCTGCACCTGGTCTTCGCCGCCGCCGCGGCCCTCGTCGGCGAGGATTCGCCGCTCTGGGCCAAGGCGCGCATGTACCGCGAGCGCTTCGTCCTCGAACGGCGGCGCCTCACCGTGGAGATCGACCTCGATTCCGACGGCCAGCCCGACGCCATCCGCCGCCCCAATGCGATCCAATTCGCGCGAGGATGAAGACTTCACCGCGGAGGCGCGGAGAGCGCAGAGTAAGGATTGAATTTTGACTCAAGAGCCATGACGTCTGATGTTTGAAATCTCAAATCTGAAATCCTGAATTCCTGACCCTGAACCCATGCATCCCTCCGCGCCCTCCGCGTCTCCGCGGTGAATCCTGTGAATCCCCATGATCTTCCTGAACCCAGAAACCGTCTCCCTCGGCTCCCAATCGCTCACGAACGTCAGCGCCATCGCCATCGACCGCGAGTCCGCCCGACTCATCGACGACTGGTCCGACCTCGGCCCGCACCTCGTGCTCGCCGATGTGCCCGAGCAGCGGGTGCGCTTCCAGATCGTGCGCGCCGTCACGGAAACAGAAACCGCCGCCCCGCGCCCCGGCGATCAACTGGCCCTCTCCTTCCGCACCGCCCCCTCCGCTTCCGCGCTCAGCATCCGTCGCATCACTGCGACCCTCGTCATCACCGCTGTCCGCCACAGCATCGACAAACGCGCCGGCGCAACCCAGCGCATCGAGGCACTGGCCAGCTCCCCCACCGGCGCGGCCGATCCGATCACTGAAACCATCGTGGAAGGCGAGGTGTGATGGAAAGGGACCAGGGATCGGGGACCGGGCACCAGTCAAACGCCCGGAATGCTTCTGTCTCTTCCCTCGACACCTCGACACCTCGACACCTCGACACCTCGACACCTCGACACCTCATCGAGCATTCACATGGCCAGTACATTCGCAGGCCTCTCCCTCTTCGACTCCGGCCCGCACCGCTTCATCGAGGCGCGCTCCGGCCGCATCGTCTCCGGCCCATTCTTCTCACCCACCAGCGGAGCGTTCCCCTACTCGATCGACGAGGGCAAGCGCGAACTGGCCGTGATCCAGACCGGGCGCCTCGCCGCGGCGACCAACGCCGCGCTCTGGGCCCTCATCGACGCCATCCGCGTGCAGGCCGAACTGCCGCGCAAGGGCACGCTGATCGACCATCACGGCCGCTCGTGGCCCAACATGACCATGATCGCCTTCCGCCCCGGCACTCGCATCGACCGCGGCCGCCTCTTCTGCCTCGCCTACACCGTCAGTTACCTGCGCTTTGACGTCGGCGGCGGGATCACTTGAAAAGGCACTCTCACCACAGAGTCGCAGATCCGCCGTGGCGGAACACAGAGGCACAGAGTCCGGGTAGGGCTGAACGTGCAGGATCTGATTCCTGAAACTGAATCCACAATCTCAAGTCTTGAAATCTGAAGTCTGAAATCTGAAATCCAGAATCCTGAACCCAACTCTTCTGAAGCTTCTCTGTGTCTCTGTGTCTCTGTGCCTCTGTGGTGAATCCGGAGTCTTCCGATGTCTCTCGAACCCGAACTCACCTCCGCCCTCACCCAATTCGGCATGGCCGGCATGATCGCCTGGATGTGGCTCGTCGAGCGCCGGGCCGCCGCGGCGCGCGAGAAGCAACTGGGCGATGCGCACGAGCGCCTGCTCGAGCAGCGCGTGCAACTCGATGCGCTTCTGCGCGTCGTCGCCGACAACACCCGCGCCGTCTCCGCCGTCGAATCCGGCCTCAGAGCGATCGGCGCGATGGTCGAATCGCTGATCGGACATCGGCGCGACCGCCCCGCACCGCCGTCCGGCAAGCCGGGCTAGGAAGCCCGCCTGCCGCGCATCCCTAATGTCCAGCAGGCACAGAACTTGCGCGCAGCACAGCCCAGTGCCCCGCCCCGTTTCTTGGTCCCCCGGCGTGAGCCCATTTCGCACCCTTGCGGGCGACTTCCTCAGCGCCTGATGTACGTTTGAATTGCGGACTCTCACCGGTCCGCGGCGCATTGCCCGCCAAAGGCTCTGTACAGGAGGCGTCCAAATGAACCGCCGTTCCCTTTGGTCGCTGCCCCGCCTCGCCCCGCTTGCCTTTGTCTTCCTGTGCTTCCTCAACGCCGATGCTGCTCTCGCCCAATGCGGCGGTCCGTTCCGGCTGGTCGCGCCTGACGCAGCGGCGAACGACCTGTTCGGCTCGGCCGTTGCCGTCTCCGGCGACACGGCCATCGTCGGGGCGCATGGCGACGACGGCCCCGCGGGCGTCAACCAGGGCTCCGCCTACATCTACCGCTGGGACGGCGCCGCCTGGGCCTTTGAAGCGCAACTCACGGCCTCCGATGCAGCGCCGCTCGACCTCTTTGGCATCTCCGTCGCACTTTCTGGCAACACGGCCCTGGTCGGGGCGTCCTCCGACGACGGCCTCGCGGGGGCCGATCAGGGCTCGGCCTATGTGTTCACGCGCTCGGGCACTTC
>Ga0187894_10004289_pt1 | contig 15391 bp, 13 predicted proteins | sample GBC1701081metaG_FD_136650 | JGI IMG/M metagenome (GOLD analysis project Ga0187894, IMG submission 136650) | White microbial mat communities from a lava cave in the Kipuka Kanohina Cave System on the Island of Hawaii, USA - GBC170108-1 metaG ... | reverse complement strand
GGGCGTCGCGGCCTCCACCTCGAGCAGGTCGTCGCGCAGCATCGTCGCGAGCACGACGCCGGCGTCGAGCTTGCGCAGCGATTCGAGCAGGTTCCAGCGCAACAGCCAATCGCCCGGCGCGTGCAGGCGCAGCTTCTGCGCGATGCGCGTGAAGCCCGGCACGAGGTCGGGCGAATCCGGATGCTCCCAGAGCCGCAGCGCGTCTTGGTAGAGCGCGACGACGCGCGCCTCGGCCGCAGCTCGCACGCGCGGCGCCGGCGTTCGCTCAGCAGGGAACGAGCTCGGCGGCCAGAACGAGGGATCGGCCGCGCCGGCGCTCACCGATCGGATCGCGTCGGCGAACGCGAGCGTCACCGACCCGAGCGCGAGCTTGCGGTCAGAGGCGCCGGCCTCGGCGCCGGCGAGCGAGAGCGCGAGCACGCGGCCGGCGCGGCACAGCACTCGGCGCGCTTCGCCCTCGATGCGCAGGCCACTCGCGAAGCGCAGGTCGTACCGCGAACGCTGGTCACGCGCGACGAAGCGCGCGAGCGCGTCCTCCGTGAGCCGCGCCGAGCTCGCGCCGCCTTCGAGCGGCCCGAGCGCGACGACGAGATCGTCTGCGCTCGCGGTCGGCTCGCCGAGCAGGTGCTCGCCTTCGAAGTCGAGCGCCTTGCGGCCTTCGAGCACCGCGAGCGCGGGCCCGCCCGCGAGCTCCTCGTGCGCGGTCACGCGGCCCGTCGCACGCGCGCCCGAATCGAGCTCGAGCGTCGCGATCTCGCCGCTCGCGCGCGCGGTCTCGAGCGCCCGCAGATCGCCGCGGCGCTGCGAGAAGCGCGACGCGACCGCGTCGAGCACGTCGGAGAGCTGCGCGAAATCGCGCGCGACGAACAGCTGTGGCTGCGGGCGCGTGATGTCGTAGTCGACGTCGATGCACGCGGCGTCGAGCGGCAGCTTGCGCACGCTCGGCGAGTGCAGCGCCTCCTCCTCGCCGAGCGACGAGAGCAGCCCCGCGCCGTAGATCCGATAATCACTCGGCGTTCCGACCAGCCCGTACTCGACCGTCCACCAGTGCAGGCGCGAGAGCAGCGCCGCCTCGCTCGGCGGCGGCGCCGCCGCGAGCAGCTGCTCGAGCGCGCGCTGCGCAGCGTCTCGCTGCGCCGGCGTCGCGAGCGGGTCTTCCTTCACGACCGAGAGCTGGAAGATGCAGTCGTGCACCGCGCGATCGTGCGGCGACGAAAACGCGCGCTGCCCGACCTCGCCGAACTTCTGCAGGAACGCGCGGTACTCGGGGTCCGGCAGGATCGGCGCGTGGCCGGCCGCCTCGTGCACGATGTCGGGCGCCGGCGTGTACGCGAGATGCTCATGCGTGCGGATCGCGCCGGCGATCGTCAGGATGCGCAGCGCCTGGAACTCTTGGAACGCGCGCGGCGGGATGAAGCCGTCGACGCCGACCGCGCCCCAGCCGAAGCGCGCGAGGTGCTCGTCGATCGCCTCGATGCGCGGGATGCGCTCGATCGAAATCCCACAATCCGGAACGCCGCGCAGGTAGGCGGGATGCGCGGTCAGCGCGAGCCGCGCGTGGGTCTGCAGCAGGATGAATCGCCAGACCGCCTGATCGATCTCGTCGTAAGCGCCGTAGTCCTGAAACGCCACGTACTGGCGCAGGTGGGCGGGAATGCGGTCGAGCGTCTCGGTCATCGCCTGAAAAATCTACCCGCCACACCGAGCGGTGTAGGACAAAAGTCAGGGCCGCCGGTGCGGCCCCGGGGTGTAGACTGCGCGCGGTCCGCGCGAGGGATTCGTGAGCGCACCCTTTTCGCTCCTCAACGAAGACGGCTCCTGTGCGCCAGAGTTCAGAAGCCTGATCTCCGACGAAGACATCGCGGCCGTGCTCGACCTGCTCGTGCTGAATCGCATCCTCGACCGGCGGCTGCAGATGCTCCAGCGCCAGGGCCGGCTCGGCTTCTGGATGACCAGCCGCGGCGAGGAGGCGACCATCTACGGCGCCGCGATGGCGCTCGAGCTCGCCGACCCGATCTTCCTCTCCTACCGCGAGCTCGGTTGCTTGTTATGGCGGCGCGTGCCGCTCGCGCTGATCTTCAATCAGCTGATCGGCAACAGTCAGGACTCGAGCCTCGGGCGCCAGATGCCGGTGCACTACTGCTTCCGCGAGTGGGGCATCCCCTCGGTGAGCGCGCCGGTAGGCACCCAGCTTCCGCACGCGACCGGCTTCGGCTACGCGGCGAAGCTGCGCGCCACCGGCCAAGTGGCGGTCGCGTTCTGCGGCGAGGGCACCGCTTCGCAGGGGGACTTCCACACCGCGCTGAACTTCGCGGGTGTGTTCCAGACGCCCTCGATCTTCGTGATCCGTAACAACGGCTACGCGATCTCCACGCCCGAATCGGTGCAGACCGCCGCGAAGAGCCTCGCGGCCCGCGGCGAGGGCTACGGCATGCCGGGCCTGCGCATCGACGGGAACGACCTGCTCGCCGTGGTGCACACGCTGCGCGAGGCGGTGGCGCGCGCGCGCAGCGGCGGCGGCCCGACGCTCGTCGAGGCGATGACGTATCGCCTCGGCGCGCACTCGACGGCGGACGACCCGAGCGCGTACCGCACCGAGGAGGAGACCAAGGAGTGGGAGCGCGTCGATCCGTTCGAGCGGCTGAAGCGTCACGCGAAGTGGCGTGGGTTGTGGGACGACGCGCGCGAGGAGGCTTCGCGCGCTGCCTGGGAGACGCGCGTCACCGAGACGCTCGCGCAATGTGAGAAGCATCCGCCGCCGCCCGTCGAGAGCCTGTTCGAGGACGTGCTCGCGACGCCGGGCGCGCAGCTCGCCGAGCAGCGCGACGAGTACCTCGCCTGGCACCGCCGCCGCCCGCGCGAGAAGCTCGACGTTCCCTGAACGTCCCCGCAGAGAGAACGATGGCCGAAACCGCGACGATGAATCTTCTGCAAGCGCTCAATCAAGCGCTCGATGTCTACATGGAGCGGGACGAGCACGCGGTGATCCTCGGCGAGGACGTCGGGCGCTTCGGCGGCGTGTTCCGAGTCACTCAGGGGCTGCAGGAGAAGTACGGCGAGGAGCGCGTGTTCGACACGCCGCTCGCCGAGGCGGGCATCGTCGGCATGGCGATCGGGATGGGGCTGAACGGCCTGCGCCCGATCGTCGAGATCCAGTTCGCGGACTTCGTGTTCCCGGCGTTCGACCAGATCGTCAACGAGCTCGCGAAGTACCGCTATCGCTGCGGCGCGCAGTACGCGCCGAACGTGCTGATCCGGATGCCGTACGGCGGCGGCATCCGCGGCGGGCACTACCACTCGCAGAGCCCCGAGGCGTACTTCGCGCATACGCCGGGGCTGCGCGTCGTCGTGCCGTCCGGTCCGTACGAAGGCAAGGGATTGTTATTGGCATCGCTCGAGAGTCCGGACCCGGTGGTGTTCCTCGAGCCGAAGCGCATCTACCGCTCGGCGAAGGACGAGATCCCGACCGACTACTACACGCTGCCGCTCGAGCGCGCGCGCGTCGTGCGCAAGGGCGAGGACGCGACGCTCGTCGCGTGGGGCGCGATGCTCGGCGTCTGCCGCGAGGCCGCCGCGCGCGCCGAGGGCGAGGGCTACGACGTCGAAGTGATCGACCTGCTGTCGATCACGCCCTACGACCTGCGCGCGCTGGTCCGCTCGGTGGAGCACACCGGGCGCATGGTCGTCGCGCACGAGGCGCCGCTCACGGCGGGCTTCGGCGCCGAGCTCGCGGCGGGGGTGCAGGCGAAGGCGTTCGCGAGCCTCGAGGCGCCGATCGAGCGCGTGTGCGGCTTCGACACGCCCTTCCCTTACACGCTCGAGGAGCACTATCTGCCGAACGCGGAGCGAATTCTGAGCGCGCTGGTGCGGGCGATCGAGTATTAGGGATTTCGAGCGCGGCGCGGGGCGCTCTGCGCTCGCGGCGCGCGGAGCAACCGAATGTTTCGCTTCCTGCTGCCGGACATCGGTGAGGGCGTCGTCGAGGCCGAGGTGATCGAGTGGCGCGTGAGCGAAGGCGAGCGCGTCGTTCAGGATCAGGTGCTCGTCGAGCTGATGACCGACAAGGCGAACATCGAGATTCCGTCCCCGGTCGCCGGCGTCGTGCACAGACTCGGCTTCGCGAAGGGCGACATCGTGCCGGTCGGTGCGGTGCTGATCGAGATCGACGACGGGGCGGACGCGAAGCCGGCAGCGGAGCCGCTGCGCGCCGTAACAACGCCCCCTCCCAAGCCGCCGGCCTCGCCGCCGCGGCCCGCGCCTGCGCCGCCGCGCGCGAGCGAGCCTGCCGCAGCGCATCCGCCCGCGCTGCCGCCGCGCCCGGGCCTCTCGCACCACCGCACAGCTCCCGGCGCGCGCGACGAAGCGGTGCACGCGGTGCCGGCGGTGCGCGAGCTCGCGAAGCGGCTCGGCGTCGAGCTCGAGCGCGTGCGCGGCAGCGGGCCCGGAGGGCGCGTGATGCGACGCGACGTCGAGGCTGCAGCGGCCGCCCCGCCAGAGCCGCGCGCGTCGGCCGCCGCGCCGATTTCAGCCGCGACCGCGGAGGCCGCGAAGAGCGAAGCGCCCGCGAGACCCGCGGCCCCCGATCCCTCGGACTGGCGCCGCGTCCCGCTGCGCGGGCTGCGCCGCGCGATCGCGCGCCACATGCGCGAGGCGCGCCAGCACGCCGCGCACTTCAGCTACGTCGAGGAGCTCGATCTCACCGAGTTGTTGGAGAAGAGCGACGCGCTCGGCGGCCAGAAGCTCTCGCCGCTCGCGTTCATCGCGCGCGCGGTCGTGCGCGCGCTGCCGGATCACCCGTCGCTCAATGCGAGCCTCGACGAGGCGCGCGACGAGGTCGTCTACAAGCAGAAGGTCCACCTCGGCGTCGCGGTCGCGGCGCCCGACGGCCTCGTCGTGCCGGTGATCCGCGATGCCGCCGCGCTGACGACGCGCGATCTCGCGCTCGCGACCGACGCGCTCGCGCGGCGCGCGCGCGAGGGCAAGCTGACGCCCGACGAGCTGCGCGGCGGCACCTTCACGATCAGCTCGCTCGGCAAGCTCGGCGGGATCGTGTCGACGCCGATCGTGAACTACCCCGAAGTGGCGATCCTCGGCGTGAACGCGATCCGCAAGCTGCCGCGCTTCGTCGGCGACCAGGTCGTCGCGCGCCGCCTGATGAATCTCTCGATCAGCGTCGACCACCGCGTGGCCGACGGCGCGCATGCCGCGCAGTTCGTCGCCGACGTGAAGGCGCTGCTCGAGAGCGCTGACTTTCCCGACGTGTTCGGGAAGTAGGAGAGGGCCGCATGCAGCAAGACGACTTCCTGAAGCTCGACGTGGGCGGCAAGCTGCGCCGCCTGCGCGAGGACCACGGTCTCTCGCTCGCGGATCTCGCCCGGCGCACGACGCTGAAGGAGAGCGCGCTGCGCAGCTTCGAGGACGGCAACAGCGTGCCGGCGGTCGGCGAGCTGCTGAAGATCGCGAACGTGCTCGGCGTCGCGATCGGCAGCTTCTTCCAGACGCGCATCCCTGATAAGCGCGTCGAAGTGGTGCGCGTCGCCGAGCGCTGGACGGTGAAGGCGCGCAGCGAAGCGGGCGGCGCGCTGAACTACCGCTACCAGTCGCTCTCGCACGGCCTGACCGAGAAGCTGATGCAGCCGTTCCTCGTCGAGGTGCCGCCCGGCGAGGGCGATTCTGCGCTGAACCGCTCGCAGCACGAGGGCGAGGAGTTCCTGTTCGTGCTGGGAGGCGTTCTCGAAGTGGAGATCGGCGGCGAACGCCACCGGCTCGAGCCCGGCGATTCGATCTACTACGACTCGCGCCAGCCGCACACGCTGCGCGCGCTCGAAGGCGTCACCGCGCGGCTGATTGCGTGTATCGCGCAGCACGCGAATGTCACGCAGCGCAGTCACATCGACCGCGCGTATCGGTGAGCGAGCGGCGCCAGTACCGCGCCGAAAGGGGCCGAGATGCCGAAGCGAGACGAGCGCTTCCTCGGGGCGCGCCGGCTGCGCCCCGAAACGCTGATGATGAGCTTCGGCTACGACCCGCGGCTCAGCGAAGGTGCGCTGAAGAGCCCGATCTTCCAGACCTCGACCTTCGTGTTCGAGAGCGCCGAAGCGGGCAAGAGCTTCTTCGAGGTCGCCTACGGGCTACGCGCCGCGCGCGAAGGTGAAGAGCAGGGTCTGATCTACAGCCGCATCAACAACCCGGACCTGGAGATTCTCGAAGACCGGCTGACGCTCTGGGACGAGGCCGAGGCCGCGTGCGTGTTCGTCAGCGGCATGGCGGCGATCGCGACCAGCCTGCTCGCCTACTGCCGCCCCGGCGACGTCGTCGTGCACAGCGAGCCGCTCTACGGCGGCACCGACCATTTGTTACGGGCTGTGCTGCCGCAGTTCGGGATCCGCGCAGTCGGCTTCCCCGCCGGCGTTCCGGTGGAACAGATCGCGCCGCGCCTGCGCGCCGAGCTCGCCGACGCGCACGTCGCGTGCGCGCTGATCGAGACGCCCGCAAACCCGACCAACGCGCTCGTCGACATCGCCGGCATCGCGGCGCTCGTCAAAGAGATCGACGCCGGCGAGCGCAAGCCCGTCGTGATGGTCGACAACACCTTCCTCGGCCCGCTCTGGCAGCAGCCGCTCGCGCATGGCGCCGACATCGTGCTCTACTCGGCGACGAAGTTCCTCGGCGGCCACAGCGATCTCGTGGCCGGCGCATGCCTCGGCAGCGAGGCGGCGCTGAAGCCGATCCGCACGCTGCGCACGTTCCTCGGCACGCTCGCCGATCCGTGGATCGGCTGGTTGTTACTGCGCTCGCTCGAGACGCTCGCGCTGCGCATGACCGCGCAGATGCGCAGCGCCCGCGACGTGGCCGCATTCCTCGCGCAGCACCCGAAAGTGCGCCGCGTGCACTACCTCGACCACATCGACCGCGGCGACGCGATGTACGACGTCTACCGCCGCCAATGCAGCGCGCCCGGCTCCGTGATCTCGTTCGACGTCGACGGCGGCGAGGCCGAGGCATTCCGCTTCCTGAACGCGCTGAAGCTCGTGAAGCTCGCGGTGTCACTAGGCGGAACCGAGTCGCTCGCCGAGCACCCCGCCTCGATGACCCACGCCGACGTCCCGCTCGATCACCAGAAGCGCTTCGGCATCACCCCGGCGATGGTGCGCCTCAGCGTGGGCATCGAGCAGACCGAGGACGTGATCGCGGATCTGGAGCAGGCGCTGGCGGAGGTGTGAGTGTGGTGCCTCCGGCGCGCCAGCTCGTGGTGCTCGCGCGCTTCGGAGACGCATGGTCGGCGGACTTGCTCGTCGCCTTTCTCGCCAACCGCGGCGTCGACGCATACGTCGAGGGCGCGGATCCGCTCGCGATGGGCCTAGGCGGCCGCATTCGCGTCGTGCTCGCGGAAGAGGACGTGCGCCGCGCGCGCTGGGCGATCGAGGCGCAGACGGACATCACGGAAGGAGAAATGTGGTTCCTCGCGACTGGCGCGCTCGATTCCCAAGCTGCGCGGCGCGCCTTAGCGGCGCGCCCCGAGCAGATGCGATCACGCGCCCGCCGGGCAGCGGGTGCGGCCGGGATCTCGCTGATCGTGATGCTCGCGGCGGCTCTCATCGCGCGTTGACTCCTCGCCCCATATCCTGCGCGCCCGCATGATCGGCATCTTCGACTCCGGCCTCGGCGGCCTCACGGTGCTGCGCGCGCTGGCGGCGCGCTTCCCGCAGCACTCCTTCCTCTATCTGGGCGATCACGCGCACGCGCCCTATGGCGATCGCAGCTCCGCCGAGATCGTCGCGCTGACGCAGGCGGGCGTCGCGCGCTTGTTCGAGCTCGGCGCGAAGCTCGTCGTGCTCGGCTGCAACACGGCGACCTGCGTCGCGCTGCGCACGCTCCAGAAGAAGTGGCTGCCGCACGCGGGGTTATCAGGGCCGCGCAACGTGCTCGGCATCGTCGCGCCGACCGTGGAGGCGGCGACGCAGACGCCGTGGGCGGTGGCGAAGCCGCAGTATCCGCAGAAGAACAATCGCGACGTGATTGCGGTGTTCGGGACGACGCTGACGATCTCGTCGGGCGTGTATGCGGAGGAGATCTTCAAGCGCTGCCCGCGTGTGCGTGTCGTGCTGCAGCCGTGCACGCAGCTCGCGGCGGCGATCGAGAATGCGGCGCCGCTCGCGGAGCTCGACGCGATCGTCGCGGACGCGGTCGCGGCGATGCTGACGCAGTTGCACGGGAAGGCGCCGGATCGCGCGATCCTCGGCTGCACGCACTTCTCGCTGGTCGAGAAGCTGTTCGCGGAGAACCTGCCGCCAGGCGTGCGCATCCTGTCGCAGCCCGAGGTCGTCGCGGACAGCTTCGAGGACTACCTCGCGCGGCACGCCGAGTACGCAGCGAATGGCGCGCCGGGCGTGCGGCTGCTCACGACGGGCGACCCCGATCGCGTCTCGAAAGCCGCCGCGGTTTTTTGGGACGCTGCGCCGCGCTTCGAGCGCGCGTAGTCAGAGCACGTACTCGCTCATCGGATGTGACTCGACGCGATCCTGCGCGAGGAATCCCTGACAAGTGTCGAGCATGCGCTTCAGGTTGCGCTTCAGCTTCGCGGGGTCGCCGATGGCGTCGTAGAACGCGGCGGGGTCGCCGAGCGCGGCGAGCGGGAAGTTCTCCTCGACGATCGCGGCCCACGGCGGCGCGTTCGGCGTCAGCGCGCGCACGATCTCGTTGCGCACGTAGCCGAACGTGCTTTGCGTCTCGATCGCGCACGCGCGCTGCTGCTCGTGCCAGATGCGGATGAACTCGGCGTACGGAAGGCCGTCCGCCGGTTCGATGCACGTGACGAGCGCGAAGCCCGGCGTGCGCGCGCCGGCGCGCGCGCTGTGGTTCACGAGCGGGCGCGATTCGACGACGAGATAGCCGGCGAACGCGCCGCACGTCCCTGACAACACGCGCTCGATCCCGCCTCGATCCTGCGACTGCTCGATCCAGCACGTGAGCAGCGCAGCCTTCGGCGGCGACATCCGGCCGAGCCGCAGCTTCTCGCCCGCCGCAACGTCGTCGTCGACGACCGAGATGCGAACCCGCTGCAGCTCGGCCGGCAGCGCGCACAGCCGCGGCGCCGCCTCGTCGAGAAGTCGGCGCTTGAACGCCTCGCTCTCCTCCTCGCCGCGCTTCCACAGGACGTAGACGAGCTTCTCCACGGGAATCCTCTATGCGAGCTTCGGCCGTCGCAGCGCCGCGATCGCCCGCGAAGCGGCGGCGCGAACGCGGGCATTCCCGCTGTCGACCAGCGCGTAGAACACCGGCACGACCATCAGCGTGAGCGCGGTCGACGTCGCGAGGCCACCGATCACGATCATCGCCATCGGCGCGCGGAACTCGGCGCCGGTCGCGTTCGAGAGCGCCATCGGCAAGAGGCCGAGCACGAGCGCGGCCGAAGTCATCAGGACCGGGCGCATGCGCACCGGCCCGGCGCGCAGGATCGCCTCGTCGCGCGCGATGCCCTGCTCGCGCAGCTGATTCGTGTAGTCGACGAGCAGGATGCCGTTCTTCATCACGAGGCCCATCAGCACGAGCAGGCCCATCGCGCCCATGATGTCGAAGGACATCCCGGAGAGCTTCAGCGCGAAGAAGCCGCCGACGAACGAGAGCGGCGCCGAAGTCATGATCGTCAGCGGGTGCGTCAGCGAGTTGAACAGCGATGCGAGGATCATGTAGATCGAGATCATCGCGAGGCCGAGCGCGAAGCCGAGATCGGCGGCGGATTCGGCTTCGGACTCCGCGGCGCCGCCGGCGTCGAGCACGTACGGCGGCGCGATGCCGACCTCGACGCCGAAGCGCTCGAGCTTCTCGCGCGCGTCCTGCATCGAGGTGTCCGGCGCCTTGCTCGCGTAGAGGCGCACCATGCGCGCGCGGTTGTGGCGGCGCACCTCGACCGCGCCGCTCTCGCTGCGGATCGCGACCGCGCTCGTGATCGGCACCAGCTCGCCGCGCAGCGAGCGCACGCGGATCAGGTCGAGCTTGCTGGGATCGTCGCGGTACTCGGGCAGCACCTGCACGCGCACGTCGTAGCGCTCGCCGCGGTCCTCGAACGAGCCGACCTTCTCGCCGGCCAGAAGAGTTCTCAGGGTGCGGCCGAGCGCGACGGACGAGACGCCGACGTCGGCGGCGCGCCCGCGGTCGACGTCGAGCGTGAGCTGCGGACGGCCGGTCTCGTGCGACCAGCGCACGTCGAGGAAATCCGCGTCGGCTTCCATCTTCGCCCGAATCTGCGCGGCGTAGAGCGCGATGCGTTCGAGATCAGGGCCCTGCACGCTGTACGCGATGTCGTTGTAGCCCTCGCCGCTCGAGCTCGCGTAGACGGGGTGGCCGACGGAGATCTCCGCGCCTGGCGGCAGCGCGCCGGCGACGAGCGCGCGGATCTCGTCGAAGGTCCGCTCGATCGGCACGTCGCGCTCGCTCTTCGGCGTCAGCAACAGGTTGAGGCGCGCGCGGTGCGGCTGGTGCTGGCGCTCGTCGCCCGCCGTCGCGAATACGGTCGTCACGTACGGGTGCTCGCGCACCGCAGCCTCCAGCGCGCGCAGCGAGCGGTCGGTGACTGACAGCGGCGTTCCGATCGGATTTTTCGCGCTGACGAAGACCTCCGAGAGGTCGTCCTGCGTGAAGTAGTTGGTCGGCAACGTGCTGAACACACCGCAGCCGGAGGCGACCGTGACGAGCGCGAGCAGGACGGTCGCGCCCTTGTTACGGAGCGACCATGCGAGCACGCGCGCGTAGCCGTGCTCGAGGCTCTGCAGCATGCGCTCGCAGAAGCGGAAGAACGCGCTCTCCTTCGGCGTCTGCCGCAGCACCTTGCTCGCGAGCATCGGCGTCAGCGTCAGCGCGACCAGCGCCGACATCAGCACCGCCACCGTCACCGAGACGCCGAACTCGAAGAAGTAGCGGCCCATCGTGCTGGTCATGAAGCGGATCGGGACGAACACGCCGCACACCGCGAGCGTCGTCGAGATCACCGCGAGCGCGACTTCGCGCGTGCCCGCGATCGCCGCCGGCTTCGACGCCTCGCCGTGCTCGACGCGGCGGAAGATGCTCTCGAGCACGACGATCGCGTCGTCGATCACGAGCCCGACCGCGAGCGAGAGCGCCATCAGCGTCATGTTGTTGAGCGAGAGGCCCGACGCGAACAGCACCGTGAAGCTCGCGATCACGCTGGCGGGGATCGCGAGCGACGCGATCAGCGTCGAGCGCCAGTTGCGCATGAACACGAGCACGACCGCGACCACGAGCGCCGCGGCGAGCAGCATGTCGAACAGCACTGAAGAGATCTGCTCCTCGATGATGCGCGCGTAGTCGCGCAGCACGGAGATCTCGACGCCGGGCGGCGCCTGCTGCAGGATCTTCGCGAGCTCGTCGCGAATCAGGCGCGCCGCCGCGACCAGGTCCGAGCCGCTCTGCTGCTGCACGTCGATCGAGACGCCAGGTTCGCCGTTCACGCGCGCGACGCTGCGCTCCTCGGCCATGCCGTCTTCGACGAGCGCGACGTCGCGCAGCTGGATCGGGCGGCCGGCGCGCTCCGAGACGATCAGCGCGCCGAACTCGTCGACGCTGCGCGCCTTGCCTTGCGTTGTTACGGACCACTCTTTGGCGGCGCCCTCGATGCGCCCGCTCGCGAGCTCGGCGTTCTCGCGGCGCAGCGTGTCGGCGACGTCCTCGATCGCGAGCCCGTAGCCGGCGAGCCGCAGCGGATCGAGCCACACGCGCACCTCGCGCTCGCGCCCGCCGCGGATGCGCACGCCGCCGACGCCGGGAATGCGCTCGAGCCGGTCCTTCACGTCGTGCTCGGCGAAGTCGGTGAGCTCGCGCTGCCCGATCGGTCCGCCCAGCACGATCGTCATGAACTCGAGCGCCGAGAGGTCGAACTTCTGGACGATCGGATCTTCGACGTCGAGCGGCAGATCGGGGCGCGCGAGCGCGACCTTGTCGCGCACCTCCTGCACCTTCGTGTCGATGTCGTAGCCGAGCCGGAACTCGATGTGGATCTGCGAGAGCCCCTGCTCCGAGGTGGAGTTGATCTCCTTCACGCCCTCGATCGCGTTGATCTGCTCCTCGATGATCTCGGTGACTTCGCGCTCGACGGTCTCGGGCGATGCGCCGCGCAGCTCGGTGACGACGTTCGCGAACGGGAAGTCGATGTCGGGCTCGAGCTTCAGCTCGAGGCGCGAGAGCGAGATCAGCCCGAGCACGACCAGGCCGAGGTTCAGCATCGCGGCGAACACCGGCCGCTCGATCGAGATGTCGGCGATCTTCACGGCGCAGACTCCGCGACGACGGCGGACTCCTGCGCGCGCGCGGCGTCGACGCGCGCGCCGTCGCTCAAGCGGCTCGCGGCTTCGCCGTGCACGAGAACGTCGCCGGGCGCCGCGCCTGCGAGCAGCTCGACGCGCGCGTCGGTCGCGATGCCGACGCGCACCGGCGCCTCGCGCACGACGCCGTTCTCGACGCGCAGCACGTAGGAGCGCCCGTCGCGCGTGACGAGCGCGCTGCGCGGCGCGACCGGCTGCGGCGTCTCGCGCGAGGCGGTGATCTCCGCGCGCGCGTACGAGCCGGCCTTCGCAGCGCCGTCGGCGTCGCCGAGCGCGCAGCGCACCTGATAAGTGCGCGTGCTCGGGTCGATGCGCTCCGACACGCGCGTCACCTCGGTGACGAGCGGCTCCGCGACACCCTGCACGAACAGGCGCACCGGCTGGCCCGCGCGCACCGCGATCGGCGTCGTCTCGGGCACGTCGAGGATCGCCTCGAGCGCGCCCGACTCCTGCAGCACGAGGATCGGCGCGTTGCCCGCGAGCGCGCCCTCGTGCGCGCGTCGCTCGACCACGCTGCCCGCGTACGGCGCGCGCACCGTCGTGCGCGCGAGATCGCGCTCCGCGCGTGCGACGCGCGCCTCGCCCTGCACCACGCGCGCAGCCGCGACCTCCGCCTGCGTGCGCAGCTGGTCCGCGCGCTGCTGCGAGGCCGCGTTCTGCTCGACGAGCTTCGCCATTCGCTGCGCCTCGGCCGCCGCGTTCGCGCTCTCGGCGCGCGCGAGCGCGAGGCCGGCGCGCGCCTCGGCGAGCGCCATCTCGTACGGGCCGGGATCGATCCGGAACAGCGGCGCGCCGGTTGCGACGCGGCTGCCGACGTCGACGAACACCGCGTGCAGCGTGCCCGGCACGTCGGCGCCGATCTCGGTCAGCCGCCTCGCCTCGACCGTGCCGGACGCGGCGACGATCGTCGTCAGCGCTTCGCTCTTCACGACCGCGGTCTCGACGGCCGCGGGCGCCTTCGCCGGCTCGCCAGCGGCGGCGATGTCGGATGCGGCCGCGCGCTCCGCGGGCTCGTCGCCGCCGCACGCGGAGAGCAGCGCGGAAGCGACGGCGAGCGCGGCGATCGTGCGGCGCGCCGTCATCGCACCGGCTCCGCGCGCAGGCCGCGCCGCAGCACGTCGACGCAGGTCGCGAGAAAGCGTTCGTCCGTCGCGTCGATCCACTGCGGAAACATCAGGTGGTCGCACAGCGCGATCATCACGAGCCGCAACAAGTCGGCGACGCGCTCGGCGTCGAGCTCGGGGCGCAGCTCGCCCGAGGCGAGCCCGCTGCGCGCGGCAGCGACCATGCGCTCGCGCGCCTCGGCCATGCTGCGCTGCACCGTGCTGCTGCCGCCGAGGCCGAGCAGCACCGCGGGATCGAGCTGGAACAGCGAGCGCAAGAGCGGGCTCTGGCGCGCGTAGTCGAGCGACGCGCGCAGCGAGCGCTCGAACGCGTCGAGCAGGCCGGCGCCGGCGCTGCGGTACCGGTCGAGATTCGAGACGTCCGCCCAATCGGCGAGCGTCCGCTCGAGCAGCGCTTCGAGCACCGCCTCCTTGCCGCGGAAGTGGTGGTAGACGACGGCCTTCGAGACGCCGGCCGTGGCCGCGATCTCCTCGACCGTCGTCTTCGAGTAGCCCGCGTTCGCGATGCAGTGCGCGGCGGCGTCGAGCAGCCGCTTGCGCGTGCGCTCCGCGCGGTCGATCGCCGTCATGCGCGCACGATAATACGATTTAGACGAGATCGCTCCGGTTCGTCTTAAAACTGACCCGGGGGAATCCAAGCTATCCTTCAAGAAGGGATGGGACCCCGAGGGACACCCAGGCTCCCAGACTGGGGTCAGACCCTGCGAACTTGCAAACCCCGCTACGGCCGGAGCCGCGAGGCCGCCTCGGCGCGCTCCGCGATCGCGTCCGCGACGCCGGCGTGCGCGCCGATCGGCGCCGCGAGGCTGAACGCGACGCCCGGATGCGCGCGCTCGAGATCCGCGACGAGGCGCGGCAAGTCCTCGCGCACGTGCCGGCCCGGCGCGAGAAAGCAAGGCGCGACGACGACCTCGCGCGCGCCCTCGCGCACGCAGCGCGCCGCCGCGTCTGCGAGCGACGGCGCCGCGAGCTCGAAGTGCGCCGCGACGACGCGCCGCCCCGGCAGCCGCGCCGCAACGAGCGCTGCGAGCGCATCGAGCTGTGCGTTCGCGTCCGACTCGCGGCTGCCGTGGTCGAGCAGCACGACCGCGCGCGCTGAATCCGCCGCGGCGCTCACCAGTAGGCCGCCGTCGCCGTCACCGGCCCGTGAACGCCGGCGCGGCACGCGAGGCGCTGCTCGCCCGGGATGCGGTTGCGCTGCTTTTGCCGGCGCTCGTCCGGCTGCTCGGCGTCGAGCGCATCTGCGCCCGCGAGAATCTCGAGCCCGCAGCGAGCGCAGAGCGCGGCGCCCGAGCATGCGCTCGCGATCGGAAGCCCGGCGGCGCGCGCGGCTTCGAGCAGCGTCACGCCGTCGGCGACGCGCGCCTTCACTTCGACCTTCGCGCCACCTTGGCGCCGCACGAACGAGACGACGTGCTCCACGCGTGCAGCTTAGGGCGAGTCCGATCGGTGCGACCCCTGCGCGCGCCGCGGTGCAGCGCTTGCCGGCCCGGATCGGCTGCACGGCGCCGCGCCGGCGGATTAAGCTCGCGCGATGCCCACGGCCGCGATTCTCGTGATCGGCAACGAGGTGTTGTCCGGCAAGGTCACGGACACGAACTCGCCCTACTTGTGCCGCGAGCTGCGCATCCTCGGCGTCGACGTCTGCCGCATCCTGACGATTCCCGACGACGTCGAGCTGATCGCGCGCGAGGTGCGCGCGCTCTCGGCGGCTCACGACCTCGTGTTCACGTCCGGCGGCATCGGGCCGACGCACGACGACATGACGATGGACGGCATCGCGCTCGCTTTCGGAACGCCGCTCGAGCGCAACGAGTCGATGGTCGCGCGCGTCGAGCGCCACCAGAACAAGCCCGCGAACGAGAGCCAGCTGAAGATGGCGATGGTGCCGGCCGGCGCGCAGCTCGTGGACGCGGGCGATCTCTGGTT
>Ga0187894_10004288_pt1 | contig 15391 bp, 13 predicted proteins | sample GBC1701081metaG_FD_136650 | JGI IMG/M metagenome (GOLD analysis project Ga0187894, IMG submission 136650) | White microbial mat communities from a lava cave in the Kipuka Kanohina Cave System on the Island of Hawaii, USA - GBC170108-1 metaG ... | reverse complement strand
GTTCGCAGACAGATTAGGGCGATGCGCCAGCTTTTCGATAGTTGGACGGCAAAGCGCACATAGAGGAAGTAGAGCAGCACGGCAAGACCAATGAGCAAAGCGACCAGAAAAATCCAGTGCAAATGCAGACCAAAGCTGAACTGGCTTTTAGAAAAGAGCGCGGCGCGGTATTTGAATAAAAAACTGATGAGATACTCCAAAACCCCTCCTCTACCCTTCCGGTCTCGATCTTCGGCTGTCGCGGACTGGAATAAATTGTAGATGCTAACGCGCAGGCGTGCAAAAAGTTTCGCGCAGATTGCGGATAAATCTTTGGAGTTTCGAGAGTTCAAAGCGGTTAGACATTATTCACTGTCGCACAGTGGTTGCGGTGCGGTTGCGCTGCGATTGGCGGATTCCTACCTGATTCGACAATGAACAATGGAAAATGGACAGTGTACAATAGCTTTTACTTCCCAACTCTCTAAACTCTCTGAACTGTCTAAAGATTTGTGTCAGCACGAGGCGCTGATTATACTGATTTTTTTGCAGGGAAATTCTCCTCGTTGACGTTGACAGAAGCGATAGCCGCACGGTTCAATAGCTCACAAGCTGAGAAGCGAGCCTGTTTGAGAGTGCAGGAAAAGGCGCGTAGTAACAAGCTGTTTCGGCTGGATTGGATTCTTGATAAATCAACATTTGAGGAAGAGAAGATAATGGCAAACATCCCGGAAGACCTGAACTACAGCAAAGACCACGAATGGATTCGCGTTAGCGGCGACGCGGCAACCGTTGGTATAACCGACCACGCGCAGCATCAACTAGGCGATGTGGTGTACGTCGAACTGCCGAAAGTCGGCGACAAATTTGACCTGTCGGAGCCGTTTGGTTCCGTCGAAAGCGTCAAAGCCGTCAGTGAAATCTTTATGCCGGTCAGTGGCACGGTAACACAAGTCAATGAGGCGTTGAACGAAGCGCCCGAAAAGGTCAACGAAGACCCTTATGGCACGGGCTGGATGATTATTGTCAAGATGGACACGCCGTCACAGGTTGACAGCCTGTTAAGCGCCATCGAATATGAAGATTACACCAAAGCAGAAGGCGCAGAGTAACGACAGATGAGATATATTCCCAATGCTCCCGATGAACGTAACGCCATGCTGCAAAGTATCGGCGTTACGAGCATCGCCGACCTCTTTGCACAAATTCCCGAAAATCTACGCTACAATGAAGCTCTCGGCATCGGGCAACCGATAAGCGAACCGGAATTGCTTGCTCATTTCCGCCAGCTTGCGGCGCAGAATGCCAGCGATTATCAATCCTTCTTAGGCGGCGGCGCGTACTCGCATTTCATCCCAGTCATTATTGATTCGCTGATTTCGCGCTCCGAATTTTTTACCGCTTATACGCCCTATCAACCGGAACTCAGTCAAGGCACGTTGCAGTACATCTTTGAGTTTCAAACGATGGTCTGCCAGATGACCGGCATGGAAGTGGCAAATGCCTCGCTTTATGATGCGTCAACGGGACTGGCGGAAGCGGTGCTGATGGCGCAGCGCGTGACGCGACGTACTAAATTCCTGATTGCCGGAACCGTACATCCGCAATACCGCGAAGTGGTAGATTCGTATACCAAAAATCTTGGCGTGACGATTGAAACCATCCCGCACAGTGAAAGCGGGGCAATTGATTTGAACGCCTTGAAGATTGATAAAGAGACGGCGGCAGTAGTGATTCAATCGCCCAACTTTTTTGGCTGCATCGAAGATTTGCAAGCCATCAGCGATGCCGCGCATCAGGCAGGGGCTTTGTTAATTGCCTGTTTTTCGGAAGCTATGAGCCTCGGCGCGTTGAAGTCACCGGGGGCGTGTGGCGCAGACATTGTGGTTGGCGAGGGGCAATCATTCGGCATTCCGCTCAGTTATGGCGGTCCGTATTGCGGTCTGTTTGCGACACTGGAGAAGTATATTCGGCAGATGCCCGGACGATTGGTTGGCGAAGCGAAAGATCATCACGGACGACGTGGCTTTGTGCTGACGCTTTCGACCCGCGAACAACATATTCGCCGCGAAAAAGCGACCTCGAACATCTGCACCAATCAAGGGCTATTTGCCTTGATGGCGACGATCTATCTGGCAACGACCGGGCGACGCGGGGTGCAGGAAGTCGCTAAACAGAATTTACAGAAAGCGCATTATGCGGCGGCGGAGATAGCCAAAGTTGATGGCTTTTCGTTGCAATTTTCTGCGCCGTTCTTTAATGAATTTGTCGTCAAAACGCCGCAACCGGCGAGCGAAATTGTCAACCGGCTGCTTGATAAGAAGATGCTCGGCGGCATTGCACTTGAGGCGTTTTACCCGGAGATGAAAGATTCGCTGCTTGTTTGTGTAACGGAAACAACGACACGGCAGGCGATTGATAATCTGGTCGCGGCGCTTTCGGAATGATGAAGAAAAAGATGAACCACAGAGACACAGAGACACAGAGATTTCACAGAGAAGAGCATGAAGTCGCTATCCCTTCGCCTATTCGCTATGCCAGAGAGAACCGCTCTCTGTGCAGCCTCTGTGTCTCTGTGTCTCTGTGGTGGAAGCCCAGTTTCAAATAAAACAACCATTGGGTAACGACTTTGGCATGATGCTATAGCATTGCTGATTTTTATTAAACCTAACGATGAACGACAGAATTAAGAAAGCAACAACGCATATCGTACAAAACGAAGGGCTGCTCTTTGAGGAATCGAGAGCCGGGCGCATCGGTTATTCGCTTCCGGCATTGGACGTGCCGGAGCAAGAGAATCTGCTTGAGCAGAAATACGTGCGCGACGATGACCTTGACGGAATGCCGGAACTTTCCGAAGTGGATGTGATTCGTCATTTCACACGCATTTCGACATGGAATTACGGCGTGGATACCGGGATGTACCCGCTTGGTTCCTGCACCATGAAGTACAATCCACGTCTCAATGAAAAGATGGCGCGAATTGAGGGTATTGCCAATCTGCACCCGTTGACGCCGGACGCGCAGGCACAAGGGGCGCTGGAAATTGTTCGCCATCTCGAAGAAGCATTGGCGCAAATCACCGGGCTTGCTGCCGTGACCTTACAACCGGCGGCGGGCGCACAGGGCGAATTTACCGGCATGATGATGATTCGTGCCTGTCTGAGCGATAGAGGCAATGCGCGGAAAAAGGTTTTGATTCCTGATTCCGCCCACGGCACCAATCCGGCGTCGGCGATTATTTGCGGTTATACGGTGGAAACTGTGCCATCCACGCCGGAAGGGTTGACCGACCTTGACGCACTGCGCGAAGAGATGACCGAAGATGTTGCGGCGTTGATGTTGACGAATCCAAATACGCTGGGCAAATTCGAGCGCAACATCGAAGAAGTTTGCCGCATCGTTCACGACGGCGGCGGCTTTGTCTATATGGACGGCGCGAATATGAATGCTTTGGTCGGCATTGCCCGCCCTGCCGATTTCGGCATTGATGTCATGCACCTGAATCTGCATAAGACCTTTTCCACGCCACATGGCGGCGGCGGACCGGGAGCCGGTCCCGTCGGCGTAACAAAAGAGTTAGAGCCTTATCTGCCCTTTCCGCGTTTAGGCAAAAATGCCGATGGTTCGCTCTACTGGAATTATGATTGCCCGAAATCGGTTGGGCGACTCAGGGCTTATCACGGTAATTTCGGCGTTCTGGTTCGCGCTTTAAGTTATATGCTGACGCACGGCGACAGCGGACTGCGCGAAGCGACGGAAACGGCGGTCTTGAACGCCAACTATATCGCCCATCACCTGAAAGATACTTATGAAATCGCCTATCCCGGCGATTTGATGCACGAAGTTGTTTTTTCTGATAAGCAGCAATTGAAGTATGGCGTGAAGAATGTTGATATAGCGAAACGCCTGATAGATTACGGATTTTACCCACCCACAATGTCATTCCCCTTAATAGTTCAGGGCGCACTAATGGTTGAGCCGACAGAGAGCGAAAGCCGCGAAGAGCTTGACCTGTTTATTGACGCAATGAAATCAATCAACGAAGAAGCGGCGGAGAATGCTGACATTCTCAAAGCCGCACCGCATACAACCAAAGTCGGCAGGCTCGATGAAGTAGCGGCAGCACGCAAGCCGGTGTTGCGCTGGAAGCCGGAGAGCAAAGCTGATTCGGCTCGGAGTAAGATGTAATGTAGTAGACCTCCAGAAAAACAAGCCTGCTGAAACCTTACGGCTCAAACAAGTCAGAACCGGGAGTGGTAGCGACCGGGTAGCGCCATCATCCGGTCGCTACCGCTCCCGGTTCTGACAAGAAGCAGTTTTGGTGTGTCGTCGTGTTGCTACATCATTGGAGTTGTGATGCCGCAAGACACAGGCGCATAATTCAACTTACCCTAATCAGAGAAAGGAAACTAACGAATGAAAGAGACAAGAGAAGAGATACGCGCCAGACTATTGCGCGATAACAATGTGATGCGAACCATCCAGATGCGAGCTTATGAAATCTGGCAACTCAGAGGGCGACTGGATGGCAGGTCGGGCGAAGACTGGTTGCTGGCGCAAAATGAAGTCCTCAGCTTTTTGACGGAACAGGAGATGAAAAAAGCTGCCGAAGCAATCGCGGCTCAACATCTCGGCACCACCGAAGTTGTTACGGTGGAAACCGTGCAGGTCGAGCAACCGACCATCACCGCCGAAGTTGAAGGAAAGCCGGTTGCGGTTGCTGCCGAAGTCGAAGCGGCGGCGGCAGAAGAGGCAGCAAAAGCGGCAACGCCTGTCGCCGCAGAGATTCCCGAAATGGCGATTGAACCGAAGCCGCGTAAACGTGCTGCCAAGTCAATCACAGCAAAAGCAGAGAAAGCCAGTAAAGCCAGCGTGAAAAAAGAAGCTGCGTCGAAGAAAGTAACAGCACGTAAGAAAACAGCCGAAGTTGCGCCGGAAGTAGCGGCAGCGCCCGTTGATGTACAGCCGGAAGTCAAAGCCGAAAAAGAAGCGAAACCGAAGAAAACGGCGGCAAAGCGCACAACTGCTGCAAAACCAACTATTAAGAAGACAACGACCAAAAAAACTGCCAAAGCCGAACAGCCAGTAGCAGAATAACCGGTTTATTTTTACTTTTGAGTAGCCTCGTAGATTTTGCAGGAAGGCAAAAGAACGAGCCTGTAAAAGTTACTCGTCAATTGGCTCTTTGATGTTTAGAGTTCACGCTTCCGCGCTGAGTTGAAGATTGAACTCTAAACATCCTCACATCATTTCCCGCCACTGACTCGGCATTAGTTCAAAGCAATAGATTCAAAGACTCGTTTCGTAGCGGCAGGCGCGTCTTTATTCGATTGTAAGTAGAACGTCATTACGGTATACGCCTTGCGCCCGTGATTTTCGATAAAGCCACTAATGACGGTCGGTTTGCCCTTAACTGTCATGCTTCCGGTTATCGAAAGCATGGAATCGCCGATAACCGAAGTGCTGTACTGTACATCCTTCACTTCGGGGCGATTCTTGAGCTGCGCCATCATGCCGTTGACGCCTGCTTGATTGTCATACTCCATCTTTTCGTTATAGCCGAGTACCAGCATAGTGACAACAAAATCGTTGTACTGGCACTGTTGCAATTCTGTCAGGGTGATATTGTCTCTGACATCCGGCGGCAGATTGTCAAATTGCGGCGTCTCCAGTTTTTTCGGAGCGCCGGGTAATTCCACAGAGAGCAGATTGTCGCCGATTTCGTAACGCTGCCACGTCGCGCCGCTCATGCGGTATCCGCTAATTTTCGGCAAGGCGATGAAGAGAATCAGCACCGCAAAGACGACAGCAAAACCGCTGGAAGCGATGCCGCCTTTTGCCAGCCCTGTGCCGCCATAAATCATTGGTTCGTTACTAGCTTTGACGAGCGCCATAATTCCTAAAATTGCGCCGACAATAGCGAAAACCCCGCCGACCACAACAAGGCTAAAGACCAAAGAGACAACGCCAATCACCAGCGAAGCGATTGCCAAGCCGCGCTTTACCTCTCTGTTGCCGCCATAACGCGGCGCGGCGTAAGTCACCGGTGCGAAGGGTGGTTGCAGGCTTGTAGGCAAACTGGCAGTCGGTGGCGTCAGGGCGTAAGCATTCTGCCACGCCTGATTTGGCGCTGGCGTTTGCGATTGCGCCGCAGAGGGTTTGCCGGTCTGCGGCGCTTGGCGCGAAGCGCGATTTTGCGCCGATTGGTTGAACTGACTGAGCATTAGCGAGGTTTTCCGTTTCAGCGGAATCTCTAGGGCTGAATTCCTCATCTCCTGCTTGCGAGCCTCTGCGGGCGTCGGTTGCCTCTGACCGGCTTCGCGGTTTGGCGATGCAACAATTGGTACATCTGATGGTTCATGAAGTGGCGGCAACTGGCTTTGAGATTTGCCACAGTCTTTACAAAAATTCGCGGCGGCGGGCAAATCGCTGCCGCAGAAAGAGCATTGCATCGGAGATTGTGTCATTGCTTTTTATTCAGGGATGAGGCAGAAAGCGGGACATAGGGAGCAGACAAGAGACGTAGACAAGTTGCATTATAGCTGCTTACGCATTTTCTACAAGAGTTTTGCCGCTTTTAATACCCGGTCATCGGCTGCTATCTTTTTCAGGTGAAAGAGAAGCGGCTAACAATCGGCGATGAGATAGAGGTTGTCACGGAGCAACTGGCGTATGGCGGTGATGCCATAGCTCGTCATCAAGGCTTGACGTTCTTCATTCGCGGAGCTGCGCCGCATGAAAAAGTGCGCGTTCGCGTCACTGAAACGAAGAAGAATTATGCCCGCGCCGTTGTCAAAGAGGTTCTGCTTGCCTCACCTGTAAGACGTCAGCCGCCATGCCGCTATTTCGGGGATTGCGGCGGCTGTCAATTGCAACATCTGACCTATGAGGCGCAACTGGAAGCAAAGAAAAATTTTATCCGCGACGCGCTGAACCGCATCGGACGACTTGAATGGACTGAAAATATAGAGATGCGCTCGGCGGCAGAGTTCGGCTATCGTTCACGCGCTCAACTTAAAATTGAAGGCGCACAGCAGAAGCGCATTGGTTATTATCGCGCTTCGTCGCATTCGGTTTGTGATGTCGAAGACTGCCCGATTCTGCTGCCGCAACTGAACGACACGCTGCACACTATTCGCTCGTTACTCAAAGAAGAAAGCCGCAACCTTCCCGCCAATCTGAGCGAAATCGAAATTGCCGCCGGGACAGATAAAGTTGTCATTGAACCGGCGTTCGACTCCAGACTTCAGACTCCCGACTCGACGCTGACAACCGAAGTAGCAGGCGCAATCTACCGGCATAGCGCGTCGTCTTTCTTTCAAGTGAATGCTTTGCTGCTGGATGAATTTGTCCGCGCCGCGACGGCTGAGGTATCCGGCAATCTGGCGATTGATCTTTATGCCGGAGTCGGGCTTTTTACCGTGCAACTGGCGCAGAAATTCAGAGAAGTTATCGGTGTTGAATCCAATAAGCAAGCTGTTGAATTTGCCCGACAAAATATTCTAAACAACAGACGCAAAAGCAGTTCTTGGGGGTGCAAGTTGCCAGCCAGATCATTAATCGTCTGTCAGTATGCGGATGTCTGGCTAAAGGATTTCGCCATGCGCCACGCCGGACGACCTGACCTTTTGCTCTTAGACCCGCCGCGAGGCGGCGCAGCAGAGTGTATGGACGCAATCGTGTTGCTCAATCCGCGACTCATTCATTATGTGTCGTGTGACCCGACCACCTTGGCGCGGGATTTGAAGACGCTGGTTGCGGGCGGCTATAAACTAAATCGCGTCGTCGGCTTTGACCTCTTCCCGCAGACTTATCATGTCGAGACCATCGCTTTTTTATCGAAGCGATGAAGACCGGCAAACAAACTGCTATAATGCGCGACGCAGGAAAAATTTATGGAGAATGAAAGCCAATTTGATGACCTCGTGTTGCAGGCGTTACGCAGTCGGATAACGAAGATACTGCCGGCGCAAATCACCGCCTGTCTGGAAGAGTTGAGCGAAGAGCAGATCTGGTGGCGACCCAATGAATCAAGCAATTCAATCGGCAATCTGGTTCTGCACCTGTCCGGTTCACTCAGACATTATCTGTCGCGCACCGTTGGCGGCATGGACTATGAACGCAATCGCCCTGCCGAATTCAGCGAACGCCGCGCCGTGCTGAAAGCCGAACTAACGGCAATCTTCAACGAAACGATAGCGCAGGCGAAGCAGATTTTAGACTCGTTCGATACAGCGAGATTTTTGCAATCAACCGATGAACCGGCTTACAATCCAACCATCTTCAACGCGATCTTCAATGTGGCGATCCACCTTTCGACGCACACCGGGCAGATTGTCTTTATAACCAGGATGCTCAAGGAAGGGGCGGTTGATGAGTTATGGATTCGCGTTCATAAGTCACAACTAACGCCACCGTCAGATGCCCGTTAATGTTCTGTTGCGAAATGGTCAGGCAGATTAGTAAAGGGATGAAAAGTAGTTTGTGAAAAAGATCAGCGGGCTTGCACTGACAGCGATTGGGCTGCTTCATAGCTTGGTGGCGTTTGTGCTGCCTGAGGCTCTGGGGTTTGGTGGCGTCTGGAAACAGCTTGTTGAGGTTGGCATAGTTGATGCCGTCAAAGCGGATTCTCTCCGCATCTGGGGAATTTACTGGTTTCTTGTGCCGGGACTCTTTATGATTCTCTTTGGTCTGTTTTGCCACTGGATCGAGAACCACTTGCATCAGCCGTTGCCGCAGTTTGCCGGATGGGGGCTGTTGGCGATTGCGGTCTTTTGCATTGTGTTGGATGTAGACACCGGATTCTGGCTTGTGCTGCTTGTGGCAATCAATATGATTGTGGCTTCGCGGCGTTCCGCCGATAACGAAACATCTGAAAGATAAGGAAAAAAGTGATGCGTTTGCCGCGTGGATTTGCCGACGATGTAAAAAATCAAGCCGATATTGTTCGCGTTGTTTCGGATTATGTATCGCTGAAAAAACGCGGCTCCAACTATGTCGCTTGTTGTCCTTTCCATTCCGAAAAAACGCCTTCCTTCAGCGTTCATCAAGGCAAAGGTCTATATAAATGTTTTGGCTGTGGCGCAGGTGGCGGCGTCTTCGATTTCGTTATGCGAATCGAAGGTTGCGGCTATCAGGAATCGGTGCGGATGGTTGCGGAAAAGACCGGCATACCGATTCCCGCCGTCAACGAAACCGAAGACCTCAAACGCGCTGAACAGAACCGCGATGTCGTCCTTAGATTGAATGAACTTGCCGCCACATTTTTTGAGCATCATTTGAGGGAAGAAAGCTCCGGTCAACGCGCTCGTGAATATGTCGAATCACGCGGCATCAGCGACGAAACACGACAGCAATTTCGCCTTGGTTATGCGCCCGACTCGTGGGATGCGCTGATTACGCACTTGCGCGACAATGGCGCGACGACAACCGACCTTGAATTAAGCGGTCTGGTGGTGATGAAGGAGCAAGGCGGCTTTTATGACCGCTTTCGCGGGCGCGTCATCTTTCCGATTGTGGATTCACAAGGGCGCGTCATTGCCTTCGGCGGGCGCGTCATGGATGCGGGCGAACCCAAATATCTCAACTCGCCGGAAACGCCGGTCTACACGAAAGGGCGCAATCTTTACGGTTTGTCGTTTTCAAAAAATGAGATTCGCCAGCGCGGTTTTGCCGTTCTGGTAGAAGGTTATCTCGATTGCATCATTCCGTTTCAGGCGGGCGTGCGAAATATAGTTGCCAGTCTGGGAACGGCGCTCACCGATCATCAAGTCAGACTACTGCGCCGTTATATGGATAAGCCGCAAATCATCGTCAATTTCGATTCCGATTCGGCGGGACAAGCGGCAACCATGCGCTCGATTGAGATGCTGCTGGCGGAAGGCTTCAAAATCAATATCCTGCAAATGCCAACCGGCAAAGACCCCGATGAGTTTGTCAGAACACGCGGCGCAGAAGCGTTCATGGCGCTTTTCAAAACCACGCAGCCGTATATCGAATACGTCATTGAAAAGTCTATCAGTGAGGTAGATATTACGCGCCCGGTTGGCAAACTCGAAGCGGTGAATAAAATCCTGCCGCATCTGGCGCGAATGCCGGATAAAGTGGTTCGCGCCGATTATGCTGAACAAGTAGCCAATCGCCTGAAAGTGGACAGCCGGGTTATCCGCGAAGAGATGAAGCGCGTTGCCATTAATCGCCAGCAAACGCTTGATTCAAGCCGGGTTCGCGCCGCCGAAGAGGTGACGCAAGCGGAAAAACAGTTATTGGAATTGATGCTCGCGGATGCCGATGTGCGGCGGGCAATGGTGGCAAGTTTGCAGGATGACGATTACGCGGAACTGGCTACAGCAGCCATTTTTGCGGCAATTATTAAACTCGAACTGCAAGGCGGCGAGGTTGAATTTAACCGTCTGAGTGAGTTAATTGACAAGGAAGAGGAACGCGAAATACTGCCAATGTTGATGATGAGCGATTTGTCATGGACGGGCAGCACAGAGTTCGAGATTTATATGAAGAAAGCAACCGAAGCAATTTCGTCCTTGCGTCGGCGGCGTTTTGAAAGACGACTCGAAATGATTCAAATGGAGATTACGCAGGCGGAACGCGAACAGAACGCCGAACGAGTGTTGCAATTGTATCAGGAGAAAACCGAGATTAAACGGCGCAAGTTGAAGCTGGCGAGTTTATGAGTCTGGGTACGCACACATCTTGTGTGCAGTTTCCGCATACTGAAGGTTTCTTGTATCCCTAAGACTTCGATAACGTAATGCTTTGCACGCAAGATGCGTGCGTACCCAGGGACAGTGTTTCTTGTGGCTTTTAGATGTAGAACAGGCTCAAGCGCGGAATGCGGTTTAGTTCGCGCAGGCGGCGGGCGGTGAAGTTCTCTACGGTGCGTTCGTAAATCTTCTTGTCCATCTTCTTCTTATGGGATTTCAGTTGCGCCTCTGCTTCTTCCCGAATCTGTAGCAACTCCTCTTTGTCCAATGAAGTGTTGATGGTTTTCAACAGCATTCGGTCAATGCTATCAAGGTCATGTTCGAGGTGTTCGTCATTAACGGCGGCGGCGCTGTCAAGCTCTTTCAGCAAATCCAGCAAGCGGCGGCGAGCGCGTTGCAAAGCATCTTCAATCTGCTGGCGATTTTGCTCACTGGCAAACAATTCGGCGGCTTTCAGTTCATGCTCTGAGCGTTGCAAAAATTCTTTCAGAACCTCTTTTGAAAATGCCGAAGTGTATGGGGTTGACGACGCTTGCTTTTTTTCTGTCTCTGCCGTAGCTTCCGGTGGCGGTGCGCCTACCTGAGATTGGCGGTATTCCGCAAACATGGTTTCAACGGTCTGTTGGCAATAGAAGATAGAATTGACCTTGCGATATTTGCGCGTGCGGCTGTCATAGGCATCAAAGGATTCATTGATGGCGCGAACGACAATATGCAAGGGGATTCCGGCATTTTTCCAGCTTTCCACCAATGCCCAGTCCATCGGCGAAATGAACATCGGTTTGCCGCGTCGTCGCACAAATTCCTCTTCAACCTCAGTGAAATAATTGAAATAGTTGAACGCATCGTGTCGGATGGCGGGGTGCAGCGATTCGGGATTCACAATAAGCGGATTGATAAGGCGGTTTCCGTTCTCTCGAAAGGTCTATAAGTTTAAGAGGCGTTTCATTGCTCCAATTTTGCAAGCAACAAAACGCCTGAACAAGTCTACTAAAATACCGGAAGATTATGCCAGAGGCGATAGACGGCTGATGATATTGCCCTGCATGACTTCTAATTGTTCGTGAATGATTCGCGCATTCGATTCGCTCAAGCGCAAAGCCAAAGCGATGTCGCGGGCGGCTTCCGTCAATTCTCTCTGCAAGACATTTGCCAATCGTTCACGCTCGGCAGCAGAGATGGCTTCCAGATTCGTTAAGGCAGCGGCGGCGTCACTGCCTTCTACTTTGCTGTTGACGGTAATGAGATAAGCAAAATTTGGAATCGGCAGGAGTCGCGCTTTGCGGAACCCATCGCGCATCATCGCCTTAATATCGGTTTCGCTCTTCTCTGCCAGACTGATAAGAAAATCCTCATCGGCTTTCGTCCAATTCTTATCCGCAAGGTCTTCATAAAAACTGCGGACGCCTTCCAGTTTATCCTCACTGGCGGCGGCGGGGCGTTTCTCAAAATGAGCGATGCGCTCACTGATACGCCGCGATGCTTCTTCCAATTCTTCGCGGCAAATATCGCTAATCTCCAGCTTTTCACTTGATCGTATTCTCATCCGTAAAACCTCCTGAAACAAGGGGGATTGTTTGGTTTCGCAGGAGACAACCATATAACGAAACCCTACGCACAAACAAGCCGGGTTTAGCCGCTTGGGAGCGCAGGCAAGATGCCTGCGCTCCCAGACTATTAGCTTAAAGCCCTGACAATGTGCGCGGTCGCTTCTTCGAGCATCGCATCTTCGCGGGCAAAGCACCAACGCATATACACATCTTCATCCGGGTCGTCCATAAAGGCGCTGCCCGGAACGGCGGCGACTCCGGCTTTTTGAATGAGAACATCATTCAAGTCAAGAGCATTGGCGAAGCGTTGCGGAATCCGCGCCCACAAGTAAAAAGCAGAACGCGAATCGTAGACCTTGAAGCCGACGCTTTCGAGCGCATCACGCAAAATGGCGCGTTTACGCCCGAAGTCTTCACGCAGTTTATCGTAATAGCTCAAATCCGACAGCAGAACGCGAGCCAGCGCGTGTTGCAGAGGCGTTGGGGTGCAGACATAGTAGATATTGCCGAGCTGTCCGACTTTGCTCAACAGCTGTCCCGGTCCGTAAAGATAACCGAGCCGCCAGCCGGAAACCGCCCACGATTTCGAGAACGAATTGACCGTAATGGTGCGCTCAAATGCGCCCGGTAGCGACGCCATCGAAATATGATCTTCCGGCGTTAAGGTGAAGTGTTCATAGACTTCATCGGAAACGATCATCAAATCGAATTCTTCGGCGACGGCGAGAATAGATTGCAATTCGTCGCGGCTATAGACGCGCCCCGTCGGATTGGCAGGCGAACAGACGACAATAGCTTTCGTCGGGTATTCCGCCCGCGCTACACCGGCGCGGCAGACGCGGCGCAGTTCGTCCACATCGAGTTCGAGATTGTCGCCGCGCAGTTTCACCACATCGGTTCGCGCATCACAGGTCGCCAGCGTCTTTTTATGATAGGGATAGTAAGGCTCAAAAAGCACTGCTGATGCGCCGCGCAGATAAGCGTGCGAAAGCGTGACGATACCGCCTGTGCCACCCGGCGTAATCATCAATTCAAGCGGTTGAGCATCGGGATTGATGGTGACGCCGTTGTACATCTTTACCTTTTCGGCGACGGCGCGGCGCAATTCGTCTACACCTTCAAAAAAGCTGTAATGGTTCAATCCGGCGTGGACAACTTCGTTAATGGCTTGTTCGAGCATCGGATGAAGCGCAACTTCGTTCTGTCCCTGCACAAGGTTGCCGCTCGGTTTAATCAGACGGGCAATAGCGCGAATGTCGGGCTGTATGGGCTTGGGTTTAACTTGCAATCTCTACCTCCGGTTGATAAGTAATGGCGTAATAGTGAAGGATAACGCCACAATGTAATTTTGCATGGTACGGTGCAAATCGGCAGGTGTCAAGCAGCTGCAATAGGCGATAAAAGCGTCCGCCGAGTCGGTTTTCGGGAGCGCTGCGATAGCGATTTCGGTTGTTCACTACGCCGCTTTCCGCTAGGCTGTAGATTCTTTTTTCCATCGCACTAACAAAGGAATCTACAATTATGATGAATCAACATCAGAAATCGGTTATTGAGCAGTTTACCCGGCAGGCTGCGCCGTTTTCCAAATCTATCGGGCATCAGAACGAAGAGTCTTTGCGGCTGTTGATGGAGTTAGCGGCAGTATCCGGCAAAGATACGGCGCTCGATGTTGCTTGTGGTACAGGTATGGTAGCTTGCGCCTTTGCTACCGTCGCCCGTCAGGTTAGCGGCATTGATTTGACACCGGCGATGCTCGAACAAGCGCGATTGCTGGCAGAGCGACAAGGGCTAACCAATCTGTCGTGGCATCAAGGCGATATGGAAACGCTGCCATTTGCCGATAACCGCTTCTCTATCGTCTTGAGCCGCTATGCCTTTCATCACTTCCCGAATCCCGGTGTTGTGGTAAGGGAAATGGCGCGGGTTTGTTGTCCCGGCGGGCGGGTTTTGATTGCCGACGCTTGCCCACCACCGGATAAAGCAGAGGCTTTTAATCATTTTGAAAAACTCTTTGACCCGTCACACCATCGCGCTTTGACGGTAGATGAGTTTCAGGGTCTGCTGAGTACTGCCAATTTACAGAATGTGCGGCTGATGGATTACAAAATGGAGATGGAATTGGAAGCGCATCTTGCCGCGTCGTTTCCAAATCCCGGTGACGATGAGCAGATTCGTCAACTATTTCGCGCTGATGTTGGCGTTGACCGTCTCGGTGTTGGCGTTCACCTTCGCGGCAATGAGATTCATTACGCCTATCCGGTCACAGTGTTTGTGGCAGAAAAAGCGGGGTAAGGCGATGAACTGTAGATGATTGCCATTGCAACCAAAGCGGTGACTTGTCACCGCACACCAAAAATTGAGGTGAGGATGCGGCGTTGCCATTTGCTTGAAATTATAGATCAGCCCTGGTGCCCTGAGCCGATTCGAGACGCGGTCACGGATTATCTTCAGCACGTCATTCACACGATGAATACCTACGGACAGATAACGCCGCATCTGGTTTCGGCTTTACGTCATACGGCTGCCAATCAGATTGTTGATTTATGTTCAGGCGGCGGCGGTCCGTGGGTGCGATTGCAAGAGGAGTTCAAGCGCCAGCAAATCCCGGTAGAAGTCTGTCTCACCGATTTGTACGTCAACACCGAAGCCTTACAGCGTATTGAAACAACCGACAACGGCATTCGCTTTCATCCTCATCCGGTCAATGCAATGCAGATGCCCGACGAACTAAATGGCTTTCGCACCCTCTTTTCGTCATTTCATCATTTCAAACCGGAGCAAGCGCAAGCGATTCTGCGCGATGCCGTCAACAGTCGGCGCGGCATTGGCATTTTTGAGGCAACGAAGCGACACCCGGCAGCATTGCTGGCGATATTGCTAACGCCGTTGCTGGTGTGGATTGTTACACCCCGCATTCGCCCGTTTCGCTGGTCGCGCTTGCTGTGGACATATTTGATACCTGTTGTGCCATTTGTGGTGCTATTCGATGGCATTGTCTCCTGTCTTCGCACCTATTCACCCGCAGAATTAGCAGAGTTCACCAAAGAGTTTGCTGAATCGGGGTATCAATGGCAAATCGGCGAGGTGAAGGCTGCCGGTACGCCGCTTCCGGTCACCTATCTGATTGGCTATCCGCAG
>Ga0187894_10004287_pt1 | contig 15392 bp, 12 predicted proteins | sample GBC1701081metaG_FD_136650 | JGI IMG/M metagenome (GOLD analysis project Ga0187894, IMG submission 136650) | White microbial mat communities from a lava cave in the Kipuka Kanohina Cave System on the Island of Hawaii, USA - GBC170108-1 metaG ... | reverse complement strand
TATCCGGCAGACCATCTGAACGGCTTTATGCTCGCCGGCATGGATACGCCGAGTCTGGCGAGTAAGGGCTTCGCACAACCGCCGGAAATCCTCGACGAGTTGCGCCGTCAAGGCATTGATTATCTGATTGATGTGCCGAATCTGGGAGAATTTCGTCGCCGCAATGCGACACAATTGCCGGATGCGGTCAGCCACATGATTGAATCCCGCGCTCGCACCGTTCTGCACCTGATGAAGACGCATCCCTGCGATGTGATGATGGCGGTCTTTGTCGCGCCCGACAGAGTGCAGCATCAATTCTACCCGCAGGAAAATACGCCGATTGAGCATCCATCGTGGCTAGCTGTCCGTAGCGTCTATCAACAGCTAGATGCGTTTCTGGGTGAATTGCTCAAGACGATTGATGAAGAAACCTCCCTTTTGATTGTTTCCGATCATGGCTTTGGTATCGTGCGTCCGGCGACCCGGCTGTTGAATCAGCTTTTCGCCGAGATTGGCTTGCTCACATTTCGTAAACATCGCGGCTTGAAGAGTCGGGGACTTGCGAATCTCCTTGCTTATGGTCGCAAAATTGTTCCCAAATCCTTGCAACGCCCGCTGGCGCTGGCGTTTCCCGGTTTGCTCCGTCGCGCCGGGGCTGAGATGAAATACCCGGCGCTCGATTGGTCGCAAACTAAGGTCTTTGTTGACCCGCACGGCAATCGCGTTATCATCAATCTGCGCGGACGACAACCGCAAGGCATTGTCTCACCGGATGACTATGAAAGTTTGCGCGATGAAGTTCAGAAGATTCTTCACCAAGTGACTGACCCACTGACCAATCGCCCGGTACTGCTTGGCGCTCATAAACGCGAGGCGCTTTTTCACGGACCGTATACAGACAAAGCCGGTGATTTACTGATGGAATGGAATTATGAAGTGGTGCGAGATACCTTGCAATATACTGACGGCAATCAATCGCTGGTTGTGAAACCACGCCAAGAGTTGCAATCGCCCTGGAAGGGTAATCATCGTCCGGCGGGTATCTTTATCGCCAGGGGTTCGCGTATTAAAGCGGGCGAGCAGATTGCCGATGCGAATATCTGCGACATCGCGCCAACCGTGCTTTACTTACAGGGGCAGCCGGTTTTTTCCGATATGGATGGCAAAGTGCTGACCGCCATCTTTACCGATGAGCAACTGCGCCGTCAGGCAGTGCAACGCTGTGAACCAACAGCGACCACTACAACAGCAGCAGGAGCGGGGCTGGATGCGGACGAGACGCGAGCCATTGAAGAACGTCTGCGAGATTTAGGCTACCTTGAATAAACCCGTCGTCGGACAACCGCGCATTTTGATTTCGACTTGCGGATTTCCCCGGTTCAGCATTCAGTGAAACAAACCGCATGAGCGCAGAAGGACAACAGACGGTACGCAATGCCGGACTGCTTATCGGGCAGCGCGGCTTTCATGTGGCTGGCGCACTGCTGGTGGCAATCCTGATTCCGCGCTTGATGGGACCGGAAATCTTCGGCAAATATACGCTCATCACCTCGCTTTCTATGTGGTTTGCGCTCTTTAACAGTCTCAGTTCGGCGCAAATTATGGGGCGTTTTGTGCCGCAACTTGCCCGCGAAGAGAATCCCGCGAGCCTGCAAAAATTTCTCGGCAATCTTTTTGTTGTGCGGCTTGGCAACGGTGTGCTGGCTGGCGCTGCTTATCTATTGCTAACCGTTCTCTGGTTTCCTGAACTTGACAGAGTGGCGCTGGCATTTATCGCGCTCACCGTCTTGTTCAGAACAAGCGGTAAGCTGGTCTTCGCTTTTTTTCTCGGACTCAATCAAGCGGCACACTGGGGCGCAGGCGAAATTTTACGGCAATGGTTGTCGCTCGCAGGACTCTTGCCCGGTTTCTATTTTGGCGGCTTGCGCGGCGCGTGTCTGGGTATTGCGTTGGCTGAATTTTGCGTACTGCTGGTCGGCATCCTGTTGGCAAGATCATATCTTGTATGGTCGCATCTGCGTCTTGACAGGCGTTATCTTGCGCCTTTTCTACAATTCAGCATCGCCTTTTTTGCCAGTAATTTGCTGCTGACCGTAGCGCAACGTAGTGGCGAATTATTGGTGCGCCTTGCCTCAGGCGATTATGTGCAAGTGGGCTATTATGGCGTTGCGTACAAAGCCTATTTTCTTGCCGCGCAGACCATCTGGCAACTGACGATGGCATTTTCGCCGCTCGTGACTTCGTTGCGGGTGCAAGGCAACGACGAAGCGATTGGGCGCTGGATTGAGCGTCTGCTCAAGGCATTGGCAGTAAGCGGCGTGGTAGCAAGTTTCGGGGCGTTGCTACTAGGCGAAGCTCTGGTCGTTTTGGTTATCGGTAAGAATTATCAACCCGTCGCTACGAATCTGCTCTTTCTGGCTCCGGCGCTATTGGCTTATGCCTTAGCGAGCGCCGCGCGACTGCTGGCGCTGACCTATGACCGCCCGCGCTTTGCTCTGGAAGCCGCCGCTATTCAAGTCGTCGGCTTTGCCGGTTTCGGATTTCCACTGGCGGCGCGATATGGCAGCGCAGGCGCTTGTCTGGCGATGTTGTTGTCGGTTGCCGCTTACGCTGCTTATTTTATTTGGCGAATGCGCGGCGTCCGGTGGTTGTCCTTGAAGGGCTGGGCAATGCCAATTCTGCTGGGACTGCTATTTCTGCCGCTTGCGTGGTTGCGCTCCTCATGGCAAATCAACAGCGCACTTTTTTTACTCTTCCTCGTGGCTTATGTTTCACTGCTCTTTCTGACCAAGGTGATTAAACCGGATGAAATCCTCAGCTTAAAGCGAGCGTTACGAAGTGCGCCAAAATCAGAACCGGGAGCAGTAGCGACCGGATATTGAAGTAAAAAGTAAGAAGGCAAAAGGCAAAAGTACGGAATTGATTTTATTTTTACTTTTTACTTTTGCCTTCCATGATTCATGTCCGAATCCAGCCAGTTTTGCCTCTCCGCCTGTGCTATTCTCATGGTATGAAATTAGACACAGAAAGCTGTTATCAAGCGGTTGCCAGCCGCGATGCGCGTTTCGACGGCAAATTCTTTACCGGCGTTATGACCACTGGAATCTATTGTCGCCCGATCTGTCCCGCGCCGCTTCCGAAGCTGAAAAATGTGCGCTTTTTCAATTGCGCGGCGGCGGCACAGGAAGCGGGATTTCGCCCTTGTCGTCGTTGTCACCCGGAAAGCGCCCCGCATACGGTTAGCTGGCTCGGCACATCAGCAACTGTAGCCCGCGCTCTGCGCTTGATTTCCGAAGGCGCATTGGATGGCGGCGACCTTGAACATTTGGCAGCGCGGCTTGGTATTGGCTCACGCCATTTGCGACGACTCTTTCAAGATGAACTTGGCGCGTCGCCCGTCGCCATCGCGCAGACCCGGCGTGTGCATTTTGCGGCTCGCCTGTTGGAAGAAACGGGCATCCCGATTAGCGATGTGGCATTCGGCGCAGGCTTCAACAGCATCCGCCGTTTCAATGATGTTATCAAAAAATCGTTTGGCAGAACGCCCTCCGGCATCCGTCTGGCATCAGAGCGCAAATTAAAGAACCATAGCGAAGGCTTATCTTTGCGTCTGCCTGTCAAGCTGCCGTATGACTGGCAGGGCGTTTTGCATTTTCACAAATGGCACACGATTCCCGGCATCGAAGTTGTAGATGCGGAGTCGTATCGCCGGACATTTGCGCTACAATCCACGGTTGGCGTGTTGGAAGTCCGCGCCGCATTGCAAGAGAGTTGTTTATATCTGACCTTGCCGCCGGTTGACTCAAAGATTCTGCACCAACTGGTTGAGCAGGTTCGCAGTCTCTTCGATTGCAATGCTGACCCGACGCAAATCGCTGACCACCTGAGCAAAGATAATCGCCTCGCGCCTCTGGTGCAGAAATACGTCGGTGTGCGATTACCGGGAGCCTTCGATAAATTTGAAACATCAGTTCGCGCCATACTCGGGCAGCAAATCTCTATGCAAGCGGCGAATACCTTAGCGGGGCGACTGGTTAAAGCCTTTGGCGAGCCGATTCCGAACCCGCGAGAAGGGCTGACGCATCTCTTCCCGCCGCCTGAGATTTTGGCAGCCGCCGACATCGCCGCTGTCGGTATGGTACAAGCGCGGGCGCATACCATTACAGCCTTTGCAAAAATGGTGATTGAGAAGCCTACCTTGCTTGATGCACCTACCGATTTGCAGGAAACTATTGCCGCATTGAAAGAGATAAAAGGCATTGGCGATTGGACGGCGAACTACATCGCTATGCGGGCGCTCAATGAGCCGGACGCTTTTCCGGCTGGCGATTTAGGAGTGCGAAAAGCCTTGTCAACCGCGAGCGAGTTAATCACTGCAAAAGAGGTCGAGCAGATGTCGCAAGGATGGCGACCGTGGCGGGCGTATGCGGCAATGTATCTATGGAAGAGTTTGTAAGACGAGGAGAAATGATAATGAACGAGCAGATGCGTTACACTTATATGGAAAGTCCGGTTGGCAGGTTATTATTAGTTGGCAGTGAAACGGGCTTGGCGGGAGTGCATTTCGTCAACGGCAAATCGCCAATCAATCCGGCGAAAGACTGGCTCCCGGATAATCGCTTTTTTGATGAAACGATTAAACAGTTGACGGCATACTTCAATCGCCAGTTGACCGAATTTGATTTAGCATTCGATTTGCAAGGCACACAATTTCAAATCGAAGTCTGGCAGGAATTACAAAAGATTCCTTACGGCAAGACCATCTCTTACGGCGAACTCGCCCGCCGCATCAATCGCCCGCTTGCGGTTCGCGCTGTCGGCGCGGCGAACGGGCAGAACCCGATTGCCATTATCATTCCCTGTCATCGTGTCATTGGCAGCAACGGCAAATTGACCGGCTACGGCGGCGGCATGGCAAACAAAGAGATTCTGCTCGCTCTCGAAGGCGTTAATACCGCAACATCTTCTGCACAACCATCGCTCTTTCAAACCGCCGTCAAGTGAGTAGGAGAGATTGAAAGGGCGAAGTAGGGGAGTGGGGGGAGTAAGGGATAAGAAACATTGTCCATTGTCAATTATCCATTGTCCATTGTCGAATGAGGTAACAACCTTGCTACTGCAACCGCATTGGAACCACAAAAGAACCACTGAACAGCAATGCACAATGCTGTTTTCCCCTACTCCCCTACTTCCTTCAGGCGCGTAGTTTTTCGCGCAAAAAGCCGAGGGTAATCAAGTATTGTCCGAGGTAGTAGGTCAGCCAGATGGCATAGTTGCTGAACGGAATTGCCGTTTTGAATTTGGTCAAGGCAATCAGTGAATCGGAAATCAGAAAGAGCAATGCGCCAATCATTACCGCCGGTCTGGAAAAATCGGCTATCGTGGCGATAATGCACATCAGCGTTATGGCGCTCAGATAAACCAACGCCGGAACGCGCATTGCGCCAAGCCCCGACCACAACCAGACAACCATCGCTGCCGCGTAAACGATAATTGCCGCAATCATCATTTTCTTGCCTTTACTGAGGCGATTGGACATCGGCAGATGACGCAGAAAAAGCCAGATATAGAAGAGATGCGTAACCAGAAAAGCCAGCAGACCAAAGATAAAGAAGTCGTCGCGGTGCAAGCCGAGCATCACATCGCCGATGCACGAAAAGACCAGCGCAATGCTTACAATCAAACCGTCAACTGTCTTCAAAACGCGAAATGCCAGCAAAGACAGCGGCGCAATGCTCAAGGCTTTGATGACGACGCTGCCGCGATAGGGCTGTAAATCGAGAGTCAACAAATACAACAAGCTGCAACTAACCGAAATGGTTAGCAGTAACTTTTCGAGCAGATGAAATTCCCGTCTGAGTACCAGGGCAAGTACCGCGCTCATGATCTCTCCAATCCGCTTTCGCTATCTTCGCAGACAGCGAAATTCCCCGTTTTGTTAGTTGTCCTCTTGTCATCGGGCTGAGTGGTTTTGGGGCTTGGAGTTATACCATCATGCCAAGCATGGCTCAAGCAAAACGGTGAGGCTGGCAATCTTCGCATCATAAAATAACAAAAATGCAACTTCTCAAATGACGGTGCGCGGTTTGCTATTGTAAGATTTCTGCGTTTTTCTATAATCGTAGGATTTTTCAAAGGATGGTGACTCATGAAATCATTTATGCAAATCTGCTCGCTGGCGTTGCTGCTCTGTCTTGTACTAGCCGGTTGCACGCCGCCACAGCAACAAGGGAATCAGAATACCGGGACGGGAACGATGAAAAATGAATCGAAACTGGCGGCAAAGATTCGCCGCTATGCGCCGACCGAAGTAACGGCGGACACGGCAACTCTATCGGAAAATGATCGCAAGGCGCTCGATAAAATTATCGAAGCGGCGCGGTATATGGATTCGATTTTTTTACGGCAAGTGTGGAGCGGCAATGTTGAAATGCAGAAACGCCTCGCTGCCGACACCAGCGACGCGGGCAAAGAACTTCTGCACTATTTCAAGATCAATGTCGGTCCGTGGGATCGGCTAGATCACAATGAACCGTTTATTGATGGCGCTGGGAAAGGCAAGCCGCCGCAAGCCGGATATTACCCGGATGACATCACTAAAGAAGAGTTCGATGCCTGGGTGAAGACACTGCCACCGGCAGAGCAACAGAAAGCCACTGGCTATTTCTATACCATCCGGCGCGACGCTGATAAAAAACTCAAGACCGTGCCGTACAACGAAGAGTACAAAGAGTTCCTTGAACCGGCGGCGAAGCTGTTGAAAGAAGCCGCCGAACTGACGACCAACGCGACTTTGAAGAACTATTTAACGAAACGTGCTGAGGCGTTCGCGTCAAATGATTACTATGCCAGCGACGTAGCATGGATGGATTTGGATGCGCCGATTGATGTGACCATCGGACCTTACGAAACCTACGAAGATGAACTCTACGGCTACAAAGCGGCGTTTGAGGCATTCGTCACCTTGCGCGATGATGCAGAGACCGGCAAGCTGACGAAGTTCGGCGGTTATTTGCAGGAACTTGAAAACAATCTGCCGATTGACCCGAAATACCGCAATCCGAAACTCGGCGCATCGTCGCCCATCCGCGTTGTTGATGTGGTCTTTACGTCGGGTGAAGGCAATCGCGGGGTGCAGACCGCCGCTTTCAATCTGCCGAATGATGAGCGTGTCGTCAAAGAGAAAGGCTCCAAGCGCGTCATGCTCAAGAATGTGCAGGAAGCGAAATTCAATAAGGTCTTAGCGCCGATTGCCAAAGTCGTGCTTGACCCGTCGCAACAAAATGAGGTTGCTTTTGATCCGTTCTTTACGCACATTCTCGCCCACGAACTGATGCACGGCTTGGGACCGCATAACATCAAGGTCAACGGCAAAGATTCAACGCCGCGCCTACAACTGAAAGAGCTTTATTCGGCTATCGAGGAAGCGAAAGCCGATATAACCGGACTCTGGGCATTGCAGTATTTAATGGACAAAGGCGCGGTTGATAAAGCGATGGAACGCGCTTTCTATATCACCTATCTGGCAAGTTCCTTCCGTTCGGTGCGCTTTGGCATCAACGAAGCGCATGGCAAGGGGCAAGCGTTACAGTTCAACTATCTGACGGATGAAGGAGCCATCAAAATTGATGAAGCTAGCGGCGTGGTCAGCATCAACTTTGACAAAATCAAGGACGCAGTGAAGAAGTTGACCGCCGAAATTTTGACCATCGAAGCCGAAGGCTCTTACGATAAAGCAAAAGCGATGCTCGATAAATATGGCGTCATTCGTCCCGGTATGCAGAAAGGGTTGGACAAACTCAGCAATGTGCCGGTTGATATTGAACCGAAATATACGCTGGCTGAGAAACTCGGCGGTAGTATGAAGTGAGATAACCGACTCGGTTGAATCGCCCTGGGTACGCACGCATCTTGCGTGCAAAGGGTCAAGCTGGCGAAGTCTTTACGGCAGAACAACTGATTCGCCTGCGGAAGTCGGCACGCTGGAAGCGTGCGTACCCAGAGCGAGCATCATTTTCAGTCGTTACTTATGAATGACAAGGTATCCTTGAACGGCTTACCGGGCGGCGCGGGCGGCTCGTCTATTGCCCTGCATCCGCGACAACAGAGCGTCAAGTTCCTTTTGCAACTCAATGTACTCGGCATTGGCGCGTTCAAGGTCAAGCTGTTTCTGTTGTATAGTGGTGCGGCTTCTGGTGTTTTGCTTGCTGGTTTCAGCGTTTTTTCGCAGGGTTTCGCGGTATTCTTTCAATGCCCGTTTGACAATTTCGGCTCGTTCCCGTACCCGGGCTTCCAGTTCAGCAGCACGTTTCTTCAGTGTTTGCGGCAATCCAAACTCTCCTTCATCGTGGGGGCAGACGGTTTTTTCGTGTCAAGGCGGGGCAACAGAGGACTTCAGGCAATTAGTTAAAGTAAAACTTCAACTTTTCTCTTGCAATAGACTGATACTTATGATATTGTGCTTTGCGTAAGGGGTAAGTTCCTTGCTACGGGTGGGGCCGTAGCAAGGATGGTTTTAGGTGGTGCGCGGAGTTAAGGAATATCGAAGTCGTGGGGGCTAAGATAATCCAGAATGTCAAGGGATCCGTCGCACCACTTTTATACTCCGAAAAGCCCTTTCATGTCAACTAAATAATACTCCGCCCAGAAAGTTTAGGTCGGCGTTACAAGGTTATCCACACTCGCCCGAAAAGCTGTTGAAATATCCACCGAAAAATCGCTTGCTGTGGAAAATTCTTAGGCGCATATTCGACAATCTGCCTTTTGCTATGATTTCGGCTATTGCTATTTATCATCATTTGTATACAATATCATCAGATTATATTGAGTGAGGAGTTATGATGTCGGAAACCACCTTAATATCTGTGAGAGTGCCAGTTGATACTGCTCGTAAATTGGAAGCCTTGGCAGCCGCCACCAAGCGTTCCAAATCCTATATCGGAGCGGAAGCCATTGAGCAGTATATCTCTACTCAGGAATGGCAGATTAAAGCCATTGAGAAAGCCATTAAATCGGCAGACAAAGGCAAAGTGGTTGACCACGCCGCCGTAGAAGGCTGGCTATCCAGTTGGGGAACGGATGACGAAAAGGAAAGACCCGAATGCAAATAGTTTGGACAGCGGATGCGCTTAACGATTTGCAAGACATCCGCGACTACATCCGCACTGAGAACCCCAAAGCCGCAAACAAAGTAGCGTGGTTGATCCTTGAAGGGGCGAAGTCTTTACGGACACAGCCGCATAGAGGCAGACACGGCGCGTTACCCGATACCCGCGAACTGATCTTAACCAAAATTCCCTATCGCATCGTTTATCGCGTCAAAATGCAGCAGGTACAAATCCTTAAAGTCTTCCATCACCGGCAGGATGAATGGAAGCAATAACGGTTTCTGCAAGCGGCTCAAGTCCTTCTCCGGCTTTTGATTCCTTCCCTTCAAAGTGTAGAATGTCTTTTCACTTATGCGAGCCACTATCAAATCTTTTCACATCGGCGACGTACAAGCAGGCGGGCGCGATTTCTTTCTCATCGCCGGTCCCTGTGTGGTCGAAAGCGAAGCCCACGCCATGAAGATGGCGGAAGCCATCAGTCGCATTACCGGCAGTCTGCAAATCCCTTACATCTTCAAAGCCTCTTACGATAAAGCCAATCGCACGTCGGCAAAGTCGTTTCGCGGTCCCGGCGTTGATGAAGGCTTGCGTGTGCTTGGCAAAGTGCGAAGCGAGCTAGGGATTCCGGCGCTGACCGATGTTCACGATGTCGCGCAGGTGCGGGCGGCGGCGGAAGTCGTAGACGTGCTGCAAATTCCGGCATTCCTGTCGCGGCAGACCGATTTGCTGATTGAAGCGGCAAATTCGGGTCGCGCCGTCAATATCAAGAAAGGGCAATTCCTCGCCCCACACGATATGAAAAACGCCGTCGAAAAGGTCGCCTCGCAAGGCAATGAGCGTGTCATGATAACCGAACGCGGCGCGAGTTTCGGCTATAATAATCTCGTCGTGGACTTTCGCGGCTTTCCGATTATGCGCGAATTCGGCTACCCGGTCATCTACGATGTCACGCACAGCATCCAACGTCCCGGCGGGCTTGGCAACGCCAGTGGCGGCGACGCGCAATTCATCGAATATATGGCGCGTGCCGGGGTCGCTTGCGGAGTTGACGGCGTCTTTATGGAAGTTCACGACAACCCGGCAATGGCGCTTTCAGACGGACCGAACAATCTGCCACTGGAAAGGCTCCAGCCGTTGCTCGAAAAACTAAAAGCGATTCACGAACTCGTGCGCGATGAAATCTGAAACCCTGAGAAGGTTAGGTAGTGAGTCAAGATAGCGGAGAAGAGTTCAGAGTACAGCCTTTAGGCTGATGATGAAAACAAGCAGCCTAAAGGCTGTACTCTGAACCTTATCTTTCCTCACTGAGCCACTACCGAAGGTTCTTCTATTGATGTTCAAAAAACTCTCTTTCGCTCTCTTTTTCCTCCTCACCTGCGCCTTCACGGCGGCAGCGCAAGAGGTCGAGATTGACCGCTATACGATTACCGCCCGCGTAGACCCCGCCGGGGTTCTTGAAGTCAGGGCTTCACTAGCAGTTACGAATCTGAGCCAGACCGCCCGCCCCAAACTCTTTTTTCGCCTCAGCCGACAGGCAAAAACCGTCACCGCCACCGTTGGCGGGGCGGCGGTTACGGTTGAAGTTAGCGATGACCGCCGTGTAAACACGCTCAGTCAGGTCGCCGTGACGACGCCCTCGGCGCTTGCCGGAGGCGCAAAGGCGACAATTGATTTCAGTTACAAAATCGAAGCTCCCGAATCGAACGCCCTCATTGCCATCTCGCCCGGTGAGGTTGTCTTTGCTCCTGACAGCGTATGGATTCCGATGCTGTCAACGGCATTTGCCTTGAGCGGCGCGACCACCGCGCCATTTTCGCTGACCGTCGCCGCGCCGAATCTTCGCGCCGCTTCAGCAGGGGCATTCAAAGGCGACGGCAGCAGTCAGACCTTTGATACCACTTTCAATTCTATTCCTTTCTTTGTCGCCGGTTCTTTCGATGCGCCAATTATGGCGGAACAAGGCGGCGTTAAATGTGAACTCTATGCGCCAAGCGGCTTGCTAGCTGTGGATGGTAAAGCCATAACCAAAGACGCGCTGCAACGCTGGCTTACCGAAGCGGGGCGCGTCGTTGACTTTATGACCAAAACGCTCGGCGCTCCGCCTGCTGATGCCAGTTTGCGGATTATCTCTTCGGCACGAAGCGGTACAATCAGCGTACCGGGCGCACTGGTTGTCAGTGAACAGACCTTGCGCCGCGATGTCCTGAGCGCCAACACTATTGAAGCGATTGCCGACGCGGTTGCCCGCCTCTGGACAGATGGGCGCGTCCGGGTGCGCGGGCAGGATGCGCGTTCCGCACAGGCAGACCGTCCGGCACAAGCGCCCTTGAGTTTCGCCCCCGTGCGTGACTCGTTGCCGCGCTATATGGCGGCGCTTTACATTGAGAGTCAATACGGCAAAGAGGCGGGGCGCGAAGCCTTCAACCGGATGCGCTGGGCATATACGCCGGTGGCACAGGCTCGCCGCGACGCCGAACTCGATATTCAAACCTTGCTTGTGCCGACATACACGGCGGCGGTTTTCGGCAAAGCGCCACTCGTCTTTCGCTTACTTGCTGAAACCATCGGGCAGGAAAAATTCATTACTGCTTTGCGTAGCCTGTTCAGTGGCGAGCGGACAAAGATTGTCAATCTCGATTCCCTGCGACAGGCGGTAAAGTCAGCCGCCGCCGAGAACGCGCCATCGGTTGATAAACTCTTCCAGCAATGGGTTGATACGGTTATCGAACCTGACATTGTGATTGGCGTGCCACAGGCGACTGAGAATGCCAATGTGCAGCGCGTCAATATCCGCAATCTCGGCACCGGCGAGGTCACCGTAAAGATTGTCGCCGTCACGGCATCAAATAAACCCCTTGTCGGTACGGTTCTCGTACCTTCGGAAAATATCATCTCGCTCGATTTGCAAACCGCCGAGAAGATAACCTCTATCGAAGCCGACCCGGACAAGCTGATTCCGCAATCGAACTACGACAACGACGCGAAACCGGCGCGAGCGTGGGGGCAGACCACCTTCAATGAAGGCGTCGTTGCCTTCAATCGCAACGAGTATGCGGCGGCGGAAGCGAAATTCCGCGAAGCCAATCGCGCCAATCCGCAAAACGCCACGATTCACGCATGGCTCGCCCGCAGTCTTGCCGCGCAGAACAAGCTGGACGATGCAGCGCGGGAGGCGAATGCCGCCTTAGCCATTACGCCAACCCCAGTTTCGGCGCTGGCATGGGCGCACATCACGCTTGGGCAAATCGCGCTGGCACGTAATCAGGCATCGGACGCTGCCGCGAATTTCCGTCGCGCCGTCATTGAAGCCGAAGAAGGTCCGGCGCAATATGCCGCGCAGGAAGGCGCGATAAAAGCGCAGCTAGCCAGCAACGCCGCGCCACAGGTTGCCGAAGGCGTTCGCGCTCTGGTGACGCAACTCGATGCGCTCATCAAACAGCCGTCGTCCGAGAAACTCTATACCATTGTGGTACGAAACAATCTGAAGAAGTTTGTGCAAGGCTTAACGGTAACGCCGCCGACAGCATGGGCAACCGAGATTGCCCGGGTTGACCAGATAGACGACAATCGGGTAGCCCTTGATGTACGGCTGAGAATCACCGCCGGCGGACGTGAGCAAACCGGTACAGCCGTCTTTATCCTGCACCGCAACGGGCAAAACTGGAGGCTCGAAGATGTGCAGTTATTTAATGTCAAATAGCGATTAGTCCGTAGCGCTTAGTCCATAGTCCGTAGCTGCAAAGTTGCTCTTGACAGGTGTTGATAGGATTGACGGAAAAGATAGACCGCGAATTGGGCAGATTAAGCGGATTTTAACGGATCATCCGCGCTAATCCGCCGTATCCGCGTTCATCCGCGTCGAATTTTCCGTCCCTCTCAGCCGCTTCAATCTAGCCAGCTATGAACTACGGACTAAGCGCTACGGACTACGGACTACTAATTACTAATGAAACGCAACGCCTCAGCCATTCTCATCGTCCTCTTCTTCTTTCTGGTCATCGCTGGCTTGAATTTCGTCTTTATGACCGGCGAAGAAGAGGCGAAAGAGACGGAACAAAACGGCAAGCGTTCATCTTATCGCTCTACGCCCTATGGCACGCTGGCGTACTACACGCTGCTTGAGCAAAGCAGCTATCCGGTGACGCGCTTTGAAAAGCCTTTCACCAAATTGAAAGAGCGCCCGGATATCGGCACGTTGGTCATTATCTCGCTGCCGCCCATAACCAATCCGAGCCCGGAAGAGTTTGAAGCCCTGATTGAATGGGTAAAAGCAGGGCATCAACTCATCATCGTTGACCGCGACATCTATGTGCCGTTCGGTGAACTGCTGGCGCGGACAACCGATTTCAGCTTTCAGGACAAAGAGCAATTCTTTCGCCCGACGCAACCAACGCTTTATACACTAGGCATCGAACAGGTGAAAGCTACCGAATTTGCTTCACGGGTGACGGTGGAAAATGGCTCCGTCACCTATCACATCAGCGACTCACGCGGCGCGATTCTCGCCGATACAGCGATTGGTTCATCGCGGGTCGTCATGCTCACTGAGCCGTATATCGTTTCCAATAATGGCATCGCCGAAGCCGATAACGCTTTGCTTGCCGTCAATCTCTTCGCCAATGCGCCGCCGGGAAAGATCGCTTTCGATGAATTTCATCATGGCTACGGCAACTCATCCGGCTCGCAAGGGGCGCTCGCCTATTTCAACGGCACGCCGATCAAGTGGATGTTCTATCAAGGATTGTTTATCACGGCGCTGTTGCTCTACACCTACGGACGGCGATTTGCCCGCCCGTTGCCACTCCGAAAAGAGCATCGCACGACGAATCTGGAATTTGTCTCTTCGATGGCAAATATCACCCGGCTCGCCCGGGCGACTGACTTGGCGATGCAGAATATCTACGCCGATTTCCGCAATAAATTATGTCGCTATAGCGGGCTGCCGACGCGGGTAGATTCGCCACGACTGGCAAGCGTCGCCGCCCGTCGGCTGAAACGCGATGAACGCGAGTTGCGCGATTTATTGGCGAAGTGCGAAAAAGCGGTACGCGGCGAACCAATCAGCGAAGCCGAGTTGTTACAATTGACAACGCGTATTCGCGCCATCGAATCAGAAATACGGCTTTAGATTTCAGTTGCACTACATCTGCTTGTTCCTATACGAGAACGCTTGAGTCAATCAATTTTGCGACAGGAGAGACGCTGCCATGTGTCAACCGAAACCGTTTCTAGGGCAATCCACAAAGACAATAGGGCAAAGCTGCTATGGAAAAGCTGTAGCCTTGTTTACGATCCTGATTTTATTCACCGCCAATCTGTTGGCTACGCCGCCACGCGATGACAAAAAACTCAAACCGGAAGAGTTGATGGCGCGTCATCTTGAAGCGATGGGCAGCCCTGAAGCGCGAAATGCGGTCAAATGGCGTACCGTCGGCGGCGCTATCAATCTGACCTTACGACTTGGCGGGGCGGGCAATGTCGCAGGGGAAGCCATGATGGTGTCTACAGAAAGACGATTTCGTTACGGCATGAAGTTCCGTTCGGTTGACTATCCTGGTGAAGATATGGCTTTCGACGGGTCGCAGGTTCATGCCGGTTTTCTGCCCAAAGGCGGGCGCTCTCAACTGAGCGCTTTTCTGACTCAGCAACCAACTATACTCAAGGAAGGATTGCTCGGCGGCGTCCTTTCCACTGACTGGGCGCTTCTGCACCTCGACCAGCAACAACCGCGCCTTGATTATCGCGGGCTGAAAAAGAGCAGTGGTCGGGAATTGCACGAAATGACCTATCGCCCGCGCAAAGGCGACGCCAGCCTTAAAATCACTCTCTACTTCGACCCGGCGACTTTTTATCATGTGCGGACACAGTATAACTTTCAGATTGCGGCGAGCATTGGCACAAAAGAATCACCGGAACAAAACCCGGAAAGTTATCTTACTTTGACCGAAGAGTTTGATGAGTTTCGCAAGGTTGATGGACTGATGTTACCGCACAAATACCGGCTACAGATGAGCGTCCAAAGCCCGAGAGCCTCAGCAATTTATGACTACACCCTGACGGTAAGCGGCATTGTCCACAACCAGCCATTTGATGAAGGAATTTTTAAGCTCAAATAAATAGTGAGAAGAGAAGATTGTAGGAGTACGTTAGTCTGCATCGGAGAAGTTAGAAAAGATACTCGTTAGCGGAGTTGGCACACTATAGGTACACCAAAGAAAAAGGCAGCTTCGGAAGCTGCCTTAACTTATTGATTCTAAAGTACGTCCGGCAAGACTCGAACTTGCGACCTCTTGCTTCGTAGGC
>Ga0187894_10004286_pt1 | contig 15393 bp, 14 predicted proteins | sample GBC1701081metaG_FD_136650 | JGI IMG/M metagenome (GOLD analysis project Ga0187894, IMG submission 136650) | White microbial mat communities from a lava cave in the Kipuka Kanohina Cave System on the Island of Hawaii, USA - GBC170108-1 metaG ... | reverse complement strand
GGCCAAGGCCAACCCCGGCAAGCTGAGCTACGCCTCGTCGGGACCGGGAACGCCCTATCACATGGCCGGCGAGCTCTTCAAAGCCATGAGCGGCACCGACATCCTGCACATCCCGCACCGGGGTAGCGGCGAAGCGCGCAGCAACGTCATCGGCGGGCACATCCAGATGATGATCGATGCGGTCACGGCGATGGTGGGACACATCGAGGCGGGCCAGGTCCGGGCACTCGCAACCACCGGCCCGAAACGATCGCCCGTCCTGCCCAACGTTCCGACGGCGACCGAAGCGGGCCTTCCCGGATACGAGGCCACGATCTGGCTCGGGATCATGGCGCCCACAGGCACGCCACAAGCGATCGTCGATCAGCTCAATGCAGAGATCGGCAAGATCATCACCCGGCCCGACATCAAGGAAGCCTGGGCAAAGCAGGGCGCCGAGCCGATGACCATGACCCCGGCGGCGTTCGGCACGTTCCTCCAAGGCGACATCGAGAAGTGGGCCAAGGTGGTCGAATTGTCCGGCGCCAAGGTGCAGTAGTCATGGCCACGCCGCAGCCGGTCCGGTTCAGCGTCAACGGCGTCGCGCAGCACATCGATGCCGCGCCGGGAACGCCGCTGCTGGCGGTCCTGCGCGACACGCTCGGTTTGACCGGCACGCGATTTGGCTGCGGCTCCGGTCAGTGCGGCGCCTGCTTCGTGCTCATCGACAAGCATGCGATTGCGGCCTGCGATACCCCGCTGTGGGCCGTCGCCGACAAGGACGTGACCACGATCGAGGGACTGGGCACGGCCGAGGCGCCGCATCCCCTGCAGGCCGCCTTCATCGCCGAGCAGGCGATGCAGTGCGGCTATTGCGCGTCCGGCATCATCATCAGCGCCGCCGCGCTGCTGGCCGCCAATCCGGCACCCACCGACACGGATGTGCGCACCGCGCTCGACCGCAATCTCTGTCGCTGCGGCGCGCACAACCGCATGGTGAGAGCCGTCCTGCGGGCAGCAGGGTCCGCGGTATGAGCACGGCATCGTCCGGCGCGACAACGCTGTCCACGAGCCTGCGCAACAATCCGCGGCTGCGTCGCTGGCTGCGATTCTCCGGCGATGGGACCGTGCAGCTGTCGCCGGGCAAAGTGGAGATCGGACAGGGCATCACGACCACGCTGGCACAGATCGCCGGCGACGAGCTGGATGTCGACCTCGGGCGCATCCGCGTGCGGGCGGCCACCACCGAGGACAGCCCCAACGAAGGCGTAACGTCTGGCAGCCTGTCGGTGCAGGACTGCGGACTGGCGGTGCGCCAGGCCTGCGCCGAGGTGCGGGCGCTGTTTCTCGCCGCCGCGGCACATCGCCTGGGCGTTCCGGTGGAGACCCTCGACGTGCAGGACGGCATGATCGCCGGCCCTGGCAATACGCGCACCAGCTACTGGGAGCTGGCCGACGAAGTCTCGCTCGATATCGATGCGTCCGGGATTGCGCGCCCCAAGCCGTCCGCGGCGCGCCGACTGGCCGGCCACAGCGCCACCCGCCTCGACATCCCAGACAAGGTTTTCGGCCGCCCGCGGTACGTCCACGATATGAAGCTTGCCGCAATGCTGCACGGCCGCGTGCTGCGACCGCCGCGACCTTACGCAACCCTGGCGCGCCTGGATGAGACGCGGGCTAGGGCCGTACCGGGTGTTGTCACCGTCGTGCGTGACGGCAGCTTCACAGGCGTCCTGGCTGAGTCGGAGGAAAGCGCCGGCGTCGCTCTGCTGCACCTGCAGGAAGACGCGACGTGGTCGGGCGGCGAGAGTCTGCCTGATGAAACCGACCTGCGGTCCTGGCTCAAGGCGCAGCCTGTCGACACCGAACGCGCCGATACCCGCACGGCAGAGAGCGCCAGGCCGATCGCCAGAACGATGCGGCGCGCCTATACGCGCCCGTACATCGCCCACGCCTCGATCGCCCCTTCCTGCGCCATCGCGCAATGGACCGACGGTGCCTTGCACGTCTGGACGCACAGCCAGGGCATCTACAATCTGCAGGCCGAGCTGCGACTCGTCTTCGCCGAGTCCGCCAAGGACATTATCGTCGAGCACGTCGAGGGCGCCGGGTGCTACGGCCACAACGGCGCCGATGACGTGGCGCTGGATGCCGCGCTGCTGGCGCAGGGCGCCGGTGACCGGCCGGTGCGCCTGCAATGGTCGCGCGAGGATGAGTTGACGCGCGCGCCGGTCGGCGCCGCCATGGCGGTGGAAATCGAGGCTGACCTCGACGCAGACGACCAGATCGTTGGCTGGCGCCACGATATCTGGAGCAATGGCCACGTCTCGCGGCCCGGGCGATCGGGCACCCCCACCTTGCTCGCGGCAACCGAGCTGGCCAGGCCTTTCGCGCGCTATATCGCGGTCAATCCGCCCCTGGCCACGGGCGGCGGCGCCCACCGCAACGCCGTGCCGATCTACGACTTCCCAACCTGGGACATCACAAGCCATCGCCTGCTCACGATGCCGCTGCGGACATCGTCGCTGCGCTCGCTGGGCGCCTTCGCCAATGTGTTTGCCATCGAATCGTTTCTCGACGAGCTGGCGGCCGCCCGCGACGAAGATCCGGTCGGTCTGCGCCTGCGCCACTTGAAGAATCCACGGATGCGCGCCGTCCTTGAGGCAGCGGCAACGAGCGCTGGCTGGACGGCGTGGCGCAAGCCCGCGGGACGTGGCCATGGCATCGGCTGTGCCCAGTACAAGAACAGCGGCGCCTATTGCGCCGTGGTCGCCGAGGTCGATGTTGATGCGGAGGTTCGGGTGCGGCGACTGATCATCGCCGTCGATGTCGGTGAGGCGATCAATCCGGACGGTGTCGTCAACCAGATCGAAGGCGGCGCCATCCAGGCGACGAGCTGGACTCTGAAAGAGGCGGTGCGCTTCGACCGCACGGCGCTGACCAGCAATTCCTGGGAGAGCTATCCGATCCTGCGCTTCTCGGAGGTCCCCCAGGTCCAGGTCGACATCATCGCGCGTCCCGACGAAAAGCCGCTCGGCGCCGGCGAGGCGGCACACGGCCCGACGGCAGCCGCCATCGGTAACGCTGTCTTCGACGCCCTGGGTGTGCGGGTCCGCGATCTGCCGATCACGCGCGACCGCCTCATCACCGCGATGGAACGCACCGCCGATGAAGACGCTTAGGCTGCTGAGCGGTGGTGCTGCCCGCGGGCTGGTGGAAAGCCTGAGGCCCGTCTTCGAAACCGAGACCGGTTGCCGGATCGAGGGGGCGTTCGGCGCCGTGGGCGCCATGCGGGCCAAGCTGCTCGACGGTGAGGCCGCGGACATCCTGATTCTGACGCAGTCCTTGATCGCCGAGCTGGATCGTACCGGCCATCTTGTTCGCGGCTCGGCGGCCGATATCGGCGGCGTCGAAACAGCCATCGCCGTGCGGCAAGGCGATCCCGTGCCGCGGGTCGCCGATGCCGACGCCTTGCGCGCCGCGCTGCTGGCCGCCGACGCGATCTACTTTCCTGACCCCGACCAGGCGACGGCTGGCATCCACTTCGCCAAGGTGCTGCGGGATCTGGCCATATGGGACGAGGTCACGGCGCGCCTGAGACCGTTTCCGAATGGCGCTGCTGCGATGCAGGCGCTTGCCGCGGCCGACAGCACCCGCCCGATCGGCTGCACACAGGTCACCGAAATCGTGGCCGTGCCGGGTGTGGTCGTGGCCACATCACTGCCCAAGGGCTGCGACCTGACGACGATCTACACAGCCGCCGTTGCGCGAAACGCCGTGGCTCCGGCGATGGCCGCGCGTCTGATCGCACAGCTGACCGGCGATGCCGCACGCAACAGCCGCAAACAGGCCGGTTTCGTCTGAGAGAGTTAGTTGTGGGCGGTGCCGCTGAACGTGCCCGGTGTCTCGCCGACTGATTAAAGTTTAGGCGGCGTAGCCACCGGGCCGATCTAGTCCCCAAGCCACGGCGGATTTGTATGCTGTCGCGTCCGCCAGCGGCTCTTAAAAGTTCTTAAAAGTGGCCCGGCGATGGAATGAGTGCGGCGCTTCAGCCGCCGCGCACCACGCGCAGCGCCGGCCGTGCCGTCGGGTTGGGCCGGTCCGGGATGCCGGCGCGGCGCAATCCGTCGATGACGGCCGCCAGGTGGCGGCTGGAGGCACGCCGGCTGTGCAAGTGGCCGTAGTCGCCGAGATTGAAGGTGGGATCGAGCGTCAGCAGATTCGCCACCGCCGACCCGGCTGGCAGGCCGGCGGCACCCAGGGCCGCCACGTAGGCCCGGTGCGCTGACAGCCGCTCCGGACTGCCGGCGATGGCGCGTTCGCCCCACCGCACGGCGATCTCGGGTCGGCCGGCAACCAAATGGGCGTAGGACATGCCGGTCACCGGCTCGCCGGCACCGGGGTCGAGCGGATCCAGTCGCAGCGCCTCCTGAAGATGCAGGATCGCCGTCTCGGGATCGTCGGCATAGATATGTGCCCAGCCGGCGGCGCTGCGGGTCGTGGCCGAATTGGGATGCAGATCGACGGCCCGCTTCACCAGCAGCAGCGCCACCTCCAGCCGATGCATCAGGTAGACGAAGACAATGCCGACCTCGGCCAGCACCTGAGGATCGTCGCGCGCCTGTGCCAGCGCCGCTTCAGCCAGCCGGATGGCGGCGTCCGCCTCGGCTGCCGTATCGCTGGGAAACGCCTGCGATACCCGCCACATGCGGCAGGAGGCGGCGGACGCCAGCGCCAGCGCGAATGTCGGGTCGATCGCCAACGCCTGATCGAGGAAGCCCAGTGCCGCGTCGCAATTCTCCCGCGTCATCGGGTGCATGCACGCCACCGCGCGCAGATAGGCCTCGTAGGCCCGCGGCAACTCGGTGGGCCGCCGCCGCAGCCGGTCGATCTCGGCCCGCCGCAGGCCGGGCTCCAGCGCCGCCACGATGCTGCCGACGATGCGGTCCTGCAGGGCGAAAACCTCGTCGATGGGATGGTCGAAGCGCTCGCTCCAGGCCGGCACGCCGTCGGCGGTGTCGATCAGGTCGACATTGACGCGCATGCGCCCGCCGGCGCAGCGCGCCGTGCCGGTGACGACATAACGCACCCCAAGCTCGCGGCCGATCTCGGGCGCGGACACATCGCGGCCTTTGAAGCTGAAGGCCGAATTGCGGGCCAGCACGTAGAACCAGCGGATCCGCGACAATGCCGTGATCAAGTCCTCGACGATGCCGTCGGCGATATGAGCCTGATCGGCACCCTCACCCATGGTCCGGAACGGCAGCACGGCCAGTGAGGGACCACGGGTTGGCGGCTCGACCCCGGCTGGCCGCACGGACGCCAGTTGAATCGGCGGCGGTGCCGGCCGCTGCGACGATCGCTCGCCGCCGAAACGATAGCCCCGGCCGGGAACGGTGACGACGATCTCCGCCCCCTCGGCACCGAAAGCCTTGCGCAGGGCCGAGATCTGGACCGGCAGATTGCCGTCCTCGACCTTGCGGCCGCCCCAGGCCCGGCTGATCAGGGCGTCCTTGTCGACGACGGCGCCATCGGCCTCGATCAGCGCCAACAGGATGTCCGCCGCGCGGGCGCCCAGCACAATACGCTCGCCGCCGGCGACCAGCGTTCTGGTGCGCGGCAGCAGGCACCAACGGCCAAGACCGATACCTTCGTCAGACATACTCGGATCAAGCGAACAATCAGTAAGCCCGGATTGTACCGCTGAACGCAGGCCAGTGACTATAGTTTGCGGTTGCAGGTGCCGTCCCCGCATTCGTCATGGCGCCAGTGCCCCGAGATACTGGCGAACGCCGGTGTCGGCGACCAGGTCGGCGGCGTTGGCGAACGGCTCCACCCGCCCGCCGGCAACAAACAGAAAGCGCTCGCAGATCTCCCTCAGGATCTCAAGTTGGAACGGCGCTGTCGGATGCAGGCAGACAAACACCAGCCGTCCTTCGGACCGCAGACGCCGGAAGAAGTCGAGCATGAAGCCGATATAACCGTCCTGGGTGTTGAATTGCGGCTCATCGAACAGATGGACCCTGGGATACGCGCTGATGGCCGACTGCATTAGGAAGGCGGGCCAGGTCCGAGCGAAGCGACGCACCTGATAGGACTGGTGGTAGTGGATGGCCAGCCGGTCGCGCTGGCGATAACGCACGCGCTGCATGTCCTGACCTGCGACCATGACGCGCCCGGCCGACGGCACGTTCGAGCCGGCGATCATCTCGAACAAGGTGGTCTTGCCGGCGCCGTTGGGACCCATGACGCCGACGATCTGCGGTGTCTCGAACGTGTGGTCGACGTCGAGCTGGAAGCTGGGGGTACGATCGAGCAGGCCGCGCCGATAGACCTTGCGCACGCCCTGCAGCACCAGCAACGGCGCGGCAGTCATGACAGGCCTCCCAGCACGCGCCGCTTGAGAGCACCATCGCCGGTCAGCACCGCGGCCGGCCCCGACCAGGCGACCTGGCCCTGTGCCAGGACCACGACCTGGTCGGCAACACCCAGCGCGATGTCGGCGTTCTGCTCGACGACGACGGCGGCCACCCCGGCGTCCTTCAGGCGGCGGATGACCCGCAGGACGTCGTCGACGATCTTGGGCGCCAGGCCCTGGCTCGGCTCATCGAACAGCACCAGACCCGGCGCACCCAGCAGGGCGCGGGCGATGGCCACCATCTGCATCTCGCCGCCCGACAAGGTCTCGGCCTCGCGCGCCATCAGGTATTTCAGCGGCGAGAAGATGTCGGTCACGTCGGCCAGGGTCCATGGCGGAAAGGCCGTGCGCTTGACGCCCAGCGACAGATTGCGCGCCACCGTGAGCGTCGGGCACAGCCGTCGGTCGTCCGGCACCCAGCCGATGCCGGCGCGGGCGATCTCGTGCGTCGCCTGCCGCGTGATCGAGTGGCCCTGGAAGCGGATCTCGCCGCGCCGCGGCCGGGTCAGGCCGAGAATGGAACGCAGCACCGTGGTCTTACCGGCACCGTTGGCGCCCAGCAGCGCCAGCACCTCGCCGGCGCCGACCGACAGCGACACGCCGAACAGTGCCTGCGTCTCGCCGTAGAAGGTGTCGATGGCGGTGAGTTCGAGCGTCATGACAGCCGCCCCAGGCTCGAGGCCTCGACCCATGCGTTGGCGCGCAGTTCGGCCGGCGTACCGCGTGCGATCACCTGCCCCCAGTGGATGACCGAGATCTCATCGGCGAGCGAGAACAGGAACGACATGTCGTGCTCGATGATGACCAGGGTGACGGCCCCGCGCAGCCGGCCGACAAGCTCGGCCAGGCGGGCGCGGCCGTCGCTGCCCAGTCCCGCCGTCGGCTCATCGAGGAACAGCAGCCTGGGCCGACTGGCCAGCGCCACGGCGATCTCGAGCGCCCGGCGAGCACCGTAGGGCAGCGCCCTGGCCGGCTCGTCGGCGCGATCGGCCAGGCCGACTTTCGCCAGCACGTCGTAGGCCTCGTCCACCAGCGCCGAGTCGGCATAGGCCTGCCCCAGCGGATCGTGGCCCCGCCGGCGCATGCCCGGCAGCGCGATGGCCACGTTCTCGAACACCGTGAACTCGTCGAACAGGTTCATCATCTGGAACGAGCGCGCGACGCCCAGGCGTGCGATATCCTGCGGCGCGCGTCCGGTGATGTCCCGTCCGTCGAGCAGCACCCGGCCACGATCGGGCTTGTAGCGGCCGGTCAGCACGTTGAAGCAGGTCGTCTTGCCGGCGCCGTTGGGGCCCATGATCCCCGACAGGCGGCCCGCCTCGAAGCTGAGCGACACGTCCTCGAGCACGACACGATCGCCGAAGCGCAGATGCAGGTCATGGGCTTCGAACAGCGCCATGGCGTCAGCTCGACAACGGTTGCGGTTTCGGGTCGATGGCCGGCCCCGGCTTGCGGCCGCGCCAACCCGCGAACACGCCGGCAAGCCCCTCCGGGCGGAACAGCACCAGCGCCACGAAGAACAGCCCGAACCACAGCATCCAGCCCGTCGTCACGGCGCCGATCACGTCGCGCGCCAGGAAGAAAGCGACGGCACCCACCACCGGGCCCCAGAACGAGACGAGGCCGCCGCCGACCAGGGTCATCATCACGACGTAGCCCGAGTAGTGCAGGCTCATGACATCGGGGAACGCCGAGGCCTGCGCCATGGCGAACATGCCGCCGGCCAGCCCCGAGAGACCAGCGGAGATCACCAGCAGCGCTGCCTTGTAGCGCCACACATCGTAGCCAATGAAGCGCGCCCGCGTTTCATTCTGCTTGATGGCCTTCAGCACGCGGCCGAACGGTGAATGGACCAGGCGCCACAGCAGCAGCGAGACAGCGACGAACACCGCCAGTGCGAAGTAGTAGAGCGCCACGTTGTCCGTCAGCTCGATGCGCACCACGCCGAAGTCGGCCGGCAGCCGCGCGATCTTCAGTAGCCCGTCCTCGCCGCCGGTGATGCCATGCGCCTTCATGGCGATGAACCAGAAGACCTGGGCAAACGCGATCGTCATCAAGGCGTAGTAGATGCCGCGCCGGTGCGAGATGAAGAGTGCGACGATGGCACCGCCGAGGGCAGCGGCCAGGATGGCGATCGCCAGGCAGAGCCACAGGCTGGTCGTAACGTTGAGCTGCGCCAGACCGAAGGCATAGGCACCGATACCGAAGAAGGCGCCATGACCGAACGACGGCAGCCCGCCATGGCCCAGCACCAGATTGAAGGCGAGCGCGTACGTCGCCCAGATCAGGATCTCGACACCGAGATACTGATAGAGCCCGACCCGCTCGATCCACAGCGGCACCGTGGCAAACAGGAGCCAGCAGACGATCATCGGTATGGTGAAGGTCGGCACCTTTCGGCCTGTTGCCATCTCAGGCCTCCAGCACGCTTTTCTTGCCGAACAGCCCGCGGGCGCGGACCGTCACCACGGCGATCAGCAGCAGGTACATCGACAGCAGCGACCACTCCGAGACGTAGGCGCCCGTAAGGCCGACCACCATGCCGACCATCAGGCCGCCGACGACGGCACCCCAGAAGCTGCCGACGCCGCCCAGCACGATGATCAGGAACGCCGGCACCACGGCATCGACACCCATGTGCGGGCGGATGCCCCACAGCGGCGCCAGGACGACACCGGCAAAGGCCGCCAGCATGGTGCCCAGCACGAAGACCCAGACGCGCAGCCGGGTGAGGTCGATGCCCAGCGCCTGCACGATCTCGCTGTCATGGGCGCCGGCCTTGACCATGGCGCCGAAGCGCGTGCGCTCGACGATGAACCACACACCGGCCATGGCCGCGATCGCCAGCGCCGCTGCCCAGAATCGATAGGTTGACCAGATCAGGTCCAGCATGATGAAGCCGCCCGACATGCCGCGCGGCACCGGCAGCGTGTAGTCGCGCGTGCCCCAGACGACGCGGATCAGCTCCTCCAGCACCATGGCGACGCCGAAGGTGAGCAGCAGGCCATAGAGCGGATCGCGCCCGTAGGTACGGCGCATCATGCGCTCGAGGACCAGGCCTAACGGCGCCACGAGCACAGGCGCGATCAGCACGGAGGCCGCGAACCGCCAGCCGAGCGGCACCGTCGCCCACGCCTGCAGCATATCCGGTGGCAACGGCAGACGCGGCGTGGCGATGGCATAGGCAAAATAGGCGCCCAGCGCGAACAGCGAGCCGTGCGCCAGGTTGATCTGCTCCATCAAACCCAGGATCAGCATGAAGCCCAGCGCCACCAGGGCGAACAACAGGCCCAGGGTCAGCCCGTTCAATAGATGCGGCAGCAGATCGAGGATGGACATCAGTGTGACCGTGACCGCGCGTACCTCACAGTTCGTACGTCGGTACGTCGGCGTGGGCCTTCAGCTTGCACTTGCCTGGCGCGGCGTCATCCATCGCGTTGTCGGGCGGCGTCCAGCTCAGGATCTCGAACAGGTCGGTCGGATCGGCCGGCTTGGCGTTGCGACGCGCGAGGTAGATGGTCTGTTGCACCTGGTGCGTGGCCGCATCAATGACAGCATCGAAATGTTGCATGCGATCGGCGGCCGACATCTTGTGGCCTTCGAGCTGCTTGATCACGGCGATGTTGTTGGTGCTGCCGGCGCGCTCGATGGCGCGCAGCAGCTCGCGGGCGGCCGTGTAGCCATTGTAGGAGACGTTGCCCGGCACGGGGATCGGCGACTGCGGATAGGCGGTCTGCCAGCGCTTCACGAAGTCATCGACGCCCGGCAGCGGCAGCTTGTGATACCAGGTCGTGCCGAACACGCCGAACAACGTGTCGGGCGCACCCCAGATGTCGGGCCAGTCCTGCTGGTTGTTGATCCACGCCGTCTTGGCTTCGAGCTTCAGGTCGCTCACCTGCTGGCGCAGCGCCTTGATGTCGTCGCCGCCCACCGCCGTGGCCACGACATCGGGCTTGGCCTGCTGCACTTTCAGCAGGTACGCGGCGAAGTCGCGCGTGTTCTGCGGCACCAGCAGGTTGTCGATGATCTGGCCGCCGGCCGCTTCGACCAGCGTCTTGGTCGCCGCCGACGTCGTGTGGCCCCAGACATAGTCGTTGGTCAGCAGCAGCCAGCGCTTGCCGATCTTGTCGACGGCGTTGCGCACGGCGGCCTTGGAGAAGTTGGTGCCGTTGCCGTCCCACACGAACTTGACGCGCGAGCAATTCTCGCCCGCCTCGCTGGGTGCCGATGAATTGGTGTTGATGTAGACGGTGCCGTACTTGTTGGCGATCTGGGTGATGGCGTTGGCGACGCCGGAATGCACCGCACCGATGAGAAAGCCGCACTGCTCCTGGGCAATGAAGCGCTCGGCGATGCGCGTGCCGGTCGCCGGGTTGGTCTCGGTGTCGGCGGTGATCCACTCGACCTTGCGGCCCAGCACGCCGCCCTTGGCGTTGAACTCGTCGACCGCGAGTCGAATGCCGCGCAGATCGTCCTGGCCGCTGTTGCCGTACTGGCCGCTGGCATCGCAGGTCAGCCCGAGCTTGATCGGCTTCTTGGCGCCCTGCGCCCAGACCCGGTTGTGACGCCACGGCCCGAAGACCGTCGCCGTTCCGCCCACCGCGGCCGCCAGCAGACTGCCCCTCACGAGACCACGCCGGGAAATGCGGGGTTGCCTCATCGTCTCCTCCTGTCGGGCCGCCTGTTTGTTTGACGCCGGCCCGTTGTTGGGTCATAGAATAAACATTCTATCTTGATTGAAAAGTAGAATTAATGAGCCATAGCGCGATGAAGGCCAACGTTCCGCAGCATGCGACCTACGAGGACCTGCGCGCCGAGATCGCGCGGCGTCACAAGCAGTTCTCCGATCGCTTGCAGGTGATGGCCGAATTCGCCCTGGACCACCCGACCGACGTGGCGCTGGGCACGGTGGCCGAGGTGGCGCAGCGCGCCGGCGTGCAGCCCTCCGCGATCGTCCGCTTCGCCCGTGCGCTGGGCTATGGCGGCTTCAGCGAGATGCAGCTGGTGTTCCGCTCCCGCCTGGTGGCCAGCCTGGCGCCCACCTACAAGGAGCGCATCGCCAAGCTGCGCCAGGGCGGCCGCTTCCGCGACAGCAACCAGCCGCGCGCCGTGCTGGCGAAGTTCGCGTCGGAGGCGACGGTGTCGCTGGAGAGCCTGCAGGACGCGGTGCAGGAGAAAGACCTCGCCCGCGCCATCGCGCTGATCGGCCGCGCACACACGATCTTCGTGCTCGGGCTGGGCGGCTCATACCCGGTCGCGGCGCACCTCACCTATGTCCTGCGCCGGCTCGGCCGCCGCGCCGCCACGCTGGACGGCCTGGGCGGCGGCGTGGAGGGACAGGCGGCCGCGGCGACGCCGCAGGACGTGCTGATCGCGGTCAGCTTCAAGCCCTACAATCCCGACACCGAGCGGCTGTTTCCCGAGATCGTGGCCCGGCGGGTGCCGGCCGTGGCCATCACCGACAGCCTCCTGAGTCCGATCGTCGACGGCGCCGACGTGGTGTTCGAGATCCCCGACATGCCCGAGCCGGCGCTGCGTACCATGACGGCACCGATGTGCCTGGTGCAGAGCCTGGCCGTCGGTCTGACGCTCGCCGCCGATTAGCTCATCGCGTGCCGGCGCGCGCCACGTTGGCGATCCGCGTCGGCACGCCGAACTCGCGCCGGCAGATGTCGGCCAGCACGGCGACGCCCTGGCGGATCGTCTCCGGCGTCGGGTTGGCGAAGCACAGCCGCAGCCGGCTCTTGCCATGGGCCTTGTCGGTCGACCACTCCGGCCCGGGGTTGAGCGCGACACCGGCCGCCAGCGCCGCCTGCGACAGCTTCAGGGTATCGACCTGGTCGGGCAGCTTCACCCACAGGAAGATGCCGCCCAGCGGTTCCTCGAACTCGGCCGCGGTGCCGAACTGCTCGGCCAGCGCCTCCATCAGGGTGTCGAGCTTGACCCGCAGCGCGCGCGTGAGCGCCGGCACGTGGCTGGCGAAATGCTGGGTGCAGAACTCGGCCAACACCATCTGCTCCAGCGCGCCGGAACCGGCGTCCTGCTTGAGCGCGAGGATGCGCGACAGCACGTCCCAGCCGGCCACGATGTAGCCCACGCGCAAGGCCGGCGCGATCGACTTGGAGAACGAGCCGACATGGATGACGCCGCTGCCCTTTGCCATGGCATAGAAGGCGGCTGGCCGCTTGCCGTTCCAGATCAGATCCGAATAGCACTCGTCCTCGAAGATCGGCACGCCATAGGCCTGCGCCAGCTTCAGGATCTCCGCCCGCCGCTCCGGGCCCATGATGGCGCCGGTCGGATTCTGCACCGTGGGAATGGTATAGAGGTATTTGGGCTGCACGCCGCGCTGCTTGAGGTCCTTCAGCGCCGCTTCGAGCGCATCGACGCGCAGGCCCTCGTCGTCGAGCGGCACGCCCACCATGTTGATGCCCAGCCGCCCCAGCCGCGTCAGCGCCCCGCCATAGGTCTCCTGCTCGATCAGGATGGTATCGCCGCGCGCCAGCAGGATGTTGTTCACCAGATCAAGCCCCTGCAGCGAGCCCGATGTGATCAGGATCTCGTCGGCCGTGCAGGCAATGCCGGCGTGACTCTTGAGCTTGCCGACCAGGAACTCGCGCAGCGGCCGATAGCCCAGCGGCCCGCTGGCCAACCCGTAGGTCGCCAGCGACGCACCCTCGCGCGCGAGCACGCTGGTGGCGGCCGCGATCAGCTTGTCGACGGGCACATGCTCGGCGTCGTTATGGCCACCGATGAAGTTGTACTTGGGGAACCCCGACCATTTCGCGGCCGGCACCGGCTGGTTGGGCACCAGCAGCGGCGCGAAGTCGAAGGGTGCGGTCGTCATGGCGTTCCTCTTTTTGTTGGCGATCGACTGTCATGCCAGCGTAGCGAGGGATGCATCCGGCAACAGCAAGGATTGCGCACTGTACGCGGAATGACAGGCATGCGTTCGCCGGCTTCTAGCTCAGGCGGTGCACGAAGTAGCGGACTGTCTTGTCGTTGTGGCTGGCGCTGCCCACCGGCGCGAAGCCCATCGCGGCATGAAAGGCATCCGATGCCGGGTTGGGCGGCTCGGCGTTCACCTCGCAGGCCACGATGTCATGGCCGCCGAGGCGGGCGCGCTCGAACAGATCAAGGTAAAGCCGGCGGGCATGGCCGCGTCCCCGTGCCACCGGCGCGACGACGACGCGATCGACATAGACGAAGCGCGGGTAGCGCGCGCGGAACCACTGGAAATGCCCACCGTCGTAATTGGCGGTCTCGTCGAAGGCGATCAGGAAGGCCTCGAGGCGCCCGATGCGCCGGGCCTGGAACGCCTGCCCCAGCAGGTGCCGGAGCCGGTCGATCTCCAGCCACGACAGCTCGACGGCGTGGTCATTGTTGAGCGCCAGCACCGCGGCTTCGTCGTCCGCCGCGATGGGCTGAGGGGTCACGTCATTCATGAGACACACCGTATCGCAGCCGCGCTTTCTTTCGGACCGCGGGCGTCCACGCCCGCATTCGCTTGCAGCGAAGCGGAAAGCGAAAAACAGTCGGCGCTGACGCGCTCAGGCGAAAGCAAGCTTTCGCCGGAGATGCGGGCGTGGACGCCCGCGGTCCGAAAAAGACTCAGCGCCGCTCGAAATCGATCTGTTCGTCGACCGGCAGGCCCAGCAGGTGGCGGCGCAGGCAGTCGAGCGCCATCTCGGTGGCGCCGAGCCGGATCCAGTCGCGGCCGCCGAACATGCGGGCCTGGCGCGACACCGGCGCACCGCCATCGACGATGCCGATCGAGATCGTGCCGCCCAGTTCGAGGCCATCGGCGCCCTCGTCGAGTCCCACGAGCACGGCCAGCGCGTGGCTGGCGCCACTCTGGTCGCGCAAGGTGCGAGCCACCGCGACGGCGGCCTCCGCCGATATGTCGCCGACATCGAGCTGGCGCAGGTCGCGCGCCACGATGGCGCGGCGGAACAAGGCTTCGGCACCGGGGACCGGCGCGATGCGGGTGGCGATGGTGCCCGATGTGAACGTCTCGGCGATCGCCAGCGAGCCGCCGCGCGCGCGCAGCGCCGCCAGCACTATGCCCTCGAGCGTCTGGTCGTCCTCGGCGACGATGAAGTTGCCCAGCCGGCGGCGCACCTCGGCCTCGATCGGCGCCAGCTTGCGGTCGAGGTCGGCGGCGTCGGCGCCCCGCGCCGCGAGCTTGGTCTCGAGCTGCGGGTAGTGCGCCTGGAAGCCGAGCTTGACGCCGCCTTCCGGTGCCAGCGCCTCGATGCCGTCCAGCATCTGGTCGGCGCGCGATTCGCCGATGCCGTAGGAATGGAAGCGTTTGACGCGCGCCACGCCCTGTACGCCGCTCAGTGCCAGCAGGCGCGGGATCACCTGCTCGTCGATCATGCGGCGCATCTCGCGCGGCACGCCGGGTGTAAAGAAGAAGCGCGCGCCATCGATGGTGACGGCGAAGCCGCAGGCGGTGCCGATCGGGTTGTCGATGAACTCGGCGCCTGCGGGCAGCATCGCCTGCTTGCGGTTGTTGGGCGGCATGGCGCGGTTGCGCCGGCTGTAGAACGACTCCATGCGGCCAAGCCAGGCCTCGTGCAGCACCAGCTCGACGCCGGCCGCCTGGGCAGCGATCTCCTGCGAGAGGTCATCGACCGTCGGGCCCAGCCCGCCATTCACGATCACCGCGTCGGCGCGCTTGGCGGCCTCGCGAAACGCCTTCAGCAGGCTGTCGCGGTCGTCGCCCACCGTCGTGCCCCAGGCGACATCGAGACCGACCTCGACCAGGCGCCGCGCGATGTGGCTGTAGTTGCTGTTGATGGTCTTGCCGGTGAGGATCTCGTCGCCGGTACAGAGGATCTCGATACGCATGGGGTCCTTTGATGACGTCTTCCCTTCCCCGCTTGCGGCAGGGCTGTCCGGGGAAGATTCGAAATGTCGCAAGTGCATGCCCGGCGCCAGCCGGTAAAAGCTGAGCTTTCGGGTTGTCGAGACTCAGAAAGCGAGCCGAGCAT
>Ga0187894_10004285_pt1 | contig 15395 bp, 11 predicted proteins | sample GBC1701081metaG_FD_136650 | JGI IMG/M metagenome (GOLD analysis project Ga0187894, IMG submission 136650) | White microbial mat communities from a lava cave in the Kipuka Kanohina Cave System on the Island of Hawaii, USA - GBC170108-1 metaG ... | reverse complement strand
CGGCCACGGCGTTTCAGTTCATCGGTTTGGCTTCGTTTCTGCTGCCGCTGTTGCTCTTCGCTGCTGCGTGGCGCCGCCTGCGCCGCAACACGACTCATCACGCCTGGACGCGCATCGCCGGCTTAATCGTGCTGGTGATCGCCGCATCATCCTTGCTCTCGATCTCGCAAATGCGACCGCTCTTCGACGCGAGCGTCCAACCCGGCGGACTCCTCGGCGCCGTAGTTTCACAGGGAATAGCCAGCGGCTTGAGCAACGTCGGCGCGACCGTCTTGCTCGTTGCGATCGCCGCCACCGGACTACTGCTCGCGACCAACTTCTCGTTCGTTCGTCTCTACGAAATCATCGCCAACGCCATCAGCTCACGCTTTGCTTTTGTCGGCAAGATTCCGGAACGCTTCGCAGCCTGGCGGCAAGAGCGGCGCGAGCTCGCACAGAAGCGACGGGAAACCAAAGCGGCGATCAAAGCAGAACGCGAAGCCACTCGCAGCACACTGAAGCAAACACTGAATCTCACGCCCGCTGAGCGTGTCGCTGACTTCCTGAAGGAGCCGCCCGCGCCCGACCCGGCGCAAGTGATTCGCGCTGAGATGAATACCACCGAACCACAGGCCTCAGTGGCCGCAGCCGCAGCCGCGAGCGCCGGTGCAGTTCCAGCACCAATCCTGACTGGTCGAGCGAGCAAGCGTGCAATCATCACCAGTGGCGACACTGACGAAGACGACGAACTTGAAGAGATGGTTAAGGGCGCGTCTGTCCTGCGCATCAAGACCGAAGCACCCGCGACCAGCAGACTCCCGTTCGACGCGGGGCGAAAAGTTGATTACAACGACTACGCTCTACCGCCCCTGCACTTCCTGAACGATGCTCCACCGCACAGCGAACAAGCTGACGCCGAGCTGCTCAGTCTGGCCACACGTCTCGCAGAGAAGTGCAAAGAGTTCAACGTCACCGGACAGATCAAACACATCTGTCCCGGACCGGTCGTCACGACTTACGAATTCAAACCCGATCCCGGCGTGAAGTACTCGCGCGTCGTGTCGCTTGTCGACGATCTCTGTCTCGCGTTGAAAGCTGAGTCGATTCGCATCGATCGCATGCCGGGCAAGCCGCACGTCGGTATCGAAGTGCCAAACCCGCGCCGCGAAACGATCTTCTTGCGTGAAGTGCTCGAGTCGCGCGCGTTTCAGGAATCCGGTTCCAAACTGACAATCGCGCTCGGCAAAACTATCGACGGACTGAACTACGTCGCCGATCTAGCCAAGATGCCGCACCTGCTAATCGCCGGCACGACGGGCGCAGGCAAATCGGTGGGCGTCAACGCGCTGATTGTTTCGATTCTTTATCGCGCGCGTCCCGACGAAGTTAAGTTCATCCTGATCGATCCCAAGCGCCTCGAGCTTGGTCTTTACGAAGACATTCCGCATCTCGCGACGCCGATCATCGTCGATCCAAAACTGGCTTCGCGCTCGTTGAAATGGGCCGTGGCCGAAATGGAACGCCGCTATCGCGATCTTGCCGGTTGGGGCGTGCGCAACATCGACGGCTACAACACCGAGATCATGCGCCGCAATCTGATCAAGGAGTACGACGACCAAGGCGAATCGTGGAAACCATTGCCGTACATCGTGATCATCATCGACGAGTTGGCCGACCTGATGATGACCTCCGGCCGCGAAGTGGAAGAGTCGATCACGCGGCTCGCACAGATGGCGCGTGCCGTCGGTATTCACCTCGTGCTCGCGACGCAGCGGCCGTCGGTTGATGTGATCACGGGTCTGATCAAGGCAAACTTCCCGTCGCGGATTTCCTTCCGCGTCTCGTCGAAAATCGACTCGCGCACCATCATCGACACCAACGGCGCCGAACAATTGCTCGGCCGCGGCGACATGCTGTTTCTCCCGCCGGGCACCTCGCGACTCATTCGCGTGCACGGTGCTTTTATCGACGAAACCGAAATCGGCCGCATCGTGTCGCATATCAAGGCCCAGGGGCCGCCTTCGTACGACGAAACGATCACGCAGTCAGACGAAGAAGCTCTCGGACTCACCGCCACCGAGGGCGAGCACGATGAACTGTTTGAAGAAGCACTGCGAATTTGCGTTGAGATGAAACGGGCTTCGACCTCGGTGCTACAACGGCGTTTGCGCATCGGCTACGGTCGCGCCGCCGCGATTCTCGACGTCATGGAACGCGAAGGTCTAATTGGTCAAGCAGATGGTTCTCGTCCTCGTCCCGTACTCGGTCGCGCTTATGAAATGGTTGCCGAGTGGGACGAAATGAACGTGGTAGAGGAGTAGTAGCTTTCTTTCGATCCCAGAAGAGTCGCGTAAGCGACGGAAAGAAACAACAATGCAGACTCAACCTTCCACCATTGAAACCGCCTTCTCACCGTTTCGCCCCGGTTTGAAGTTAGAGTCCACCAATCCAACAGCCGATCCGCCAGACGGTGGCGGCGGCACCGGGGGCGGCACCGGGGGCGGCACATCACCATCACAGCCGGAGCCCGAAGAAGAACCGCCACAATAGACTGCTGAACTCGCAGCATTCCTAAACCCCGAAGGCGTCGGCCAGTTCTAGCCCAAGGTCTGAGCTTGCGATGGATTGTCCGAACGCCGAAGGCTAATAAGGCGGTGCTTACGCTGCCGAACGCCGAAGGCGTTGGCTAGTTCCAGCCCAAGGTTGGAGTCTGCGACAACCTTGGGATTAAACCAACATTAGCTTTGTAACGCTGAAAGCGTTGGCTAGCTGGCGTGCGGCCTCGCCAACGCTTTCAGCGTTACAAACCGTCGGCGAGTTCCCAGGGTTGATGCAACCCTGGGCTTGAACTAGCCAACGCCTTCGGCGTTCCGAAAATCGATGTCCCATCCCTGAATAATGTCCTCCGCTTGTTCCGCGTCTTGACTACTGGCGGTCTAAACGAATATAAGACTTGCGCCCGCGATTTCCGCTCGGAGCCCAATTCTTGTCGACGCAAATCAACGCCGAAACACTGGACGCGACCAAACCGCTCGACACCACGGGTGCATTCACGTTTTCTGAGCTGGTTGAAAGACTCAACAGCCAGACAACGCCGCCGGCGCTCGAGGAAATAACTTCCTGGCTTTCGACAGTCGAGATCTCCCAACTCGATCTGGAGCCTTATATCGGATTCAAGGAAGGCAACTACTGGCGCCATCGGGTTTGTCGTAACGAAGCGGTCGAAATGCTGATCATTTGTTGGCGGCCCGGACAGAAAACGCCGATTCATGACCACAACGGCTCGCATGGTGTTGTGCTGGTCCAGCAGGGACTGATGCAGGAAACGATTTTTACCTTCGATGAACAACAGGGTTTGTGTTTGGACACCGGCCGCGAGTGCCCGCAAGGCACGGTCACCGGCGCGGGCGTCCCCGACATTCATCAACTCGGAAATCCGGAAGTAAGCGGACGTGATTTGATCACGGTTCACGTTTACGCGCCGCCGCTCGGAGTTCTTAAAACTTACAAGCTGGGCAGTTCTCAGATAGACCTTTACACGCCAAACGATTTTCCGACTTGAAACGCGCTCGTGTCACTTCGCTTTTGTGCCTCACGTTGCTGACAACGCTCGTTTTCGAGTGGGCCTGCCGCCATTCCACAACCAATCAACCTCCGGAACTCACCGTCGCCGCTGCTTCCGATTTGACTCAGGCTTTTGAAGAAATCGGCCGCGAGTTTGAAGCGACCAACAAGATCAAAGTCGTATTTGTGTTTGGTTCGACCGGGATGCTGACGCGGCAGATCGAAAACGGCGCGCCGATGGATCTGTTCGCCGCCGCTAACGTGGATTACATCGACCAACTCGAACAGAAGGGCCTCATCATTCCCGGCACGAAAGCGATCTACGCGCGCGGGCGAATCACCATGTGGACCACCGCCGACAGCCCGTTGACGATTCAAACAATCTCTGACCTCAGACAACCCGAAGTCAAACGGATCGCGATCGCCAACCCGGATCATGCACCTTACGGACTAGCCGCGCAGCAAGCACTTCAGAAGGCAGGCATGTGGGACGAAGTGAAACCGAAACTGGTTTATGGCGATAACATCCGGCAGACACTTCAGTATGCGGAGACTGGCAATGTGGACGTGGCGATCGTGGCGTTGTCGTTGAGCCAACAAAGCAAGGGGCGCTGGACACTCATTCCGGAAGAATTACACGAGCCAATTAACCAGGGCGTGGCGGTGCTCAAAACCACACGCAACGAAACTGCGGCGCGTGCGTTTTCGAGTTTCGTTACTGGCCCACGCGGCAGGGAGATCCTCGCGAAGTATGGCTTTGCATTCCCGTAACGGTTAGAGCCGTTCCATCCGTGGTCACAGTAATCGTTCCACACTTACCGGTCGTGAACACCTGCGCGCCGTTCGCCTGCCAACGCTCGACCACATCCGCATGCGGATGACCGAAGATCGAATACTGTCCCACTGAAACAACCGCCACCCTTGGCTTCGTTGCAGCCACGAACGATGGCGTTGACGAGCTTCTACTGCCGTGATGCGGCACCTTCACGACATCGGCTTTCAATTGTTTTCCTGCTGCGACAAGCGCCCTCTCGCCGCTCTTTTCGATATCGCCGGTCAACAAGAGCGAACGACGACCAAACGTCAGCCGGAGGACAACGGAATCGTTGTTGCGCGACGGTTCGTTTGCGTGAGCAGCCGCGGGCGGCCACAACAACTCGATCTGAACCTCGCCCATGCGAATCAGGTCTCCTGCCTGGATCGTGGTGACATGGGTGTCGGTCGCAGCGAGTGTTTGCGCAAACTTCGCGTACTCAGGATCGTTCAGAGGGCTGCGTGCGACGAGAGCTGCATTCACCGCGAAGTTACGCAGGACATCGTTCAGACCATCGATGTGATCCGCGTCCGCGTGTGTAGGCAACACGTAATCGATTCTATCTAGACCGCGCCACCACAAGTACTCTGAAACAACTGCCTCGCCAATACTGCGTCGATCCGTATTTGCTCTGTGCGTCTCCGTGGTCCCACCACCGTCGACCAACAGCGTTCTCCCATCAGGCAGCGTCACCACCACTGCGTCACCCTGGCCGACGTCAAGGAAGTCCACTCGTAGTTTTCCATCGGCTAACGCGCTAAACGGATGAACGATCAAAACAGCGACCAGTAAGACCTGTGCGATCGCCAACGACTCAACCCAGCGCTTAGCCCCGGTAACAACGAGAACGAGTAACGGTACGTAGTACAACAGGTAAACAAACGACAACCAACCGGAGTATTCCGGGAGACGGAGTGAAGCCACGTTTAAAGAGGCAAAAGGATCGATGCTATGAACCATCAGCCAGTCGATCATGTTTGCGAGTTTGAAGAAGGGCGCCGCCAACGTCAGGCCCAACTGCGAAAGCAAAAGCGCTACTAAGGCAACTGCGGTCAATGCAGCGAGCAATACACCCACGACAATGTTCAGGACCAGTGATGCGGGCGAGAGACGGTGGAAGTAAATAATCATCAGCGGCAGCAACAATAACTGCACCGCGCCCGACACGATCACCGCGGCAAAGATGTATCGCAAGCACGCCTGAACACGATATCGTTCGAGCAAAGCGGCGAGCGGCGGCTTGAAGAGCCGGTAACGATGCGGCGAGCGAGCAATCTCTTTCTTCCATTTGCGTTCACTCCAAAACAACAGCTCGCAAAACCGGCGCAGACCACGCGAGCACGCAGGCGGCACCGGCGTCTCACGTGTCGGATACCACGCCCCGATCGCGCTGCACGTCTGCAACACGGGCCAGGCGACAACCACAATCGCCAGCACCGAAAGAAACGTCAGTTGAAACGACGGATCGAAGATCTCTTTCGGACTGTCGACCAGCAGAACCAACGCCGCAGCGCCAAGACCGTTTAAGGAAGTCGACTGGCGAAAAAGCACCGGCGCCAATCCGGCAAAAGTGAACATCAACGCTGCCCGCACCACGGAAGCTTCGGCGCCCACCGCCAACGAGTAAGCCCACACAACGACAGCCGGCACGACAAACTGAAGCGCTCTTCTCTTCGTCAAACGTTGCACTGCAAGAAACACAACTCCGCCGATGAAGCTGATGTGCAACCCGCTAATCACGAGCACATGAAAAGTGCCGCCCTCGCGAAACCTTTCCGCCGTCTCACGCGAAAGGTTATAGCGATTACCCAACAATGCCGCGTCGAGCACACCGGCTGTTTCCCGATCAAATGTCGCATGGATCTCTGCCTGCAAAAACGCCCGCCAGGAATACAACCAGGCCAGGGGCGGCGAAACCCAGACGTCTCCAACGCGCTCAATCGAAGCTGCGCTTTTGATCAGACCCGTAGCGTCGTACCCTTTGCGATCGAGATACTCCGACAGCGGCGACACACCCGGATTGCGGTAGTTATCGGTGCGACCAAAACTCGTCACAACACGAATCCGCACGCCGTAATGTAACTGCAACCCGCGATACTCCTGCTCGTTGCCAGCGTCTCTAAATGGCGCCACCAACGAAACAACTCCGGACCCAATCCGCGAAGATCCATCAACATTCAGGCGTTCTACACTAAGCGTGAGGTAAAGCCGATCCCGCCCAAACTCCGGTGGCCCAACCAGAACTCCCGTAACAATTACCTGCCGACCAGCAAACTGCCTTAGTTCGCCGTCGCCTCTATTCTTTTCCTGGTGGGCAAGTGTCGCACCAGCAATTCCAAACCCAACCAACAACGCAGCGCCTGCGATCGCAAGTCTGTGCTTCGCAACAGCAAGCACGATCGCCGCAGTGCAAACTCCGCCCGCGATCCACAACACCAACAACCGGGTTGGAAAGTAATTAGCGGCACAGATGCCTGCCGCAAAGGCAATAGCAATTTCAGCCAGCGGATGCCGGCTCAGTGAGGCACGGTGAGGATTCATTTCTTAACCTAAGTGTAACCGAACTACCGTCTCGACGTGGTGTGTCTGCGGAAACAGATCAAACGCCCGCAGGGATTCGATCGCATAACCACCAGTTATCAGTTTCTTCAGATCGCGCGCCAGCGTCGCCGGATCACACGACACATAAGTAACACGCGGCCGGGCAAAATCCAGTATGCCTTTGATCACCGACGACTCGGCACCGGCTCGCGGTGGATCGAGCAGGACAAAGTCGGGCTCTGAAGTTCTTCCTCTAAACCACTCAGCCACACCCGCAGTGATCACCCGCGCGTTTTCCAGTCGCGCACGCTCCAGGTTGCGTTGCGCAAACCGGGTCGCCATTGGATTACCCTCAACCCCAATCACCTGTTTGAATCGGCGCGCCAACGGCAACGTGAACAACCCAACACCACAATAGAGATCGATCGCCAGCTCGCCTGACACATCGCGCAACGCAAACTCAATCAGCGGACCCAGCAATCCGGGATTAATCTGAAAGAACGCTTCCGCATTGTAACTGTAACGCTCGTCACCAATCGTCAGCTCAAGCTCCTTCGTCTCAAACTCCGCAAACGGCGGCGCGATCGAAACACCATTCTCACCCGCCACCACTTCCAGATGTTTTAGATCCGGCGGAAACTCGTGCCACTCCTTGCCCCGCACGCGTTCGAGCGTTTCTTGCAACTCCGGCATCAACACCGCGCAATCCGCAACGTCGCAAACCCGTCGCGAACCACGCTCGTAGTAACCAACCGTTCCCTCGTTCTGATCGATCTGCCACATCGCCCGCATGCGATAACGCCAATCATGCGGCGATGGCGTAACGACGATCTCCGGCATAACGTCGAGACGCGCGAGGCGATGCAAACAGTCGCGAATGATCTCGACCTTGGCGGCGAGCTGGTTTTCGTAAGCAAGCTGCTGAAAATCACAGCCGCCGCAACGGCCGAAGTATGGACACGGCGGCTCAATTCGATCGGGTGAGGCGACGAGGATCTCTTCAATCGAAGCGAACAGCACGTTGCCCTGCTGCCGCTCCACCCGCACTCGCAAACGATCACCCGGCGCGGAGAGCGAAACGAAAACGGTTTTGCCCTCCGCGTGGGCCAATCCGTAGCCGCCAGGCAGAATCCGTTCTATCTCAACTTCCAAAGACATTTACTGCGCCGGATACTGATGCGGCTCCCAATGATGCGGCGGTGGCGGTGGCGCGTACTCCTGTTGCACACCTTGCAGGTCAAACTTCACACCGCCAATCATTCCCGCGAGTGCGTTGTAAACCAGGGCGCCAATCGCGCCCATGACGAACCCAAGAAATCCATACATCAACGGGATGGCGATCATCATAACGATGCCGATGACAACCGAGCTCGCGCCGCCCGCGGTCGCGTCGCGGCCTCCTCCCATCGCAGACATCGCCGCGCCAAAGATGATGAAGAACAGGCCGTAAATCACACCAAAGATCAGGCCAAAGATAAACATGAGCAGTCCGTACATCTTGGCCACTGAAAGCACGCCGAAGCGCCTGATAGTCATTTCAGCCATCACATTCTCCTTTTGAGTCTCGGTGTCACTGTGTCTCGGTGGTTGCTTTTCTCTTAAGCGTCAGACGTAAAACAAGCTGAGTCGCGGCACGGCAAACTGCTCCCGCAAACGCTTCAGCAAAAGATTATTGAACGTTTGATTATAAACGGCTGTTTCCATGTGATTGCGATAAGGTTTGAGTTGCTCTTTGACCGCCGTCTTTTGCTTTTCGAGATCTTCCGGCGAAGCAACGGCGAACATGGAGTCGTTGAGCAAACGTTCGAGTCCGGTCAGCGAGTCTTCGAGCATACGGGTGTTGAGTGTCGCGCCACCGGCAAGATCCTGTTCGATCTCAGTTAACAATGCGGCCGCGCGGGTCATTGCTTCCGAAAGATCGTCTTCCGGCCGGCGCGCTTCGGCTGCCTGGAGCAACAGGTCGCGGTTCGTTTGCAGGTGGTCGCTGATGGCGTCGATCGAAAACGGCGTCTTCTCGGCATTGCTGTTGTCGCTGGACGACGCGCCGACACGCGCTTCGGTCCACTCGGCGTATTGAGCCTCCACCTCTTCCTGGCAATAAAGCAGCGACTTCACCGTACGCTTGCGTGGCTTCGCCTCGAAGGAGTCAAACGATCGTTCAATGCCGCGCAGCACGATGTGCAACGGAATGCCCTGCTGTTTCCACGTTTCCATCAACGCCCAGTCCATCGGACTGAGAAACAGATGCTTGCCGCGCCGCCTGACAAACGTGTCTTCGATTTCGGTGAAGTAGTTGAAGTAGTTAAGCCGTAATTCGTTCATAAACGAGGCGCAAGCCCTCGAGCGTAAGTGTGTCGTCAGTTAGTTCAATGTATCGGGACGCGGGAGCGATCTCGTGCGCGAGACCACCGGTGGCAATCACGCGCGAGGTTCCGCCCATCTCAGCGATCATGCGTTCCAGCACGCCGTCAACCAGGCCGGTATATCCGTGGTACAAACCTGACTGTATCGCGGCGACCGTAGACGAACCAATCACTCTCTCCGGTCGTTCGAATTTCACGCGCGGCAATTTCGCAGCGCGTGTAAAGAGCGCTTCGCTGCATGTCATCAATCCCGGGCTGATCGCGCCGCCGAGAAACTCGCCCGCTGCATTAATCGCGTTAAAGGTTGTCGCAGTTCCAAAATCTACAACAATACACGGCGTGCCGTATTTAGCGATGGCCGCGACCGCATCGACGATCCGGTCAGCACCGAGTTCCGCGGGCGAATCGTAAAGTATCTTCAAGCCGGTGGGTGTTGCATGGTCGACAAAGACCGGCGTGAGCTTGAAGTAGTCTTCAGACAGGCGCGTGAGCGTCGAGTTTAGTACCGGTACCACGGATGCAATCACGATTGCTTCAAGATTCTGGGAATCGATCCTGGCAAGCTGAACGAGTTCACTGCTTGTAAAACGCCATTGCGCGCGGAGTTCGTCACCGTCGAAGAGCGCCAGCTTGATGTTGCTGTTGCCTGCATCAATCGCCAGCAGCATAGACCAACTCCTCGTCGGGCTTTGCCGCATCGCCCAACAACTGTTCAATTAGCGCCGCGGCTCGCGCGGGACCGTTTTCCTGTTTCAATTGTTGACTGACTTGAATGGCGTTTTGCTTGTACTCGGGTCGCGCCAGTAGTTCGTGCAGTTCCTTCGCGACTCGCGCCGCGCGATACTTGTTTCGATAAACCGTCCGGCTCGTGCCCAGACGTCGCGCGTGATCGGCGTTGTCAGACTGATCGAAAGCGAAGGGAACGATCAGCGTTGGCACTCCCGCCAGTAACCCTTGTGAAGTCGTGCCGACGCCGCCGTGATGAATCACGACGCTGGCGCGCGGAAGTAAGGCCTGGTAAGGCGCGTAATCGATCGCGATCATGCCGTCGGGCAGTGACGACGGACGATTACGTTCATCACCGACGAGCAACACCGCGCGCTGGCCCAAGCGCTTTGCCGCTTCAATACTCTCGCCGAAGAAATCACGCGCCACCCAAACGGCAGACGAACCCAACGTGAAGACAAGCGGCGGTAGCCCGGCATCCAAAAACTGCGCGAGCTCAGCAGGCATCGGTGTTTCATGGCGTCCATCGTAAAAACAGAAACCGGTAACCTTTGTTTGTCTGGGCCAATCCGGTTGCGGTTGCGCAAACACGTGCGAAAACAACGCGAGCACCAGCGCCGGAGAATGTTGTCCGTCAAAGATTGGATTGCCGAAGTCGCTTAATCCCAGCTCTTCTCTGAACTCCGCGACTGCCTTTGCTTTGTGCCCGCTCTTCGCCAGATCAAGAGAAAACTTCATAAAGCGTGGGCCCAATACGCTCAGTTTCCTGGTCCATTGCCAGAACGGCGGCACCGGAGGATCGTAAGCCGAGAAGAAGGAGAACGGCGCCAGCACGGTTGAGATCCACGGCATTCCAGTCTTGCGTCCGACCAGTGGTCCAGCAGGCGCGGCGGGATGTGTGACCAGCAGATCGACGCCGTCGACTGCTCGCAGCAGATCGGCGTAGCTGTCACGCACCGCCGGGTAGATGACTTCTTCGGTCAGGAACCGCGGGCCGGTTTTCGGTTCCATGATCTTGTCGATCAGATCGGCAGCCTGGTCGCCTGGCTGCGGCAGATTTGGACGCACCGGGACAGACTGCAACCCCGCACCCTCGATCTTTTCGCGATACACGTCCGAGGTGGCGATCACTGGCGCGTGGCCACGCGCTTGTAACTCTATCGCGATCGCTATGTACGGATGGATGTCGCCTAACGATCCGAATGTGTTCAGCACTATGCGCATTGATTTAAACGTTCATCCTCGCCGGTCTGACACTCGTGACGTCTCCCGCGCGTATCAACTGCATTCCTTGAGCGGTCTCGAGGCGTAACGCGCCATCGTTCTCGATGCCGCGAGTGATGCCTTGTAAAACTTCATCGCCGTTTGTTACCTGGACCAACTTGTTCGCAGCATAAGAAGAGCGGCTGGCCCACGCTGCAGCAATCTTCTCGGCGCCGTCTGGTTCGTGCAGTAACGAATACCAGCGCGCGAGCGCGCTCAGCAGTGCGGCGAGTATCGTCTCGCGTTCCGGTTGGCGGCCGGATTGCTCCGCCACCGATGTTGCCACACCAATCAAATCTTGCGGAAAAGCGTTGTTGGTGAGATTGATGCCTATACCAACGACGACGGCGCGTCCCGTTGGCGTCTCGATTGCTTCGGCGAGTATGCCGCCGATCTTTCGCTCGTTCGCCAGCAGGTCGTTGGGCCACTTGATGTCTGTTTGCACGCCGCCGCCTTCGAGTAGCGCGTCGCTGGTGGCCAACGCGGCCACGAAAGTAATGAGCGACCAGCGATCCGCAGCGATGCGCGGTCGCAACAAGACGCTGAAGTACAAGCCCGCGCCTTTTGACGACGACCAGGCTCGCTGCAAGCGTCCGCGTCCGGCGGTCTGTTCGTCGGCCACAACGCCCACGCCCTCGTCGGCGCCCTCGACAGCGAGCCGCGCGACTTCGCTGTTGGTTGAGGCCACTGATTCGTAGCGCAAGATCCGCGGTTTCATGAGCGCCCGATTGTAAGCCACAAAGAGGCACAAAAGACACAAGACAGAACTGGCGTTAAGGAAAACAAACCACCGAGACACATCAGAGGTACATCAGAGAAACCGGGCTGGAACTTTTTTGTGTCTTTTGTGCCTCTTTGTGGCTTAAGCTGTGCCAAACCCTGTGATCGACTGGTTTCCTATCAGGCTCTCCTTCGCTGTGGCCACCGCCGCGACGCTGATCGCGCTCGTCGCCGGCTCGGGACTCGCGTGGTTACTCGCACGCAAACGTTTTCCCGGTCGCAATCTGGTCGATGCACTCGTCACGTTGCCGCTCGTCTTACCGCCGACGGTACTCGGCTATTACCTGCTGGTCGTGCTTGGCTCTCGTTCGGCCATCGGAATTTTTCTCGACCGCACGTTCGGCATTCGGCTTACGTTCACTGTCACCGCCGCAATCATTGCGGCCACGATTCACGCGCTGCCGCTCGTCACAAAGAGCCTGCGCGCGGCGTTTGAATCAGTGAACACGGATCTCGAAGCCGCAGCGCGCACGTTGGGCCTCAACAACCGGCGCATCTTTTTCCGAATTACGTTGCCGTTGGCGGCGAAAGGTGTGTTGGCGGCGACGGCGCTCGCGTTTGCGCGCGCGCTCGGGGATTTTGGCGTGACGATAATGATCGCCGGAAACATTCCCGGCAAAACGCAAACCGCTTCGGTAGCGATCTACGACGCAGTGCAGGCGGGTCGCGACAATGAAGCTCTTATGTTGGCAGTGATCGTGTCAGCGCTGGCGGTATTGTTGTTGTACGTCATCAACCGTTTCGGAAGAATCCTTTAAACTTCGATTCGCCGATCGAGTAGCGCGGAAACACGGATTTCAGATCAGTTGTGCCGAGATGACGCGCAGCGACTTCCCCAAACACGTCACGAAAGTCCGTGGTCAACGCGAGATCGCGTCCTTCAAAAAGCTGGTCGTTCTTGAGTCCGGGCCACTTTCCGTAAACCTGACCGCCGCGGACGCTGTTGCCCAGCACCAACATCGCATTCGCATGCCCGTGGTCCGTGCCGCGATTGCCGTTCTCTTTGACCGTGCGGCCAAACTCCGACATCGTCAACACCACCACATCATCCATTCGTTGGCCCAGGTCCTGATAGAAGGCGGCGATCGCGGAGCTGAACTGCTGTAAGAGGTTGGCCAACTGCCCGCGAGCATTGCCCTGATTCACGTGCGTGTCCCAACCGCCGACATCAGTAAACGCGATCTCCAGACCGACACCGGCTTTGATCAACTGCGCAATCTGAAGCAACGAGTTGCCCAGGGGACCTTGCGGATACTGAGCACCGTTCTCCGGCTTGTACTGTGCGGGATTGGCTTGCTTCAGGTAATTGATGGCTTCAAACGTCTCGCGACCAGTGTCGGCCAGCATCTCGTTCTTGTCGCGCGAGTAGATCGCTTCGAAACCACCCTGCACACTTGCAGAAGACTTACCGGCGCGAATCGCGAAGTTTGACAAGTTCGACATCGCCAGCACCGGCGCTCTGCCCTGCAACACACGCGGCATCTGTTGCGTCATCGAAATCGCGCGGAACGGCGACGGTTGCTCGTCCTTCTTGCTTTGCAGATAACGATTCAACCAACCATCATTCGTCGACTTCACACTGGGCGTGGCCGACTCCATGTAATCCTGGGCGTCGAAGTGCGAACGCGTGTTATCGGGCGAACCGGAGGCGTGAACTATCGCCAGCTGTTTCGCGTCCCACAACGGTTTGAGCGAGCTCATCGACGGATGCAGGCCAAAGAAGCCGTCGAGATTGACCGCTGTTTCCTGGTTGCTTCCGCTTGGTTTCGGAATCGCAATCGCAGGCCGCAGGTCGTAGTAATTCGACTCGCCAAACGGAACGATCATGTTCAGCCCGTCAACAGCGCCGCGCTGGAAGATAGCGACGAGAGTCTTACGTTTGCCGCCGGCATTGCGACCGCTGGCAAGAGCGCGCTGAAGAAACGCCGGCGCCGAAAGCGACATGCCGACACTCGCCAACGCAATACTGCCCGATTTGATAAAAAATCTGCGATTCATAATTCGTACCTTTACTGCCTCTGAAACTCCGGCGTGCCGAGAATTAATCCCACGACCTTCGCCGTAGTGTCGGCATTTGTCTCGCCGATCTGTTTCATCAATGTCTCTCTGGTTGCGGCGGAAATGTCGCCGGCAACAATCATCCTTAACGACTCGTCGATCAGTTTCGACTTGTCCGGCGCGTTCAGTTTTGCGAGATCGACGCGCGTGCCCTGAATTCGATTGCCGGCGAGCGCCAGTCCGAAATTCATTCGCTCCAGCAGGCCGCCAGTGTTGACCCAGGTCTCGGCCGCGTCGGAATAACCGTTTGGCGTCTGAAAACCATAAAGCGGTTCGCCCATGCGCGCGATCCATTGATGCGTCCCTGGTCCACCATTCGTGTCCGCGCCGAGAGTTCTGATCGCACTGACCACCAGTTCAAACGGCCGCTTGATCTTCGCGCGATAAGCTTCCGGCGAATTGAATTCGTTTGAGAAGAAGATCGCTTTCAGTGTTTCGCGAATGTCGCCGTCGCTCTTCGTGAAAGCAGCAGCGACACGATCGACCAGCGCCGGTGGCGGTGTGTCGGAAACAAAGTGCCGCACGAGTTTCGTCGCGATGAACTTGGCGGTCGAGGGGTGGTGCGCGAGAATGTCGAGCACTGTCAAAGCGTCCTTGAATCCGCCGCCCCCGGGAATCTTGTGGCCCAACACTGTCTTCTCGCCGTCGTCGTGAGCGCGGGCGTTGAAGAAGAACGTTCCGGCATTGCGGCGCGCTGCTTCGCCACCCATCATCGAGTTCACCGCCGCGCCGCCACCGCGCGGCTGGAAGATGGTCCAACCAGTGAAACAGCGCGCGACTTCCTGCACGTCCTTCTGCGTGTAACCGCCATCAACGCCGAGTGTGTGCAACTCCATCAACTCGCGTGCGTAGTTTTCGTTGATGCCACGACGCTGTTGCTGCGCCGGCAGATTCGGACGCAGCATTCCACGCCCACGATTCGCATCCGGACTGACGCTCTGAAAGTTGTCGAGATAGAAGAGCATCGCCGGACTTTGCGCGGTCGCCAACAGCAACTGCGAAAACTTGCCCATCGCATTAGGCCGAATCGTGTCGCGATCGTAAGACGGGAGTAGCCAGCGATCGGCGCCCTTGCCCGCGAAGACGTTGAAGTGGTTGGTCCAAAAATCGACCATCACTTCCTGAAGCTGTCGTTCGCTGTAGACCGCCCGCAGGATACGCGACGCTTGCAGTTCGGCCATGATGCGTTGCGGCCGCTGTAGCCCGTTCTTCACGTAATAGTCTTCAAGGACCTTGCGATACTTCTCGTTCTGTGGATTGAGCTCGGGAAGAGGCCGTTGAGTTGGCTGCGGAGTCGCTCCGGGCAT
>Ga0187894_10004284_pt1 | contig 15396 bp, 12 predicted proteins | sample GBC1701081metaG_FD_136650 | JGI IMG/M metagenome (GOLD analysis project Ga0187894, IMG submission 136650) | White microbial mat communities from a lava cave in the Kipuka Kanohina Cave System on the Island of Hawaii, USA - GBC170108-1 metaG ... | reverse complement strand
GCTGGTCGCGTTCGGCCGGCAGTACGGCAGCACTCAGGCTCAGATCCTCGGCGGGTTGTTCCTGCAGGCGCGCCACCTGGCGTACATCTTCGTCGCCTGGGCGCTGATCGCCGACCTGGTGCGCGGAGATCTCTCGCAAGTTGCCGGCGATGTGGTCGCCGTCGGGCTAGGGTTCGTCCTAGCCTCCGGCGGCCTTGGCCCCCTGTGGGACCAGATCCGCCTACGCCGCCTGCGCCGGCGCTACCGCGTCATGGAAGGCGGCCGCTCCGACAAGCGGCAGTACATGAACTGAGACGCACGCATACGGAGACGTGCTAGTCGGCGAAGGGATCCGCGCCCCAGGCTTTCTTCGATCCGGCGGCCGATTTGGCGGCTTTGCCAGTGGCCTTGGACGCGGACTGCGGTTTGGCTGCCACCGGCTTGGGGGTCGGCGCGCTGCGCGCGACCTTCGAGGCGCGGGCCGCGGGGGGCGCCTCGGCCAGCGGTCGCTCGGGTTTCTTGCGCGGCGGCGTGACGGCCGCGATCGGTTTCGGCTTCGTGGCCGCCGGCTCAGCGAGCGGGTCGCCTGCGGCCACCGGTGCGGTGGTCGGCTCGGAAGGTGCGGGCGGCGGGGTCGTTGGCGCCGCCGGCTCGGGTTCGGGCGCCGTGGCCAGACCCCGCACCGCCGGCTCAGCGGTCGGCGAAGCCGCTGCGGCGGGCTCGGTGGCGGCCGACGGGTCCGCCGATGGTTTTAGGAGCGCCGTTCCGAGGGCGCCGGCGCCGATACAGAGCAGCGCCGCCGCGGCGGCCGTGCCCATGGTCATCTCCACCTTGCGCTTGCCCGTCGCGGCGGAAGGCACGCTGGTGGTCGCCCACTCCGGCAGCGGCTCGTTACGCGCCCGGGCCGGCGACGCAGGCGCGCTGGCTCGCAGAGGCGCAGGCGGCACGACCGCCACGGGTGGCGGCGTCGGATCCGCCAGGGAGAACCCCTGTGGCAGCCTCAAGGCATCGAGCATCGCCGCATCGCCGGCCGCGGCGCCCTCGTCCGGAACGACCGGCGGCGGGGTCTCCATGGATACTGGCGGAAGCGCGACCACCACCGTCGGAGGCGGCGTCAGCCCCTCCACGGTTTCGGGCATTGGCGTGGCCATGGGATCGTCGATTTGCGGTGCCGGCGGGAAAGGCGCAGGTACGGGCACCGGAACTGAAAAGGTTCCGTGCAGGGTCGCCTTCAGCGGGGGCGAAGGTTGGCCGATTCCTGGCAAGACCGGCACACGAAAATTGCTGGGGTGCGGGACGGTACGCGCGACAGAAGGCCCGCCGTCCGACGGCGGCAGCGCCGGCCGGGGCGGGACCATTCCCACTTGCGCCGAAATGTACTCATCGGGCTCCAGCTCTTCCAGAAACGGTTCGGTCGACTCGTTCGAAGCGGGCAGTTTCGTCATCAGAAGATGCTCCTCCGCAGCGCCGGCGCGCTGGCGTTCCCCAGCCCGAGCCTTAGCACGGATCGGCGCGTATGTCCCACCCTGACGTAGACCGCGGGCGCACCGAAGCTCAATCGCAGAGGCCAAGCAGGCAGATATTGCGTATGCATTCGCAGTTGGTCCGGCAAGGGGAGGTGAGCGAGAGATCCCGAACACAGGTCCCTTGGGCGCAGTGGGCGCTGGTCTTGCATGCCTGGTCGCACACCGGACCGCAGGCAGCGGCGCAACGCGCCTCCCCACTGCAATTGAATGTGCCGCAGTCGTCGTCCGGATCCGTTCCCGCCGCCACCGGAACGCACGTGCCGGAAGCGCCGCATTGTTCGCACGGCCCGTCGCACGCAGTGGCGCAGCAGCGGCGGTCCACACAGAATCCGGAGGCGCAGTCGGCCGCGGTCTTGCACACCTGGCCGTTCTTCGCGCGACAGGTTCCGCCCGAATCACAGGTGCTGGTTCCCGTGCAGGTGTCCGGATCGTCCCGGTCGGCGACGGGCGCGCACTCGCCCAGGGGCGCACATGAAAGGCAGAGCCCCGTGCAAGCTATGCCGCAGCAGATCCGATCGACGCACTGCTTCGACAGGCAGTCACCGGGGGCGACGCAGGTCGAGCCGTTCTTCCGGGCGCAGGAGCCTTGCCCGTCGCACGCGAATTCGTTGGCGCACGCCCCTGCCGGGACATTGTCTTCGGCCGAGGCGGGGAGATGGGTGCAGGTGCCGGGATCACCGCCGGCGCACGACTGACAGAGCGCGCAGCGGGCGGTCGCGCAGCAGACGCCGTCTACGCACTGGCCGGACACGCAATCCCCCGGTCCGCGGCAGGGTGCGCCGAGCGGTCCGGGAGGCGTGTCGAACGTCGGGGCGTCCTGGCCCGTGCCCGCGTCGCCGTCTGCGGGCGCGTCGCGGCGGTCCGGACAACCGACCTGATCCGGGTTGTGCGCGCCCGGGCAGTTGTCGATGGGGTCGGGCACCCCGTCGCCGTCACCGTCGACGAATCGGCCGGGAAGCAGCTCGATGGTGACGGCGACCTGCCGCCCGGGAGCGGACGCCACCTGCCCGCTCCCGTGGGACACGGCGACGCCGGCGGCGTGACCGCGCAGCCCCAGCCGGATGATCCCGTCGGTGAGACCGGGGTAGGCCACGATGGTGCCAAGAATCGGGTAGATCCGCTGGGTCGGGGCGGGCAGCGAGAATCCTTCGTCGTGGAAGAGCAGCCCGCCATCGTCGTAGATCGAGACCCGCAACTCGTCAGGGCTTGGTGCGCCCGGTCCGTTCCGTACCGTGACCAGCACCGAAGTCTCGCGCGGGTCGCCGCAGGCCCCCGTCAGCCACGCGGAGACGAGCGAAACCACCCACAGCCGCCGCAAGTCAGCGGCGGAGCGTGCCGATCGATCCATCCTTGGTCCACTCCGCATCTTGGGTGTTGATCACGGCGGCCGTGACGATGCCTGCGACCGCGAGCGCGGCGATCGACGACCAGAACCACCATCGCCGATGCAGCGGCCGGTTGGCCGGCGGGGCGGTGGCGACCGCAGCCGGCGTCGATGACACGGCCGCCACCGGCAGGGCGGACGGGGGCGGAGTCGTGCGGATGGCTTCGTCCAGCTCGCGGATCACATCCTCCACCGCGGCGCGATCCGGGGATCCGGGATCCACCAGCAGGAACCGTTTGTAATAGGCGCGGGCCTCCTCGAGGTTGCCCATGCGCCGATAGCTGTGCGCGATGTTGATCAAGAAGCCGGAGCGCGGAACCAGCTCATAGCCTGCCTGGAACTCGCGCAGGGCTTCGTCGAAACGTCCCCCATCGAAGTGGGCCTGGCCGGCCTGGAAGCGGAGCTTCGCTTCGTGTGTCCGTTGGTCGGGCTCGTTGGCCCACGCCGGGGTCAGCGCGACGCGGAACACCAAGCCAGCGACCGAGAGGCTGATCGCGGGGCGCACACCCCCGATCAAATCGCAAAAGCGGGCGGCGCGCAAACCCGCCCGTGTGGTGTGGACGACGCGTTCACTGAAAGGGATCGACGGGAACGGCCGCCTTTATCTTGCCGTGTCGGTTGGCCGGAGCCGCAACGGCGGCGGCCGTAGCGCGGGCGCGGCTTTCGCGGCCTTCCTTCCGTCCGGTTCGCGCCACGGGGCGGGGGCGTGCCTGGCGGAGGGGCGCGTCGGCGGTGTCGATCGCTTCGGTGGACGGTGCCGTTGTCGCGGTGGTCGAGGCCGGAACGGATCCGCCCGAAGGCGTGGCCGCCGGTGCCGGCACGGCCGCAGCGGACGCCACGGCGGGGGGAGCGACGGCGGCGGTGGGCGGCGCGGGGCTCGCCTCGGCGGACGGGGGCGGGGGCGGGGGTCGCAGCGCCGCCGTGGCGACGACGACAACCACGGCCGCCACCCCGATCACCGCGGCCGCGGCGAGGGTTCGACGGCGCTGGCTCGCCGCGCGCGGCGGGTCGCGGGCGACCACCGGCGTCGGGGTGGCCTTGAGCGAGCTGGTGACGACCTCTTCGGGATCCGGCGGCGTCGGGCGTCTGACCCGTGCTCGCAAGCCGGGCAGCGGGGTCGCGTTCGCTTCCAGGGCCTCGAGCAGATCGTCGGGGATGCCCTTCTCGGCGGGCCCGGCCAGCTGGTCACCGAACAGATCACGAAGCAGCAAAGGCAGCGCCTGGCTGGTGTAGCGCACGCCGAGCAGGTATTGCTCCAGCGCTTCGGCCATGACGCCCGCCGACGGGAAGCGGTCGGCGGGATCCCGGGCGAGGGCGCGCAGCGTGATCGCGTCGAGGTCGGGATGAATACCGGGGCGACGCTCGGACGGCGGCGGGATGGGCATCTCCAGGATGCGGCGCGCCGTGGCGGCGTCGTTCTCCGCCAGAAACAGGTGACGGCAGGTGAGCATCTCCCACAGCACGACGCCCAGGGCGAACACGTCCGTGCGCCCGTCGAGCGCGCCGCAGGTGATCTGCTCGGGCGAGAGGTACGCCTTCTTGCCCTTGATCACGCCGGCTTCGGTGATCGACTGGCGGACCATGGCAGCGGCCTTCACGATGCCGAAGTCGAGGATCTTCACGCCGCCGGTGGCCAGCAACATGACGTTGGCCGGAGTGATGTCCCGGTGAACGATGCCCAGCGGCGACCCGGCCGAATCCGTGAGGCGATGCGCGTAGTCGAGCCCCAGCGCCACCTGTTGCGCGATGTAGGCGGCGACGCCGTCAGGGAAGGCTTCCTTGCGTGCCCGCAGGCCGGCCAGCGTCCGCAGGAGGTTGCGGCCGTGCAGGTACTCGAGGGCCAGAAAGAAGACGCCGTTGATCTCCCCGAATTCCAGGATCTGGGCGATGTTCGGGTGGTGAAGCGCCGAGCTGATCTTCGCTTCGTCGATGAACATGGTGATGAAGCTCGGCTCATCCAGCAGCTCGGGCAGGATGCGCTTGACCACGCAGACACGGCGAAACCCCTGCGGCCCGTGGCCGACCGCCTTCCACACCTCCGCCATCCCGCCCTTGCCGACCTTCTCGAACAGATAGTACCTCCCATATCGTTCGATCGGGGTCTCGGGGCTGCTGGCCGGCACGGACACGGGACGATCATGCTATCACCACCGGCGACGGCATGCGGATCGCGACCTGGAACGTCAACGGAATCCGTGCCCGCCAGGCGCAGGTCGAAGAATGGATGGCGCGCGAGCGCCCGGACGTGGTCTGTCTCCAGGAGATCAAGGTGCCGTCGGCGCAGGTGCCGCTGCCATTGGGGGCGATGGACGACTACTGGTGCTACTGGCACGGTGAGCGAGCGTACTCGGGGGTCGCGCTGCACGTGCGCAAGGCGCTGTCCCTCCAGCGCCCGGTTTGTTCCCATCCGGGGTTCGACCACGAGAACCGCATCGCGGCGGTCGAGGTCGGCGGCGTGACCGTCGCGTCCGTCTACGTCCCGAACGGAGGCAAGGACTTCCCGGCCAAGCTGCGCTTCCTGGAGGCGATGGTGGATTATGCCGCTGGCCTGCACGCGGCCGGCACGGCCCTGGTGATGTGCGGCGACCTGAACGTCGCGCGATCCGAGAGGGACGTCCACCCCCGCGAGCGCAAACCGGCCGCCATCGGCCAGCTTCCCGAGGAGCGCGCGCTGTTCGAGCGCCTGCTTGCAGCCGGCGGGCTGGTGGACGTGGGCCGCGCGCAGGATCCGGCGAACGATCAGCTGTTCACCTGGTGGGCCCCTTGGCGGAACATGCGCCAGCGCAACATCGGCTGGCGGCTCGACTACGTGTTGGCGAGCGAGGCGTTGGCGGCGCGCGCGGTGTCCTGCACGGTGTCCCCCGAGGTGGGAACCAGCGACCATGCGCCGGTTCTGGCCGAATTCCAGCCGCTGTCTTCGTGAGCGCCCGTCATCGCGCGGTGGGCGCGTTTTGAGTTGACAGGGGCGGTCCGACGACCGAAGTTGCCGCCGGCAGCGCGCATGGCGTATCGCGAGCACTGGCTCATCCCCGAGCAGGACTACCCGTCCTACGCCGCGTACCTGGAGGCGGCGGGCGGCAACGCGGTGGAGCGCGCGCGCCGCATGGACCCGACGCTGGTGCTGGAGCAAGTTCACCGCTCGGGGCTGCGCGGACGCGGTGGGGCGGGCTTTCCGACCGGCGTCAAGTGGAGCGCCGTGCGCGCCAACCCGTGCCCGACGCGGTTCGTGGTGTGCAACGCGGCGGAGGGCGAGCCCGGGACCTTCAAGGATCGGTTCCTGCTAGGGCGCAATCCATATTCGACCCTGGAAGGGATGCTGATCTGCGCGCACGCGATCGGCGCGAAGGCGGGGTTCATCGCCATCAAGGCGTCGTTCGCCCGTCCCCTCGCGCGGCTGCGCGCTGCCTTGGCCGAGATGGCGGGGACGATGGGCGGAGTCAGCATCACGATCGTCGAGGGGCCGGACGAATACCTCTTCGGCGAAGAGACCGCGATGCTCAGCGTGATCGACGGCGAAGGGCCGCTGCCGCGGCCGCCCGAGTCACCGGCATACGAGGTCGGCCTGCGCGCGACCGCAGGCTCGCCCAATCCGGCGGTGTGCAACAACGCCGAGACCTTCGCCCACGTGCCGAGCGTCATTCGCGCGGGGGCCGCGTCTTTCCGCAACGTCGGGACCAGCGACACGTCGGGCACCATCCTCTTTACGTTGTCCGGTGATCTGCAGCGACCGGGCGTCTACGAGCTACCGGCCGGAACCAGCTTGCGCCACCTTTTCTACGAGGTGGGCGGCGGTCCGCCCCCGGGCCGCACCTTCAAGGCGGCGCTTCCGGGCGTCTCGGCGGCGCCCATCCTGCCCGAGCGCTTCGACATCCCCGCCGACTTCGGGTCGCTGCGCTTGGTGGGGAGCGGCCTCGGATCGGCGGGTTTCATCCTGTTCGACGACCAGACAAGCATGCCGCGCGTGGCGCAGGCGGTCGCACGCTTCCTGTACGTCGAGTCGTGCAACCAGTGCTCGGCGTGCAAGGAAGGACTGCGCACGGCGTCGCGCGCCCTGGACGAAATTTTCGACCCCGCCAAGGCCACGCCCGACGATCCGGAGCGCGCGTTGTTCGGCGCGTGGCGCGCGCCGCAGGGCAACCGCTGTTACTTGCCGGTTCAGGGCGCGACGGTCATCCCCTCGCTCATGCAGCGGTTCCGGGCAGAGATCGACGCCCAGGTCAGCCATCCGACGGGCGCGCCGCCGGCCTACGTCCTGCCCAAGCTCGCCGACTTCGACGAGGCCAGCCGCACGTTCACGGTGGATTCCATGCAGCGCCTCAAGCTGCCGAACTGGACCTACGCAGAGCCACCGCAGCCGCCGCGCCCGCCGTCGGCGCCGTCGTCCGCGCCGCGCGGGCACACCGCCGTTCGCCTGCATCCGGACCTGCGCGCGGCCCTGGCGGACCTGGGTGGCGGCGGCGACGGTGATCTCGACCTGGATCGTCAGGTCAACGAGGCGCTGCACGACTGGCTGAAGTCGCAGAAGCGGAAGAAGAAGCGCAGCAAGAAATAGGGCGGACGGACGGGTGCGGCGCTGCGTCGTCGAGGGGGACGCTGGTAACGGGATGGCGCAGGCCGCGCTCCGCCACGTCGGCCAGCGGGATGAGGACGAACGGGCGTTCCCACATCGCTGGGTGGGGCAGGCGCAGGCCTGGTTCGTCGACGATCAGCGCGCCGTAAAGGAGGAGGTCGATGTCGATGGTACGAGGCGCCTTGCGGGCGGCGGGGGGGCGCACGCGCCCCAGCTCACGTTCGACAGAAAGCGCGTGGTCGAGCAGCGCTCGTGCCGACAGCACCGTGCGCGCGCGCAGCACCGCGTTCAGGTACGGCGGTTGGGGCTCGTCGGCCACCGCATCGGTCTCGTAAAGCGGCGATAGCGCGGCGATCTCGATTCGCCCGGCGGCGCCGGCCAGCCGTGCGACGGCGGCGCCGAGGGCCGCCGGGCGGTCGCCCAGGTTGGAGCCGAGCGCCAGGTACACGGTCGTCGCCAGATTTTGCGTCCGCATCGTTGACTCTCGCCCACCCTCGCGCCGACTGTATCCCCCTTCCATGGGGAACGCTCTCCTCGCCGCCGCCTTCACGGGCCTCGCCACGGGGCTCGGCGCCTTGCCGTTTTTGTTCGTGCGGGATCTGCCCGCGCGCCTGTACGACGGCATTCTGGGCCTCGGCGCCGGGTTGATGCTGGCGGCGGCGACGATGGGCTTGTTGGCGGAGGCTCTGACCGGGCTGCACGGCGCGGCGGGGCTGGACACGGGCCGCTTCGCGCTGGTGATCGCGGGCTTCATCACGGGCGTCGGGCTGGCGGCGCTGATGGATCGTTTCATCCCCCACCGCCACGCGCGCGGCCACCACCAGCATCTAGGTCACCAGCCCGGCCACGACGCGCACGATCGCGACGAAGAAGCACGCCGCGGCTACACGCTGGTCGGCGCGCTGTCCATCCACCGCATCCCTGAGGGGTTGGCCATCGGCGCTGGATTCGCCGTGGGCGGATCCCAACGTCTGGGGCTACTGCTCGCCATCGCAGTGGGCCTTCAGAACGCGTGCGAGGGCGTGGTGATGTGTGCTCCGCTGCGCCAGGGGGGCGTGTCCCGCGCGCGCGGGTTCTTCGTCGTGCTGCTGACCGGCCTGACGATCCCGGTGGCGGCCCTCGTCGGCCACACCGCCTCCACCGAGGCGTTGCGCGCGCTGCCCTTCATCCTGGCGCTGGCGGCCGGAACGCTGATCTACGTGACGTCGAACGAGATCATCCCCGAGTCCCACAGCCACGGCCACGAGGGCACCGCATCCTCGGGCGTGGTCGCCGGCTTCCTGCTGACCATGGTGCTACAGGCTTTACTGCACGGCTAGGACGCGAACAGCGCCGGGATGGCGCCGGTCACTTCGCCGAGGCCGCCCGGCACGCCGACGGCGTTCATGGCGGAGATGAGGACGTTCGCCGGATGCTTGCCGGCGGCGACGACGTGCTGTCCGGGCTTGAGGCCGCCCGCGCGCCCGGCGATGAGGCAGGCCATGTTCTCCGTCGAGTGCGCGCTGTTCATCTTGCCGGTGGCCGTGTCGAGGCCGTGCCCGCCTTCGTGAAGCAGCAGCGCCGCGCAGTTGTCGATGAGCTTGCCCGCGCCGTCGGGCGTATCGCGCAGCTTGCCGATCAGGTAGGCGAAGTGCTTGACGTGCCACGCGATCACCTTGCTGACGCCGGCCGTACCGCGGCTGGCGGGATCGCCGTTGTGCCCGACCTCGTGCGCGTCGCACTTCTGGCCGGTCAAAGGGTGCATGTTCATGTGCGACTGGAACATGGTGAACATCAGCGACGCCACCCGCGAAAGGTCGCAGGAAAACGCCATGTGGATCAGGTCGCAGAACACCCGCGCGCGCTTTTCCTCGTCGCTGTAACCGAGGTTGGTGCTGTACGTGCTGGTGCCCATGCCGTCCACACCCTGAGGTCCGCCGGGCGACGGATCGGCTCCCGGGTCGGCGGGCTTGGCGCAAGCGCCCGTGGCCGGCGGTGGGATGGCGGCGATGCGCAACTCCAGGTCGCGAATCTCGTCCAGGTGCCGCTGCAGCCGCTGGCGATCGGCCCCGCCCAGCTTGGGCTGCAGGCGCTGGATGTTCCCGGCCACCAGATCCAGGATGCTCTTGCGCTGGCGCAGCAGGAAATCCTGACGCGCGCGCTCGGTGGCGTTGTCGGGCGGGACGAAGCCGCCGAACAGCGCATCGAAGGCGGCCTTCGGGCTCACCGTCGGTGGGACCGGGACCACCTTGGCGGCGGAATCGGTCTTGTAAGACATGATGTCCCGGCCATAGGGCGCCGAGACGCTGAGATACCAGCCGACCTGGACGCGGTAAGACAGCGCTTTGAACGGCGTGGGGCCGGCGATGGCCTTCGCCACGATCTGGTCGGACGTGGCGCCCGCCGACGACGTGTTGGACGGCGACCGCACGCCGGAAAGCAGCGGGCTGAGCGACGAGACGTGAAAGTCGTCGCGGCGACCGGCGGCGGGGACGGCGCCCCCGCGCGCCGTCGGGATGTCGAGGCCGGAGACTACGGTCACCTCGTCCTTGACGGATGCCAGCGGGACCAGCGCGCTCTTGAGGTCGTAGGCCGCCCCGACGGTGCTCGGGACGTATTCGTCGTGCACCGGGTCTCCGTCTCCGCCCAGGGACGTGCCCGCGAAGCACACCAGGTAACGGCGCGGCGGAGGCTCGGCGCCGTGGGCCAGGCGGCCGTGGCTGTCGAGCATGATGTCGAGCGCGGGCAGCCCGATCGCCACGCCGCCCATCCCGCGCAGCATGGCCCGCCGCCCGAGTCGTTGGGAGCCAGCCCCGGAAATCTTCGGCATGCCTTCAGTCCTCCTGCCGCCGGTGAGCGAAGGCCTGGCTCGAAACCAGATCGAGCAGCAGATCCTGGAAGTCGGGTCGCCTTTGCGTGAACTGGGCGGCCAGCCGCTCGATGGTGGCGAGATCCTCGCTTGTCTCTCGGCGGCCCATGGCAAACCGATAGAGCTGCGTCGCCACGCAGCCCTCCATGCCGGCGCCCCCCGCGCCGGCTCCGGCGTCGACCAGCATTTTTGCCAGCTCGGCGGGGCCCTTGAAGGCGCCGAACGGATGCAGCATGCCGACGCCGCGGATGGCGCATTCAGGCGCGTCGCGCTCGACGGTGCGGAATCGCCCCGCTCGGTCGTAGCTCTCCAGGCCCCATCCGATGCCGTCTAGGCGCGCGTGGCAGCCGGCGCAGCCGCCGCTCGCGTGGGCGGCGTAGCGGTCTTCCTTGCAGCGGCTGGTTCCTCCCTCGGGCTTCGCGTCCACGTCGACGTTCGGCGGCGGCACGGGCGGCTCCTCGCACAGCAGCCGCGTCCGCACGAACATCCCGCGCAAGGTGGGGCTGGTGTCGTCGAATTTGGCGCCCACCGACAGCGTGGAGCCGTGGGCGAGGATGCCGCGGCGGTCGGCCATTGGGTAGGAAACGAATGCGCCCGCCGGGTTGGCCGGCGCCGGCAACCCATAATGAGCGGCCAGGGTGTCGTTCACGAAGGTGTCGGGAGCGGTGAAAATCTCGAAGTAATCGCGCTTTCCGTCGAACAGCGCCCGCGCGATCAGCGCGTCGGACTCCGCACGCAGCGCGCCCGCCAGGTCGGCCGCGAAGGGAAGCTGGTGGTACCCGAGCCACAGCGCGTGGAATCGCGCCAGGCGCGTCTTCGCCCGCGCGTCGCCGAGAAGCATGCTCGCGGCCGCGCGCCGGCCGTCGACGGTGCGCAAGGCGCCGCCCGCCGCCAGGTCGAGCAACCCGTCGCCGGGAGTGGTCCCCCACACCAGGTACGCCAGGCGCGCCCCCACCTCGTAGCCGTCCAACCGAAACAGCCCGGGGGCGCCCGCGACCGGTTCGCCGATCTCGACCCGATAGACGAACTCGGGATCTTGCAGCAGGGCGCGCACGACCATCTCGGCGCCCGTGTAGAAGCTCTTGTCCTCGACGGAGAAGCTCTGGAACGCGAGGTAGCGGGTGATCTCCTCTTCGCGCAACGGGCGGCGGAACGCGCGGCGGCCGAAGGTGGTGATGAACGCGCGTAAACACGCGGCGTCGTCGGGCCCCGTGGGGGTACAACCGACCAGGCGGTCGCGGCGGGCGGGATCCGCCAGCGCGCGCGCCGCCGCGTCGGTCGCCAAGGTTTCCACCGACTCGACCAGGGCGGCCGAAACCAGCTGCGTCCGGTAGTCGTTGTCGAAGGGATCGGCGGCGTCCTCGGGAAGCTTGGCGAAGCCGGGGCGCGTGGCGTCGCCCAGCAAGTCGCGTAGAGTGTCGTCGTACTCTACGCGCGTCAGCCGGCGCAGGCCGTTGGCGCCGATCGAGAACCCAGCGGCGCCGCCGGATCCCGCCCCACCGCCCGCGCCGCTCGTGCCTCCGACGCCTCCCCCTGCACCACCGTCGCCGCCCGCCGGATCACCCACCTCGCCTGAGCAGCCACCGGCCGGAACCGCCAGGCCGACCAGCACGAGCCCTACGATGTTTCGAGCGACGAGCCGCCGGAGCATGAGGCACCTCCGCGCGCAGAGCCGACGAAGAAAACCGAAGACGGACAACCAGGGTAACACGATCGACCGCGCAATCGACGGTTGTGTTTTCCGATGGCGTCGTCGACATTGCCCGACATCGCTCGCCACGGAACCATGGCGCCTGACGATCTAGCCCGAGAGATCCAGCTGCTTCGCGCGAGCTGGGCGTCCGGCGATCGGATGGATCCGGCGTTTCGCCACGACTGCGGCGCGCGGCTGGCGGCCCTTCGCGCGGTGTTCCGCGATCGACCACAAGCTTTTTCGCGCGATGTGGTGCAGGCGCTGCGCGCCATCGCCGACGGCCTGCGGGCGCCGGATCCGGAGACCGTGCGGCGCGTGCTGAAGGCCACCTTCGGCTTCGACTCGTTTCGTCCGGGGCAGGAGCCCATCGTCGCCGCGGTGCTGTCCGGGCGCGACTGCGTGGGCGTCATGCCGACCGGCGCGGGGAAGTCGCTGACGTATCAGCTTCCGGCGCGCATCTTGGGTGGAACGACGCTGGTGATCTCGCCGCTGATCGCGCTGATGAAGGACCAGGTGGACGCCATGGCCGAGGCGGGCCTGCGCGCCACGTTTCTCAATTCATCGCTGGCGCCCGACGAACGGCGGCGTCGGGCGGACGGCCTGCGCGCCGGCGCCTACGAGCTGGTCTATGCGGCGCCCGAAGGCCTGGAGGCGTCCGTGGGCGGCGCGCTGGGAAGCGTCCGGTTGACGATGATCGCGGTCGACGAGGCTCACTGCATCAGCCAGTGGGGGCACGACTTTCGCCCCGCGTACCGAAACCTAGCCGGTCTCAAGGGACGGTTCGGCGGCATCCCGGTGCTCGCGCTGACCGCTACCGCCACCGTCGAGGTGACTCGCGACATCGTAAGTCAGCTCGGCATGATGAACCCGGCGCAGGTGCGCGGCTCGTTCTTTCGGCCGAATCTGTGCATCCACGCCTATCGCAAGGGCGGCGCGGAGGCGTTGCCGGCGCGCGAGGCCGTGCTGCGCCTGTGCGCCGCGCGACGCGGGCAAAGCGGAATCGTCTATTGCCTGGCGCGCAAGTCGGTGGACGCCATGGCCGAGCTGCTGCGCGACGGCGGCATCAGCGCGCGCCCGTACCACGCGGGCATGGAGCCCGAGGACCGAGCGGAGGCTCAGGAAGCCTTCCGCCGCGACGAGGTGGACGTCATCGTCGCGACCGTGGCCTTCGGCATGGGCATCGACAAGCCCGACGTGCGTTACGTGATCCATCGCGACATGCCCCGGTCCATCGAGGGCTATTACCAGGAGATAGGGCGCGCGGGACGGGACGGCATGCCGTCTGACTGCGTGCTTTTCTATTCTTGGGCCGACGTCATGAGCTACGACCGCTTCGACGGAGACGCGCCGCCCGAAGTCGCGGAACGCAACCGGCGTCAGACCCGTGAGATGTTCGATCTGGCGGACGGCCGCGCGTGCCGGCACCGGGCGCTGGTGCGCTACTTGGGGGAAGCCGTGGACACGTGCGGGCGCGGGTGCGACGTGTGCGCCGGTCTGGACGTCGTCGGACAGGCGCCTGCGCTCGGGGGCGGACGGCGGCGTCGCCGGCGCTCGGACGGCGATGCGGCGGTACCGGTCGACGCATCAGACGTCCGGCCGGCGCGGCCTCGGCGGGAAGAGACAGACGCCACGCACGACGGGCTGTTCGAGCGTCTGCGCGCTTTGCGCCGGCAGCTCGCGGACGCCCGCCGCCTGCCGGCTTACGTCATCTTCAGCGACGCGTGTCTGCACGAGATCGCCGAGCGCCGACCTCTGACCGCCGACCAGCTCCTGGAGATCTCGGGCATCGGCCCCAAGAAGCTCGCTGCCTACGGCGACGAGATCCTGGCCGTCGTTTCGTCGTGGTCCTCGTCGCCGTCCTCGTCCGCCCGGTCCGCCGCCCCCTTCGGCGAGTAGCGCAATTTCTTGCGTTGGTGGTCGAAGCGCCGTTTATCATGCTGCCGCGGTCGTCTTTTTCCCTCCAAGGAGACTCCATGACAAAGGCCCGATATCTGTTCATCGCTGGACTGGCGGCGCTCGGAAGCTGTGGCGACGATGGCGGCGGTAGCGTCACCGCCGCCCAGGCCTGTTCCAGCGCGGCTACCGCGTTCTGCAATAAGATCAACATGTGCGCCCCCGTATTCATTCAATTTCAATACGGCGACGTGGCCACCTGCGTGACCCGGATTCAGATCAACTGCGAGGCCAACTTCATGGCTTCGGGCAAGAGCCAGACGCCCAGCGAGCTGGCCGCGTGCGGTACAGCGTACGGCAATGCCAGCTGCTCTGATCTCTTCGCCGGTGATCAGCCCGCCGCTTGCGACCCCAAGCCCGGCACCCTCGCCGATGGCACGGCGTGCGGCGTGCCCGATCAGTGCGTCAGCACCTACTGCAAGCTCTCGGGTAGCTGTGGCGTGTGCGCGCCGCGCTCGGCAACCGGCGGGTCCTGCACGGAAGACGAGGGCTGCGCCGACGGCCTGGTGTGTGCCGGCGCCGGAACCTGCGTCACCCCGGGTGCGGCCGGGGCTGCTTGTGACGACGTCCGGCCCTGCCGCGGGAACCTGAACTGCAAGAGCGGGTCTTGCGCCGCGCCCGGCGGCCCAGGAAGTCCGTGCACACCTTTTTCGGATGGCGAATGCGACTTTGCGCAGGGACTGTATTGCAGCCCGAGCGGCGCATGCGAGGTCATAAAGCTCGCGAACGCGGGGGAAACCTGCGGCTACAGCCCCTCGACCGGCTTCACGGCGTGTCGGGCCGGCGGGGACTGCAAAACCGGCCTCGGCGGAACCGGAACGTGCACGCCGGCAGCCTCCGACGGCGCGGCGTGCGGCGGCGTAGATGGACCCAACTGCCTGGCTCCCTCTGAGTGCGAAGCCGAAACGTGCAAGCTTCCGCCCAGCGCGAGCACGTGTAAGTAGGCGCTCAGTTCTAGAGCGCCGGCTCACCGTCCTCGCGGACGCGGCCGATCCGCGGCTTGACGACTATCGAAATCTGACGGACCGCCAGCTCCACGCCCGGGGCCGGCGGTTCGTCGCTGAAAGCGAGCTCGTGGTCCGCAAGCTCCTCGGCAGCGGCCTGGAAGTGTGCTCGGTGCTGGCCACGGAGACCCGGTTGCGCGCGCTGGCGGATGTCCTGCGCCCTGAAAACTATCCCGTCTACCAGGCGCCGCAGGCGCTGCTGGACGCCGTCACCGGCTTTCATGTCCATCGCGGTTGCTTGGCGATCGGCGAGCGCCCGCAGGCGGCGACCGTCCCCGCCCACGCGCGCACCGTCGTGGTCTTGGAAGACCTGGTCGACGTGGACAACCTGGGCGCCTCGGTGCGAAATGCTGCGGCCTTCGGCGTGGACGCGGTGGTCCTGTCTCCGCGTTGCGCCGATCCCTTCTATCGCAAGGCCATCCGGGTGTCCGTGGGGGCG
>Ga0187894_10004283_pt1 | contig 15396 bp, 17 predicted proteins | sample GBC1701081metaG_FD_136650 | JGI IMG/M metagenome (GOLD analysis project Ga0187894, IMG submission 136650) | White microbial mat communities from a lava cave in the Kipuka Kanohina Cave System on the Island of Hawaii, USA - GBC170108-1 metaG ... | reverse complement strand
TAAACAGAGATTTTGAGCCGTTGAAAATGGCGACATAAAAATCAAACTGAAAATTCATAAAAATCAAACTGAAAATGTATGTCGTTATCTTCGATAACTCCGATGTTGCGAATCATCAGTCGCGCAATCAGCATTGTGGGCTACAAATATGAACACCCTTTTTCAACGGATGGTTGATGACCTAATCAATTACCTATTTTGTTAATTTTTATCGTCGGGTTGTTTTCAACCAGCCTTTTGGTCAGGTAAAGAATAAACAAACGAAAACGACCACGTCAAAAACAACGCAATTCCAAACCGAAAATAAAAAGCCTTTCGCACCGGCAAAAATTCAATTCTATACGAAAGTAACGCTTCCTATTTATTCTTTTCAACACATTACTCAGGTTAATCTACAAGGCATATCCTCAATTTCAGCCGCTCAGGATGACCGATGGATTCTCTATCCAGCTAATTTGAGGCTCCAAAAAATTCTGAATATGTCCGGGGATAAATCGGTCCCATTTATCCTGAATTCGCTGGTTTAGTCCGTGATTGGTGCCAAGTGTCAGATGGTCATACCGCCTGTTTATGGTGGCAAGTTCCGACACAATCTGATCGTTCATCGCGTTAACACGGGCAGGGATTGCCCCGGGGTCCATACCACCTTCGGCTATAAATTCAAGCAACTCACGACTGTATTCGCGTGCCGCAAGTCCGGCTAAATCGTAATGCCCCTGTTCGTGTCTGAGAAGTTCGGCAGTTTCGCTTCCGTTTACGACCCATGTACCCGTATCACCTTGAGATGGAGCCATTGTCAAATAAACATTGATTACGAAAGCTGGATTTACTGTGGCACCGCTCCCGCTACGAACCATAGGCATACTGACGAGTTCAAAGGTTGCGGCGCACTCGGCAGTGTGTGGCGGAAGTCGTGACGTAGTCAAATGTGTAAATTCGCTCCAACGCAATGCTCGTGGCCATCCGCGAACATGAGACATAACCTCTTGTAAAGTAGCCATATCTTACCTCCATACCTATTTGTCAGACTCAAAAAGCATATCAAATAATAGTACGTTTTCTAGTCTCTTTCCAATAGCTCCTGCTCTCAAGTTTTGTTTTTAATGTTTATTGATTAATGGACATAAGATGAAGGTGTCGGAATATCTCCGTTTGCTCCAAATCCTTGAATCAATGTTCCTTGTGTCGAACGAAGAATAAACCATGTCGTTTGCGATGGTCGAAACACTGCAAAATCAAACTTTCCGTCAGCATCATAATCTCCCGGCGATGGAATGTCTCCACTCGAACCAAACGGGGCTGCATAAAATGAATTGTCTTCACTTCTGAGCACAAACCAGTTTCCCGTCGTTGGTCGCCAAAAGGCTACATCCGCTTTTCCGTCTCCTGTGTAATCTCCTTGAACAGGTTTATCCGTCGGTAATCCAAACACTGTTGCAAAGTTTCCTGCTGTCGAACGAATCATCCACCATTCTCCGTTTCCACTCGTTTGATTCGGTCTGAATACTGAAATATCAGCTTTTCCGTCGTTGTCATAATCTGCAACTGTCGGAATATCGTTGGGTGAACCAAACTGAGTTATCTGAACTCCACCTGTTGTTTTGTTTATGTACCATGTTGTTTCCGAAGGTCTGAAGATTGTGAAGTCAGCCAAACCGTCACCATCGAAATCTGCAGGTGCGGGTTTATCCGATGAGTTTCCGAATGGAGCACCGAAGAAAGTTCCGTTTGAAGAACGAAGTACATACCAGAAACCGGTTGAAGGGCGAAAGACTGCTACATCGGTTTTTCCGTCACCATCATAATCGGCAGGAACAGGTTTATCCGAGGCATCACCGAATTGGAAAGCGTTTGTATTTCCGTCTGTGCTTCGATTCAGCCACCACTGTCCAAGCGAGGGTCGGTAGATTGAAATGTCTGTTTTTCTATCTCCGTCGTAATCAAAAGGTGTTTTGTTTCCGGGGGCATTTCCGTTTTGGTCAATCCAGACGGCTGTCGAACCCAACCCTAAGAAAAACATTTGAATTGCTCCCGAACGCATTTGTGGTTCAGGTTGAGCTAAAACTTTGTATGGGATTGTTCCCGCCCTTGTACCTGACGTGGTTGAATTTCTATCCAAAGTTGATTTCGGGTTGCCATCCATGTACAACCCGGTTGAGTGTTAACAGTAACTGTTCCATTAGTCTCCGATCTGCCGACATTAATCTGTATTGGCGTAACCGCATAAGTGCAATTAAGACCTTCCTGATTAATTGTAAAAGTCTGCCCACCGACACTGATTGTTTCTACACGAGCCGCGCCATTGTTGTGTGCAATGTTATATGTAATTGTTCCGTTTCCGGTGCCGCTACCATCTGAAGAAACAAAAGCACTATTTGATTGCACAGTCCATGGACAACCAGCGGGAGCAATGATTGAAAAACTGCCTGTTGTTTGAGTTGCAGGAATATTTACACTCGTCGGACTAAGTGAATAAGTACAACCAACAGATGGTTGTGTAATATTAAAAATTTGCTCGCCCGTGAAAAGCGGCGCACTACCAACGCGCACAGAACCGTTGCGAATCGCTCCGCTTCCGTTTTGAGCTACTGTATAAGTCACCGTTCCCGTACCGATTCCTGTGCTGTTTGTTGTTATGTAAGAATAAGGCGCAACTGCCTGCCAATGACACTCGGGTTGAGTATTGATTGTAAAACTGAATGTTCCACCGATTGCAGGAATGTCTGCTGTAGTTGGCGAAACCGAATAGGTACAAAGTGCTGCACCGCTCAATCTCAAAGTGTAACCTCTGAATTCATTCAGAAGAGCAGAGTTGGCAAGTATTATGTACAAGCCTGTTTGCGGCAAAGTAGCCGAAATACGTGCGCTTAAACCGCCGCCGCTATCATCTTCTTCAACAGTAAATGTTCCCGATTCGTTAGCAAGCCCAAGGTAAGAATCAATACTTGAGGAGTTCATGAAAACTGTTACTTGTTGACCTTGATTTCCGTTAAAAATATAAAAGTCTGCGTAAGAGTTGTCATCAAGACGGCAGTCTGTATTTGATAATGCCCCGCCTGTTGCTTGTCCGATACTTATCGGAGTAGCCTTATCGCAAGGGTCTCCTACGGTTAGTATTTCGGTAATATCTTGCGTTGGAATTCCTGATAGATCTTTAGGAGTAAGCAATACAAAGGGTTTATTACCACGTTTTGTGCGAATAATATCGGAAAGAAATTTATCAACAAATTTCTTTTTCTCGTTAGATACCTGTGCGTTTGATGTTGACCAGCCTACCAGAAATAAAAGAGCCAGAAACAAAGCGATTAACAGATTTTTAGTATTTTCTTCATTATATTAATTATGAATCTAAGATTTGAATGGGGAGTTTAAGATTATTAAAATTGATTTTAATCGTAATATCTAAAACCAATATAGTTCAAAAACCGGGAATATCCAAAATAGTCTAGCCGTCTATGAAAAAGTGTTTTTTATTGGGTTGTTTTTGCGGCGATGCGAAACCAAAAGCATTGATTGTTTTTTCTTTGAAACATCTGAACAGCTTTCTCAGATAGGCTTGTATCGGGGCAAACGCCTGAACAATTATTGCCATTTCTGATTTTGAAGATTTCATGTCAGGGATTCTCAATCGGTTGCGGTACTATCCGGTAAAAGCGAATGCTTTGAAACATGTGTTTAGCTATTTCCTACACTCTTTGGCTTTTACATCTCGCAGTCATTTTTAATGATATGGATATTGGCGCAATCCGTTAAAGATAAGGAAAATTATTTACTTATGGAAACCTACACATCACTTATGAGAGAAATCAGAGGTAGCGACCGCCTTTTTTACGTTGTAGAAACAACTTTTACTTTTTAGAAACAAAAAAGGCGAACCGTTAACGGTTCGCCTTTTTTGCACCAACCTTTTGACTATACAGGAACAATTGACACAAAAGGATTCTAACTTGTCAAAAGATATTAAGCTTGGCTTGGTCTGGTTTTGTCAGCAAAGAGTGTGTTGAAAGCTTGTTTTGCTTCATCACGACGGCGTTGTTGAAAATCCGTAACCCAATTTGAGACAGTTGAAACTACGTTTCGTCTCTCTTGTTTTGCCAATTTCTTAGCGTCTTCTTTCTTAACGCTCTTTTTTTCTTCCAAACGACTGCGTTCTTCGCGCTTGATAACTTTAATCTGAGGTTTGCGTTCCATAATTGCCTTTACCTTTTGATTCCTTATGAATCACTGAAAAATATAAATTAAAACTTATGAATGAATTGTTATTCGCTTTAACGAATTTCCTTTGTCGTAGTTCCGAATAATTTTACTTACGACTCTGATCTTCTGGTTGCAATTAGTTTGCAATTGCGATGCCGTTTTTCTGACGTAAACGAGAAGTTGCTTTGCAATTTTTTTTACATTGCTTATGACGCTCTTTTCAAAGAAAAGGTTGGAACAACTTCCAGTACATTGAACGACAGCTGAAATACATCTTGCGAACTATTTGTAAAACATTATCCCGAAAAAAATAAAATGACTCAACTATGTTATCTCTACGTTACACTTATTTATTCCCTTTTTTCAATTAAGAAACGAATCGTTACCACATTCGATTAACAAACTTTCTTCGTGATTGATTTGTAATGATAGATACGGCTATTTACGCCCGTTTGGATGCTTGGGGCAACTATTTTTACTTTGTTGATTTCGCTTTTCTCATTAAAACATTTTGCATAATGCCAAACATTGCTTCTTCTTTATGCGCTTTGCAATTAATAATTTGCTTAAAGGTGCAAACAGGATTCAATAAAAAATCAAAAATGGCTTGTTCTTCGCAAAAACTATTATTAGTAGTTGATGAAAATAAGTTGGCACAGTCATTGCGGTTTAGTGTGATGTTATGAGATTGAGAGACATTATCACAATTTATTTGGCATTGGGCGCACCGCTTGCGGTTCATTATTTTTTGCAGAACCGGGAAAAGAATTTCAAAGCTGTGTTAAAGGCACTAGGCGTTATGCTCATGTTTCCTTTCGTTGTCGTGAGACTTTTTCTTTCAAGAAATCCTACCCCCCAACATCAATTCCAAAACGAAAAGGTCGAACGAAATAAATGTTTTGTCTTTTCCGCATTGAATGAAATACGTGATAGTTCAAAAAGGATTAAAGAGAACGAGAGCATAGAACGGCTAGTGTTTGTAATCCGTGAAAATTTAGAAAAGTACTCAGGTCTTGCCGTTGTTTCAGAGCAAATTGATGAAAACGACGAGCCTTCAAAACATGAAAAAGAAGTTTTTCATGTGAGCGGTTGCGAAACGAACGAGATAAAAATCGCCGCGAGTTGTATGCACAGGCGCAACGTCAAACAGATAATTTTGCATCGCAACCGTGCGCGAAACAATTTACTCCACGCGCTTGCTGAAATTGAAGAAACTGTAAACGAAAGCAAAGCATTGTTAATGAATCCGTCGTTAGCCCGTCAAATAAACGAGTCGCTTACGCGGCTCTACAAAAACACTATTGAAGTTCTTTTTCAGATTGAAGATGAAAACGCCGCCGAAATTATCGACAGGCTTTTGAACAAGACGCTTTCCCAAGTAGAGAAAAGCAAAGAGGTTTTAGGAGAAGAGAGATGTTTACACACAGTTCGCCCGCGCCACGCACAGCCGTCGCAACAACAAACGACATTGACGCAAGGTTAAATCGGCTTTTAACAGCGAACTATTTGGAATCACAGCGAACTAAGATGTTTCGCACGCCGAAGGAGGAAAGGGAAACTGGCTTGATGTTACGACCTGTTTCCGCTGATAAAGCTTATGCCGCTCTTGGTTTGGCTATCGGGACATTTCCACCTGCGGCGATATTCACGAAAATTTTCTGGAATGCCCGAATCGAAGAAGAGACTCTGGTAATACTTATACTTTTGTTTGCGGTGAATTTGGTTTGCGCTTTTGCGGGTTACGGAATGGGTAGAGTTTTGGGAAAGACCGTTGTTGAACTTGAAAGAAAATCTTGGTCAATGATGTTTTTGCTTGTTCCTTTTCTTGCTATGGCTTGGGGCATAACGACAGGAGCAATCGGGGGTTTGGTCTTTTTCGGTTTCGGAGCTTTCTTTGGACCTTTCTTTGCCGTTCCCGTCAGCTTAGTTGCGTTTACGGTTTTTGCCGTGTTACATCGTCTGATTGAGACAGGCGGAATGATTGAACGCAAACACCTTCTGCCGATAGCCTTTGGCATATCGCTTACGATTTCAGCTTTCATTCTTGGTTTATAGCCAGTTGTCAGTTGCCCGTTGTCCGTCGCTGAAACACAATTAACAATTCTGACAACTGACAACTGACAACTGACAATGCTACTTTTAGCACTTCTATTTTCGCTTTTCCTGCTGGTAACTCTCGGCTTTTATGTATTTGTTGCCTCGCCGCGAAATCGCGCTCATCAAACTTTCGCCGCTTTTGTAACAGGTCTCGCACTTTGGACAATCAAGGACATTTTGCTCTGGGGTTTTTATTCGCAAGACAATGTGTCGGCGGCATGGTGGGCGAGCATGAGTTTTATTATCTCGCTCTTGATGCAGTACGCGCTTGTCGTTTTTGCGTGGGTATTTCCCGAAGACCGTCCTGTCCCTTTAAAAAAGGTTGCGGTTGTTTTCGCTCCCGGACTCGTTTTAATTCCGGCGGCTTTATTTGGTTTTTTGTGGGAGAAGGTTGGATTCATTGACGGTAAGTTTGAAATTAAACTTACGACGCTCGCATACTTTTTTGTGGCTTATGTCTATGGGATGTTTTGTTATGGATTCGGCGTCCTCTACACAAAATATCTTCAACACAAAGGCACACAACGCGGGTCACAAATCGGTGCCATTTTGGTCGCGTTGATTTTTACGGGCGTTTTGAAAACGATTGCCAATATCGCACTTCCCTTTTTTGATAATTACAATCTTCTTGCTACGAGTTCGGTTTTCGTTCTTCCGGGCGTTTTGATTTACGCTTACGCGATTTCAAACTTCAAACTCTTTTCTCTTCAATCCGCACTAGACCAATTTCGCCTTTTTCCAATCGCCTACAAAGTTGCAATCACAATTGCAATAGTGGCGATGATAAGTTTTACGCTTTTTCAGATTCCTATTGTTTGGTGGAGTTTTCAAAGCACGGAATTTGAAGCTTGGAAAAAATATCTTGTCTTTAGCATCATCACCGCGCTCGTTCCGAATCTGATTCTCGTGTTTCTAATTGTCCGCACAATTTCACGTCCGCTCAGACAAATAACAATTGCATCTGTGCAGGTCGCAAGCGGACAATACGGGACACAAATCGAATTGAAAAGCAACGATGAAATCGGTTTACTCGCAGACTCTTTCAATGAAATGAGTCGTAAGATGGAAGCGGACATCGAGCAACTTCGCCAATTAAACGCGCAGTTAATTCAAACCGAAAAACTAGCCGCAGTCGGAACTCTCGCCGCAGGCGTGGCGCACGAAGTCAACAATCCTTTAGCCTCGATTTCATCTCTGATTCAGATACTGCAAACACGCGCTGATGATGACGAAACAAAAGAGATGTTGCGCCTTATCTCGACACAAATCACGCGAATCACAAACGTCACAAAAGACATGATGGAGTTTGCGCGAACACGCCAACCCGCACGCGCACCGTTGGACATAAATAAAACAATCGAACAGAGCATACGGCTTGCGAGTTTCGACAAAGCCTTTCAAAAACTAAATCTAAAAACTGACCTTACCTCAACCCTTCCCCACATAAACGCGGACGCAAACCAACTCCAACAGGTCTTCTTAAATCTTTTGCTGAACGCACGCGACGCAATGCCCGATGGCGGCGAGCTTTGCGTAAAAACTTATTTGAATAAAAACGAAATCGAAATCGAAATTGCGGATACTGGAACTGGAATCGCGCCCGAACACCGCGCACACATCTTCGACCCGTTCTTTACAACAAAACCGACGGGCAAAGGCACAGGTCTCGGGCTGGCAGTGTGTTATGGCATTATCATGGCGCACGACGGACGCATAGAAGTTAATCCAAACAACGGATGCGGAACTGTTTTCAAAATTGTATTACCCGGGAGCGCAGGCATCTTGCCTGCCAACGAGCCAAAGGCGAGTAAAATTTGAGTGTGAGAGGCTTGAGATATATCAGACATTTTTAATGATAAAGATTTGTTCAACAGGAAAATATGAACGACGATTTATCCATTTTGACGGACGCTTCAAATCCAAGTGCAACCAAATTTTCACGAGCTGGCTTACTTCTGGTTTTTCTGTACTTAATCCCGTGTGTTATAGCACTTTTAAGTGATTCAGATCATAGAGGTTACAATTGGATTGGAAACGTCCATTTACTCAATCTAACTTTTCCTTGGTCATTTTTTCTTGGTTCATTATTAGATGCCGCCCGTTTTACCATAGAACCTGAACCTTCTGGCATCTTCTTTAGTGGTGATGGGATACCTACGTGGCGAACGGTCGTTATTTTCTATGCAATGATTTTAATTGGTATTTTCCTGAACTCATTTTTCTTATTTTTAATTGGTGAAAAACTTGAACGATTTTTTAAGAAATTAAAATAACGCCAATTACTTATCTCAAAACAATAATCGCCTCGCCTGTTAAAGTTGTCTTTGATATATGGCAGGACATTAACAATTAATTTGGCAATAAAACCAGTGGAAACGGAGAGCTATAAATCACGATGAATTTCAAAACTCTAAGAAACAAGTTATCAATTGTTGCTCTGATTAGCAGTGGTGTTCTTTTCCTATTTAGTTTAATAATTTATTACTCTTTCTCTGTAAGTAAATTCATAATCATTGCCTTTGGTATTTTCTTCTTCATAACACTTTTATCTGCGTTTATAAGTTTACCGAAATGGAAATCGCTCGTCGGTTTATCGCTTTTAGTTGTTGCCGTTTTCTTGTCAATAAACGGACGGGGGTTAGCACGTTATCATTCAACAATTCAAAGCCCTGACGGAAGACATCAAATTGTTGTTTATAAAATCCCGATGTTATTCGCCGCGCCCGGACAAGGCAGCGACGCGCCTTGCTATGTTCAATTACAAACAAAATCCGGCAAAGTATTAAATGAAGGATATATGGAAATGATTCAACTGATAGACCCTGTTGACTGGACTAATCATTCCGTGTCAATCAGCAGGGGCGATGGAAGTTATGAATGGAATTTGTCTGAATGAACGCTAAAGGATTCTGAATACCATGCCAATTATTCACCTGGAAATAATAGTTGCCGCGCCTGCTGAAGTTGTCTTTGACGCATCACGCAATATCACCGTTCATGCAGACGCAGATAAGAAGCACAATCTACGCGCAATCGCAGGCACAACAAGCGGAGTAATAAACCTGAACGAAACTGTAACGTGGTCTGCGAAACATTTTGGCTTTTCGTTAACTCACACTTCAAAAATTATTGCGATGGAAAGCCCACACACATTTGCAGATGAAATGGTAAAAGGAATGTTCCATCATTGGCACCACCTACACAAATTTGAACCGATAGAGGAGGGCAAAACAAAGATGATTGATTTAGTTGATTACGCTTCGCCGCTTTGGATTCTGGGAAAGATTGTTGACGCCGTTTTTATGAAAGATTACATGACAAAGATTTTGATTGAGCATAACGAATACATCAAGAAAGTAGCGGAAGGAAGACATGAGTAACTCACGAACTTCAGTTTCTCTCAAAGATTTTATTCAAACGGGCGAGTTTGGACCAATCAAACTTGACATGACTCGTGATGAAGTCATTACGATTCTTGGCGAACCGGATGATTTTTCTGTTAATAGCAACAGCAAGCGTCGTCGCCGTCTCAAACCTGCAATTATCAAATATGGTGATATTGAGTTTTACTTTACAGATGAAACCGACCAATTAAAGATGATTTATTCTGACCACGTTTCCGAGTTTAGAGGCGGCAGTCGTATTTCGTTGGATTCTTGGATTATCAGAGGCAGCGCACCAAGAAAAGAAATCGAAAAAACTCTTGGCGAGATTGGTGTCAATTTCGTAGATGTCAAACCTTGGGATCCGACTACTTCACAAATTAGACTTGATAGCGGTGTTGAGCTAGTTTTTAACGAAGAAGAATATAACCCGCTTGGTTTATATTCATTTTGTTTGAAAGATGATGATACAGATGGTTAATTATTTTTGTAACCAAGCGAAGCTACAATTATGATAAAGCCGCAAGTTTTTCCTGTTACAGACAATGTCTATTGCATCAGGCGTCCGTCCTATTTTGTTTGCTCTTATTTTGTAGTAACGGATAAAGGTGTGGTTTTGATAGATGCCGGAATTAAAAGCAACGGAAGCGACGTTGAATATGCTCTGTCTGTTGCAGGAAAAACTGTGAAAGACGTTCGCGCTATTCTATTAACACACTGGCACAATGACCACGCTGCAGGAGCAAGTTCCGTTCAATCTAAATCGGGTGCGCGGGTTTATTATCACAGAAACGAATCTCCTTATTTCACACGGCAAACGGCTTCGACTGGCATACGCGCTTGGCTGGCAAATTTAGCACCGGAATCAGGTCCATTTATTTTGTTAAAAGGTTTGCTTGGTTCTTCTATTCCTTGCGGAGTAGAGGCTAGTGAATTTGTGAAGGACGGTATGCAAGTTGAGGAAGATTTTTTTGTGATAGAAACGCATGGACACACCGAAGGACATCTCTGTTTTTTTTATAAGCCTAAACGTATCTTGTTCGCTGGCGATGCCCTTGCTGTTGTCGGAAATCAAATTCGTTTTATGGCTCGCTCTACCGCGCTTGATTTAGATTTGTGTCGTGAATCAATGAAACGCTGTTTAGAAATAGAAGTTGATTTTCTTTGCCCAGGTCATCGCAAACCGCTATCCAAGAATCTTTCTGTTCAACGCAACAAAATGCTTGGCTACTTAAACAATAACGGGAAATGGCCCCTATTTGGTTAACCGCAATGAATAACAAATCTTTAATTTTAGTTGTTGAAGACGAAGAGTTGATGCGGGCAATTCTGACGCGGCTTTTGGAAGGCGAAGGTTATCGCGTAGCAACTGCCGACAGTGCCGAGAATGCTCTTGAGATTTTTACGACGGAAGATGTAAGTGTGACGCTCACGGATATACGCATGGGAGGGATGGACGGGCTAGAACTTCTTGACCAAATCAAGAGCGTTGATAGCGAAGCTCTGGTTGTTGTGATGACAGCTTATTCGTCTGTTGATTCTGCAATCGCGGCTCTCAGAAAGGGTGCTTACGATTACGTAACAAAGCCTTTCGTCAACGAAGACCTTTTGCAGTCTGTTAAAAACGCGATTCGTCAACGTGAGCTATTTAGCGAAAACCGTGCACTCAAACGCGAACTAAATCAGCGTTACAGTTTCAACGAAATCATAGGCAAATCGGAAAGCCTTCAAGCCGTTTTTCGTCTCGTTGAAAAAGTTGCCGCGACAAACACAAACATCTTAATTTGCGGCGAATCGGGAACAGGCAAAGAGCTTATTGCCCGCGCCATACATCACAACAGTCCACGCTCAAACAAAAATTTTGTGGCGATAAATTGCGGTGCATTGCCTGAAAATCTTTTAGAAAGTGAATTGTTCGGTCACACAAAAGGAGCGTTTACAGGTGCTGTGAATTCAAAGCCCGGTCTGTTTCGTTCGGCAGAAGGCGGCACGGTCTTTCTTGATGAAATCGGCGAAGTCTCAAGCGCGATGCAAGTGCGTTTACTGCGTGCTTTGCAAGAACACGAAGTCACGCCCATCGGTTCTGCTACGCCTGTTAAATTTGACGCACGAATCATAGCGGCTACAAATCGTGATTTGGAAAAAGAAATTCAGGAAGGACGTTTCCGCGAAGATTTATTTTATCGTTTGAATGTAATCGAAGTTTATTTACCACCTTTGCGCGAACGCCGCGAAGATATTCCGCTTCTGGTCAAGCATTTCATTACGCATACGGCACGCGAACAGTCATCCAATGAAAAACCAATCTCGCCCGAAGCAATGTCAGCACTGATAAACTACAATTGGGCTGGAAATATACGCGAACTGCAAAACGCAATCGAACGCGCATTTACTCTCAGCAGTGAACAGATCGATGTTGATTCCCTGCCCCCGCGAATACGCAATACAGCAAACAATTCATTGCCGATGCGTGACCCCGACGGATTACGCCCGACCTTGGAAGAAGTCGAACGCCGCTACATTTTCGATGTTCTCTCATCGGTCAATCAGGACAAAACAAGCGCGGCAAATATCTTGGGAATTGATCTATCAACGCTCTACCGAAAATTAAAACGATACGATGCCGTATAAGACGCCCGCCAGGGCTAACACATCTAAATTCCTGGAACATCCGGGAAAATTGAGAAAATCAAACGATTCTGTTGCGTACAAAAGTCACAGAATTATTGAACTTTTTTTCGTAACTCTGGAAACCTAAGCAACTAAACCTTTATTTTGTTAAGAATTTAGATGCGTTAGCCCTATTCGTTTATTACGAAACGCGCACGCCGAACCCGGCTCTGGATTTCATCGAGCGGGCGGCAACCGCGCTGGAAGTTACGGTGACGGAACTCTTGGGCAGCGACCCTAACGCGGCGAAAGCCAAACCCAGACCCGCTTCTCAACTTCAGCGAAAGTTCGAGCAGGTGAAGTTGCTACCGCGTGAAAAGCAGAAGTTTATTTTGCAGTTTCTCGATACAGTTCTGGATAACCAGCAAAAACAAAAGACGTGATTGAACATCACACCTTTTTGGATTATCAGGTTAGTAGATACTCAAAGTTTGGATTCAGTTTTTACGACTGCTGAACTCAAATCAAGCGGAATCGGCTCGGAAACTATGTCATCAAGCCACAAATACCCATACTTTTTCCACCGCTTTTGTAGCTTTTTGCCAAAAGGCTTTTTATCTTTTCTATCTGAATGAAGCTCAAGTTCGGATGACCAGACACGATAAGTAACTTGCAATGATAAATTCTTTGCAGTTTTTATCTCATTAGACAGAACATCAAAGTGTGAGCTATAGCCCCATAAAGGATCGTTTGAGCCATTCGCCTTTTTCTTCAGAAAGATAAAACTCCACTCCGCATCAAAATCTAATGTTTCTCCACTCTTTATGCTTTGAATTTGAGTTGATTGGAGTATTTCACTATCAAGTTCTTTTTTAATATCTTGCCAACCCTGAGTTCTTTGAATTGAAGGTAATCGAGAAGAATGATAATACAAAATTTTCTCCTCTTTTTCTGTTGGCAACATTCCAAAAATCTTAGAGAAAGTACCTAAGAAACGACCTCTTAGATTTTCATCATGTGGGTAAGTCTGTTTCCATAACAAAACAGGCACATTACCAGTAGCTTGAAATGACATTTTGAGTCTTATAGAAACAAGTAAAGAATCTTCTTTGTTCTCTAACTGGATACTGGTAATTTTCCCCAACAACTTCAACCGTTCATCCGCTTTTGAAACTTGAAAGCCAAGAAGAATTATACAGACTGCTAAAATCATATAAATCTTTTTCATCATCCTTACCTCCTTCCATAATAACCGGTAGAGTCTCTTCCGATTCCGCGAATGTTTCCGTAATCTACATCGTTGCCAAACTTACCAGCAAAACCAGAAGCAGAACCAGTTTCAAAACGCCCACCTACTCCGCTTCGACTAAATACTTGTGGAACATTATCATCACTCATAAAAATAAAAGTCGTAAAGTGCTTTGGAACATTTCGACTTGTAATTTCCCCCTTGCTATTAGTTTCGTCTAACCCATACCTAACAACATCGCCGATTCTCAAATCACCTTCGGATTTTGATGTCAAATTATTTTCGATAAATACATCCATCACGAGAACTGACCAATTTTTACCGTTAGCTCCTGCGATTGGTAAATTAAGATTAGCCGATGTTGAAGAGCAGTCAGCCAAAATGCCATCATAGGGATTGTCTCCCTTACCCTTAATATCCTCTTTTCGTTGGTCGCTTAATTTGTCTTGAACGATTCCGTAGATTCTTCCGGTATCACCACCCAATTTAGCCAATTCAACTCCATCTGAAAGTCCTTTCTCCGTAAAGTTTTTAGCAAATTTTTCAGCCTCGTTTCCTTTCAGCCCAAGCTGTCTTGCAAGTTCAGCGGGCGTGCCGTTGGTGACTTGGTACTCGTTGACCGTGCTGATGCGGTTCAGTTTGTCGTAAGCGTAATCCTGCCGGAAGGTGTCACTGCCGGAGGGTCGCATAGGTTAGCTCGCTTTCAGGTTTGAATATCATACTATTTGTCGTAATAACTCCGACACACCATAAAATGGCATTTGTTATTTCAGAACGAGTATGAGTGTGATTCTGGAAAAACACGCCAATATTCTTATCAAAGGTCAAGTAGTCTGCCAGATTGTATAGAGCAACTTTGTTCTTGTCAGGGATAGCAATTCCAATAGTCTGCACCAAATCAAAAATAAAGTTTAGACAATCAATCACTATCGCTTCTTTGTCTAACCTGCCGTGCCTAACTATTTGTAGTGCTTTAGCCAAATCATAAATAAAAGAAACCTCTTCAGGTGGGGGGAAAGCTTGCTGTATTGACTCAGGGAATAGGGCAAACGCAGGCCCGGCGAATTCAGGCATTGTAAAAAACAAGAGCTGCTTACCAGAGGTTAATAGTACATCATCAGCCCCATAGGTTATAAGCGTGTAAAGTTCAGGGTGTTCATTGTGTTTGTTTAAGCGAACTCCCACTAAAGCTACGCCGTCTATATTGTACTGTACTTTTGTTTCAGTTGTACTCATTGCAATCAGTCTAGTTTTGAAACCCGCGATCTCCAAATTTCTTTAACTTATTATATTCCGAGCCAGGGCCAGTTTTGTACTTTCCGGGACCATATTTTTCATCTAATAACCTTTTTGCAAACTTAGTTCCGTTTTCTCCCTTCTGAGGTTGTTGCCCTTTGGCCCAACTTGGTATGTCTGAGGCTCTTTCTTTCCCAGAACCTTTTTTGGGTGCTTTAGAGCCTCCTTTATTCCCTCCTGATGGTTTACTCCCACCATTTGCCGCGTTTGAGTTATTAGCGTTATCATTCCCTTGTCGTGAACTATTTGCTTGCCCGCCATTGCCGTTCTGACTCGATGAGTTGCTGTTGCTCATCAAGGACTGCCCCATTCTTTGTGAACTCATGCAGCCCGGACAGGATGAATCGCCCACTGTATTGCCAGAACCAAACCATTTAACGGCATTCCCAACATTTTCCCAACCAACGGTTTTCTCTACAACAACACCAACTATAATAACCGCTCCAATGACTTTAGCCACCGGATGAGGAGCTGCCACAACCAATGTCGCTCCAGCTTTTAACGCATCCGCCGTAGTCGTTTGATGCCCGTCCGGGTCAATATAACGAAGCGGGTTATTCAAGC
>Ga0187894_10004282_pt1 | contig 15397 bp, 18 predicted proteins | sample GBC1701081metaG_FD_136650 | JGI IMG/M metagenome (GOLD analysis project Ga0187894, IMG submission 136650) | White microbial mat communities from a lava cave in the Kipuka Kanohina Cave System on the Island of Hawaii, USA - GBC170108-1 metaG ... | reverse complement strand
TGATGTCCTAATTTGAACGCCAAAGGCGTTTACTAATTTCAGCCCAGGGTTGGTACAACCCTGGGTCACAGGATGAGAAAGACTACTACGCTGAAAGCGTTCGCAAGGGAGAGCGCCACTTGCGAATGCTTTCAGCATTGCTACCAAAAAATCCGTTTAGTCCCAGGGTTGGCGGAACCGCCAACCCTGGGCTGAAATTAGTAAACGCCTTTGGCGTTCAAATTAGGACACCACCCGTGATTAACTCTTGTGACTTTTGCGCTCTTGTGACTTTTGTGCCTCTTTGTAGCTCAAAATGATAATTCTGCGTGCGGCAAGATCGTTGGTGGTATTGGCTCCAGAAAACGAGAGAGCGTTGGCGCGCCGTCGGTTTCGGGACCGGCGTAGACGTTCACGGCCGGATAGACGAAATGCAGATCTCGCTTCGCGCGCGTTGTGGCGACATAAAGCAGCCGCCGCTCTTCTTCGAAGTCGTCAAACTCGTCCTGGAAACGATTCGCGGGAAACCAGCCATCAGTCATCCAGATCAGAAACACGTTGTCCCACTCGAGACCCTTCGCTGAGTGAACGGTCGAAAGCGTGACGAAGCCACCGCCGCGCCGAATCGTGCTTCCTTGAACGACCTCAGTCGGATCGAGCGCGACGTCTTCGAGCAGTTTCGCCGACGTCTTGTAACGCTTCGCGATCGTTTGCAAGTGTTCGAGGTCGCGTCCGCGGCGCTGCACGTCGTCGTACTTGTTCTTCAATAGCGGCCGGTAGAAACGTAACACTGCCGAGAGTTGTTCGGTCGGCGTGCTGCTTTCGACGACCGTCGATAACACGCGCGTCAGGCGTGTGAGTTGTGCTTTGTACGAGGGCCGCGACGGAAAGCGATGCAGCTTTTTGAATAGGCCTGCCTTGCTGCGGGTTGAGCGAAAGTCTTTCTGCTCGACGCCGAGGTGTTCGAGAATTTGATAGACGGTCGCGTCGCCGATGTGATCGATCAGTTTCAACGCGCGAAACCACGACAACGTGTCTGACGGTTTGACGACCACACGCAGAAACGCGAGCGCGTCTTTGATGTGCGCCGATTCAGCAAAGCGCATCCCGCCAAACTTGCGAAACGGAATCCCGTGTTTGCTGAGTTCGATCTCGAGATCAAACGAATGTGAGCTCGAACGAAACAGCACCGCGATTTCCGCGAGCGGCACGTTTTCGTCACGCAATTCCGCAATCCGTTGCGCCACGAACCGCGATTGCTCGTTTTCATCACGTGCACTGACAACGACAGGCGTCTGCCCGCCCTCGATGCGTGAATAGAGCCGTTTCTTGTAGCTCTCCTTCACGTCCGCGATGATCGCATTCGCGACGTCGAGTATCGGCTGCGTGCTGCGAAAGTTCTCTTCGAGCTTGATGATTTGCGCTTTCGGAAACAGCTTGGGAAACTCGAGCATGTTTCGATGGCTCGCGCCGCGAAATGAGTAGATCGACTGAAATTCGTCGCCAACTACCGCGACGTTCTCGTGTTGAGTGGTCATCAACTTCACGATCTGCGCCTGAAGCTTGTTCGTGTCCTGATACTCGTCGACCATGATGTAGCGATACTGATCTGACAGTTGCTCGCGCATCGTAGCGCTGGTTTCGAGTGCTTCGCGCAGGCGCACCAGCAGGTCGTCGTAAGTGAGCATGTGCCGCGTGCGTTTGAAGTCTTCGAATGACTTGAAGAGTGTCTCGAGATTGCGGCGTTCGTCGATGAACTGCGGATACTCGTGATTCAGGACCTGTTTGAGCGGCTGCACCTTGTTGACCATCATGCTGAAGATCGCGGCGATGGTGCGCTTGCGCGGGAAGTGCCGGTCGCGCGTGAGCCGGATCTGGCGGCGCAGCAAATCGATCAGATCTTCCGTGTCGCTTTGATCGAGTACCGTGAAATTTTTGGCGACGCCCGCCTCTTCGGCAAAGCGGCGCAAGACCGAATGGCCGAGGGAGTGAAACGTTCCGCCGCTGACGCGCTGGCAACGTGCGTCACCCATGGCGGCCGCGCGTGTCAACATGCTTGCCGCCGCGCGGCGAGTAAAGGTTAACAACAGTATCGACTCCGGTTTCACGCCGATCTCGACGAGACGGGCGACGCGATAGACGAGCGTGCGTGTTTTGCCTGTGCCGGCGCCGGCGACGATCAGCAGTGGTCCTTCAGTTGTGGTTACTGCTTTGAATTGCGCGTCGTTCAGTTCCTGTTCGTAATCGATTGCGCGCGTGCCCGGTGTGACGCGTTTCAGAACCAGGCGCGTCGCTGAAGCAACCGGAAGTGTCTTGCCGAGATCGAGATCGCGTTTGATCTGTTTGAGCTCGGCGGCGAGTTCGTCGATGGTTTGGTAACGCTCGCGGGGCGTCTTCGCGAGCGTCTTGGTCAGGATTCGTTGTAGTTCAGCAGGAAGTTGTTGACGGCCGTCGCCGGGAAACTGTGGCGCGCGATGAAGGATCGCGTGCATCGTGTCGATGTGGTTGTCGTGAACAAACGGTGCGGTGCCGGTCAGCATTTCGCAAAGCACGACGCCAAACGAAAACACGTCGCAGCGGCGATCGACTCGTTGGCCCAACAACTGCTCCGGCGCCATGTAATTGACGGTTCCCATCAACGTGCCGGATTCAGTTTCGACGCCGCGAATCAGCGTCTTCTGTTCGCTGTCGGCGACCAGCGCGCGGTCGCGTTCGGCGACGAGTTTGGCGAGACCGAAGTCGAGGATCTTGGCGTAGCCGTCGCGGCTGAGCATCAGGTTCTCGGGTTTCAGATCGCGATGGATGATGCCGAGTTCGTGTGCGCGGGCGAGCCCGGCCGCGATCTGGATCGCGATCTCGATCGCCGCTTTCAGTTGCAGACTGCCTGCTTTGATTTTCTGCCGCAGCGTTTCCCCTTCGACAAACTCCATCGCGATGTAGGGCTTGCCGTCGTCTTCGCCGACTTCGTAAACGGTCAGGATGTGTGGATGCGTGAGGGCCGACGCGGCGCGAGCTTCCTGAAAGAAGCGGCGGCGGCGGTCCTGTTGCGACACGTATTCCGGCGGCAGCACTTTCAACGCGACGACGCGTTCCAGCTTGTTGTCGTAAGCTTTGTAGACCGCGCCCATGCCACCGGCGCCGATAGGCTCGATGATCCGGTAGTGGGCGATGGTTTCTACGGGAACGGCTTGCATGGCTGGAGTCGATAACAAGATAGCAAAGTGACGGTAGGACAGGCATTCCTGCCTGTCAACTCTCCTGTTCGAGGATCGTGACAGGCAGGAATGCCTGTCCTACTCTAACAAGAACCAAGGTCGTAGAATGGTCGTATCTTTCGGCAACTGTTCGATAGGAGCTGCTTATGCTGTGTCCGCGCTGTTCTTCAAACCAAAGCGACGATGTGAAGTTCTGTAAGTTTTGCGGCGCCAACCTGCAAGCCGTACGCGAAGCGCTCGAGAATCGCGAGACTGGAAGCAAGTTTGATTGGGGCGATACGTGGGTCGCGGAGATGTTCAAGTCGGGACAAGCCATCGAGTTACGGAAGTTGGAGATGGAACGGCGGATGGGCATCACGCCGGAGGTTAAGCGTTACAACGAAATCAAAGCCGGTGTGATCACGAGCTGTGTCGGCGTTGGTCTATCGATCTTTTTGTTCGTGTTCATGCAGGGATTGCTGAGAGTTGTTTCGCCTGAGGCGGCGCAGATACTCACGCGGCTTTGGGTCGCGGGAGTGATTCCGTTCTTCGTTGGCGTGGCGCTGATCATCAATGGGTTGGTGGTCAGCAAGCGAATGGTTGAGATTCAGGAGCGTGAGATGAGAAAGGCCAACTCGCTCGAGGGCGAGACGGCTACTCAGCGCGCTCTACGGCCGGCGGACACGAATGAATTTATTCCGACTGGCTATAGTGTCACGGAACAAACGACGAGGCACCTGGCAGGTTCGGAGCAGAACCCGAAGCATTGAGGGATTGTTGATGTTTGGCAAAGACGTGACGCCTGTGAAGATGCACCGTGCGCGCTAAATCGTGTGTTCGATGTTGGGAGTGACGAGATTTACATACCATCCGCAGCTTTCGCAGATTTGAAATCTGTGAAATCTGTGGTTTAGGTCTTGAGGGTTTCGAGTTCTTCGGGGGTGCGGGGCCAGTCGTCTTTCAGGAGACGAGAGAGCGCGCGGTCCGCGAGGAGTTTGCCGCCGGTTTGGCAGGTGGGGCAATAATTGGTTTCGTTTGAGCCGTAGCGGATTCGCTGGATCTTGCTTCCGCAGCGTGGACATGGTTCGCCATACTTTCCGTGCGTGGCCATGTCAGGGCGAAAGGCAGTCACCTTTTCCGGAAAACGATCGCGATACTCCGCACGCAAGCGTTCAATCCAATCGGTCAAAGACGATCTGATCGCGTCGAACAGGCGCTTGATTTCGTCGGGAGTGAGTTTTTGTGTGAGCGCAAACGGTGAGAGTTGTGCGGTGTGAAGAATCTCGTCGGAGTAGGCGTTACCGATGCCACTCAGGATGCGTGGGTCGGTGAGCGCGCGTTTCAGCGTGTGGTTCTTCGCTTGCAGCGCTGCCGCAAACTCCGCTTCGCTGACGTTGAAGACTTCGACTCCGCCCGGATCGAGACGCGCCAGTCCAGCTTCACCCTCGACGATGTGCAGTGACGCACGTTTCTGCGTGCCCGCTTCCGTCAGCGTCAGCGTTCCACTGCTGAACTCAAACGTCGCGAGACCTCGTGCCTTTGCGGCCTTCGTGCGGTCTTCATACCAGTGCAACCGCCCGGCTATCATCAGGTGCAGAACGAGCCACAGATCTCCGTCAACACCGATGCAGATCCGCTTGCCAAGCCGCCGCAGGTCTGTAACCATCCGCCCTTCGACACTCGACAACGGCGGCACAGCCGTGCGCAACAGAAACGGACTCGAGATTCGGATGTGGTCCAACGTAGTGCCTTGAATCCGTTGCTCGAGAGCCTCGATGTAGACGGCGATGTCCGGCAGTTCAGGCACTAATGTCGTTAACGAATCACTAGACTGTGCTGCGGCCTTTGATCATGCGCCAGATCCAGAGCACGAGGATCGCGCCGAGGATCGAAAGCAACAGGCCTGCGGGACGGAAGCCGCCGCTTCTTGCGGTGTCAGCTCCCCAAATCGCCCAACCTATCAGGCCGCCAACGATGGAGCCCACAATTCCGAGTAGCATCGTGGCCAGCCAACTCATAGCGTCCCGGCCGGGCATGATTAACCGTGCCAAGGCGCCAGCGATTAACCCAATGATCAGCCACCAGATGAAGCTAAGCATGGTTTTCTCTCCTCATTTTCAAGCAAAGCGGGGCAGCGGGGGAATCTCGGGTGAACGATGGCGCGTTTATACTACAAGCCACAAAAAAGCACAAAAAAGCACAATCGTTTCACTGCCCTTGTGCTTCTTGCGCCTCCTTGTGGCGCGTAGACTGGCAATGACGGCGGTGCAGTTCTAGAATTCACAACTCTTAACAAATTTTTACCTGCACTTGACACAGCCCGGCTTGCTTCGGCGTATTCTCCGGCACGTTGTGCAGCAATTCGTGGAGGCTGGCATGAAGTCGAGGAGAGAAAGACTCTTAAGCGGCAACACCCGCGCGCGACTTTTCCTGACGCTCGGCCTGGCAGTTGTCCTGCCCGCCCTGACTCTTATTTACGTCAGCTTCCAACACGTCAAGGGGATTCAGCGCGACAAGAAAGTGGAGGCGCTGATCCATCGCGACTTCCAGTACATCCTTTCCATCACGGAAAAGAAGACCAACCAGAAGGCCTACGCGCTGGTCGATCAAGCGAAAGAACTTTTCCCGCACGACGACGACACCGAGGCGGACAAACGAAAAAAGTTTGAAGCCCTTTTGGCACAGGCGCCGTGGTTTTCTCACGTCTTTATTTACGACGCTGATAAAGCTGACAAAGGTCTGATTCTCCAGTCGCAACCAAAGGTCCCGGCGCCGGAACGTGAACGTCTGGCGAAGATGTATGGCGGTTGGTTCGGGATGGAAGGTCGCGAGATGGCGTCCCAGATAAACAAGAAAACCAGGCGCCTGACCTGGTACAGCGGAGAAATGGAGACCCCGAACGGTCCGACTTACAGCACGACGGCATTCTTTACGTTTCCGTATTTGCCGAAAGACCGGCTGGTCCTCGGCGGCGCGGTGTTCGACACTGATTACCTCAAACAGAACTTCTTCCCTCAAGTCCTCGACGAACTTATTTCAAAGAAGTTGACAAACACAGAGGACACTTCTGTCGCGGACATGCTGCACGAGCTGAACCCAACGAATCCCGAACGGGGTCATCAGGACGAACGGCTCACGATGATGGTCTATGTGTCTGATGCGGGATCGGGACGTGGTTATCGAGAGTTTTCTGTGATGCCGACTTGGGGCACGGGAAAACCGGAGGTCGCCCAGAACCTCGACGAGCCCTTTCGCGGTCTCTCGATGGGCATCAAGTTTCAAGGAACGACCGCTGAAGCCATTGGCCGCAGGTTTGTGTATCAGAGTTTTCTGATCATCGGCGTCTTGTCGGTGTTGATAATGGGTGGACTGGTGTTGACTTATCGCAGCGTCAACAAACAGGTCGCTTTGGCGCGCCTCAAGTCAGACTTCGTTTCAAACGTTTCACACGAACTCCGCACGCCGCTCGCGCTGATTCGACTCTACGCCGAAACACTCGAACTCGGCCGCATCACCACTAACGAAAAGAAACACGAGTACTACAGCATCATTCGCAAGGAGAGCGAACGTTTGACCGCGCTGATTAACAACATTCTCGACTTTTCGCGAATCGAAGCCGGCCGCAAGGAGTACGACTTCCGGGAAACCGACATTGCGGAGCTCGTGCGAAACACACTTGATTCGTATCGTTTCCAGATCGAGCAGCAGGGCTTCGCATTGGAAGAACAGATCGAATCGGGCATTCCCAAAGTGCGAGTCGATCGCGAAGCGATCGCGCGGGCGCTTGTCAACCTGGTCAACAATGCACTGAAATATTCCGACAACGAAAAATTCCTGGGCGTGAGGCTTTATCGCGAGAAGAGCCTGCTGAAGCTGGAAGTGATCGACCGCGGCATTGGTATCGAACGCCACGAGCAGTCGCGGATTTTTGAAAAGTTTTACCGCACGTGCGATCCGCTGGTGCACAACACGAAGGGCAGTGGGCTCGGTTTGTCGCTCGTGCGTCACATCACGCATGCGCACGGCGGCGAAGTTGAAGTTGAGAGTGCGCCCGGCCGCGGCAGCAAGTTTACGTTGTCGTTGCCGTTGGCAGGTGCGGCTCAAGCTGCCACAGCGGGCACGGCAGGCGCTGCGTAGGAGGTGACAATCATGAAAAGCAAAATCCTCATCGTCGAAGATGAACCAGCAATGGTCGCCGGACTGCGCGACAATTTTGAGTACGAAGGTTACGAAGTGATCAGCGCGGAAGACGGTGTATCCGGTCTCGAACGCGCACTGGCTGACTCGCCGGATCTCGTTGTGCTCGACGTGATGATGCCGCGCATGAGCGGTCTCGACGTTTGCAAGCAGTTGAAAGCGAAACGTCCGGCAGTGCCGATCATCATGCTGACCGCGCGTGGTCAGGAGATCGACAAGGTCGTTGGGCTTGAATTGGGCGCAGATGATTACGTGACAAAACCGTTTTCAATTCGTGAGTTGATGGCGCGAGTTAAGGCCGTGTTAAGACGTGCTTCAACGTCTGCGCAGGCAGCGGAGATTTATCGCTTCAGTGATGTGGAAGTGAACGTTCGCAGCAATGAAGTAAGGCGCAACGGCGAGCTAATTGATCTTTCGTCAAAAGAGTTTGCGCTGCTTGCATACTTCATTGCGCATCCAGTGGAAACACTCAGTCGCGATCGATTGCTCGATGCGGTTTGGGGATATGAAAATTATCCGAGCACTCGCACCGTCGATACGCATATTGTTCATCTCAGACAAAAGCTCGAACCAAATCCGGAAGAGCCTCGTTTCATACTTACCGTTCATGGCAGTGGTTACAAGTTTGTTGGCTAAGTCTCCGTGTCTGTGTCTTTGTGGTTAAACCACAGAGACGCAGAGAATATCCAGTAGGGTAAGGTCAGACGTTATGACTGCAGCAGCACTTACACCAGAGTTGTCTCCCCTTGAACTCAAACTCGAGGCGCTTCAGCAGCAGTATGCGGAGTTAAACACGGCGATCTTCGAGGCCTCACAAGTGCACCGGCGTTTGTGCGCGCCGAGTATCGTGCATTACGGAGCTTTCGACATCGCGAGCGAGATCTTCGCCGTGCGTCACTTGCCGGGTGACTTTTTCACAACCGAAGAAACAGAAGAGGGAATAGTGCTCGCGCTGGGCGACATCGGCGGCAAAGGACTGGCGGCGGGAATGTGGGTCAGTCATCTGGCCGGCCTGGTTCGCACTCACACCGCCGAGAACAGCAGTCCCGACGCTATCGTAGCAGGCGTGAACCGTGATTTTGCGCGCATGTCGCCGGCGGCGCCGTTGAGCAGTTTGTTCGTTGCTCGACTCAATGCGAGTTTGAGCACGCTCGATTATTGCAGCGCGGGCCATCCGCCGGCGTTGCTGCTGCGGGCCGATGGCGAACTGGAAAGTCTTTCCGAGGGCGGACCGGTTCTGGGAGTCGTGCCGGAGGCGTGGTTTGACTGCGGCTCGGTGCAACTACACGCGGGCGATGTTATGTTGGTTTGCTCAGACGGCATTCTGGAATCTTTTAACGACTCGGAACAGGAGTTTGGCAGCCGGCGTCTCGAAGCGGAGTTTCGTCGTGCGCATGGCGGTTCGGCTGAAGCGATGCTGTTTTCGGTGCTGGGCGCTGTGCAGGACTTCGCCGCTCCGCATCCGCTCACGGACGACATGACGCTCGTGCTGATTACTAAAAAGGAGAAGGGTGTTTCGTGACGAAGAACCTAAAACATATTTCGCTCTTATTAGCGTTTACCGCATTGATGCTGGCCAGTGCTTCTTTCGGAGTTGCTCAGGAGAAACCAGAGAAGCAAGAGCCCGACTATCTGGAAAAGTACGCTCAGCTCGACACGACCAGGATTCATTACGTTAGTGAAGGCAAAGGCAAGGACGCGATCGTGCTGGTCCATGGCTGGGGTTGCAGGCTGACGCACTGGCGCGATCAGATATCGGACCTGTCGAAGCGCGCGCGTGTCATCGCGGTGGATCTTCCGGGTCACGGGACGAGTGACAAGCCGGAGATCAAGTACGACATGGACCTGTTTGCGGCCGCGATTGATGCTGTGATGAAAGACGCGGGTGTCGAACGCGCCGTGCTCGTCGGCCACAGCATGGGCACGCCCGTGGTGCGGCAGTTCTATCGCAAGTATCCGCAAAAGACTTTGGCGATCGTAATTGTTGACGGCGGGTTGAGACCGTTTGGCACCAAAGAGCAGCGCGAGCAGTTTATGGCGCCGTTGCGTGGACCAAACTACAAAGAGGCGAACGCGCAGATGTTTGCCGCCATGACCGCGACCTTGTCTGACGCCGACAAGGAACGAGTCAAGATTTCGGCCTGGAACACGCCGCAAAACGTGCTGGTAAGTGCGATGGAGGCGATGGCTGAAGAGTCGCTCTACGCGACAGATAAAATTAACGTACCTGTGTTAGCAATTCTCGCGAAGTCACCGTTCTGGGCAGCGGACACCGAACAGTTCCTTCGAAGCCTCGCGCCCGATCTCGATTACCAGATGTGGGATGGCGTGAGTCACTTCCTGTTCATGGATAAGCCGAAGGAGTTCAACGCCGCGGTGATCGCGTTTCTCGACAAGAAGAAACTCTTGAAATAGGACAACTCAAGACACTAACGAAAGGGGATGACCATGGCAGACGTAAAGCCGATTCCGGAAGGGTACCATTCCGTAACACCGTACCTGAGCATTAAGGGCGCAGTTAAGGCGCTCGAGTATTACAAGAAGGCGTTTGGCGCGATCGAACTGTTCCGCATGGAGCACAACGGTAAGATCGGCCACGCGGAGATCAAGATTGGCGACTCGCCGATCATGTTGGCTGATGAGTTCCCGGAAATGGATTTTCTTTCACCCGTAACGTTGGGTGGTTCACCGGTGGGACTCATGATCTATGTCGAAGACGTCGACACGGTTTTCAAACAAGCGATCGACGCGGGTGGAGTCGAAAAGAAGCCGGTGCAGGATCAGTTCTACGGCGATCGATCCGGCACGTTGAAGGATCCGTTCGGCCACACTTGGACCATCGCGACACACAAGGAAGACGTTACACCGGAAGAAATGGACAAGAGGATGGCCGCGGCGAAAGCGAGCGGCGCTTAGAGCTGCGCCTCGTTACCTCTGCGCCTCTGTGGTGAAAAATGCTTTGAACCACAGAAACACAGAGATACTGAGAGGGTTACGAAACCGGTGACCGGACTTCGCGCAGCCGGCGTTCGAGGAAGCGGCGTTCGCTGTCGTTATTGGCCAGGCTTAAGGCGAGTTCGTAGCTTTCGGCCGCTTCCGTGTTAGATCCCAGGCGGCGCAGCATGTCTGCGCGTGCGGCATGGAGCAGGTGATATTCGTCGAGCTCGCCCAACGCGACGAGTTCGTCGATTATTGCCAATCCGGCGCGTGGTCCATGGGCCATCGCAATCGCGACGGCGCGGTTCAACGCCACGACGGGCGAGGGTAGCAGTTGTTGCAACAAGTCGTATAATTTGACGATTCGCGGCCAATCTGTATTATCCGCACGAGCAGCCTTGCAGTGCTCCGCGGCGATGGCCGCTTCGAGTGCGAATGGACCAGGTGAGTTGCTGAGTGCTTCATCAACCAGCGTCAGCGCCTCCGCGATCTGCTCCTTGTTCCAGCGGCTTCGATCCTGTTCTTCAAGGACGACGAGATCGCCTGCTTCATCGAGTCGAGCTTCGCGTCGTGAATCGTGCAGCAACATCAACGCAACCAGCGCAGTCGCTTCCGCGGGCGAGTTTGGTTCAAGCAGCGTTCTGACGAGCCGTCCGAGGCGGATCGCTTCGGCGCACAAGTCCGCGCGAATGAGCGGCCGGCCTCGCGTGGCGGCATAGCCCTCGGTGAAGATGAGATAGATCGCGGTTAAGACCGCATCGAGGCGGTCAGGCATGTCGCTCGTGTCCGGTACGGTGAAGGGAATTCCGGCGTCGCGAATCTTTCGCTTGGCGCGAACAAGCCGCTGGGCCATCGTCGCCGTCGGGACGAGAAATGCGCGAGCGATTTCATCAGTTTGCAGTCCGCCGAGCGTGCGCAGCGTCAGCGCCACTTGCGCTTCTAGCGCGAGTGCCGGGTGGCAACAAGTGAAGATCAGACGCAGGCGATCGTCGGGAATTTCGCCGTAATTGAAATCAGGTTCGTCGACGATCTCACTCGGAAAGAACTCCGGATGCGTCTCCAGTTTTTCCTGCAGACGAGTTTGCCGTCGCAGGCGATCGATCGCTTTGTGTTTGGCGGTTTGGATGATCCAGGCGCTCGGTGATTCGGGGACGCCGTCAGTGCGCCACTGGTCAACGGCGGCGGTGAACGCTTCCTGCGCGGCATCTTCGGCGAGCTCAAAGTCGCCGAATTGCCGGATCAGCGTGGCCACAATGCGGCCCCAGTCAGACCGGTAGACCGCATCGACAGCGACGTTGGCGTTAGGAGGCACGTTTGATAATAAAAAAATTTCCGCGAGGGTGTCGATTCGCGAGCATCTCGTTCGACTTAGGGGTGGAGGTAGAAAACTGAAAGTGAAATACATGTTGCTGGTTTATCTGGCCGAAGATTCGCTGAGTGAAGAAGAACGAGATCGCTGCTATGTCGAATCGGCTGAACTCGCGTGTGATTTGAGCACGGAGGGGAAGTACATTTCTGCCGGACCATTGCATCCGACAACAACCGCTACGAGCCTGCGCGTACGCGACGGAAAGCGGCTCGTAACTGATGGTCCGTTCGCGGAGACTCGCGAACAACTCGGCGGTTACTATCTGGTCGACGCGCACGATCTCGACGAGGCGATGAAGATTGCCGAACGTATCCCAGGCGCTAAACATGGCACGATTGAAATCAGACCGGTGCTGGAAATCTCAGGCTTGCCGGAAAATCGAGGAGAGTAGCGATGCAAGCGGAGCCAATCGGTGTCTCGAAAGGCCCTCTCTGGGCCGGAAGGATCATTAGCTGGTTATTGGCGTTGTTTCTTTTGGCGGACGGCATCATGAAACTGATGAAGCTGCCCTTCGTCGTCCAGGAGACCATGCGACTCGGGTACACCGAGAGAGTAATCGTGCCGCTCGGAGTTGTTCTGATCATTTGCACCATTCTTTACCTGATTCCAAGAACTGCGGTGCTCGGCGCAATCTTGCTGACGGCTTATCTCGGTGGCGCCGTCGCCACGCACGTTCGTGCCGGTGAACCAGTGTTTTCAGTTGTCTTCGCGATCGTCTTCGGTGTTTTGGTGTGGCTCGGACTATACCTTCGCAATCCGACGCTGCGTTTATTAATTCCGTTCAGCTTCATTTAGAAGGAAACGATCATGAACATACTACTTTGGATCATTCAGATACTGTTGGCGCTGTTGTTTCTGTTTTCCGGCGGCCTCAAGCTGGTGATACCGGCGGAAGCATTGCAGGCGCAGGCGCCACCGGACGCGATCCGCTTTTCCGAGTGGTTTATAAAATTCATCGGCGTCTGTGAAGTGCTCGGCGGACTCGGGCTGGTGCTGCCCGGGCTAACGCGCACTCGTAAAGGACTGACGGCACTGGCGGCACTCGGGTTGACGATCATCATGATCGGCGCTGTCGTCGTCGGCATCATGGGGGAGGGAGTTAAAGCCGCGATTGTTCCCCTCGTAACTGGCTTACTCTGCGCGTTCGTAGCGTACGGACGCGGAGTCAAACACTGGTAGTCATCATTCATTGAAGGAGAGAAATCATGCAGTTGAGTCCGTATCTTATGTTCAGTGGTACCTGTGAAGAGGCGTTGAAGTTTTACGAACAAACTCTGGGCGCCAAGATCGAAGCAGTGATGAAGCACGCCGGCACTCCGGCGGAGGAACACGTGCCGGCGGAATGGCGCGATAAAGTGATGCATGCACGGTTCACGATCGATGGCAACGTGGTGATGGCATCCGACGCGCCGCCGGGACACCAGAAAGAACCGCAGGGCTTCTCGCTCTCACTCTCGCTCAACGATGCCGCAAAAGGCGAAGAGCTTTTTAACAAGCTTTCAGAAGGCGGCTCAGTGACAATGCCGTTTGGTCCGACTTTTTGGGCCAAGGGATTCGGCATGTTAACGGATCGCTTTGGTATTCCGTGGATGATTAACTGCGAATAAGGAGAAAAAGATGAGCTATGTTGACGGATTTGTCTTACCGGTGCCGGAATCGAACTTGAAACAGTACCGCAGCATTGCGCAAAAAGCGGGAAAGATCTGGAAAGAGCACGGAGCGCTGCACTACGTTGAAGCACTCGGCGACGATCTCGACGTGCAGTTTGGTGCTTCATTCAAGAAGGTCATCAAGCCGAAGCCCGGTGAGACTATTCTGTTTTCGTTCATCGTCTTCAAGTCGCGCGCGGATCGCGATCGTGTCAATGCGAAGGTAATGAGCGATCCGCGCATGAAGAAGATGATGGAGAGCGGTGGCGAGATGCCGTTTGACGTCAAGCGCATGTGCTATGGCGGTTTCAAATCAATAATCGACATGTAAAGGATGCTTCGAATGAACGCTCGACGATTCAACTGGCCACTGTGGGCAGGTTTTCTTCTGACGTTGATTGGCGGTTTCAGCTACATCGCTGTTTTCGTCTGGTTTCCTGTCACGCGCGATTTCCCGTGGGCCAATCTGCTGCTGTTTCTGGTGGCGGCAGTGTTTCTCTGGCTGGGAATACGGCGGGGCTTCGCACGCGACCGGGCCCATCCGACGCGTTCGAAGATAGTCACCTCGATCTTCACTACGCTGAGTGTGCTGATGATCGCGCTGTTCCTCTTTTCGTATTTTGTTGTTGGGCGCTGGCTGCCACCGTCAACCGGCGCTCCGCAGGTAGGTCAGAAGATTCCGGAGTTTACTCTGCCAGACTCTACGGGCCGGCAAGTCTCTTTAAATGAACTGCTAACCACTCCGATTGAGGGCAAAACGCCGAAAGGCGTTTTGCTTATTTTCTATCGAGGTTACTGGTGACCTTTGTGCAACTCCGAGTTGCGGGGTATCGAAAAGAGTTTGGCGAGTTTCAATCAGGCAGGCATTCGTCCCGTAGCGATCAGTGTCGACAGTCCCGAACTTTCGCGCAACCTGATGCAGACAGCGGGTTACACGTTTCCGTTTCTTTCGGATCAGAAGGCTGAAGTGATTCGCCGTTACGATCTGTTGCATGCAGGCGCCGGCGAGAATGGCGCGGACATTGCCCGTCCGGCTGAGTTTCTGGTTGATAAGACCGGGACTGTGCGCTGGATCAATTTGACTGAGAACTACTTCGTGCGTGCTCGTCCCGAGGATGTGCTCGAGAAAGCGAACCTCTTACAGTAGGTACGAAACGGCCACGGACGTACACGGATTTTCACGGACAGATTTCAGACACAGTCCGTGCTCGTCCGTGTTCATCCGTGGCCGATTCTTTTAGCCGGCCCGTTCCTTACGAGCCCTATCATCCGCTCCTACGCGGTAACCTTCCTGGTACCCCTGGGCGAAACCAGAACGGTATTCCTCGGCGAAGTTTCCAAATCCCGACTCCTTGAAATAATGGGAGCGCTCAGGACTATAGCTCTTCGCTTTCTTGCCATCGTCCTTACCGGTCTTGAAGCCGTCTTTGTACGCCTGCTTCACAGCATCATCACTGTTATCAAAAACGTACCTGTTGTAGTAGCCTCCGTAAGGACCCCAGGGACCATATGCCCACGGATAACCCCAACGTCTAAAACCAAACGGACGATGGATTGGACGAACGATCACGACCCTCCCGCGACGATGCTGCGCCTGTGCCTCGCTCGGGGAAACGAAAGCGATGCCAGTCAGCAGAAGCGCTGTGAGGATCAGACCGCCTATTCGTCGTAGATATTTGCCTTTCATTTAACTTCTTGAAACCTCCTTGAAAGCCGCACTTATCCGATGCGTGTGCGGCTAATTAATCTCGTATCAGTGTGGCCGTTCGGGAAGTACCGCACGACATAAGTCTCGCGATAGAGCCGCCGGCCGTAGCGCACCAGTCGCGACCGCGTATAGATATGCGCCCGCCGGTTGTAGCGCCGGTCGTAACGCCGGTCGTAACGTCTGCCATAACGATCTCTTTGCCACTGTGGCGCAGCATTGGCGGCAACGGTTGCATTTTGGTGCGATATTTCTGTTGTCTTCGCCTCGGCCGGGACGACAATACCCAATGTCAGCAATGCGAATGCGATTCCGAGTAGTTTCTTCATCTCTCTTTCCCCTTTGCCCAAAAAACTTTGGTCGGGCG
>Ga0187894_10004280_pt1 | contig 15400 bp, 14 predicted proteins | sample GBC1701081metaG_FD_136650 | JGI IMG/M metagenome (GOLD analysis project Ga0187894, IMG submission 136650) | White microbial mat communities from a lava cave in the Kipuka Kanohina Cave System on the Island of Hawaii, USA - GBC170108-1 metaG ... | reverse complement strand
GTATTTCAGCGTCACCACGCGCCAGCCGACCAGCTCGAACATCTCGGCGACGCGGCCGAACAGGCGGTCGTTGACGACGGAATCCAGGCTCTGGCGGTTGTAGTCGATCACCCACCACAGGTTCCGCACGTCGTGCTTCCAGCCTTCGAGCAGCGCCTCGAAGATATTGCCCTCGTCGAGTTCGGCGTCGCCGACCAGCGCCACCATGCGGCCGACCGGCCGCTCCGGCGCCAGCTTCTTGAGCCGCACGTAGTCCTGCACCAGCGACGAGAACAAGGTCATCGCCACGCCCAGCCCCACCGAGCCGGTCGAGAAATCGACGTCGTCGGCATCCTTGGTGCGCGACGGGTAGGACTGCGCGCCGCCCAGTGCGCGGAAGCGCTCCAGGCGTTCGCGTGTCTGCTGGCCGAACAGGTACTGGATGGCGTGGAACACCGGCGAGGCGTGCGGTTTCACCGCCACGCGGTCATCCGGCCGCAGCACGGCGAAATACAGCGCCGTCATGATGGTGGCGAGCGAGGCGCAACTGGCCTGGTGGCCGCCGACCTTCAGGCCGTCGCGGTTGGGCCGGATGTGGTTGGCGTGATGGATGGTCCAGGCCGACAGCCACAGCACCTTGCGCTCCAGCGCGCGCAGCAATCGCAGGCGGCGCGCACGCTCGGTCTCGCCAGGGGGCGCCGGCGGGGCGAGCAGGGCAGGGGACGTGTCGGGCATGACGCTTCTCCGGGCGGCCGAGGACCGGAACCTACGCGCGGAGGCCAGGGTAAGTCCTTGCGTTTCGACCCGAACAATATTTCAAATTGGAAGAATCTTCCTCCAGTGTATCAGATCGAGCAATGGCCAACCCTGTTTCCCCCATCGACGGCATCGACCGCCATATCCTGGAAAGCTTGCAGCGTGACGGCCGGCTGAGCAATGCCGACCTCGCGGAAAAGGTCGGGCTTTCCGCTTCGCCGTGCTGGCGGCGGGTCAAGGCGCTCGAGGAGGGGCGGGTCATCAAGGGCTACGTGGCCCTGATCGATGCCAAGGCGGTCGGGCTGCCGGTCAGCGTGTTCATGAGCGTGTCGCTCACGACCCAGGTGCAGAGTGCGCTGCAGCGCTTCGAGAAGGCCGTGCAGCAACGCCCCGAGGTGATGGAGTGCTACCTGATGACGGGCGACAGCGATTACCTGCTGCGTGTCGTGGTGCCCGACCTCGAAGCCTACGAGCGCTTCGTGATGGATTTCACCCGCATCGCCGGTGTCGGCCAGATCCGCTCGTCCTTCGCGCTGCGGCCGGTCAAGCAGGGCACGGCGCTGCCGATGGGGCACCTGGGGTGATCCGGTCACTGCCGTGCTGGCCGCGCGATGTCCTGTGTTCTCAAAGAAATCCTTATGGGCCAGATCAGAAGATAAAGCGTGACCCTCGGGTGCCGCTGCGATTATGATAGTGACCACTCGCACATTTTCAGTTTCGTGCAGGATGACCACGCGGGCGCGCTTGCGCCACCTCGAACGGGCACTCGCCTGACGGCGACGTCATGGCCGTTGTGACCGCCTGTTTTGCTGCAAGCCTATCGCATTGCGTTCCAGTCCAAGACCAACCGTGCCTCATTCGCCTAACGAGAACTCCATCATGCGTGCCCTGATCTTCGCCGCCATCGTCGCAGTCGTTGCCGGTCCCGCCCTTGCCGCCGACATCGAGGCGGAATCGCGGGTCGATACGGTGACCGTGTATCCCGACGGTGCCAGCGTCACCCGGCGTGCCAATGTCACTCTGCCGGCGGGCGCCTCGACCGTCATACTCAAGGGCTTGCCGGCTGCGATCGACCCGGCCTCGATCCGCGTCGCGGGCGGGGGATCGGCGCCGTTCTCCATCGGCTCGGTCGAAATGCGCAGCGTGCCTGGCGATCCGCGGCCCGTGATCGATGCTGCGCTGGAGGAGAAGCTGCGCGCGCTGCGCGACCGACGCGACGCGGCTGCGGCGCGGTTCGAGGCAACCGATCGCCGCCGCGCCATGATCCGGCGTTATGCCGAGGCCGGGCCGGAAAAACTGTCACCGGAAGCCAAACCGCTGGACGTGGCGCAGTGGCCCGGTGCCTGGGATGCCGTCGGCACGGCGCTGGCCAAAGCCAACGAGGACCTGCGCCTACTCACCGTCGAACTGCGCGGCCTTGACGAGGAGATTGCCGCGCTCGAGCGCGCCAGGCCGCAGCCGCGGTCCCCAGGCGCGCCGCGCCTGGACGTCACCATCGCGCTCGACGCGCCGGCGGCGCTGACGGCGTCGATGACCGTGACCTATCGTGTCACCGGCGCCCAGTGGCGGCCATTCTATGACGCTCGCCTCGATACCGGCGGCAAGGATCGCAAGCCGTCGCTGGAACTGGTGCGGCGCGCCGAGATCGTGCAGCGCACCGGCGAGCCGTGGACGGATGTCGTGCTGCTGGTGTCGACGGTGCGCGTCGCGCGCAGCGGCAGTGCGCCCGATCTGCCATCGTGGCGGGTCGATATCGCCGAGCCGCCATCCTTTTCGCGCCGCGGCCCGATGGCCGGTGCGCCGGCGCCGGGCGCGCCCGCCGACCAGCAGCCGCGCAAGCAGGCGGAGGAGGCACCGGCCCCCGAGCAGGAAGCGAAACTCGATGCCGGCGCGTTCCAGGCGTCGTTCGCGGTGCCGGGCCGGGTGACCATCCCGCAGGACGGTTCGCCCAAGGCCTTCCGCATCTCCAGCGTGGCGGCCAAGCCGGTGTTGTCGCTGAAGACGGTGCCGGTGCTTGATCCCACCGCCTATCTCGAAGCCGCCTTCGTGAACGAGGAAGAGGCGCCGCTGCTGCCTGGCCAGGTCGCCATCCATCGCGACGGCACCTTTGTCGGCCGCACCGCGCTCACCATGGTGGCGCCCGGCGACAAGGTCCAGCTTGCCTTCGGCGCCGACGACCGGGTGAAGGTGACGCGTGTGCCGCTGGCGCGGCGCGAGGAGGAGCCCGGCTTCCTGGGCTCCAGCCGCAGTGACCTGCGCGAATTCAAGACGGTGGTGAAGAACCTGCACGATTTCCCGGTGAAGATCACCGTGCTCGACCGCGTGCCGGTCGCTGACAACACGGCGATCACGGTCGAGACGCTGTCGCGCTCGACGCCGCCGACCGAGAAGGTGGTCGACGACAAGCGCGGCGTGATGGGCTGGACCTATGACTATGGTCCCGGCGAGCAGAAGGAGATCCTGCTTGCCTACCGCCTGAAATGGCCGGCCGACCGCGAGATCCGCCTGCGCTGAGGCGAGCCATGGCCATGGCGCGCGCACCCAACACGACCGCTACGTCGCCGCAGGTCTGGGCGATCCTGGTCATCGTCCTGGGACTGCTGCTGACCGGACGCGGCGTCTGGGACATGGTGCAGGTCTACGAGTTCGCCACCGGCGGCGTCGCCACGGAAGGCCGCGTGACGGGCATCATGTCCGTCAACGAAGGCCGCGGTCGCACCGGCTACTATGCGCGGGTCCGGTATGTCGTGGACGGCAAGTCGATTTCCGCGACCACCGAGGACCGCATCGAGCCCGCCAAACACAAGATCGGCGACACGCTGCCGCTGAGCTATCTGGCGGCCAATCCGGAACGCGTCAGGACGGCGGCCACCGCCGGCAAGATCGGCTTCTGGCCATGGTTCATTCTCGGCCTGGGCCTGGTTATCGACGCCGCCGGTCTGTTCTGGTTCCTGCGCACGCGCCGACGCGCTTGACGGTTCGGTTGAGCCGGCGGTTGGCTCGAACCCTGGGACCGGCGGCGCGTGGTGCGCAATCGATGATCCCTTCAACCCGCCGGCTCAACCGATGCTCCTGCAAGTAAGACGCAAAGTGCGGTGAGGACCGGGCTGCGACCGCGTTTCCCAGGCGGGGAGCCGTGCGCTAGGGTGTGCGCAACGCGACCAAGACAGGGAGGAACGCGCCCATGACAGCCCTGCCATCCTATGACCATGGCACGTCGACCACCAAGCTGATCGGCGAGACCATCGGCCAGTTTTTCGACAAGGCGGTGACGCGCTGGCGCGAGCGCGAGGCGCTGGTGGTGCGGCATCAGGACGTCCGCTGGACTTATGGCGAGCTGGGGCGCCGGGTCGATGATCTCGCCGCCGGTCTCCTGGCGCTGGGCCTGGAACCGGGCGACCGCATCGGCATCTGGTCACAGAACAACGCCGAATGGGTGCTGACCCAGTTCGCCACCGCCAAGGCCGGCCTGATCCTGGTCAATGTCAACCCGGCCTACCGCAAGGCCGAGATCGAGTACGCGCTGAACAAGGTCGCGTGCAAGGCGCTGATCACGTCGCCGGCGCTCAAGACCAGCGACTACATCGCCATCCTCAACGACCTCGCGCCGGAAATCGCCACATCATCGCCGGGCAAGCTGAACGCCAAGGCGCTGCCGCACCTGCGCACCGTCATCCGCCTGGGCAGGGACAAGACGCCGGGCATGCTGAATTTCGACGACATCGCGGGCCTGGGCGGCAATGCCGAACACAGCCGGCTGGCGGATCTGGTCGACCGCCTGCAGTTCGACGACCCGATCAACATCCAGTTCACCTCGGGCACTACCGGCTTTCCCAAGGGTGCCACGCTCAGCCACCACAACATCCTCAACAACGGCTATTTCATCGGCGAGGCGATGCGGCTGACGTCGGATGATCGTCTGTGCATTCCCGTGCCGTTGTACCATTGCTTCGGCATGGTGCTGGGCAACCTGGCCTGCGTGACGCACGGCGCGGCGATGGTCTACCCCGCCGAGGCGTTCGATCCGCTGTCGGTGCTGCAGACGGTGCAGGCCGAGCGCTGCACGGCGCTGCATGGCGTGCCCACCATGTTCATTGCCGCGCTCGACCATCCCAACTTCGCCACGTTCGACCTGTCGACCTTGCGCACCGGAATCATGGCCGGCTCGCCGTGTCCGATCGAGGTGATGAAGCGGGTCGTGGCGCAGATGAACATGCAGCAGGTCACCATCGCCTACGGCATGACGGAAACCTCGCCGGTGTCGACCCAGAGCTCGACCGACGATCCGCTGGAGCGGCGCGTGGCGACGGTGGGCCGCGTGCAGCCGCATATCGAGATCAAGATCGTCGACACCGAGGGGCGCATCGTGCCGCGTGGCACCACGGGCGAGTTCTGCACCCGCGGCTATTCGGTGATGACGGGTTACTGGAACGACGAAGAGCGGACCCGGGAAGCCATCGACACCGGACGCTGGATGCACACCGGCGATCTCGCCACGATGGATGCGGAGGGCTACGTCAACATCGTGGGCCGGCTCAAGGACATGGTGATCCGCGGCGGCGAGAACGTCTATCCGCGCGAGATCGAGGAGTTCCTGTACCGCCACCCCAAGGTGCAGGACGTGCAGGTGATCGGCGTGCCCGACGTCAAGTACGGCGAGGAGATCTGCGCCTGGATCAAGCTGCGCGACGGCCAGCAGGCGACGGCCGAGGAAATCCGCGACTTCTGCAAGGGGCAGATCGCCCACTACAAGATCCCACGCTACGTGCGCTTCGTGGACGACTTCCCCATGACCATCACCGGCAAGATCCAGAAATTCGTGATGCGCGAGCAGACGATCAAGGCGCTGGACCTGAAGGAACAGAAGACGGCGTGACCGCCGGCGCGTCGTGCGCCGCCGTCTTGTCCAACGGGTCGGGGCCGAAGCGATTGGCCCCGGCCGTGCCGCGCAGGCACCCGCACTCGATGAAAGTCCACAGCGCACCGATATAGGGAATGATCGCGATCAGTACCCAGAGGCCTGATTTGTTGCGGTCGTGCCAACGCTTCACCTGGATCACCAGCCCGACATAGAGCCAGATCACGCCGGTGACTCCCCAGAAGATCCTGAGAGGCACGGGCAGTTGATCGAAATCGCTGCGGGTCCACGAGTCGCCGCTAACGAGAACCATCAGCGCCAACAGACCGCCAAGGGCAATCCACCTGACGAGCTCGGCGAACCAGAACCTGGCGCGGTTGATCCGGCCGTTGAAACCGAAGAACAGGTTCAGCATGCCGGCTCTCCCGACGCTCGACCGTGGTGCATATGATGATGGCCGGTGCGTCTGCGACTCCTAACGAGCGGACGGATGGCGGCCACTTGCGACGCTGATCATATTCTATATTTGAGGAATTAATCACTCATAAATATCTGAACCGGGAGCTGCTGTCAACGTCGCGCTGACGCGCACGGCTCAAAGAAATCCTTATGGATACGATTTGAAGAGCCAATTGGCTCTCGGTCATGAGTGCGCGCATGCTTTTTTTGGATCGCGCCGGAATAGTCGGCGGCTCGTTGCGTCTGTTCATCAAGAATGGGTCATCAGCGCGATCGCCGGCCCTTTCCCGTGCAGCGTTGTTGGACCTCGTTAATCCCTTCGGAATCGGAGTCCACGATGGACCTGGCCTTCCACAACTTCACGATCAATCCTGTCGGCCTCACCGGTACAGCTGCAACGCGGTATGTCAGCGAGGTGCACGAGCACCTGCGTTGGATCCATCGCACCACCAGCGGCCGCATCCTGCTCAATGTCATTCGCCGTCCGGATTTTCCGGTCGAGTTCCGCCCCTATACGGGCACCGACTGCAACGCAGTGGGCGGTGGCGAAGTCAAGACGCCGGGTGCGTCGCTCTCGGGCTTCGTCGCCTACTCGCCCTCGACGTTCTCGAGCCACGGCGCGTGTCACGCGCTGCCGGCGGATCAGAATCGCGGGCGCATATGGGACGAAATCCTGTTCCATGAACTGGTGCATGTATTCAGGAACGCGACGCGCAAATGGGACGCGGCGGCGCCGCTGTCCTTTGGCATGCGGCACTACGACAACAATGAAGAATTCATCGCCGTGCTGTGTACGAATATCTACGTGTCGGACCGCACGAACCGCATCAAGAGCGGGCTGCGCAAGGGGCACATCGACTATTCCGCGATGGATCCCATCGATGCCATGCGTTTCGGGCTTTTCATGAGCTCGCGCAATGCCTTCGCCCTGGTCAAGAAGTTCTGCGATGACAATCCGATCTTCACCAAGGCGTTGAGCGACAAGCTGCCGGACGTCATCTACAACCCGCTCGCCGACTACTACCGCTATCCCAAGTTCTGCGAGGCACTGTCAGTCTTCGGCGCCATCAAGGATCGGATGGCGCTGTCGCGGTCGCTGAGCGCGCTGGGCGTTCCCAAACCCTTCGTCGACTGGATTGTTTCGACGGTCATGTGAAGGGCTGACATCAGTCCGGCATCGGTGCGCTGTCGGGCAGCGTACGCAACAACTGCAGCAGAGCCGCGATCACCGGGCGACGATCGTCGCGGCGCTTCAGCACCCACAGTTCCGCCCGCCGCGTCGGTGATCGCAACGGGCGGAACACCACGCCCTTCAGGCGCATGCTGGTCACCGAAGCCGGCACCAGCGCCACGCCGCGACCGGCGGCGACCAGCCCCAGGATGGCGGGCATGTCGGTCACCTCGTCCACGATCCGCGGCGTGGCTCCGCCATCCGCCAGCTCCGCCAGCATGGCGTCGCGCAGGACGCCGCCGATATCGGCCGGCAGCGTGACGAAGGGCAGGCCGTCCAACAGCCGCGCCGGCACCCGGGCCCGCGCCGCCAGCGCGTGCTGGGTGGGCAGGACCACGACGAAGGGCTCGGCCAGGATCCGGGTTGCGGTCAGCACCGGTATCGGGCTCGGGCCGCGCGCCACGGCCAGATCGAGCTCGCCGCTGGCCAGCGCATCGGCCTGTAGTCCGCTCGTCATCTGCCGCAGCACGATCTGCGCGGCTGGCAACGCGCGCTCGGCCGCCCGCAACACGCGCGGCAGCAGCCGATAAGCGGCCGAGCCGACAAAGCCGATGACGACGCGACCGGCGCGACCCCGGCCGACCGCCGTGGCTTCGGCGAAAGCATCGCGCAGGCTGGGCAGCAGCAGGCGCGTGCGCGCCAGCAGGGCGGTGCCGGCCGGCGTCAGTTCCACGCCGCGCCGGTTGCGGTCGAGCAGCGCCACGCCCAGCTCGTGCTCGAGCTTGGCGATCTGGACCGACAGGGCGGGCTGCGCCACGTGCAGGCGCTCGGCGGCACGGCGGAAATGCCGCTCCTGGGCAACAACCAGGAAGTAATCGAGTCGGCGCAGGTTCATGATCGCATTCCGTTATCACCAGACTATCAAACGATATTGGATTTGATGACGCCAGTCCGCTCTTCTGCCGGCACGAGGACGCGGAAGGACGAGCTTGATGCCCCACGATCTGGAGGTACGCGACAAGGCGAGCTACATCGCCGCCTACACCGAGAAGACCGGCAGGAGCGTTTCACCATCCCACTGGACGAACCGACAGAAGATCGCGCTCGTCTGCCGGATCCTGGCGATGAATGGCCATGCCTCCGGTCTCGCCGGTCAGGTGACGCTTCGCGGCGAGCAGCCCGGCACCTTCTGGATTCACGATTACCGCTATGGCCTCGAGGAAGTTCAGGCCCGCGACGTACTGCTGATCGACAGCGACATGCGGGTGCTGGAAGGCGATGGCATGGCCAATCCGGGCGCACGTTTCCACGCCTGGATCTACGCCAATCGGCCCGACGTGAACGCCATCTGCCACACGCACCCAATCTTTGCCTCGGCGTTGGCGATGCTCGAAGTGCCGCTGATCGCGGCCCACATGGACACGATGGGCCTCTACGAGGAGGTCGGCTTCCTCAAGGAATGGCCGGGCATTCCTTTCGGCGACGATGAAGGCCGCCTCATCAGCGGGGCGCTGGGCGGCAAGCGGTGCGTTTTCCTGGCGCACCACGGACCGCTCGCGGCCTGCGCCACTATCGAAGAAGCATGCGTGCTGCTGGTGGCGATGGAGCGCGCGGCGCGGCTGCAAACCATCGCGCTGGCCGCCGGTGACATCCGACCCGTCGACCCGGCACGCGGGATGGAAGGCAAACGTCTGAAGCAGACAGCGGGCAGCTACCTGGCGTGGTTCGCGCACTACGCCCGCGTCGCCATACGGGCCGATGGCAATTGCGTGCTGTGAGCCGTTGCCGTCCGGAGGCAGGACCATGACCGTCGAATTCACTTCGGTTGCCGGTCGTCAATGGCGCCCCACGGATCGGGCGGGAGTGACCTACGCCGTGCTGCGCGTGCATGGCGCCGGCGAGGGTGCGACGGTGCTGACCCGCTTTGCGGCCGGCACCGCCGGCGGCCAACACCTGCATCCCGGCGGCGAAGAGCTTTACGTAGTCGAGGGCACCTGTGCCGTGAACGGTGTGCAGCTCCGGACCGGCGACTATCTCTACACGCCGCCCGGCGAGCGGCACGAGCTGGTCGCGCTGAGGGATACGGTCGTGCTGGTGCACCTGCCGCGGCTGCCGATCTACGACACGCCGTGATGGCAACGCAGCGCCCAATGGTGGAGGCGGGGATGGAATACGGACAGGGAGCGCCATCGGGTGGAGCGATCCGCATCACCCATGTCGACGCCGCCGGTACGCGCATCGCGGTTCATCGCGCGGGGGCCGGCCGCGCCGTGGTCTGCCTGCATGCCATCGGCCATGGCGCCCGCGACTACTACGACCTCATGCGGCGTCTTGGCGGCCGCTACGACATCGTAGCCGTCGACTGGCCCGGTCACGGCGACAGTCCTGCCGATACGCAGCCGGCCAGTGCCGATCGCTATACGGCGATCCTGAGCGACCTGTTGCGCCACCTCGACCTCGGTGAGGTTGTGCTGATCGGCAATTCCGTCGGGGGCGCGGTTGCGATCAAGATCGCCGCGGTGACGCCGGAGGCGGTCCGCGGCCTTGTTTTGTGCGATCCAGCCGGCTTGCAGCGGGTTGGCCTCGTGGCGCGTCTCTTCTGCCGCTGGAAGGCACGCTTCTTCGCGGCCGGTGAGCGCGGTGACCCCGGCTTTGCGCGGCGGTTTCGTCGCTATTACGAACGGCAGGTGCTTCCCGAACCGGCGGCATCGGCACGGCGGGAGCAGATCATCGCCGCGGGCTACCAGGCGGCCGCCGCGCTGCGCCAGGGTTGGGAAAGCTTTGGCCGGCCATCAGCGGATATACGGTCTCTGACGTCGGGGCTTCAATGCCCCGTCCTCTACGCCTGGGCCCGCAACGACAGGCTCATCGCGCTGTCACGATGCCGCGCCGCGGTCGTGGCGACGCCATACCACGATCTCATGCTGTTCGATGCCGGCCACTGCGCCTTTCTCGAGCAGCCGGACGCGTTCGAGGCGGCGCTGCGCACATTTCTGGGCAAGGTTCAGCCGGCGGACTCGCGGCGTGCGTCCAGGATGACGACCGAGGACCAAGCCTCAGCGTAGGCTGGACGCTCTTCAGAACCGTTACATCACGGACGTCGGCCGGACGCAGGGTCGCGCCGATGCGCGGCAGATGACGCCGGAAATCCTGCTCCTCTGCAGCCGACGCGAACACCCGTTTGGGGACCATCTGAAACAGCCGGTCGGCGAGATAGACCAGGAACAAGTGCTCGCCTTCCTTCCATTTCACGTAGTCCTCCCAGGCGATCGTGCTGTGGGCGGCCGCGGAGCGGCAGGTGATGCCGTGCTCGTCCCAGCTGATCTCGGAGGCGTCCCGCAGCATTTTGTGCTGGCGATACATGCGCCGCGCGAGCCAGGGCAGGTAGAGAAGATACATTGCGCTCCACAGAACGACGGCTGTGACGGCGGCCACCAGCACGGCCGGGTAGAGGGCGCTGGTCAGGCGACCCGAAATCAGCACGGCGATCACGACCACCATCACGATCACCAGTGCGGCCACGAGAACCAGCACGCGCAGTGACGGACGCATGTGCAGCCGCTGGGCGGCAACGACATCGGAAACCTGCAACTCGATGCGTGTCATAGGCCCTTCATGTATCGCTTGGTCAGCCGGTCCCGCTTCAGGCGGGAGAGCCGATAGATCCAGAAGATCCCGTCGAGCTGGTCGATCTCGTGTTGCAGGCACACGGCCAACAGGCCATCCGCCTCGTCGGTTCGTGGCATGCCGTTGACGTCCTGGTACTGCACGCGCACCCGCGCCGGCCGCTCGACCTCCTCGGTGATGCCCGGCATGGAGACGCTTCCCTCCGGATGGCGCGCCGTGTCGGCCGATGTCCAGGCGATTTCCGGGTTCACGTAGGTGCGCGCGCTCTGCCAGTCATCGAGGGCGATCACGACCACGCGCTTCAGCACGCCGATATGCGGGGCCGTGATGCCGATGCCGGGTGCCGCACGCATGGTGTCCAGCAGATCGGTAGCGAGCGATCGCAGGTCGTCATCAAAGTCCGTCACCGGGGCGGCGGCCAGGCGAAGGTGGGGATCGGGAAAACGCAGGATCGGCCGCACGGCCATCGCGCAACTCCACAGTGCGGCCAAGGATGTAGGCGGGCAGCGGGCCGGCATCAATGGCCGGCGGCGTCGCTATTGCAGTCCGTAGAGCCTGGCCGCGTTATCGCGCACAATCTTGCGTCGCGTGGGCTGGGGCAGGTGGGCCAGCTCGCGGGTGATGAATTCCTGTGAATCGGGCCAGATCCCGTCGGGATGCGGGAAATCGGAACCCCACATCACGTTGTCGACGCCCAGATCGTCGATCAGTTTGATGCCGATCGGATCGGTCTGGTAGGTCGCGTAGCACTGCCGGTGCCAGTAGTCGCTCGGCTTCATCTTCAGCTCGAGATCCTTGAACTGGTCCTCCCACTCCAGGTCCATGTGTTGCAGCACGTAGGGGATCCAGCCCAGGCCGGCCTCGCCGATCACCACCTTCAGGTTCGCATAGCGCTCCAGTGCGCCGCTGTAGATCAGCTGCATCAGCATGTAGCTCATGTGCATCTGGAAGCCGGTGATGTGCACGGCAAAGGCACGGCGCGCGATCTTGCGCGGCATCTTGGTGTAGTCGGGCGAGCGGCCGCCGATGGTATGGAAATGCACGGGCAGGCCGGTCTCATGCGCGATCCGCCACAGCGGCTCATAGACCTCGTCGAACAGCGGGATCATGTCGGGCCGGTTGGCGACGTCGATGCCGCGTACGCCGCGGTCGGCGGCACGCTTCACCTCGGCCACTGCCGCGTCGATGTCGTGGCTGGGGATGTTGGCGAGCCCAATCAGCCGGTCGGGGTGGCTGCGGCAGAAATCGTGGAGCCAGTCGTTATAGATACGCAGCATCTCGACGGCGGCCTCGCCATCGTTCAGTCGGCCGCTGGAGCCCAGCACGCCGTACAGCACCTCGGCCTGCACGCCGTCACGGTCCTGATCCTTCAGCCGCAGCTCGGGATCGGTCAGGCGGCGGATGCCCTTCCTGCCGTCGTCATAGAGGCCGGTCGAGGCCATGCGGTCGGAGCGGTGGATGACGCCCGGCTCGTACTTCCGTCCGGCCGATCCCATGCCGTTCGCCAGCCCGAACCTGGCGCCGTTGCGGCTGACCCAGTGCGGACCATCGGGACCTTCCTCGACATAGGGCATGCGGTCGCGAAAAGTCGCCGAGGCATTGGCGGTGAAGAGGTCGGGCGGCAGCCAGATGAGATCGATATGCCCATCGGCCGAAATGACATCGTACTGCACGGGATATGCCTCCGGTTCAGGATGCCGGTGCACTTGGTCTAGTCGACGACCTGCCTGAGGAGGATACTCAGTGTAGCATGGGACGTATGTAACGTGGCCGCATGTGCGGCACAGGGTAGGTGGTCTCTCATGGCAACGGAAACCCGGTCACCGCGACTGGCGGTGCTGATCGATGCGGACAACGCCTCGCCGCGGATTGCCGATGGACTGTTCGAAGAGGTCGCAAAGCTGGGCGAGGCCAGCGTCCGGCGCATCTATGGCGACTTCTCAGGCCCGCGACTGAAGGCATGGGCCGACATCTTGTCCAAGCATGCCATCATCCCCCAGCAGCAGTTCGCCTATACGACCGGCAAGAACGCCTCCGACATCACGCTGGTGATCGATGCCATGGACCTGCTGCACAGCGGCCGGTTCGACGGCTTCTGCCTGGTGTCGTCGGACAGCGATTTCACCCGGCTGGCGGCGCGCATCCGCGAGCACGGCATCGACGTCTTCGGTTTCGGCGAACAGAAAACGCCGGAGAGTTTTCGCCAGGCCTGTCGCCGGTTCATCTACACCGAGAACCTTCTGCCCGGTGCGCCGGCACCGGGGCAAGGTGTGGCCGCGGCGGCGAGCTCGCTCGAGCGACCGACAGCTGCCGTTCCCATCCTCAAGCGCGCCATCGCGCAGATGGACGCCGAGGATGGGTGGGTTGATCTCGGCGCCGTCGGCCGCCGGCTGTTCAATCTCGCGCCGGACTTCGATCCCAGGACCTACGGCTACGGTAAGCTGAGCGATCTGGTGCGCGGTACCGATGCGTTCGACGTCGATCAATCCCAAGGCCGCGGCATGCGCATTCGTGTCAAGGCAACGCAACAATCCGGCAGAAGACGAAGCAAGACGTGACCCCAGCCGTGACATCGGCATGACCACTGGGTGAATCATGCGCATTTCGCGGCGCTTTCTTGCAACGTTCCTAGGCTCCAGACGTTTTGCCCTCAGCCTTTCAGCCGAAGCATTCGCGCGAGGGGCGCTGTGGGCGGAGGAAAATCATCCAACGGATCCTTGCCACGCCTGCTGCCACTGAAGGCGGGCACGCATGTCGGTCACTACAAGATCGGCAGGATTCTGCGGCACGATGAACTGGGCATCACGTACGCCTGTCGGGACATGGCGCTGGAGCGCGATGTCGCCATCGCTGAGTATTTGCCCCTGGATATCGCGGTACGCCACGGCGAGTCGTCCGTCGAGCCATGCTCAATGCGATGGGCCGAGGACTTTCACTGGGGCCGCAATCGTTTTCTGGCTGAAGCTCGTATTCTGGGCGAACTGACGGGGACGCCGGCCATCGTCGGCGTGCACGACGCGCTGGAGGCCCATGGAACCGCCTATGTCGTGACGCATCGCGTGCGCGGCCAGACGCTGGCCGCGCGCCTGGCGCGCCACGGTACCCTGCCGCGCGATGCCGTGGAGCGCCTGCTGCCGCCGCTGCTCGAGGGCCTCGACAGGGTACATGCCCGCGATCTGCTGCACCTGGGCATCACGCCGTCGACCATCATGATCGACCGCGAAGGGCGGCCGACCCTGATCGATTTCCGGTCCGTGGCTGCCGCTCTGGCCGTGCGCCGGCAGGTCACCAGGTCGCACACCCCGGGGTACGCTGCCGTCGAACTGGTTTCCGACGGGCATACCGGGCCGGCCACCGACATTTATGCGCTGGCGGCCACACTCTATCGCTGCGTCACCGGTGCGACGCCGCTGACGGCGATCAACCGCCTGACCGAGCAGATGAATCCGGCCACGCAGCAGGCGGCCGGGCGGTACCCGTACGGCCTGCTGGCGGCCATCGATGCCGGCCTGGCGTTCCGATCGGCAGACCGGCCGGCGTCGATTGCAGGCTGGCGCCCTGTCTTCAACAGACGCGCGCCCATACCGGTTCCGCCGGATGTCACGGCGCTGGTGCCGGCGCTCGAACCCCCGGCTGAGCCCGAGGACGCCTCTGAACCGCAGCCGTGGTCAGGCGCCCGCGCCGCGTTCATCATGACGCGGACCGCACTGGCCACCCGGTTGTCATCATTCGGCGGCGTCGATCGCTGGCGTCAACAATGGCACAGCGTGTTGCTCGCTGTGACGACTGCGCTGATTGACCGACTGTCATCGCTTGCGGCGCGGATCGACGTCGGTGTGCTGCAGGCGAGGATGCGCTCGACGGGCAGCGCGGCGACCAGGCGCGCATCGATCATGGTCGCACGTGTCGGTGCTCGCGTTCCACGCCCTTACGTGCCAACGGCGCTGGCCGTTACGCCCGCCACCCTGCGCGATCGGCTGTCGGCGTTCGTCACATATATTCGTGACGGCGGTCGGCGCACCGACGCGCGCATGGCGTTGGCGGGTTTGGCTATCCTCGTCGTGACGGCAAGCCTTGCCGCCAGCAAGGTGCTGCGGCCGGACAGTGAGCCGGATGTGAGCCGGCATAATCGCCCGGCCGCCTCGCAGGAAGCGGCAGCGACACAATCCATCGCCGAACGTCAGCGGGAAGAGGAAGCGGCGCGCCGTGCCATGGCGGAAAGGATGCGCGCCGCTGCCGAAGCAAAACGCCAAGAGGAAGCAGACCGTCAGGCAGTCGCGCGCGCCCGAGCCGAAGCGGAGGCCCGGCAACAGGCGGAAGCCAAGGCACGTGCTGAAGCGGAGCGCCAACAGCAGGAAGCACAGGCAGCGGCGGAGCGGGCTCGCGCCGAGGCCCGGCAACAGGCGGAAGCCAAGGCGCGCGCTGAAGCGGAGCGCCAACAGCAGGAAGCACAGGCAGCGGCGGAGCGGGCTCGTGCCGAAGCCCGGCAACAGGCGGAAGCCAAGGCGCGCGCTGAAGCGGAGCGCCAACAGCAGGAAGCACAGGCAGCG
>Ga0187894_10004278_pt1 | contig 15413 bp, 15 predicted proteins | sample GBC1701081metaG_FD_136650 | JGI IMG/M metagenome (GOLD analysis project Ga0187894, IMG submission 136650) | White microbial mat communities from a lava cave in the Kipuka Kanohina Cave System on the Island of Hawaii, USA - GBC170108-1 metaG ... | reverse complement strand
GCGGCCAGCAGCGCCGCGGCCAGGATGACGACGGCAAGTTCCACGGGCAATGCCAATGCGTATTTCGTCAGCGCTGCGCCGGGCGCTGAGTTTCGCCTGGAGTTCGACGCCGCCACGCGGCGTCTGTGGTTCGACGGCTGGGGCATTCGCGCCGGCTGGGTCGTGCCGCCGCTCGACGAGATTTGATCAGCCGACCACGATCGGCGGCTGCAGCCGCTCCTGCTGTTCCGCCACAGCCTGCTGCTGCTGTTGAGCGTGCGCGAGTTCCAGGTCGATTTCCGCCTTGAGCTGCGCGACCGAAAGCGTTGCGTGGCGCACCTGCACTTCGCCGTCCTGCGCCATTTCGCCGGCCTGCTCCGCGAGCGCGATCTGCGCCTGAATCATGCTGCCGTGTACGCACACCGCCAGGATGATCATCGTCATCATGAGCGACACGGCGGCGGCAACCGCTGGCGCGAGGACGGCGACTGCCGCAGCCAGTGCGACAGGAACGACGATGCCCCAGGTGGCGGCAAACGCGGCGAACGGTGCGTGCACCGCCGCGAGTATCGTGACGGCCATGACCCAGATCGCGGCCGCTTCGGCAACGACGGCGGATGCTGTCAGGGCGACCACCGCTTCGCGCGGCAGGTGCGCCGAGACGTCGTAGAGAAACGCCAGCGTGCCGTCGGCGAGCCGCAGGGTGTCGTTGCGTGACTGGATCGTCCAGCGCCCGGCGATGAACGCTCGAGCGAGCGGCCCCAGCGCTTCCGCCGCGGCTTCCTGCAGAAACGCGCGCGCTCCTTCGACGTCCTGGAGCTTGATGGCGACCGGACGCGTTCCGGGCCTCTCGAGCCCGGTGCGGGCTTCGTCGAGCGCCGCCATCGTGTCGATGTACGCGCTCTTCGCGGCGAGCGCCGGACACACCACCGAGTGGCGCACCACCTCCTCGGTGACTACGGTGACGCTCTCGATCACGTCGAGGAGGATCGGCACGAAATTCTTCGCGACGCACGCCGTGATCGCGCACACGTCACGCCCGAAGTCGCGGGGAATGTGGCTGCAGCCAAGACCATCCGCACCCGACATCTCATACTCGAAGCAGCGCTGGAACTGATCGTCGACGCTGTCCCAGATCTCGAGGAGCTCGCGCTGCGTGCGATCGATGTACTCGACGGATTCCTCGACGCTGCACCCGGTGGGCAGGGGCACTGAGCGCTGCGCTCCCATTATGCTCCGGGCGACTTCTCGCGACGCCGTCGTGCCCGTTCCTGCGAGGTACGCGGGATACGAAGACAACAGCGCGGACCGCAAGCGCATGAGAGCGCGCGTGCGCTGGCGGTTGCTGCCGAGCGCCTGCGTGAGCTTGCGCGCGGTCGCCTGCGTCCATCGTTCCGGCTTCAGCCCCTTGCCGAAGCTCACGCCTTCCGCGTTCCACGTGATCGCATCCGCGCGCCCCACGCCGATCTGTACGTAAGGCCTGGCCGCGCCCATCTCGATGAGGCCGAGTCCGTCCGAGGAGCGCACGCGATACGGGAATGCGAGGCGCCCGGAGCGCACGATCCTGACTTCGCCCCAGGGCCCGACTGCGCTGTTCGCTGTAACGCGGTAGGTAGCCACCGGCCGCCGCAGTGCGACGGGCTGGAGTCCTTTGAGGGTAGCGCCCATTCCTTTCAGCTGCGGGACGCGTTTCTCCTGTGCCAACGCCTGGCTTATCGCCGCGGGAAGCACGCCCGCCAGCGCGAAAACGCCGATGCCCGCGAGCAGTTCGCGGCGCGAAGGCAGACCCCGAGGTGGCTGGCGCATGAGTTCCTCCCGCGATGGCGGACCGCTGATTCGCTTGCAGTGTCCGGGGACAGACGAGTCGCGGGAAGCGCCTGGCTTAGGCGGCGCCCGACGCGCGCTGTGGGCGCGGCGCTGCGAAACGCGAACGCTCTGCGGGGTTCAGGCGCCTTCGGCGAAGCTGGCGGGCCGCTGCACGCTGGCGGGTCGGGGCGCGTCGGCGCCCTGTGCGGCCAGGTGCGCCAGCACCTCGATACGAATCGCGACCTCTTCCCCGATGAGCTGCGGAGCCGTCTGCAAACCGAAATCCGAGCGCCGCAGCATTCCGGTAGCGGAGAAACCTGCCGCCTCTTTCTGGTTCGAGGGATCGATGCCACGCTTGTTGAAGCGGACGTCCAGCGACACTGCGCGCGTGACGCCGAGGAGCGTAAGGTCGCCGCGCACGGTAGCCGCGTCGCGGCCGAGCGCCTGCACGCTGGTCGACCGGAACTGGATCGTCGGATATTTCGCGGCGTTGAGCCAATGCTCGCCGCGCACGTGTCCGTCGCGCGTCGCATCGCCTGAAACCAGGCTGGCCGTTTGCACGCTGGCGACGACACTCCCGCCGGACAGGGAGTCGCCTTCGAGCAGGACGACACCGGCCACGTCGCGGAACTCGCCGATGATGGCGTTGAAGCCGAATCGCCGGACGCTGAACTGGACGTGACTGTGCGCCGGGTCGATCTCGAAGCGATCGGCCGCCGCTGCGGCGGACGTGGCCGACGCGGCGGACACGGCCGACGCGGCGGACACGGCGGACGTGGCGATGAACGAGGTGCCGGCGAGAAAGGCGCAGGCGAGCGACGCGCCAGCGACTCGCGGGCCGGCAGGCATCGCTCTGAAGAGACATGACGCGCCGTCGCCGCGGCGCTGGTCCGGTGCTGAAATCATGGCAGGCTCGCTATTTGTTCTATATAATGGAAGATATCATCGCGATCCGGACATGAGCAAGGGCAGAAATCTCGGCGAATTCGAAATGCTGGCATTGGCTGCGCTGGTGCGCCTCGGGCGCGACGCGTACGGCGTGACCGTGCGCAGCGAGATCGAAACGCGCGCGAAGCGCACCGTGTCGATCGGTGCGCTGTACGCGACGCTCACGCGCCTGGAGGAGAAAGGTCTCATCGCCTCGCGGCTCGGCGAAGCGACGGCGCAGCGCGGCGGCCGGGCCAAGCGTCACTTCGAGATCACCGCACTCGGCCGGCGCACGCTCGAGCGATCGGTGGCTGCGCTCGGCGCCGTGCTCGGCGGTGCGTTCGTTGCGGACCGTCCTGCCGGCGGCCCCGGAAGAAGGAACTCGTGAACCGTCTGCCGCGCGGCGTGCGCCTGGTGCTCGCGCATACCGTTCCGCGCGAGCTCGGCGAGTTCGTCCTTGGCGACCTCACCGAGGAATTCCACGCACGCTGCTCGCGGTCCCGCGCCGGCGCCCGGCGCTGGCTGTGGCGTCAGGTGCTCGCTTCCGCGCCGCGATTCCTTTGGCAGCGATTTGCCGCCGGCCGGGGCCGGGCGCTCGCCACCCTGCTCGTGGTGACGGCAGCGGGGTACGGCGCAATGCACCTGTGGGACGTGTACGTTGCGCGCGAGCTGGCGCGCAGTGTCGCAGCGCAGAACGCGGGCGCACCGCTCGTGGCGATTCGCGTTCTCTATATCTGCCTGCAAGGCGTCGCATTCGCCATCGCCGGTGCCGCGCTCGCCCACGCGACGTTCCGGCGAGATCAGAGCTTCGTCCGAAACGCCGCCCTGCGCCTCGCGCCGATCGCGGCTGCACAGTTCATTCCGCCGTTTGCCGCGTCACTGACTTCAGCCGACGGCTATCCGATGCTCTTCCTCATCCCGTGGTTGCTCATCTCGGCCGCGGCGCTTGCCGGTGGCGCTTACGTGATCGATCACGGCCGGCGCGGCGGTCCGGATCGCAACGGTCCGAATCGCTGAGCAGCTGAAGTCCGGCATCGGCCGTCCCACAGCCTCCCCGACCAGGCCCGAGTGGGACGAACGCACCCACCTTCGTACGTGGTCGTGCGCCGCGAACGGCTGCTAGGCTGCATTCCGCGCTTCGTTCCCGGACAATTGGCTGTCGTTTTCAGCCACCCAGGGGGATTGCCATGAACAAGAAGCAACCGATGGCGCTCGTCATCGCCGCCGTGACGGCACTCGTCGCCGGCGGCGCGACCGCGCAAGTACATCCGGAAAAGCCGGGCTACGCGGCCGAGAAGTGTTACGGCGTCGCGAAAGCCGGCGAGAACGATTGCGGCACCGCGAAGAACGCCTGCGGCAAGACCGCGAAGACTGACGGCGACCCCGGTCAGTGGATCTACGTGCCCGAAGGTACCTGCACGCGGATCGTCGGCGGTTCCCTGAAGCCTCCCGCCTGACAACAGACGCGCGTCGTGACGGCACGGAACTTGAATCACCATTTCCCGAGCCCCGCCGGGGCCGGGAATTCCCTGCGCGGGTTGCGGACGACGCACGCAACTCGCGCAACGGAACGGGGCGGCGGTGACAGGGACGGAGCGCGACGCGAGAAGTTGCCATGCGCTTTGTAAATTCGTCAGGGATGGCGCGTTCATCGCGCGGTTCACGAACACGTTGGCTGGTGCAGGCCTTCCTGTTGCTGGCCGTCGTGACGCGTTCCTTCATCCCGGTCGGCTACATGCCGTCGGCGGATCGACCGTTCACGCTGCAGCTCTGTCCCAATGGCCTGCCCGCAGCCGTCGTCACCGAGGAGCACGCTCATCACCATTCGGGTTCCGCACCCGACGCCGGTTCCGCGCCCGACGCCGGTTCCGCGCCCGACGACAGCGGCTCGCCGCACCACGATTCCTTCTCCGCCGCCCACTGCGTTTTCGCGGCGGTTGCAAGTGCCACGCCTCCGGCATGGCAGCCGGCGGCGACTGTTTCCGATCCTTCCAGCCCGATCGTCAGCGAGCCGCGCCCGGCTCCCACGCCGGCGCTGCGTCATCGACCGCAGCAGGCCCGCGCTCCCCCGCATCTCTCCTGAGTCTTCCGTTCGTTGAACCTGCGCCGCGGCGCTGACGCGCACGGCGGCCTCGCATCGTCGGCGTAACCGCCGGCGCATGCGGGCACATTTGAACGTTGCACCGGGAGCGCGCCGAAGTTGCGCCCCGACCAGGAGAGGAACCATGAACGCCACGCAGCTGTCGTTCGTCGTCGCGCTGTCACTGACCGCGACGCTGACGCTGACTACGGCGACGTCGCAGGCGGCCGAGGTCGAAGCCCCGGTCAAGACGCTGGGCACCGTCACGGTGATCGGCATGCGGCCCACGTCTTTGCCCACGCAGATTCCGACCACCATCGAGGGCATCACGGGCGAGGAAATCGCCGACAAGATCAACGCGACGGATGCCGAGGACGCGCTGAAGTACTTTCCGAGCCTTCTGGTGCGCAAGCGCTACATCGGCGACTACGATCACGCCGTGCTGGCGAGCCGTGCTTCCGGCACGGGCAACAGCGCGCGCTCGCTCGTCTACGCTGACGGCATCCTGCTCTCGAACCTCCTCGGCAACGGCGCGACCTTCACGCCTCGCTGGGGCATGGTGACGCCGGAGGAGATCGAGCGCGTCGACGTGCTGTACGGCCCGTTCTCTGCGGCCTATCCGGGAAACTCCGTGGGCGCGGTCGTCGACTACGTGACGCGCATGCCGGAAAGCCTCGAGGCGCGAGCACGCGTGTCGACCTTCGGCCAGCAGTTCGACCTCTACTCGACCGACGATAGTTTCTCGGGCTACCAGGGCAGCCTGTCGATCGGCGATCGCTTCGGCTCGTGGTCGTTCTGGGCGAGCTACAACCGCCTCGACAACGAGGGTCAGCCCCTGGTGTTTGCGAACAAGCTCGCGAGCACGGGCACCGACGCGGGCGGCACGCCGGTGACCGGTGCCCTAGCGGGTCTGAATCCGCGCAACCAACCCTGGTACCTGCTCGGCGCGACCAACCGCAGCCATACCGTACAGGATCACGCGAAGGCGAAGATTGCCTACGACTTCTCCGACGCGGTGCGCGCGACCTACACGCTCGGCTGGTGGAGCAACGAAGCCAGGCGCACGTCGGAGTCTTACCTGCGCGACGCGGCGGGGCAGCCGTTCTTCGGCCCCATCGGCAGCGCGACCGGCGTACCGATCGTCATCGACGGCCGATCCTTCACTCTCGCACCGACGGACCTGGCGCCTTCCCGCGCCGACCTCACGCATTTCATCCACGGCCTGTCGATCCGAAGCAGCACCGGCGACAACTGGGACTGGGAGATCGCCGGCAGCCTCTACGACTACGCCGATGACGAGGTCAGATCGCCGACGGTCTTCCTGGCTGACGCCGACACTCCCGCCGCTGGCCGCATCGCCTCGCTGGAGGGCACCGGCTGGAACACGCTGGCGCTGCGCGGCACGTGGCGCCCGGGTGGCGCGGATGGCGCGCACCTAGTCGATATCGGGTATCAGCGCGACGCGGCGAAGCTGCGATCGCAGTCCTTCGCCACGGGCGACTGGATCGACGGCTCGGCTGCCGGTGCACCGCTCACGTCGTTCCGTGGCGAGACCACGCTGCAGAGCGTATACGCGCAGGACACCTGGCGTTCGCAGGGGGCGGATCAGCGATCCAGCGGGGGCTGGCGGGCGACGCTGGGCGCGCGCATCGAAAACTGGCGCGCGACTGACGGCGCCATCAACGGCGTCCTGGTGCCAGGCGACGGTCGCGACGAGACGTTCGTCTCACCGAAGGCCGCCCTCGCCTGCCAGCTCACGGATGCGTGGTCGCTCAAAGCTTCGGCGGGTCGCGCTGTTCGCATGCCGACAGTGTCCGAGCTCTATCAGGGCACCACCGGTGTCGGCGGCAACATCGTCAACAACGATCCGAACCTCGAGCCCGAGCGCTCCTGGACCGGCGAGTTGACCGCCGAGCGCAAGCTCGCGCGCGGCACGCTGCGCGCGACGGCCTTCCACGAGGATACGCGCGACGCCCTGTACTCTCAGGTCAACGTCGCGGGCGGCGGCACAGTATCGACCATCCAGAACGTCGATCACATCCGCACCACCGGCGTCGAGATGGCGTGGCAGGCAGCGGACCTCTGGCTGTCCGGTTTCGATCTGGCGACGAGCATCACGTACGCACGCTCGCGGATCATCGCGAACGACAATTTCCCGGCCAGCGTCGGCAGATGGCAGCCGCGCGTGCCCGAGTGGCGCGGCAACCTGCTCGCGACATATCAGATCGGGGAGAAGTGGACCGCGACCGTGGGCGCGCGCTACAGCGGCCGGCAATTCAACACGCTCGACAATTCCGACCCGAACGGCACGGCGTATACAGGCACCAGCAACTTCTTCACGACCGACGCACGCGTGCGCTTTCGATTCCTCGAGAACGCGGTTGCCTCGCTCAGCGTCGACAACGTGAACGCAGACCAGTACTGGGCCTTCCACCCGTACCCGCAGACGACAGTCGCCGCCGAACTGGAGGTTTCGTTCTGATGCCGGGGGGTGCATTCGAAGTGACGTCCACAGCCGGCACCCTGCCGCCTGCCGGTGCCGCGCCCTCCGCGTCGCGTCTGTACGCGCGCGTGTGGCGCTGGCATTTCTTCAGTGCGCTGATCGTCATTCCGTTCGTGCTCTGGCAATCGCTGACCGGCATGATCTACCTGTGGCACAGGGAGATTGCGGCACTCGCCTATCCGCAGTTGCTGCACGTCCAGACGACCGACACGAGGGTGAGCTATCAGCAGCAGCTCGAGACGGTGCTGCGGCATTGGCCGGCCGATCGTCTTCAGGGAATCGAGGTCGCTGATCTGCCCCCTGCGATCGAGGCCGATCCGGCGCGTTCCACCGCGTTCTTCTTTCGCGACGACAACGGCCTGGCCTTCCCGGCGTTCGTCGACCCGTACACCGGCCGCTACCTCGGCGCCGTCGCGTCGACGCACTGGGTCGCGGGACTGAGCCGCGGTCTGCACGGCGGCTGGCCGATCAACCCGTTAGGCAGCTACCTCCTCGAGCTGGGCGCGAGCTGGGCGATCGTCATGATCCTCACCGGCTTGTACCTGTGGTGGCCGCGCGGCGCGCGCGGCCTCGCCGGAGTGCTCTACCCGCGGTTGCGCAACGGGGCACGCACGTTCTGGCGCGACCTGCACGCGACCGTCGGCGTCTATTTCTCGCTCATCGTGCTCGCGTTTCTGTTCAGCGCCCTGCCGTGGACCACCGCCTGGGGCGACCTGATCCTCAAACCGATCCAGCGCGCCACGGATCAGCTGCCGCCCACCGCGAAGTTCGCGAAGGGCGGAGGTGACCATCATCATGCGCAGGCGCCGGGCGCCACGGCGGATGGCGGACACGCGCAGCACGGACACGACGCTGCCGCGGCGACGCTGCTTTCGCTCGACGAGATCATTGCAAGCGCACGTGCGGCCGGCGCCAACGGAGCCATAGAAGTGAAGCCCGTTGACGACGCCACGCTGATGAACGTGCGCAGCCAGCGCGCACGCGCGGCAGACGAGGTTCTGGTGCAGCTCGACGCGCGCTCGGGCGCGGTGCTCGCGAAAGCGACCTGGAACGACTACGCGCCGATTCCGAAGATGGTCTCGACGGGCATCGACCTGCACGAGGGCCGCTTCTTCGGCCGGGCGAACCAGATCTTCAACACGGTGGTCGCCCTGTCGCTCGTCTGGCTCTGCGTGACGGGTTTCATCGGCTGGTACCAGCGCCGGCCGGCCGGCGGTCTCGCCGCGCCTCCGAAGCGCACGCTCGTCGTGCCGAGAGCCGTGCTCGGTACCGGCGCGGGCCTGTGCGTGATCCTGCCGCTGTTCGGCCTGTCCGTTCTCGGCATCTGGCTGATCGACGCAGCGTTCGGAGCCCGCCTCAACGGCGGCGAAGCGGCTCAGTAACTGCTGCCGCCTCCGCCACCGCCGGAAGCAGCCGCCGCGACGACCGCTGCGGCCCCGATCACGATCAGCGCGGTACGCCCGACGTTGACCTGGTTGCGGCCGATGCTTTCGATGTCCTGATACGCCACCTGTCGCCCTTCGCCGCGCACTCCCTGCTCGTCGACGCCTTCGACCGTGAAGCGCAGCGTTTCGCCGTTCTTGGTCACCACGGTCACGCGATCTCCGGGTGCGAGCTCGCGCGTGAGCTGTTGACGATCGAGGCTCAACGGCTGTGTGGTGATGCAACCCGCGAGCGACAGCGAAACCAGGGCCGCGACGAAAACCTGCGGATACTTCATGCGATGCCTCACTGACCGGCGACGCAATAGCCGGACGTGTGTGAGTGCCCGTACCTGCGCAAAAGGTTGCCGGTGCGCGGTTGCCCGTGCGCGTGCAGTTGGCTAGACGTGCTGGTCGAGGAGGATCGGATTGCCGTCCGGATCGACGAGCATGAAACAGGCAGGACCTTCGCCAGATTCGTCGGCTGCCAGCGTCGGAATGAGGCCCGCGCGCTTGACGCGCCGCTGCAGCTCGCGCACGTCCGTGAACTGCGGCAGCCGGTTGCCGGAGCTGTCCCAGCCCGGATTGAACGTGAGCGTGTTGCGCTCGAACATGCCCTGGAACAGCCCGACGATGGCGGCGCCGTTGCGCAGGATCAGCCAGTTCTGCCGCGCGTCGCCGCCGATGACCTCGAAACCGAGCTTCAGGTAGAAGGCCCGTGAAGCCTCGAGATCCTTAACGGCCAGGCTCACGGAGAAGTTGCCGAGAGGCAGAGTGTTTGCGGTTGTCATGGCGCGATCGTAGGCTGCCGCGCCATGGGTGACTTGCCGAATCTTGCGAATCGCGACTACGCCGACCGGGTCAACCGCGCGATCGACCACGTCACGCGTCATCTCGCCGAACCCCTGCGGCTCGAGGACGTGGCGAAGGCAGCGTGCTTTTCGCCCTACCATTTTCATCGCATCTTCCGCGCGGTGGTCGGCGAGACGCTGCACGCCTTCGTCAAGCGCACCCGCCTGGAGCGCGCGCTCTACCTGCTTTCGCACCGCGACCGCCCGACGCTCACCGATGTCGCGCTCGCCTGCGGCTTCACCTCCAGCTCCGATTTCTCACGCAGCTTCCGCGAGCAGTTCGGCGTCCCGCCACGTGCGTTCGACGTCGGGCGGTTTCGCGATGCGCGCCGCGAGCAGATGATGAAGTCGCTCGGCGACGGAACGCGCTTCGCACGCCTGCCGGAGAACTCCAATCCCGACGGGTTCGCGGTGCACCTGCGCGAGCTGCCGGCGCGCCGCGTCGCCTACCTGCGCGTGCTGCGACCTTACGAGGAAGGGCGCGTGGTGGAAGCCACGCATCGCCTGATCGCGTGGGCGCGCGAACGCGGACTCGAGGGCGGGCAGTGGCTGGGGTACCAGTGGGAGGATCCCGAGATCGTTCCCCTGGATCTGTGCCGCTACGACATGGGCGTCGAGGTTCCGCGCGAAGCGGTCGTGGACGGCGAAGTGAGCGAGGCGACGTTTCCGCCGATGAAAGTCGCCGAGATACCGATCAGGGGAACTGTGGATCTCGAGCTGCGGGCACTCGACTGGCTGTACGGCACCTGGCTGCCGCGCAGCGGCTTCGCGCCGGCGCATCAACCCGGCTTCGAAGCCTTCGACGGCCTGCCGTTCGCGCACGGCATGGAACACTTCGAGCTGCGTGTGCACCTCGCCGTCGTCGACGCAGCTGAAGCGCTGTAGCTCCCTCGCGCCCCTTGCTCAGGTCGTTTCGCTGACCACCACCGATGCGAGCAACACGTCACGCGCGTGGCAATACGCGTCTCGCAACGCGGTAAGGTCGTGCTGCGGTTGGTCGCGTGCGCGCTGGTCGATCCCTTCGCGAGCCCAATCCAGCATCATGGCGACCTGCAGGCGCACGTGGGGCGGAAGGGCATCTCGTAGTGCCGCGAGGTTGCGCAGTACCGCCTGCGCATCGTGATGACCGAGATTTCGCGCGGCTTCGAGCAGCGCGCGGCGACAACTGCTCAGGGCTTGATCATCGTCGCTGGCCAACGGTTTGCTCCAGAAGTACGCCTGCTGAGAGCACGGCCTTCCCCACAGCATAGTGTGCTCCTTGACGACAACTTGACGTCGGACGAAGCGCCATGGCCGCGTAGGCTTGCGCCTACCTCGCGTCCGGACTCAGGGCACTATGGCAGTGAAGAGGTACACGGCAAATATTACGAGGTGAACGGCGCCCTGCAGCACTGTGGTGCGCCCGGTGCCGAGCGATAGCGTGGCAACGATGAGCGACAGGCCGAGAAGCACCGTCCCCTTGGCATCGAGTCCGAGGATCAGCGTCCAGTCGTTCGCCAGCGCCACGATCGCCACGGCCGGAATCGTCAGCCCGATCGAGGCCAGGGCCGAGCCGAGCGCCAGGTTCAGACTCGTCTGCAATCGGTCCACGCGCGCGGCTTTCACCGCGGCCAGGCTCTCGGGCAGCAGCACGATGGCCGCGACGATGATGCCGACCACCGCGTTCGGCGCGCCGACGGCGTCGACCGCAGCTTCGATCGTCGGCGCCAACGCTTTGGCGAGCAGCACCACCGCACCCAGGCAAATCAGCAGCAGGATGGCACTGACTGCTGCGGCCGAAGCGCTCGGCGGCTGCGCATGCGCGTCGGCGTCGTGCGCGGCCTGCCCCTCCGGGAGGAAATAGTCGCGGTGGCGCACGGTCTGCACCAGCACGAAGGCGCCATAGAGAATGAGTGACACGACCGCGATCAGCGTGAGCTGGCTCGGTGCGTACATCGGACCGGCGGTCGTCGTGGTCGTGTTCGGCAGCACGAGCGTGATCACCGAAAGCGTCGCGAGCGTCGCCAGCGCCGCGTTGACGCCGTAGAGACCGAACGATTGCTCGCCGTGCCGCGTGCCGCCCAGGAGCAGGCACAGCCCGACCATGCCGTTGAGGATGATCATGATCGCCGCGAAGATCGTGTCGCGCGGCAGCGCCGCCGTCGTGTCTCCGCCGGCGAGCATCAGCGAAACGATCAACGCCACCTCGATCACGGTGACGGCCAGGGCCAGCACCAGCGTGCCGTACGGTTCGCCGACGCGCAGCGCAATCACCTCGGCGTGATGCACCGCTGCGAGCACGCACGCGATCAGGGCCGGCGCGAGCACCAGCGCGAACAGCCCGTGGTCGGTCGCGGGAGCGAGTGCAATCGCCAGCACCAGCCAGCCGGCGAGCGGGCTGAGCCATGTCCACAACGGAACGTGGTTGTGCGCCAGCTTCGGAATGCTCCCTACTCCGACAACCGCCGCAGCTCGGCTACCACAGTCGGCCAGGCCCGGCTCAGCGGGTCGATGACCGCCATGTGCCCGGCATCGGGCACCTCGACATAGCGCACGTCGCGATGGCTCGCCAGGTACGACCGCGAGACTTCCGGCGGCACGGTGTCGTCAAGCGCGCCGTGCACGATCGCGGTCGGGGCGCGCGGCGTCGCCAGCAGCTTGGGATCGGCATCGGGGCGCGTTTGCGCGTCCGCGGCCAGGAACGCGAGGACCGCGCCGCGACCGAGGTTGAGCTTCTGCGCAAGCTGCAGGTCCGCCGCGGGCGCAAGCGCGACGACCCCCGCGAGCGACGGACTGTCGATCGTGGCCGCACTCCAGAGCACGAGATGGCCGCCGGCCGAGTGTCCGATGAGGATAGCCTTGCCGTTGTGACGGGTTGCGAGAGCCGGCAACGCACTCACCGCATCACGCACGTCCTGCAGCGTGAGATCGGGCTTACCCGGTATGCGGCGGTACTCGATCGTCGCTACGGTCCATCCGGCTTTCGCCAGCGCATCCGACATCGGGCCCGCGTGCGCCCGGTCGTACGCCGGACGCCAGAAGCCGCCGTGGATGACGATCACGAGTGGGCGACGTTCTGCGCCGCTCGTGCCGTAGCGAATATCGGCGACGGCGCCCTCGGTCGTTGCGTAGGCAAGCATGGTGTCGGGGGCAGCCGAGGATCTCGTCAGCACTGATTCGTCTTCAACCACGGCTTCTTCCTTCTGTGGGCCTTTCGGGCCTGTAGTACAGGCGCAGAACGCAACCAGGACGCAGGCAAACAGGGGAGGCAGGGCAGTTCGGTGCACGGGCGGGGCTCGGAGTGATGGGCGAACGCCCGCGATCATACCGTCAGCGGAGACTCAAGGCTGCGGCGACCGGCAAGGCCGTCGTCGGCAGTGCCGTGCGCTCGATGAGCAGATCGATACGGCGAGCCGCGCACGCGCCTCGCATCAGCCGACGCTCGCACCGTCGCCCGAACCGGCTATCGTCGCCGATAGAGCCACAGCGTGACCGGCGCGAGCAGCACGGTCAGCACGACGGGCGCCGTCAGCGCCAGCGCGAGCTGGTTGAACGTCGCCGTACCGCTCATCAGGGCCCGCGCAGCGGTGGCCATCAGCGAAATCGGGTTGACGACGACGAACGCCCGTAACCAGCCAGGCATCGTCGCGGGATCGACCATGATGTTCGACGCGAACACCAGCGGGAACATGAACGTGAACCCGAGCGTCATCACCGTCATCGGCGTGCGGATCAGCAGGCCCAGCACGATGAACACCCAGCCCATGCCGAAGCCGATCGCGACCAGCAGAGCGAACGCAGCGGCGATGCCCGCGAAACCAGCCTCCGGTCGATAGCCCAGGAGCAGCCCGATGCTCAGGATGATCGCGCCGGCGATGACGTGGCGCAGCACGTCGCCGACCATGAGCCCGGCGAAGGGGGCGAGCGACCAGATCGGCAGCGACCGGAAGCGATCGAAGAGCCCTTTGCTGAGGTCGGTCGATAGACCCATGCCGGAGTACACGGCGTTGAACACGACCGTCTGCACGAGAATTCCGGGAATGAAGATCTGCAGATAGTCGCGCGGCGAGCCGGCAAGCGCGCCGCCGAACACGAACGTGAACAGCAGCGTGAACATGATCGGCGTCATCACCAGGTCGAACAGCTGTTCCGGCACGTGCTTGAACTTCAGTACGGCGCGCCAACCGAACACCAGCGCATTGGAAAGCGCCGACGGCGTGGCTGGACGCTGCACGCGCGGTGGCGTGCGATCCAGCATTGCTGAAACTGCGGCGTTCACTCTCGTACTCCTGCAACCGCTTCGCGGTCGGTCCTTTCGGCGGCACGCGTTGCCGCGTGCCCTGCTCCCCCGGTCAGCGCGAAGAACACCTCGTCGAGGCTCGGGCTGCCCATGGAGAAATCCGCAACTTCGATGCCGGCGTCGATGAGGGCACGCAGCGCCTCGGTGGCTTCGCGCGGTGTCTTTGCCACGATCGACAGCTGCACTCCCTCGACGTTGCGCTGCACGCCGCCGCCGAGGCGCGCCTCGAGAAAACCTGCGGCATCGTCGATGCGCGTCGGGTCGGCGAGAGCCACGTGCAGGAACCCGGACCCCGTGGCGGTCTTCAACTCGCGACTCGTGCCCTCCGCGATCTTGCGCCCGTGATCGATCACGGCGATGCGCTCGGCCAGCTGGTCAGCCTCGTCCATGTATTGCGTCGTGAGCAGAATGGTGACGCCGGATTCCGCGAGGTCGCGGATCGTGCGCCACACACTCTGCCGCGCCTTGGGATCGAGACCCGTCGTCGGTTCGTCGAGGAACAGCACGCCGGGCGTGACGATGAGCGAGGCAGCGATGTCGAGCCTGCGACGCATGCCGCCCGAATAATCTTTCACCTGCCTGGTCGCTGCATCGGAGAGGCCGAAGGCGCCGAGCAACTCGTCGGCACGCGCCTTCGCTGCGCGACCGCGAAAGCCCCAGAGCCGCGCGAGCATCACCAGGTTCTCACGACCCGTCAGGTCTTCGTCCAGGGAAGCGAACTGGCCGGTCATGGAAATCACGGCGCGCACGTCCTGCGGCGCTTCGATCAGGTCGTGGCCCATCACCCTCGCGGTGCCGGCGTCCGGCCGGGCGAGGGTCGCGAGCATGCGCATCAGCGTGGTCTTGCCGGCGCCGTTCGGGCCGAGGATGGCGAAGATCATCCCGCGCGGCACGTCGAGGTCGATACCGTCCACCGCGTGCACCTCGCCGAAATGCTTGACGAGGCCGCGGGCGCTGATCGCCGGCGTCTGATCGGGCATGGACATGTCGTTCATGGGCGGTGCTTCACTCTGAAACCTGGGACCCGATGCATGTGACGATCCAGCCCGCCGCTATTCGACATGTGCGACAGGCGCGCGATCCGGCGGCGCGGACGATCGGCGGAAACTGCTGGACGTGCTACCGTGCTCGAATGACGCGTCCTGCGGCACGGTCACGCGAGGGAATTGTCGCCGACGTGCCCGAACTGCCGCAAGGCCGCTCATCCCATCGGCCCCCGGCGAGGTTCCCGTCATGACGCAATGGCGCTTAGATAAGCCGCAGCGGGATCGATACAGGAGGCGAAGAGACTGAAGGAGAAGGGAAGGCTGACCTAGGTTGATAGGATGTTGTTACCACACATTCACCCAACCAACCCAAGAGGCCAGCCTTGATCGATCGTAATGTGCGCTTTCAATCGCAGCAACATCAAGATCGCATTCGTCGGCAAGCGCATCGAGCGGGTGCGGTCGATTTCTTCAACATACTGACGGGAGCTGAGTTGCTGGAGGCGACGGAGGCACATCTGCCGGAGCATCGCGAGCGGCTGTATCCGCCGAGCGTGACCTTGGCGATGTTCATGAAGCAG
>Ga0187894_10004277_pt1 | contig 15415 bp, 8 predicted proteins | sample GBC1701081metaG_FD_136650 | JGI IMG/M metagenome (GOLD analysis project Ga0187894, IMG submission 136650) | White microbial mat communities from a lava cave in the Kipuka Kanohina Cave System on the Island of Hawaii, USA - GBC170108-1 metaG ... | reverse complement strand
TCGCAAACGCAGCAACAGTCGGCGTGACGTCTGGGTAGGACTTGGTCCGGTTCTCGCGAATTGCCTTTACGTCGGCGTCGGAAAGTGTCGCCAAAAACTCGCCGTAATTTCGATACGTGAGCCTCTGAATTTTCGGATCAAAGCGGAAAATCCAAATCTTGTTTTCAAACCCTCCCGAGACATACAGCAGGTATGAACCATCGCGTTCCAACGGATCGAAGACCACGCCAACGTTCACGCTCTGCGGCGACGGAAAGTAAACGTTCTGGACCACCGCCGCAGGTTTCGCGTTCAGATCAATCACTGAAAGCGACTGCTGGCCACGATTCCCCGCCGAGTTGAACTGAACCCCGTAACCACTGTTCACGGCAATCAAGAAACGTCCCTGACGATCCGTACCGAGCGTATCGGGACTGCGAACAAAATCGACCGGCAGCGCGCCTACTGCCGCTTGCCGCGTGGTGATATCGCGTACCAGCGTTCCAGCCGGCGTGATTGGCCGTCCCTGACTCGCCGTTTCATCCTGGCCAGCGGAAGACGAAACACCGCTCAAAGTTCCCACGACGAGAGAAACTGCAACGAGTAGCATGAGAAGCGCGTAGGTAAGTTGTCTGGGGTTCATGGGGCGGGGAGTTTATCAGATGGAGATTTAAATCCGCGTCACAAACATCGCTCGGCGGCAACCGCTCGGCGGAGGCCCGCTACTAAGAGCCAGTAGCTCGAAGCCGGTCGCAGTCTTAGGCACACGCCGCGCGCGTGTATAATGTCCGGCACCATAAAAATGGACACCTTGGTGCGGTTTCTGTTCGGACATGAACAGGCCGTTTTTACTAACGGCCGGTTTGGTTTTGATGTGCGTCCGAATATCCTGCTGCTGGTCCTCGTCTTTTTACTGGTCGCAGGCTTCATCTACTTCATCTACCTTCGTCCACGCATCCGGCTATCAAAACGAACTACCGCCACGCTGATCGCGCTGCGCGTAGCACTGCTCACGTTGATGGTCACGTTACTGTTGCGGCCGGTCGTGGTCGTGTCGTCAGTGATTCCGCGCAGCAGTTACGTTGCCGTAGTCGTCGACGATTCGCTGAGCATGAAACTGCACGACATTCCCGGTGGCGCGACGCGTCTCGACACCATCAAGCAGGCACTGCTCAACACCAGCACGGGACAAACATCTTTCCTGAATCAACTCGATCAGAAATTCAAAACGAACCTCTACGGATTTTCGGGCGGGCTATCGCGTTTGAAGGATGGCAACGATCTTTACGGCGAAGGACGCACCAGCGATCTGTCGGGCGCGCTCGAGGAAACAATCAAGCGCTCGTCGGGCATGCCGCTTTCCGCGATCGTGCTCGCCACCGACGGTGCTTCAAACGTGCCGAGCGATATCAGCACCACTTTGCGCGAGTTGCGTGCGCGCGATATTCCGGTCTTCACGATCGGCGTCGGCGATACCGCGAAACCGCTCGACGCCGAGCTCACGCGCATCAACATGCCCCGGCGCGTGCTCGTCGGCTCACGCGTCAATATCGAAACGTTTGTCGGCCTGAGTGGTTACAACAACACGAAAGTGCTGCTGGGCGTGCGTGAAGACGGGCGCGCGATTAAGACGGAGCAATTCGATCTACGCGGAAACGACACACAAGCGCTCAATCTTGAAATCACCCCGGCAACACCCGGCGTGCATCGTTACACCGTCGAGATCACGCCGCTCGACGGCGAACTGACCGTCGACAACAACAAGCAGGACGCGCTCGTGGAAGTTATTGAAGGTCCGCTGCGTCTTTTGCACGTGGAGGGCGAACCGCGTTGGGAGCTCGGCAAGATTCGTGAATCTTTAGCCCTGAACGAAAAGAACGTCATTCTCGTTTCGCTGCAACGAACCGGCGAGAACAAATTCTATCGCCAGGGGATCGGCAATCAGGGCGAACTCGCAACCGGATTTCCGATGACCGAAGAAGAGCTCTTCTCTTACGATGGTCTGGTGCTCGGCAGTGTCGAAGCGGGATTCTTCACCGCCGACCAGCTTCGCAGCATCGAGGCTTTCGTGGCGCGCCGTGGCGGCGGGTTGCTCACACTCGGCGGTCGCTTGTCGTTTGACGGCGGCAAGTATAAAGGCACGACGATCGACGATCTGTTACCTGTTTCGTTGACAGGTGGACCAGTCGATGAGGTGAATTCGTTTGCGCCGGTTTACAAACCGTTGCTGACCGCCGCGGGCCAGGCGCATCCGATCACGCGTTTGTATGAAGATCGCGCGCAGAATCAAAAAACATGGAACGAACTACCGCCGGTGTCCGTGTCGCAAGCATTGACCAACGTGAAACCGGGTGCGACGGTGTTGCTCGAAGCGCGCAAGGTCGATGGTTCGGGAGCGCACATTCCGCTGCTGGTGCAACAACGGTACGGTCGCGGACAAACTTTGGCCCTAACTGCGTCTGACACGTGGCGCTGGCGCATGAGAATGGAGTCAAAGAACAACGCGCACGAAACCTTTTGGCGCCAGATGCTGCGTTATGTTGTGAGTGGCACGCCGCGGCAGCTCGAAGTCGGTACGGCCAAAGACGTTTATTCGCTGGACGACACCGTCAACATTGTCGCCGATTTGCGGGATAAGAAGTTCAATCCCGTCGGCGATGCGCAGGCGACCGCGCGCGTGACCAAGCCTTCGGGAACAACAGTTGATGTTCCTTTGAAATTTACGACACTGAATTCAGCCAATATTTACACGGGAGAATTCAAAGCGGACGAACTGGGCCAGCATCGAATCGAGCTGGTCGGGCAGAGCGCGAGTCTCGGTCAGTTGAGTGCGAATGCAAACGTGCTGGTGAGCGATCTGAATCGCGAGTATTACAGCGCGGCGCAAAACAGTGACCTGCTGAAACGGATTGCTGCGGAAACGGGTGGCAAGTATTACACGCCCGCGCAAACGCAGTCGTTGTTGGACGATCTGACGTACCGGCAAACGCCGTATTCAGAGCGAGTGACGAAAGATTTGTGGGACATGCCGGTGAATTTCCTGTTGCTGGTCGGATTGTTGAGTGCGGAGTGGTTTCTAAGAAAGCGCGAAGGCTTGGCGTGAGGTACAAATTTACAACAAGTCTGGTGCTGGTGTTGCTGCTCGCATCATCGGTGTGGGCGCAGAAGAAAGCTCCTGCCGATCCGAATAAGTTTGCCGTGATCGTAGTAGGCGCCGGCGGTGAGCCCGCGTACGCGACCCAGTTTGAGCAATGGACCAAAGAACTAAGCTCCGCGTTGTCTGAGCGTTTCGGATTCGATCCTCAGAAACTGTTGGTGGTGCAAAATGCGAAGGCCACTGACGTAAGAAATACTTTTGGACAACTCAAGTCGCAGATGGACGCGAACAACGTCCTGTTTGTGTTTCTGATCGGTCACGGTTCGTTCGACGGCAAAGAGTCGAAGTTCAACCTGGTTGGACCAGATATCGCGGCTTCCGAGTACCACACGCTGTTGTCAGCGTTACCGACAAAACGCGTGGTTGTTTTCAACATGGCGAGTGCGAGCGGAGAGTTCGTCAAGAGTCTGTCGGCGAAAGGACGAATCATCATCACCGCCACCAAGAGCGGACAGGAAACCAACGCAACGCGCTTCGCGGGTTTCTTCATCGCCGCTCTTAAAGCCACCGACGCTGACACCGATCAGGATGGACATACATCAGTCTTAGAAACTTTCGTATACGCGAATCGATTGACCGCGGATTTTTACAACCGCGCCGGAAGGCTCGCGACCGAACATGCACTGTTGGATGACAACGGCGACGGCGTGGGCCGCGAGAAAGCGGAAGCCGGCGAGGGACTACTCGCGCGCGCGACGTATCTCGATTCGTTGAGTATCGACGAAGCGGCAGCCAGTGCTGCTACCGGCAAACTACTGAAAGAACGCACGCGCCTCGAAGCGGAGATCGAACAACTGATCGCGCGCAAAGGAAACATGCCCGAAGCGGAATACGAAGCGAACCTGGAACGGCTCTTTATTGAACTTGCAAAAGTGAATCGTTCCATCAAGCAAGCGGGAACTTAATGCGTATCAAGTTAATCATTTTTATCTGTGGCTTTCTGAGTTTGGGCAGCGGTTTCGCACAAGAGCAGCGCGGTGTCACCGAACTCAACAAAGGCGACTACGAAAACGCCTTCAAGCTGCTCAGCGCGCGCCTGGTTTCCAACCCCAACGACACGGCGGCGCAAAAAGCGTTGCTGCGCGTTTACATCGAAACCGGCAAATACGCAGAAGCCGAAGCAACGGCAAAACGATTCCTCACAAAGACCCCCGACGCCGGCCAAGTGCGTCATCAATTAGCCGAAGTGCTCGCAATCACTGGCCGTTACACCGAAGCGATCGCTGAATTCGAACGCGCGGCTAAAGATCTGGAAAGGTCTGAGGTGCCCGGCGAACGGCTCGAAAGCGATTTGCGTCGCGCCGAACTGCTCGAACTTACCGGAAATGAAGATCAAGCCCGACCGATCTACGCCTCGTTCGCCAAGTACTACAACGACAACGATCCGGAAACCGCATTCGAACTGACACTCATCGCCCGCGCGCTGGTCCACCTGGAAAGATTTCAGGATGCCAACGACATGTACCGTTCCGCGATCGACGCTGATCCCGATCATCTCGAGGCGCAACTCTCGGCCGCCGAGCTGTTCACGCAAAAGTACAACTACTCCGACGCCACCGAGTTCCTTAGCGACGCATTCAAACTAAATCCAAACGGCGCTCGCGCCTATCTCGATCTCGCGCTCAACAAACGCCTCGACGGCGGTGAAGAAGTCAACGCCGCGCTCAATCGCGCGCTGGTGATTAATCCCAACTACGTCGAAGCACTATCGCTTAAAGCCGCACTCGCGCTGGAGGCAGGACAATTCGACGTCGCCTCAACCGAGCTGGAAAAGGCGTTGAAGATCAACTCGCGTTCGCTCGAAGCGCATTCGCTTCGCGCTGCGATGTACTACTTGCAGGACCGTGAGTTTGAGCCGGAAGTCGCAGCGACGCTCGCGATTGGTCCACGTTACGGCGAGATCTACAACACACTCGCACACTACGCCACGATCACCCGCCGCACCGAACAGGCCGCGCAGTTCGCGCGCCGCGCGATCGAACTGGCGCCGCGCTTGTGGGACGCGCATCTCAACCTCGGCATGTCGTTGCTGCGGTTGGGCCGGATGGAACAGGGCCGCGCGTCAGTCGAGCAGGCGTTCAAAGGCGATCCGTTCAACGTTTGGGCCAAGAACACGCTCGACCTGCTCGACTCGATGGAGTCTTTTCGCGAAACGAAACGCGGCGCCTTTGTGATCAAAGCCTCGGAGCAGGAAAGCGATCTCCTCGGTCCGTATGCCGCCAACTTGCTTGAAGAAGCAGCAGCCAAGTTGACGGCGAAGTACCGTTTCACGCCGAAAGGCCCGGTCATCGTCGAGATCTTTCAAAACCACGAAGACTTCGCCGTGCGCGCGCTGGGAATTCCCGGGCTTGGCGCGCTCGGTGTTTGTTTTGGACCAGTCATCGCGCAGGATTCGCCGTCGGCACGCGAGGCCGGTGAGTTCAACTGGGGCAGCACTCTGTGGCACGAGTTCACGCACGTCATCACGTTGCAGATGACTGACTATCGTATTCCGCGTTGGTTCTCCGAAGGTCTCTCAGTGTACGAAGAACGGCGTGCACGGCCCGGCTGGGGTGACGATTGGAACGTGATGTTCGTCAGGAGTTTCACGGCCGGCCGCTGGTTCAAGATTGCCGATCTCGACGCCGCATTTCAAAGACCACGCAACCCGCAAGACATTCCGATTGCTTATTTCGAGGCGTCGCAGATTTGTGAATTCATTGCCGAGCGATACGGGTTTGACGCGATCCTCAGCATGCTCGCACTCTATCGCGACAAGGCCCGCACGCCCGACGTGTTGCGGCAGGTTTTGAAGATGAGTGAGGCGGATTTCGATCGTGAGTTTAATGCCTGGGTCGAATCCAAAGCGCGCCCGTTGCAGCAGGCGTTGAGCACTGAGAGTAATCTCGTCGCCTCGATGTCAAAAGAAGAAGTCGTGAAGCAACTCCAGGCCCACGACACTTTCGCGTTGCGCATTCGTGCCGCCGAGTTGTTTGCCGCGGATGGTGATACGACTACAGCCGCAACTCATTACGTTCGCGCACTCGAACTCTTCCCTTACGTTACCGGAAGGGGAAACCCATACGAGTCGCTCGCGAAGCTACTGGAGCAGAAGGGCGATCCGGCGCAAGCGGCGTCAGTCCTGGAAAAGCTGGTGAGCAAAGACGAGAACAATCTCGAAGCACTTAAAACCGTCGCGCGGCTTCGTGCCGCGTTGGGCCAACGCCAACAGGCGCTCGACGCATTGATAGCCAGTTTTTACATCAGCCCTTTTGATTACAACTTGCACAAACAAGCGGGCGAGTTGAGTGTCGAGCTGAAAAACTATCCGCAGGCGCTGGCCGAGTTTCAGGCGGCACTCGCGCTACAGCCGCCGAACATCGCGGAAGCGAACTACAATGTCGCCACTGCGTATCACGCATTGGGCCGGCAACCGGAAGCGAAGCGCGCCGTGCTGCGCGCGCTCGAAGCCGCGCCGCGTTACGAGAAGGCTCAAGAACTATTACTACGTATCGTCGGACAATAAATCCGTGTAATCTGTGGATAGACGAGGAAACGAATGGCGGTCGAACAACTCACAATCAGCGACGAGCAACTGCTCGACAAACTAGGCTCAGCGCGCGAGCGTCTCTTGCGCGAAATCAGAAAAGCAATAGTCGGACAGGACGAAGTCGTCGAACAGGTGCTGCTAGCGCTTTTCGTCGGCGGGCACTCAATCATCACGGGCGTGCCCGGCCTCGCCAAGACTCTTCTCGTCCGCACGATCGCCAGCGTGCTCGATCTATCATTCAAGCGCATTCAGTTCACACCCGACCTGATGCCGGCCGACATCACCGGTACGGAAATCATCGAAGAAGATCGCGCGACCGGCCGCCGTGCGCTGCAATTCATCCCTGGTCCAATCTTCGCCAACCTTGTGCTTGCCGACGAAATCAATCGCACGCCGCCGAAGACACAGGCGGCGCTGCTGGAAGCGATGCAGGAAGGACGCGTGACGGTGCAGGGCGTCAGCTACGATCTGCCGCGCCCGTTTCACGTGCTTGCCACGCAGAACCCGATCGAGATGGAAGGCACCTATCCGCTGCCCGAAGCGCAACTCGATCGTTTCATGTTCAACGTGAAGATCGGCTATCTGCCCGAAGAAGAAGAGGTCGCGGTCGTCAAACAAACCACGTCGCCGCAGGATTACGATTTTGAACGCTTGATGACGGCTGACGAGATCATCGCGTTTCAAAGACTCGTGCGGCAGGTGCCGGCGTCGGACACGGTGACGCGTTATGCCGTGCGTTTGGTCAACGCGAGCCGGCCAAACACGCCGCCCGCGCCGGATTTTGTGAACAAGTGGGTGACGTGGGGCGCGTCGCTGCGTGCGTCGCAGTTTTTGATTTTCGGCGGCAAGGCGCGCGCGATTTTGCGTGGCCGTTACAACGTTTCGTGTGAAGACGTGCGCGCGGTCGCGCCCGCGGTGTTGCGGCATCGCGTGTTGTTGAACTTTCAGGCTGAGGCCGAAAAGGTGGATTCCGATCAGGTCATCAAGAAACTGATTGAAACTGTCCCCGAGCCCAAGAGTGGACTTTAATTCGAGCGGACTGTGAGCCACAGAGAAACACAGATTACCGAAACGCCCGACGCAATTACTCCGGCGCGGTTTCTCGACCCGGAGTTGTTGGCACGCATCGGATCGCTCGAACTGTTGGCGCGCGCGGTGGTCGAAGGGTTCATGTCGGGACTGCATCGCTCGCCGTTCACGGGATTCTCGACGGAGTTCACCGAGTACCGGCAATACAATCCCGGCGACGACCTGCGCTATCTCGACTGGCGTTTATTGGGTCGCACAGATCGCTATTTCATCAAGAAATATCGCGCCGACACGAACACGCAATGCCACCTGTTGATCGACACGAGCGCGTCGATGAATTACGCGCATGCGAGTTCGGTGACGAAGCTCGAGTATGCGAAGTTTCTCGCTGCGTCGTTGGCTTACTTGTTGAACCGGCAACAGGACGCAATCGGCATGGTGGCTTTCGATCAGAAGGTGCACACGCACGTGCCCGCGCGCAATCGCACCGGACACATGCGCACGATCTTCGGCAATCTGTCGATGCTGCAACCAGGCGGAGAGACGCGTCTCGCGGAGTCGCTGCATCAACTCGCGGAGATCCTGACGCGGCGCGGGATCGTGGTCGTGATATCCGACTTTTACGATCAGCCGGACCGTTTGCAGGAAGCGTTTCAGCATCTGCGTTTCAAAGGTCACGACCTGGTTGCGTTTCACGTGTTGGACCAGAACGAGCTGGATTTTGATTTCCAGGAGCCGGTGTTGCTGCTGGAAGATGCGGAGACGCAGGAGCAGATGTCGGTGCTGCCGGACGTGGTGATGAGCGGATATCGTGAACGTATGCAGCGGCATGTCGAGGACATGCGCCGGTGCACGGCGGTGAATCAGGTTGATTATGAAGTATTGACGACGAAACAGCCGCTGGATTTTGCGCTGTTCTCGTTCCTCTCGCGTCGCGCCGGGAAGTAGGAGCCCATCCACAGATTACACAGATTTTTCTGTACCGTCTGTGTAAGCTGTGGATTGTATTAGCTTATGTCATTCTTGACGCCATTGTTTTTTCTCGGCGTTGCGGCCCTCGCGGCGCCAATCCTGGTTCATTTGGTGCGCCGGACCCGAGCGCGCAAAGTTCAATTCCCTGCCCTCGTCTTCGTTCGTCAGGTTCCGCAAAGAACAATCAGGCGCCGTACGTTACAGAACGTGCTCCTGCTCCTGCTGCGCTGTCTCGCGCTACTGCTGATCGTCATCGCGTTCACGCGGCCGTTCTTCACGACCGGCAGCTCTGCCAAGTCGAACACCGCCGCCGGCGCCACCGTGATCTTGATTGACAACTCACTCAGCATGCGCCGCGAAGATCTCTTCGTTGAAGCCCAACGCCGCGCTGAAGCCGCGATCGATGAAGCGCGCAACGACGAACAGATCGCGGTGCTGAGTTTTGATAAGCGTTACGCAGTCAGCAATCGCTTTACAGCCGACAAGAATCGCCTGCGCACCGCAGTGAAGAGTCTGAACGCCGGTTGGGACGGCACTGATTACGAACAAGCATTGCGCGGCGCCGAATCGTTGCTCGGCGAAGTAGAAACCAGCGGTCCGAAACGGATCGTTATGATCTCTGATTTCCAGGCGCCCGGCTGGCGTCAGGCCAACGCCACTTTCAAACTTTCAAACAACACACAGCTCGCCACGCTCGACGTGAGCAGCAACAGCCCGGCGCCAAACATCGCGATCACCAACGTCGAAGCTCGTGGCGTGGTGTTTGGCCAGAAGTATCTCGACAACCTCGCGGTGCATATCAGCAACTTCAGCGACACGCCGCGCGATCACGTCCAGGTGGATTTCCAAATCAACGAGCAGACTGTCGAGAAACGAGACATCAGTCTCAACAGCCGCGACTCGCGTGTGGTTGAGTTCACCGGCTTCAATCTCAATGACGGCGCTAACCGCTGCACGGTAGACATCTCGAGCGGCGATGCCTCGAACAATGACTTTGGGCCCGACAATCGTTTCTACTTCACGCTGCGTCGCGAAACACCTGCAAAGGCTTTGATCGTCGAAAGTGCGACGCGCGGCCGCAGCGACAGCCTGCACCTGCAAAGTGCGCTGACCACGAACGACGATCTGCCATTTACGTTCAATCTCAAAAGCAGTGGCTCGGTTGACCCGACAAGCATTCCGGAAAACGCACTCGTGATCCTGAACGATGCGGGCTCGATCAACTCTGCGCTCGCCGGCGCCCTCGTGAAGTTCGTCAACGCCGGCGGCCAGTTGATCATTTCCACCGGACCACAAACGCAGGCCGAAAGTTTCAACCAGTCGCTCGAACAGATCGCTCCGGCAACGTTGCGCGAAGCAGTGCAAACAAAGACAGGCGAGAGCGCTGCGATCACGAATGTAAAATTCGATCATCCGATCTTCGAAGTGTTTCAGGAGAGTGGCCGGCTCGCGGCCGCAAACGTCGTCGGTTACTTCCGTTCTGAGCCGCGTCCGAACGCCACGGTTTTGGCACGTTTTGAAGACGGCAGTCCGGCGCTGTTGGAATCAACCGCAGGCAAAGGCCGCGTGCTGCTCTTCACTTCGTCCCTTGGACCAAGCTGGAACGACTTGCCACTCACGCCGCTCTATCTGCCGTTCATTCATCAGATGGTTCGTTACGCTGGCACCCGCGAAGAGAGTGCGTGGTATGGCCTGGGCCAAACGTTCACCGTGAAGAAGGACAGTGAAGGTGCGCCGCCTGCGGTTGATAGTCCTTCGGGCAACCGTTTGGCCGAAGGTCGGGCGACTCCCGACGGCGAGTTGCTGATCACCGCGCGCGAACCCGGTTTTTATCGTTTGCGTTACAACTCTCAACCCGACTTCGCGGCAGTCGACGGTGATGCCGCCGAGGGGGATTTCAGTAAACTGAACTTCCAGGAATTCATCGCGGGTGTAACCGGTGGCGCCGGGAGTGCTGAAGGTGCAGCGGCAAACCAAAACGTGAGCGGAGAAGAGGTGGAAGGCCGCCAAAAAGTATGGTGGTCGTTGCTGCTGGTTGCGCTACTCTTACTCCTGGCAGAATCAGCGCTGGCGCGGCGCACCAAAATGGCAAAGATTATTGGGTGAGTTATGAACCCTGAAACTAATCTACTGGACGATCTTTTGCGCAAGGCGCGCTCGCGGCGACAGCTTTTGCTTTCGCTACGCGGCGTCGCAATCACTCTCGGTGTCGTAGCCGTGGTGCTTTTGCTCACGGGCTGGACCGCGCATCGTTATCGCTACAACACGACCGCCTTGCTGGTCCTGCGCATCGGCGCGTTGCTCACTGTGCTGGCAACGTTCTATTTCGCGTTGTTACGGCCGTTGCTGAAACGAATCACGGACGCGCGTCTCGCACGGCTAATTGAAGAACGATCGCCTGGCGTCGAGGATCGTCTCGTTACCGCTGTCGAGTTTGCCAACGAAGAATCTTCGCACGTCTCACCTGCGCTCATCAGCCGGCTTTATCGCGACGCGAATAGCGTTTCCGCGACGCTCGACGTGCGCAACATCATTCAGCGTTCGCGCCTGTTGCTCTACGGCGGCGCGGCGCTCGCCAGTCTGCTGCTGTTTGCCGGCATCTTGAAATGGGGACCGCGTGAGATCTCGGAAGGCGTCGCCCAACTCGTCACGCCGACGGCGCTCGCTTCATCGCCCAACGCGATGAGCATCAAAGTAAAACCAGGCACAGCACGCGTGCCGAAAGGCTCCGATCAGGACATCCTTGCGACGCTCGTTAACTTCGATTCACAGACGGTCACCGTCTTTTCGCGGCCGCTCGGATCGAAGGAAGACTTTCAGGGCCAGCCGATGGAACCGGCGAAAGCGCGCAGCGATTTCCGTTTCTCAATCTTCAACATTCAGGACTCGGTCGAGTACTTCGTGGAGTCGAATACCGTTCGCTCCGAAGTCTACAAACTCAACGTCGTCGATCTGCCCTTTGTCAAACAGCTCGACCTGACGCTCAACTTCCCCGCCTTCACCAACCTGCCGACCAAGACTGTCGAAGACGGCGGCGACATTGCCGCATTGAAGGGAACGGTTGCGACCGTCACTGCAAAACTTTCCGGCAAGGTGCGCGCGGCGAGCATCGTCTTCGCCGACGGCAAGAAGACGCAGATGCGTTTGCAGGGCAGCGACTTCGTTGGTGAGTTAACTGTCGCCGGAGACACGAGCTACTACATCGAGCTCGTCAGCAACGACGGTGAAGCGTATCGCGGTTCAAACGAGTACGACGTTTCCGTGCTCTCCGATCAACCGCCGGTGATCTCGTTTGACAAACCCGGACGCGACAAGAAGGCGACGAATCTCGAAGAGGTGTTCACGCAAGCACGCGCGGAAGACGATTACGGCGTGGTCTCAATGGACCTGCACTTCTCCGTCAACGGCGGCGATGAAAAGACGGTTAACCTGCAACAGTTGACGCGCGAGTCGGCGCGTTCGCTCAGCGGCGCTTACACGTTCTTCCTCGAGGAGTACAACCTCAAACCGGGCGACTTCATTTCGTATTACGCGAAGGCGCGCGACGCGAGCAACGAAGCCACGAGCGATATCTACTTCATCGAAGTGAAACCGTTTGAGATGGAGTACAAGCAGGCGCAGCAACAAGGTGGTGGCAGCGGACAGGGCGGCGATCAGGATCAGAATGCGTTGTCTCGCCGGCAAAAAGATCTGATCGCAGCGACCCATCGTTTGATTCGCGAAGGCGACAAGTACACCGATCAGGAACGCAAAGACGGTTACGAAGCGGTCGCCGCGGGACAGGAAAAACTGCGCATTGACACGCTGGAGTTTCTCGATCGCATGGGCCGGCGGCTCGGCGATGTCGACGAGGGACAAAAACAGGTGAAGGAGATGGCCGAACACCTGCGTCAGGCGGCGAAGGAAATGGAGGGCGCGCCGCCACCGTTGCGCAAGGAAGCCGGCAAGGATGCGTTACCTCCTGAACAACGTGCGTTGCAACGGCTGCTCGCGGCTGACGCGATCTTTCGCGAAGTGCAAGTCGCCTTTGGCAATCAAAACAACGGCGGCGGCAGCGGTGGTCAACGAGAGCAACAGGAACTCGCCGGTCTCTTCGAGCTCGAACTCGACAAGATGAAGAACCAGTACGAGACCGTGCAACGCGCGCAGCAACAGCAGGCGGAGCAACAGAAGAGCGAAGCCGAGCGCCGTTTGGAAGAGCTCGCGCGGCGGCAACAAGCCGCGCTCGAAGAACAGCGCCGCCGTGCCCAACAGGCAGCAAACGGCGGTGGCGGCGGTAATCAACGTCAACAACAGGAGCTAATTGAAGAAACCCGCAAGGCGGCACGCGAGCTCGAACGATTGTCTCGCGAACGCCGCGATGCGCAGATGCAGGAGTTGAGCCGTCAACTCAATCAGACCGCGGACGAGATGCAGAAGGCGCAAGCATCGTCACGCGCTAATTCGGGAGAATCCATCGCGCAAAACGAACGTGCGCTTGAACGTCTGCGCCAGGCGCAAGAGCGTCTGCAACAGATGAACGGCGCGGCCGGTCAACGTGGTGGACAACAGTCCGGTTCATCAGTGCGCCAGCAGCAGATCGCCGACTTGCGCCAGCGCGCGGCGCAGGCTGCGTCGCGTCAACGGGAGATTGCGAAAGACATGGAGAGTCTCGCGCGTCGCGGTGGGCAGAACGCGCAAGACGAGAACTCGCGCAAGGCTCGCGAGCAGTTGGCGGAAAGAAAAGACGCGCTCGCTGATTCGGTGAATGGTTTGCAGCAGGACATCGAGCAGTCGGCGCGTGCGATGGGCGCGGGCCAGGGACAGGGCCAGCAACGCGCCGCGCGGCAGTTGAAAGATGCGGCCGAAGCGCTCGCGCGCGATCGCGTTGCGGAGCGAATCCGCGAAGGCAAACAGGCGCTCAACGGTCAGCAGGGACAGGGCCAGCAGAGCCAGGGTCAACAGGGTCAGCAAAACGGCCAACAAGGTGCGGGCCGTACCGACGAGCGCGCGATCGAACGCAGTCTCAATAATCTTTCCGAACGTTTGCAGGCGGCGGAGCAGAGTGCGCGTGGCGCAAATGGTTCGAGTGCCGAGGAGAATCTCGATCGGACGCGGCAGTTGGCCGACAATCTCGATTCACTGCGGCGGCGTCTCGACGAAAACGCGCGTCGCAATAGCAACGGTCAACAACAGCAAGGCAACCAACAAGGTCAACAACAGGGACAACAAGGTCAGAGGGGTCAACAAGGCCAGCAGGGGAAAGAAGGTCAACAGGGTCAACAGGGACAACAAGGTCAGCAAGGTCAGCAGGGTTCCGAAGGCAGCCAACAGCAAGGCAGTCAACAGGGCGGCGGCACGCAAAACGGCAGCCAGTCAGACGGTAACCGACAACGCTACGGCATCGATCGCTTTGGTCCAATGGGCGACGGTTGGGGCGACAATCGTCAGCTTCCCGCCGAGATTCGCGAACGTTTGCGTGAGGCGCAGGACCTGCGGCGGGAGTGGGGCACAACTGGATTGGGCGCCGGACGTCTCGATGAAGTAATTGAAGAACTGAGACGTCTTGCTGACGGCAAGATGGAAGGCGACGCGGCCACGGCGTCTTTACTGAAAGCTGAAGTCATCGAGCCGTTGCGGCAGTTGGAGCTGGAATTGAGCCGGCAACTGCAACAACAAAGCGGCCGCACGAACCTGCGTCTGCGCGACGAAGGCGCCGCGCCCGAGAAGTATCGCAAGGCAGTTGAGGAGTATTACCGGAGACTATCCGGTGCGAGACAAAGGCAGTAGACCGTTTTGAGTTCAACCTTCAGGTTGCAGAACAAGCTAAAGCTTGAACTCTGGGCCAGGCATTATGATTGAAAGGTTTCTTAAACTCGGAGTTCTTTCCGCGTTGCTGGTCGTCGCATTACTGGTTCCATCTGTGGCCCAACGTCCGTTTGACGACTTCCGCCGCCGTCCGACCTCCCGCGCGGCGGAGGTTGGTCCATCGTTTGGCGAATTCACCTTCGTACGCACGATCTACGAGTCGCCGTTTCGCGGTTATGGCCGCCGTGGTTACGGTGGCGGCACCTGGACCACCGACTATCCGGAAGCAGACAACAATTTCATTGTCGGCCTGCGCGAATGGGCGGGCACCAATCTCAAGATCGCGCCCCGGCCTGAAGCGCTCGAGATCCTCGACGACCGCATCTTCGACTACCCGATCCTTTACATCGTCGAGCCCGGCTTCATGGATCTCTCAAACGAACAAGCCGCGCGCCTGCGTGAGTACATCATGCGCGGCGGGTTCATCTTTCTCGACGACTTCTGGGGCGAGTACGAGTGGCAAAACGTCCAGGAACAGTTCCACAAGATCGTGCCCGAGTATGAGATTAAAGATCTCCCGCTGAGCCATCCGATCTTTCACGCGTACCTCGACGTCGAAGAAGTGGTCCAGGTGCCGAATGTTTACAACGCCCAGCGCGGCATCACGTCCGAAAAAGGCGGCATCGTGCCACACTACATGGGCGTGGAAAACAAGAACGGCCGCCTGGTCGCCTTCATCGCGCGCAACTGCGATCTCGGCGACGCGTGGGAATGGATCAACGATCCCGTTTATCCGGTGAAGTATGGCTTGCCGGCTTACAAAGTCGGCATCAACGTCGTGATCTACGCGATGAGTCACTGAACTCATTGCCGATTGCCGATTGCCGATTGCCGATTGCCGATTTTGCACAGTTGGCAATCGTTCTTTGAAATCGGCAATTGGCAATCGACATTTGACATTT
>Ga0187894_10004276_pt1 | contig 15416 bp, 14 predicted proteins | sample GBC1701081metaG_FD_136650 | JGI IMG/M metagenome (GOLD analysis project Ga0187894, IMG submission 136650) | White microbial mat communities from a lava cave in the Kipuka Kanohina Cave System on the Island of Hawaii, USA - GBC170108-1 metaG ... | reverse complement strand
TCCTTGAACGACGCGGTGAACTGCAGGTTCTCGAACTTCACGAATACGCGCGCGCCGGAGAGCTCGGAGAGCGTGCGTGATTCCAGGCAAGGCGTGCGCGCGACCGCGCCCTCGATGCGCTTCGCCGCGGCGAGCACGTCGTCGCGGGTAGGGGCCGCGCTCACGGCAGCTCGTGCAGCTCGGAGACTTTGACGACGCGCGTCTCGATCGGCGGGAATTCCTTGGCCTCGACCCAACGGAACAGCATGCCGCCGTTCGTGTGGCCGCAGGTCGAGAGCCAGTTCGGGAAGCGCGGGCCGGGATCGCGCTGCGCGACGACGATGCGCACCGATCCGTCCGGCTCGTAGTGCGCGATGAACTTGTTGGTGTGGATCTTCGCGTAGCGGTAGTCGAGCGATTCCATCCAGAAGTTACTGAGCTGAAAGTTCCAGAACGCGCACTCCGGGATGCGCGTCGGACGAATCCAGAGCGCCTCGTCCTCCGCGAGCTGCCAGCGGCTCTGGTAGTAATGGATCTGCGCATCGCCGCCGACGCGCTGACAGATCTCCTGATCATCGGACGGCAGCTGATTCACGTGCGCTGCGTAGCGGCCCGCCATCCAGTCGACGAACAGGTTCGAAGTGCCGCGCACGAAGCCGACCGTGCGCTGCAGTGCCGCCTCGAGCGAGGCCGCGTCGAGCTGCGGCACGCCGGCGCTGCCGACACGCCCGATCTTCAGCGTCGCAGGCGTCTCCTTCGCGCGGTCGCCGAAGGTGATGCGCACGATCAGCTGGCTCGTCTCGGGCGTCATCGGCAGCCAGTTGCCCGGCCGCGGCTCGCACGAGAGCGCGATCTCGAAGCTGCCGTCGGGCTCGATCTTCATGTCGCGGCCGTCGAGCTTGCCGGTCGGCCGCATCGTGCCGTCCTTCTCGTAGCCGCCGCCCTTCGTGCCGAACGACAGATACGGCGTCGTGCCGCGCGTGCCCGTAATCCGATACTCGTACTTCCCGCTGACGTTCGCGTTCCAGTAGATGTTGTCAGGGTTGTCGTTGCCGATCTTCAGCGTCTCGTTCGAGAGCTGAAAGAAGCCCGGGAAGCGCGGATCGCCATGCTCGAGCTGCGCGCCGAGGCCCGCGCGCAGCAAGCGCGTCAGGTAACGGACGCCCTCCGCCCGATCGAGCTCGCTCGCCGGTGTGCCTTGGCGCAGGATCGACTGCCCGGCCGCCTCGAGCTCTCGGCAGAACTGGCTCCAGGCCCGGCCATCGATCACACGCTTCGCCGCATCGTCGTTCATCGTTCGCTCCTTGCAGCGAGCCCAGAGTACGATGGCTGCGGAGGGGATGCGATGCGCTGGCAGGATCGAGTGGGAGCAAAGCTCGTCTCCGCTGCGAGCGCCGTCGCGAAGATCGCCTCGGGGCAGACGGTCGCGGTCGGCACATACACCTGCACGCCGGCGACGCTGTGCCGCGCGCTCGCCGAGCGCGGGCGTCGCGGCGAGCTCGAGGATGTGCGCATCGAGCACGCAGCGTCGCTGTTCTGCTGGACGTCTCCGGATCTGCGCCGCGCGTTTCGTCTGTACGACAACTTCGCGACACCGTTCAACCGCCCGGCGATCCACGAGGGCCTGGTCGATTACCTCCCGATCAGCGTTTGGCAGGCGAGAGTCGTCCCGCCGCATTACTCGCCGAGCCCCGACTTCTATCTGGTGCCGATCTCGCCGCCCGACGCGCACGGCTACTGCAGCTACGGCCCCGGCGTCTGGCTCTCACCCGCGCTCGTGCGCGGCGCGAAGTGCGTGATCGGCGAGGTGCACCCCGAATTCATTCGCACCGGCGGCGACAACTTCGTCGCCGCGAGCGAGATCGACTTCTTCGTTCCTGCGGACGACGTCGAGAACGTCGTCGCGCCGCCGGGTGCGCCGCCGAGCGCGGAGAAGCTCGCCGCGACCGACACGATCTGCAATCTCGTCGCCGCGGAGCTGATCAACGACGGCGACACGCTGCAGATGGGGATCGGCACCGTCTCCGCCTCGCTCGCGAAATACCTCGGATTTCGCAACGACCTCGGCATTCAGACCGAGCTGATCACAGGCGGAACGGCGGAGCTCGTGAAGGCGGGCGTCGTGACGGGCCGCCGCAAATCGATGTACCCGGGCAAGGTGGTCGGCAGCGCGCTGGTCGCACTGGGACGCGAGGAGCTCGACGCGATCGACGGGAACGTCGTGTTCGAGCTCTACGACTTCGGTACCACCGACGACCTACGCAGCCTTTCTCAGCAGAGGAACTTCGTCGCGGTGAACAACGCGCTGGTGGTGGACCTGACCGGCCAGGTGTCGGCGGAATCGTTCGACCATCGGCCTTTCACCGGAGTGGGCGGCCAGACCGTGTTCATGATCGCGGGCGCGTACTCCGACGGCGGTCGCTCGGTGAGCGTGCTGCCGGCGAGCTCGCGCCCGGCGGGCGGCGCGCGCGTCTCTCGCATCGTCGCGGGCTTTCCGCCTGGGACGGCGATCACTGTCCCGCGCACCTTCGTGGATTTCGTCGTCACGGAGTTCGGCATTGCGGAGCTGCGCGGCAAGAGCCTGCGGCAGCGGGTCGGCGCGCTGATCGAGATCGCGCATCCGGAGTTCCGCGACGAGCTGCGCCTGCAGGCGCGCGCGCTGTATCGCGTCTAGCGGAGAGGAGCGGAGCTGCCTCCGCGTGCTCGAGAGCGGGGAAGCGAGCCGCGGGGCGCGTTGGGTCGCCTGCTCGACGACACTTTTTCGTGTCGCGCGCTTGACGGACAGCGACGCCGCGCACAGCCATCGATCAGCCGCGAAGAGAGAGATTTTGCGGCCGAAAAGGAGGCTTCTAATGACTTTCCCCACTCTGTTCCGTGTCCATCGCCGCGAGCTGCCGTCGCTGCGCGTCGCGCATCCCGCGGTTCCGCTGGTGGATGAGGTGAATCGTTTGTTCGATGACTTCTTCCGCGAGAATCCGACGGCGATGGGGACGACCACATTCGTCCCCAGCATCGAGATCGAGCAGACGGACCAGGCGCTGAAGCTCTCCGCAGAGCTCCCCGGTCTGGAAGAGAAGGACTTCGAGATTTCCGTCGAGGAGGGTGTCTTCACGCTTCGCGGCGAGAAGCGCTGCGAGAGCGAGAAGAACGAGAAGGGCGGCTGGTCGCAGAGCGAACGCTGCTACGGCCGGTTCGAACGCCGAGTGACGTTGCCTGCCGAGGTCGAGGCAGAGAAGGCGAGCGCGACCTTCAAGAACGGCGTGCTCGAAGTCACGCTGCCGAAGCGCGTCGACGTGAAGCCGAAGGCGCACACGATCACGGTGAAGGCGTCCTAGCGGGCGGCTAGCCGCAATGATCGTCGGCTTGAATGGACCGGCTCGCGCTTCCGGTAGGAGGCGCGGGCCGCGTCGTTCTACAGAGCCGCGTTGACGAGGACTCCAGCGCGTCTTGTAATGCCGGTATGACGAACGCCGGCGTGGAGCCCGCTCTCGAGCCGCGCTCGCTGGGGCTCGCGCCCTCGCTCGCGCTCTACGCCGGCGTCCTCGTCGGCACGACGCTGCTCGGTGCGCGCGGCTTGGAGGCCGGATTGCCGGCTGGGGCCGTCGCGGGCCTCGGCTTCTTCGCCTTGTGCGTGCTGTTCCTCGCGCTCGAGCGCTGGCGCCCGGGGCAGCGCAGCTGGCTGCGCGACTGGAGCGACTTGCGCGTCGACTTGCCGCTGATCCTGTTGGCGGCGCCGGCTGGAGCGTTCGTCCAGCTCGCGGATTCGCTGGCACGTCGCCTCGACTTCGGCCTCTGGCCCGCGCATTGGCCGCCGCTCGCCCAGGCGGCGCTGGCGCTGCTGTTAGGGGATTTCTTCCGATACTGGTTCCATCGCGCCGAGCACAGCTGGCTGCCGCTTTGGCGTATCCACGCGACGCACCACAGTGCCGAGCGGCTCTACTGCATGAATGGCCCGCGCCTGCATCCGTTCGAGGTTGCGCTCTCCGGCGTCGTGCAGACGGTCCCGCTCGCGCTGCTCGGCGCGAGCGAGCTCGCGCTCGCATTGCAGGTGCTGCTCACGCTCGCGATCGGGCGCTTCCAACACTGCAACATCGCGCTGACGCTCGGACCGCTCGACTACCTGCTCAGCACACCCGGACCGCATCGCTGGCACCACGCCCGCGATCTCGAGACCGCGCGCTGCAACTACGGCGGAGACGTGCTCGTCTGGGACCACCTGTTCGGGACGTTCCATTTGCCGCGGGATCGCGCCCCGAGCGCCGAGATCGGCATCCCCGGCGGCGAGAGCTTCCCGCGCACGCTGTGGGGCGTGCTGGTCTCTCCGTTCGCCTGGCCGGGCTTTCGCACGACGCGTTAGGCTGGCTGGCGAGGAGCGCATGCGACCGGACTACCCCCTAACAGCTGGCGGAGTGGGCGACTACCCGGTGCGAGTCGGCTCGATGCTGCTCACGCTGGTCGACCCCGAACGCGGCTACGAGCGCGCCTACAACCGCTGGTACGAGCGCGACCACTTCTACGCGGGCTGCCTGATCGGGCCCTACCTCTTTTCGGGGGCGCGCTGGGTGGCGACGCGCGAGCTCAAGCAGCTGCGCTGGCCGCGCGAGAGCGCCGTCGCGGAGCCGTTCGACGCCGGCTCCTATCTCGCAACTTATTGGGTGCTCGAAGGCCATCACGACGAGCACTTCGAGACGTGGGCGCGACCCCAGGTGCGCGAGCTCTACGCCGAGGGCCGCGGCTTCGCGAAGCGCACGCACGTGCACACGGCGCTGTTCGATCACCTCGGCGCCAGCTATCGCGATTCCGACCCGGTTCCGCTCGAGCTGGCACTCGATCGCGGCTACGACGGCATGATCGCAGTGTGGTTCGACGGCGTCGGCCGCGACGCGCGCGCGCTCGCGAAGGATCTCGCGCGCGAGCTGCTGCCGCAGATCCTCACCGCGTCGAACGTTGAGATCGCTTCGAGCTGGACGCCCTCCAAGGGCGAGAACGATCCCAAGAACGTTCCGATGCATCTCGGCTCGCGCGCCGGCGGTCCGGAACGGCTGTGCCAGCTCTTCTTCGTGAGCGGCGATGTGCGCGCGCCGCTCGAGCGCTTCCGCAGCTATACGCAGGCGGTCGAGAGCGCCGGGCTCGCGAAGACCCAGCTCGTAGCGCCGCTGCTGCGCACCATTCCGGGCACGGACCAGTACTGCGACGAGCTGTACTAGGGCTTGCTGCGCGCTTCGCTCTCCCGACCGACTCCGCTCGGCTCCGAGGACTCCGCCTCGCTGCGCGCTCCGGCGCGCGATGCGGGCGCGCGAGTGCGCCTGCTGTCCCGCTCTGCCACGTTTTTTCTTTGCAACGTGCGACCGGCGCGGGCCACTTATCAGGCGTTGGGGGACGGCTGCGTGTCACATCGATCGATCCTGCTTTCGCTCTTGCTGGCGGTTGCAAGCATCGATGCCGCGAGCGCAGGAACCTCGGTCGTCACGGGCGCGCCCGGCACTCCCGGCGTGGACGGCGTTTCGGGCTCGCCTCCGACGGCGGGTGGGAATGGCGGCGCGGGCGAGGACGTGTCCGTCAGCGAGGTGACGAGCGATCCCGACAACATCGCGCAAGCGACCGGCGGCGCAGGAGGCAGCGGAGGAAACGGCGGGAGTGGACAAGCGCCAGGCAATCCACCGGGCGCGGACGGAGGAGCTGCCGGCGCCGGCGGTGATGCGAACGCAGCCGCGGCCAGCAGTGGGTCTGACGGAGTCATCGCATCCGCGCGCGCGATCGGCGGAGCGGGCGGCAGCGGCGGAGCTGCGGGCCAGGGCGCCGGCGCGCCCGATGGCCTGGATGGCGCGCCGGCCGCTGGCGGCGACGCGCATGCAACCGCGACGGCGTCGAACGACACCTTCGATCCCGTCGACGTCGAGGCGTTCGCGATCGGCGGCGCCGGCGGCAGCAGCTCGATCGGCGGTGGCGCCGCCGGCACCGCGACGCTCGGCTCGGTCGAAGGCACATCGACCGGTGGCGGAGACGTGCGCGTCTTAGGAGAAGCCCGCGGCGGAAGCGGAGGCAGCGCGTTCGGTGCTGGCGGCTCTGGGGACGGGGCGTCCGTTTCACTCACCGACGCCGTAGCCGGGTCGACGAGCGGTCACCTCGCGCTCGAGCAGCGCGCCGTCGGTGGCGACGCCGGCGCCGTCGAGTCTGGAGTCGGTGGCGCAGCCGGGAGCGCGAGCAGCTCGCTGACCTGGCACGACACGTCGGCGTCGGAGCTTCAGCTCTCTTCGGTCGCGGTCGCAGGCGCGGGCGGCCGACGAGTTGCGCCGGTCGGGGCCGCAGCGGCGGGCGGCGCCGCGGACGTTCGAATGGCCGGATCGTCGATCGGGTCTCTGTTTGCTTCAACGGGAGCGGACGCCGGAACCGGAGGCGAGGGACGGGGCGGCGCGCACGGAGGCGACGGCGGAACGGCGTCGACCGGGGTCTCGCTCTCCGCGGTCGACGAGCTGGTCGGTGGCGTGTTCGCAAACGGCGGGCTGGGCGGCGCTGCGCGCGACGGCGCGAACCTACGGGCCGGCGATGGCGGCGCGGCGAGCTCCGAGCTCACCGACGCGATCGTCACGAACGGAAACGTTCAGGCGCTCGTTCGCGCCCAAGCCGGTGACGGCGGAGACATCGGTCCGAATGGCGACGGCGCCGGCGGGAATGGAGGCGACGCCTTCGCCCGAGGCGACGTTGCTCAGGCCGACACGGGAGGAACGTTCGCTTTCATCGAAGCGGTGGCGATCGGCGGCCGAGGCGGCGATTCCGTCGGGCCCGGCATCGACCACGGCCGAGGAGGCTCGGCGCAGGCGATCGCGAGCGCGAGCTCCATGCACCAGCGCGCCCGAGCGTCCACGAGCGCATTCTCGGGGTCTGGGGGCGGCGGGACGTTCCAGGCGCCGCTTAGCCAGGCGGGCGACGTGCTCGCCGAGTCCACCGCGCGCTCGCTGAACGAAGCAAGCGCTTCGTCATACGCCATTACGGCGGGATCGCGGCCAGGCAGCCTCGAATCGCGCGCGCGTGCCGACGCGGGCCAATCGGCGTCCGCAGATTCCGAGCTCCACGCGGAGCCGTTCGACGCCGTGCTCACTGCGGAAGCGCTCGCCTCGGCAGCCGGCGGCACGTGGCGCGCCGAAACGCGCGCCAGCTACGCGAGCGCCGCGGCGCCGCTGCTCTCTCAGCTCGCGGGCGCCTCGGCCGGCGTATTTGCTTCCGCTCGGCTCGCGCAAGTCGACATCGACACGGCGCTCGCGGGAAACGCGAACGCTGCGGCGAGCTTCGCATCTGCGACATCAGCCGACGTTCTCGCGCTGGTGGGCTTCGGCGCCGCGCACACCGGACAGAGCGCTTCCACGATCACGTTGACGAGCTCAGCAAGCCTGTCACTGAATGCGTCCGGCGTATCCGGCGCGCAGGATTTGCTGATCAGCTTCCTCGACGCCGAGCTGGACGGCGCCGGCTTCGACGCGCTCCGTTTCAGCGCGCGGGACGGCGCCGCCTTGCTGCTCGATGTCACTTTCACGGATCTCGCGAGCGCGCTGGCCTACTTCGACGACCGGGTGATCTCGCTCGGCTCGATCGGCAACGGCCGGAGCATCCTGCTGCAGCTCGAGCTGAGCGTGGACGAGCCGGGCGACGGCTTTCGCTTCGATCTGCTGTTAGGGAACGGCCTGGCGGTTCCGGAGCCCGAGCTGCTCGCACTGCTCGCCGCCGCGCTGCTCTGGCTGAGCTCGCGGAAGCGCGCGACCGTGGCTGTGTGAGTAGTCCCGGCCCGCTGACGACCGAGCTCGCCGCGAACGGCTTCCGCTTCACGGCTGACGTCGCCGGCGAGGCGGGTGCGCCGCTCGTGTTGTTGCTGCACGGCTTCCCGCAGACGCGGTACACGTGGCGCCATCAGCTTCCCGCGCTGGCCGCGGCGGGGTTCCGCGCGCTCGCACCGGATCAGCGCGGCTACTCGCCGGGCGCGCGGCCGAGCGGCGTCGAGCACTACGCTGTCGACGCGCTGCTCGCCGACGCGCTCGCGCTCGCGGACACGCAGGACGTCTCGCGCTTCGATCTCGTCGGCCACGATTGGGGCGGGCAGCTCGCCTGGCTGCTCGCCGCGCGGCATCCCGAGCGCGTGCGCACCCTCACTGTGCTCTCGCGCCCGCATCCGGCGGCTTTTGCGCGCGCGCTCGCGAGCGACCCGCAGCAGAGCGAGCGCTCAAAGCATCACCGCTCGTTCCAGGATCCGAACACAGCGGCGCTGCTGGTCGAGGACGGCGCGAAACGCCTGCGCCGGATGCTGCGCGAGCACGGCGTGCCCGACCTCGATGCCGCCGCATATGTCGCGCCGCTCGCTGCGCACGACGCGATCGAGGCCGCGCTGAGCTGGTATCGCGCGGCGTTCAGGGGCGCTTCGGCGCTCGCGGCCAGCGACACGCCCGCGGTGCGCGTGCCCACGCTGTTCATCTGGGGCGACGCGGATTTGACCGTCGGACGCGCCGCAGCGGAGGCGACGCGCGAATTCGTCGGCGCGCCATATCGCTTCGTCGAGCTGTCCGGCGTCGGCCACTTCATCACGGATCAAGCGCCCGAGCTCGTGACGAAGGAGCTGCTCGCGCAGCTGGCCGCGCACGCGAGCGCTTAGCCTTCCGCAGCGCAGCGGGCTCGTACTGCGCTAGCGCGGCCGGACTGCGCTCCTAGCACACGGGACCGCGCTGCCGGCGCGGGGGACCGCGCGGCCGGCGCGGAGGACCGCGCGGCCGGCGCGGAGGACCGCGCCGTTAACGCGGCGTGCGCTCGAAGGCCGGCGCGCCTTCGTGCACGTGGTGGAAGCTCTGCTTGTCGATCGTGAAGATCGAAGCGCCCGGCTTGTCGAACACGCTCGGGTCGTCGAGCGAGCCCACCTTGACGATCACGGCGCCGGGCATCCCCGGCGCGCGACTGACGACATGCGTGCCGCAGTTGGGACAGAACTCGCGCGTCACCGGCGCCGCTAGATCGCTGCGCGCGAACTTCTTCGCCTCGCCGGCCGTGTACTTGAACTGGGCTTCGGGCGTCACGATCAACGGCAGCGAGTTGCCGCCGGTGAAGTACTGACACTCGCGGCAATGGCAGATCAGCTTCGCCAGCGGCTCGCCGCCGGCCTCGTACCGGAGCTTGCCGCAATAACAATGCCCGGTGAGCGCCATCGCCTCTCCCTCGCATGAGTCTGAGACGCTACCGCGCTCCGGGCGCTGCAGGCGATACGCTGCGCGTCGCGAAGTGCGTCTGCGCGCGTTCCGCGACTCCGCTTGGCCGTCGACCGGCGCGGTACCGTGCCTCGTGATGCTCTTCCATTTCGATTTCGCGACCTGGGCGCGCATGCTCGGCCTCGCGCTACGCGAAAAGCGCGGCGCGCTACGCGCCTGGTTCCTGTTTCGGCTGCTCGTGTGGGTCCCGCTCGTGGCGAGCTTCCACGCCGTCTGCTTCTTCCTCGACGGCCTCGCGTTCCCGAGCCTGCGCGGCATCGCGGTGAACGCGCCGGTCTTCCTGGTCGGCCACGCACGCAGCGGCACGACGCTGCTCCAGCGTCTGATGAGCCTCGACGGCGAGCGCTTCTGCACTCCGCGCCTCTACGAGCTCTACTTCCCGTCGCTGCTGCAGAAGAAGCTGCTGCGGGCGATCGGGGCGTTCGACCGCCGCTTCCTCGGCAGGCGCCTCGCCCGGCGCGTACGCCGCTGGGAAGAGCGCCGCTACCGCGCGACGCAGGACATCCACGCGATGGGGCTGTTCAAGCCCGAAGAGGACGACGTCTTCTTCTACTACTCGTGCGCGTCGGGCTTCTGGATGACGAAGCTCCCGTATCTCGGGAAGCTCGATTTCTATTACGTCGACCGCTGGCCGGAGCGGAGGCGCCGGCGCCTGATGCGCTTCTACCGCGCGTGCATCCAGCGCCAGCTCTACCTCGACGGCCCCGAGAAGATCTACGTCTCGAAGAGCCCAGTCTTCGCCGGCCGCGTCGGCGCGCTGCTCGAAGAGTTTCCGGACGCGCGCTTCGGCATCACGATGCGCGACCCGAACGAGACGATCCCCTCGCTGCTCAAGCTGTTGAAGACTTCTTATGGCCTGTACGGAATCGCTCCCGACGAATCCGCGCGCGCGCTGAAGGCGCAGGTCGACATCTCGGTCGACACGTACCGCAACCCGCTCGCCGCGCTCGCGCAGCACCCCGAAGCGAAGCGCGCCGCCATCGACTACACGGAGCTCACCGGCTCGCCGCGCGCCGCGCTCGAGAAGCTCTACACCGCGCTCGGCTTCGACGTGACGCCAGAATTCGCGGCTGTGCTAGCGCGCGAAGAGCAGCGCGCGAAGCGCCACGAGACGAGCCACCGCTACAGCCTCGCGGAGTTCGGCCTGCGTGAGGGCGAGCTGAGGGAGCGGATCGGGGAGGAGGTGTTTGCGGAATTCGGATGGGTTGGTGGGCGGGCGTGAACTTTGGTTCGCCTGGATCGCTTCCGTAGCGCCTGATAAGGATGTGACCGCGGCTGACACAAGCCTCCGAGAAGATGCAATCGAGGCACTGCGATGAGCGACCGAAGTCCGATCGAGTGGACGGACGCCACCTGGAACCCGGTGCGCGGCTGCACGAAGGTGAGTCCAGGCTGCAAGCATTGCTACGCGGAGACGTTCGCGGAGCGCTTTCGCGGTGTGGCCGGACATCCGTTCGAGCAGGGTTTCGACCTGAGGCTCGTGCCGGAGAAGCTTCAAGATCCGCTTCGGTGGAAGGGGAGCCGCCGGATATTCGTGAACTCGATGAGCGATCTGTTTCAGGACTCGGTTCCGGTCGACTACATCGCTCGCGTGGGCGACGTGATGGCGGAGGCGAGCTGGCATGTCTTCCAGGTGCTTACGAAACGCCACGAGCGCCTGAGGAACCTGCTCGTTGGGAAACTCGGTTGGATGGCCGAACTCCCAAACGTCTGGTTCGGGGTAAGCGTCGAGGACCGACGCTACGGCCTACCGCGCGTCGACTCTCTTCGTGAGACGCCGGCCGCGGTCCGATTCCTCTCGATCGAGCCACTGCTCGAAGACCTCGGAGACCTCGACCTCCATGGGATCGATTGGGTGATCGTTGGTGGGGAGAGCGGCCCCCGCGCGCGGCCGATGCGCGAGGAATGGGTGCTCTCGATCCGCAATCATTGCCGGCGGCAGCGCGTGCCGTTCTTTTTCAAGCAGTGGGGAGGCGTCCGGAAGCACAAGACGGGGCGAGTCTTGCGAGGGCGGACGTACGACCAAATGCCTCCCCTCAGCGCGTTACAGAGCGACCGCAGTGCAGCAGCTTCCGACGCTTGAGGACGACGGACGCCTGCTTCAAGAAGTCGGGGAGTGGGGTGCGACGAAGTACGCCCTCGTGAAGCACTATGCAGAGATGTTCGCGACGTCGATGAAGGAAAAGTGGGACTCGCGGGTGTACATCGACCTCTTCGCCGGTGCGGGCCGCGCGAGGCTCGAGGAATCACGGCGGATAATTCCGACCTCAGCATTTCTAACGCTTGGCGTCCGCCAGCCCTTCGATTCGTATGTCCTGTGCGAGCTAGTTGCGAGTAACGTCGATGCACTACGAGCACGCGTCGAGCGAGAGCCGCTTGCGTCGCGTGTCGCGATCGTCCACGGAGACTGCAACGTTCAAGCGAGCGCGATCGTCGAGAAGCTGCCGACGCCCTCCAGTACTCACCGAGTGCTTGGATTCTGTCTCGCCGACCCCTTCCGACTGCGTGACCTCAAGTTCCGCACGATCTCGACGCTCTCGGAACGGTTCGTCGACTTCCTCGTGCTCATTCCGTCCTACATGGACGCGCATCGCAACCTCGACGCATATCTAGACTCCCGTAGCACCGTTGTCTCCGAGTTCTTGGGAGATCCCAGCTGGCGGGAGCAATGGCGCCGCCGGATCGATCAACGCGCTCCGCAAGAGTTCGGGCTCTTCGTCGTGGACCAGTTTGGTCACGCGATGAAAAGGGAGGGCTTTCTCTACGCGGGCCTTGGCGACGAGGTGCCGGTCCGAGACCGAGGGCGCCTTCTCTACCACCTCGCGTTCTTCAGCCGAAGCGAGCTCGGGATGAAGTTCTGGCGAGAGGCCAGGAGATCCTCCAATCAACAGATGGATCTCCTCTAGGCTCACCGCCCCTTCCACTCCGGCTTCCGCTTCTCGAAGAACGCCGCGATTCCCTCCCGCGTGTCCTCCGACGCGCGCACCGTCTTCGCTGCCTCCGCGGAGATCTCCCACGCGAGCGCGTCGTCCGCTTCGAGTGGCTCGTTGATCGCGCGCAGGCTCTCGCGCACGGAGATCGGACTGTTCGCGCAGATGCGTCCGGCGAGCGCGAGCGCCTCGTCCAGCGCGCGCCCCGGCTCGCAGAGCACGTTGACGAGGCCTAATCGCTCGGCGCGCTCGGCGGAGAGCGCTTCGCCGGTCAGCGCCAGCTCGCGCGCGATGTTGAGCGGCAGCGCGTGGGCGGCGCGGCGCGGGCCCCCGTAGAGCGCGAAAACGCCGCGTTTCACTTCGGGCAGCGCGAAGCTCGCCGCGCGCGACGCGACCACGAGGTCGCATGCGAGCACCATCTCGAAGCCGCCGCCGAACGCGAGGCCGTCGACCGCGGCGATCAGCGGCTTGACGCGCTGCCGGCGCACGACTCCATACGGCCCGCCGCGCTCGGTCGAGTTATTCAGCCCATCCTTCAGATCACTGCCCGCGGAGAACACGCCTTCGGCGCCCGCCAGGATTCCGACCCACAGCTCGGGATCGTCCTCGAGCTCGTTCATCAACGCGTCGAGGCCGAGCGTCATCTCGCCGTTCATCGCGTTGCGCTTCTCGGGCCGATCGAGGCGCGCGATCAACACGCGGCCGCGGCGTTCGCTGGTGACGGGCATGCGCTCCTCCGGACCGCGAGAGATAGCTCGGAAGGCGTGCCGACCCGAGCGCGCTCGGAGCTTTGCGACACGGTGTCTTCGCGAAGCGCACACGGAGGCGGCGGTCGTTCGTCACGCACGCTGAGCAGAATCGCAGCATGCGACACCAAACCTTCGCCGTTCTCGTTGCCGGCCTTCTTCTCGCTCACGCAACGCTCTCGCGAGCCGCCGATCAGGCGATTGCGAGCCAAGCGATCCTCGCGAGCGCGCAGCCGCTCCCGGTCTGGGGCGTGCTCCCGCAGCTCGAAGAGGGCGGCTTCTCAGGCCTCTTCCCGGTCGGCATCCCGGGCCAGTTCTGGACGGTGAGCGACCGCGGCCCGAACGGCGACACCTTCCCGGCGAGCGGCCAGACCTGGCGGCCGTTCCTCTCGCCCGCATTCGCACCGACGATCTATCGCATCGCGGTCGATCCGCAGAGCGGCGAGATCGAGATCCTGCAGCGGATTCCGCTGAAGCTGCGCCGCGGCTTCAGCAATCCGGTACGCGCGCTGGTCGGCGGCTCGGCGCGGCTGCTCACCGGCTTCGGGAACACCGCTGCCAACGCCACCGCGAACATCCCCGCGTCCGACGAAGTCCCGGTCACCGACACCGACGCGAACGCCGTGATCGACGCGACGGACGTGCCGCTCTCGTTCGATCCGTACGGACTCGACACCGAGGGCATCGTCTTCGACTGGCGCACGTTCACGTTCTGGCTCGTCGACGAGTACCGCCCGTCGATCGTGCAGGTCGCGCTCGACGGCACCGTGCTGATGCGCATCACGCCGGCTGGACAGAACCACGCGAACCTCGGCGCGGCGTGGGCCGGCGTGCTGCTGCGCGACATCCTGCCCGCGAGCTACAGCGAGCGCCGCGACAACCGCGGCTTCGAGGGCGTCGCGATCAGCCGCGACGGCCGCAGCCTCTACGCGATCATGCAGAACCCGCTCGCGAGCCCCTGCACGGGCACCGACGCGATCACCGGTAAGCCGTTCGTCAGTAACAACAGCCGCTCCGCGACGCGCATCGTGAAGCTCGACATCTCGAAGGTTCTGAAGCCATCGCTCGTGGGCGACTTCCTCTACACGCTTCAGACGAAGGCAGACGGCACCGCGCTGAACAGCCAGCTGCGCATCAGCGACCTCTACTGGCTCGGCGCCGATCGGCTGCTCGTCGACGAGCGCGACGACACCGCCGGTAGCGCCGCGCAGGGCGCACCGTCGACGACGACCAAGTGGCTCTACGCCGTCGATCTCGCCGCCGCAACCAACGTCCAGACGCTGAGCGCGGCGAACCAGCAGTGTCTCGACGCGCTGAAGCCGGACGGCGTGCTCGCGCGCGGCGCGACCGCCGGCATGAAGACGCTCGCGCTCGATCTCGGCTCGACGAGCGCGTCCGCGGAATATCCGTTCGCCAAGGTCGAGGGCATCGTCGCGCTGCCGAACGGCAACTTCGCAACGATCAACGACAACGACTTCGAGGTGGGCGCGAGCGCCGGAACGCCGACGCAGTACATCGAGTACGGCTCCGGCACGCCCGCGATTCCGTGTGAGGGATTCTTCGAGTTCTTCTGCCGGCCGTGAGGCGCTTCAGCTAACGGGCGCCTTGCAAGCTCGCGCGCGATCTCCCTGCTGGCGTAACGTGAGTCCCCTCGCGGAGACTCCATGCGCCTCACGCCTTCCCACTTCGGCCTCTGCGTCCGCGACCTCGATCGCTCGCTGCGCTTCTGGTGCGACGGGCTCGGTTTCGCGCGCGCGGAACGCTTCGAGGTGGGCGACGAGTTCGGCGCTGCGCTCGAGGTCGAGGGGCGCGTCGCGTGCGTGTCGCAGTTCATCCGCAAGGACGCGCTCGCGATCGAGCTGCTCGCCTACCGCTCGCCCGGCGCAATCGGCGAGGCCTCGCTGCGCCGCAACCAGATCGGATTCACACACTTTTCGCTCTACGTCGACGACGTCGGCGCCGCGGCGCAGCACCTCGTCGGCTGCGGCGGGAAGCTGCTGCCGGCGACGCACGTGGAGAACGCGGGCATCGAGCTGATGTTCGTCGAAGACCCCGACGGCGTACGCGTCGAGCTGATGCGCAGCAAGCAGGACGCCTGATGCCGCTAGCGCACGCGAACGGCATCGAGCTCTTCTACGAGACGTTCGGTGAGCCGAGCGGGCGCCCGCTGCTGATGATCATGGGCCTCGGCGCCCAAATGCTGCAGTGGGACGAGCACTTCTGCACGGCGCTCGCCGAGCGCGGGCATTACGCGATTCGCTTCGATAACCGCGACGTCGGGCTCTCGACGAAGTTCGACGCGGCCGGTGTGCCCGATCTCGCCACGCTGATGCAGCCCGGCGCCGATCGCTCGCGCGTGCCGTACACGCTCGACGACATGGCGGACGACGCGGCCGGCTTGCTCGACGCGCTCGGCATCGCGAGCGCGCACATCTTCGGCGCGTCGATGGGCGGCATGATCGCGCAGACGGTCGCCTACCGGCATGCGGCGAAGACGCGCAGCTTGGTCTCGCTGTACT
>Ga0187894_10004275_pt1 | contig 15420 bp, 8 predicted proteins | sample GBC1701081metaG_FD_136650 | JGI IMG/M metagenome (GOLD analysis project Ga0187894, IMG submission 136650) | White microbial mat communities from a lava cave in the Kipuka Kanohina Cave System on the Island of Hawaii, USA - GBC170108-1 metaG ... | reverse complement strand
GGAAAAACAATTCACGGGCGCCGTGGGTTGAAACCCACGGCTAAATTCAAGGCGCCGCTAACGCGGCAGGGGAGATGAGCAGTTACGAAAAAATTAGCCACTTTATTTTGACGGGGCGCCTTACTCCGGGTTTTGAACGCAACCGCGCTGGCAAACAAGGAGAAAGGATGGCGGATATGAACGAACGATTGATTATCAACCTCAAGCTCGACGGCGCGCCCCTCGCGCTCGATAGCCTCGACGCTGACGGCGTGAGGATAAACTCGGAGACCGATGCCTGGCCGCGCGGTCTGACACTGGAATTCAGCCACAACAACCCGATCACGGAAGCCCACATGCATAACGTGCGGAGCATGTACGGCTGGGATAGCGGGACCTACAAGCTCAAGCTCACGCTCGACTCCGGCGCGTTGGTCGTGACCGGCGTGGAAAAGAAGGCGCTGCCGCCTGGTAGTTACTGGTTCAAGCTGCGGATCGCCGACCTGATCCTGCCCACGAAGCGCACCGTGGTCCAACTGAAGGAGGGCGGCGCGACTTCGGTGGACGTCGCCGTTCGCGCGGACGCGCGGCAGGTGGAAGTCTCGCTCGATCCGGCGAAGGCCGATCAGGACATCCTTCGCTTGCTGGGCGCTTCGAAATCCATGCTTGACGGCCAGGGGGCGGCTAATTGGCTGCTCAGCCCGGCGCCGCGTTCGAGCCGCAAGGCCTGCCTGCTGAACCTGCTGGCCAAACTCCGCGCGGCGCCCAATGAGGGCGAGGCCTTGCTGACGCAAGTAGAACACGTCTTCTTCGCCGATGTGGATCGCTGTTATTTCGCGGTCAAACCTGATTTGCTCACACGGCTGGAGACGCTCGCCGCCGGCTCCAACAAGCACTTCGACGACGACGGCGCTCCCGCGGCGCCGGTCCACAAACGGCTGATGGAGCGCGTCAAGATCCTGGAGGGCGGCAATAACGGCTACCGGTTGCGCAGCTTCAGACAGAAGGGCAAGCTGTCATTGCAGGCCGTCGTCGCCGCCCCGTTCAGTGGCGACACGTCGCGCCAGCGTTACGCCGAGTTCGACATTGATCTCGGCAATCCGGGCGATGGTCTCAAAGGCTTCTTCGTCCACCTCGGCGAACTGCTCTCGCCGGGCAAGACCAATCATATAAAGCTGCGCGAAAAGCTGGCGAAGGATCAGCGGGTTGGCAAATACCTTTGCTATCAGGTCATCAGCGATGACGATGGTTAGTGTTTCGACGGAGGGGATTGGCGGAACCGGGCGCCAACCGGTTCCACCAAATTGATTTGCAAAACCGGCCGTATCCGCGCGGCGCCGGCTGGCTCTGCCCTGGCTACTTAGACTACTTAGGCTCGCGATCCCACCAATATTGCTTATCCAGCTTCTTCTGCGCCGGCCAGAGCTGTTCGAGCGTTTCGCCCTCGAACAACTCGCCGTTCTTCATCACGTAACGGATCGTGTTGGTGTTGCGGATGTCGAGGAGCGGGTTTTGATTGAGCACCATCAGGTCGGCCATCTTGCCGGCTTCGAGCGATCCCACGTCGCGGTTCAACCCGATGGCTTCGGCGCCGAAGATCGTCGCGACCCGCAATGCCTCCATCGGCGTCAATCCGCCCGATTGCAGCGCCCACAGCTCCCAATGGCAGCCTATGCCCTGCATCTGGCCGTGGCCGCCGAGTCCGGCGCGTCCGCCCGCGCGGACGACTTTGGCCACGCCTTCCGCGATGCCCTTGTGGCCGTACTCTTCGGGATGGAACCACTGGCCGCGGCGGCGGAGCATCGTGTTGAGCAGCTCGCGCGGGATAAACCGGGCGAGCTTCCTGTTGCCCACAACGTCCGTGTTCTCGAAGAAGTAGTTTTCGGACCACGGCGCGCCGTATGCGACAAGGATCGTCGGCGTGTAATAGGTCTTGGTCTGCGTCACGAATTCGGCGATGTCTTTGTAGAGCGGCTGGATCGGCAGCGCGTGTTCGTTGCCCGAAAAGCCGTCGATCATTTGCGAGAGGTCGAGCTTCATGTCGAGCGCGCCTTCGGTCGTGGGCGTGATCTTGAACTCCTTGCACGCCAGCGCGACCCACTGCCGCACGATGCGGTCTCCGGCGACGTACTCTTTCAACGTGTCGGTCTGATAGGCCTCGCGGTAACGTTTGATGTAATTGCGCGTGGAGTCCTTGTCGTCCAGGCCTGAGCGGTCAAAGACGCCGGGGCCTGTCGTGTAAATGCGCGGGCCGATGATTTCGCCCGCTTCGACCAGATCGGTGTACGCGTAAACGTCCGTCGTCGCCGATTGCGGATCGCGCGTCGTCGTCACACCGTAAGCCAGGTTGGCCAGGTACTGCCAGACCTGGTTTTGGTGTACGTCGCGCGGCGGCCACATGTGCGCGTGAACGTCCACGAAACCGGGGATGATCGTCTTGCCGATGACATCGATCACTTTGGCGCCGGCGGGGAAGACGGGCTTGCCTTTGACCGACGGTTTGATCTCGGTGATGCGGTTGTCGGTGATGATGACGTCGCCTTTCTCGATCACCTCGTCGCCTTTCATCGTGATGACGCGCGCTCCGGTCAACACGACCACGCCTTTCGGCTTCGGGCGCGCCATTTCGACCACGACGTCGAAACTTTCCGGCTTGTCGGCGCCAGCTTGCCCAATCTGATTGGCCGCCTGGCGATAGAACTTCGCGCCCCACGACCAGGTCACCGATTTGCCGTCGCGCGACCAGGCGAGGTAATCGCCACCTTCGGCCGACATCTTTTTCACAGGCACTGCGGATGAACCGCCGGCGACGCTCGCGTTCACGGTCTCTTTACCGGCCTTCGGGATCGTGACGAGGTAATGTTTCCCCTGAACTTCGCAGAAAGTCTGCGCGCCGTCGGGCGAGATTTGGATTCTGCTCGCGGGCGTCGGATTTGGCGGAGCGCCGGAGCCGGTGACTTTCAGGTGTGTGCGGCGATCCTGCCCGTCCAATCGCACCGAAGTCAGTCCCTGAGAAGTCGTCACGTAGACGCGGGTTGAGTCGTTCGAGAAATGCGGATAACGTCCGCCTTGCGCGGATGCGATCAAGGTTGAATCACCTCCGCTCGCCGGGATGTATCGCAGGTCAACGCCGGTGCCGCCGCCGGCGCCAGTGACCTCGCCGTCGGTGTGACCGTGCAACGCGGCTTCGGTCTCCGAAAGGAATTCATGGCTATGACGCAGATCGGCGAAGAGCTGGTCGTCAATCGCGCCGGACGTAAAGACGATCTTTGTGTTGTCGGGCGAATAGACTGGGTAGGTGTAAAACGCCGCGCTGCGAGTCAACTGCTGCGGCTGTCCTCCACCTGTCGAGGCGTCCGCGGCGACGCGATAGATGTGGCCGCCGTCGCGCGACCACGTGACGAAAGCGACATAGCGTCCGTCGGGCGACCACGATGGCATAAACTCGCCGACCGCGAGGTTGGTCAACCGCTTCGGCGCAGCCACAGCGCCCGAGGGTGGCAAATCCATCACGTAGATTTTGTTGAAGGCCGAGAACGCGACGCGTTTGCCGTCGGGCGACATCGAGGGATAGCGGATCAATCTGGCTTTGACGTTCGGCCCGTCGTCAACCTTGTAATCGAAGCGCAGCCGCGCCGCGATGTCCATCTCGACTTTCGCGGAGAAGGGAATCACGGTCGCCTGGCCCGTGGCGAAATCAACCCGTTTGATTTTGCCGTCAATGGGAACGATCAGCGATTTGCCGTCGGGCATAAACGCGTAGCCGGGGAATGTGTCGCGAGTCGCGCGCGATTCCTGGTCGTCGCGCGTGACGTTGTTGATCAGCCACCGCTCCTGGTTGGTTTCCAGGTCGCGAGCGCGCAAGGCGGTCTTGGTCTCGAACCGCGTCGCGTAAACCAGATGTTTGCCGTCGGGCGAGAGCAGAGGCCGCATCGCGCTTCCCATTGCGTTTGTGACCGTCGCGGTCTCGCTCGTGTCGCGGTCGAAGCGGACGATCTGCCAGATCGGGAATTGCGCGTTGTAGTTGAACGCGTTGACGCGCTGCGCCCAATAAATGAACCGTCCGTCAGGCGAAGCGACCGCGCCCATCTTGTTGAGTTGCGGCCCCGGCGGCGGGCCTTGCTGTCCCGGCGTTGGCGGCGGAGGAGGCGGCGGACCTACGCTGACGCCAGCGCCTCCGTCCTTGTGGTACATATAAACGTGAAATGTGCCGATGCCGCGCTCCGATTTCGACGCTAAAATATAGTTGCCGTCGCCAGTCCACGAAGGCGACAGGAAGTAGAGCATTCCCGCGCCGCGCCCTTTCGTAATCGGCTTCGCATCGCCGCCGTCCGGTTTGCAGACCCACAATTGTTCGGCGCCGCTGCGGTCGCTGGTGAAGACGATCAACTTGCCGTCGGGCGAAAACTTCGGCTGAGCCTCGAACGACATGTCGCCGACAATGCGTTTGGCCTCGCCGCCCGCGACCGGCAACGTGTAGATGTCGCCGAGCAGATCGAAGACGATGGTCTGTCCGTCGGGCGAAACGTCCAGCGACATCCATGTGCCTTCGTCAGTCGTGAACGACACCTTGGCTTCGGGTTTCAGGATCAGTTCTTCTTTCTTCTCTTCTTTCTTTTCGTCAGGTTTCTTTTCGCCTTGTTCTTGAGCGTTGGCGCTGAAGCGAAAGATTTGCGCCGCATCGGCGGCAAACAGGGACAGGCCCAGTAATGCGCAAAGTAACAATGAGTATGATCGAATAGCGAAGGGAGTTCGCCACATAAATTCCTCCTCGTATCTCCGGAGCGCCGCCGGGCCTCGCCTGCCGGGCTTGCGCGGACGGCCATTTCCACTTGAAACGGCTTTCTGCGGAAGCAGGCAGGACGAAGCCGCCTGCGCTCCAAGGATTGCGTTATAGGTTTTCGTGGTTGGAGACGTTAGTTCGGACGCGCGAGATCATATCACGGAGTGAGGCCAATATCCCGCAGCAGTTTATTGAAGCGCGGGTCTGAGCGAAGCCCGTCGAATACCGGATCGACTTTGAGCATGGTCAGGGAGTCAGAGTGTTGGTCATAGGCGTTTTGTAACCATCGGAGAGCCTCATCGTGGTCGCCGAGTCGCGCATAAATTCCAGCTATAAAGTACGACGAGGCAGGCTTTGTACCTGCTGCTTTTCCCATCATCTCACGATGTTTCCGCCAATAACCCGTCCACCCTGAAGCGGCGTAAGCCTCTTTGAACGTAGATATAACTTCCGGCCGCATACCGCGCGTAACCGCGATTTTGAGGGCTTCTTCGAAGGCTTTGTCATAAAGCCCTCTTTGCTCGTACGCCATTCTCAACCAGTAGTTGTCTTTGTTAATTTCCGGGTACATTTCGAGAACTTTGACGCATTGCTCTATAGCCTGATCATATTGTCGCGAGTAGTAGAGTATCCTCGCCACGGTCAGTCCGGTGACGGTCGAAAGCGGATCGATCGCTTGAGCGCGTCTTATCGTGGCTAAGGCTTCTTCGTGGCGGGCCATTGCAGAGAGATACACCGCGTACCATTGATGGGCCGTCTGATAATTTGGATCGAGATCAATCGCCAGTTTAAACCCCCTCTCCGCCTCCGCCCAGTTCCATTCGTGAAGCCACGCGATGTGGGCCAGCGAAGTGTGCGCTTCGGCCAGAGTGTCGTCTATCGCCAAGGCCCTCTTTGCCGCCGCCTTCGCCTTTTTGAAGCCTTCCTCCGGCGAGGACAGGCCGTAAGATGCCCTGGACAGATGGCAATCAGCCAGCCCCGAGTAGGCTAGGGCGTAGTTCGGATCTATGGCGATCGCTTGATTGAAATGTTGGATTGCCTTCTCAAATCCTTCTTTGGTTCTCTTGTTCCAGAAATGGCGCCCGTACGAATAGGCCAGATACGCCTCGATATTGTTTGGGGAACGTTTGGCCGGCGGCGGCTGGGCCTCGTGCGGCAATCGCTGCCGCAGGTTCTCCGAAACTTCCCGCGCGACTTCTGTCTGCAGCGTCAAAAGGTCGGCCAACCGTCGTTGGTATCGCGCGCCCCAGAGCTGGCGGTTTTCACCTACGGCGATCAATTGCAGGCTGATGATGATCTCATCGCCGCGCACCGCCGCCTGACCGGTCAGAACCGCTTCGACTTGCAACTCGCGCCCGGCGGCCCGCGGGTCGATCTCCCGCCCTTTGTAACGAAAGACCGACGGGCGCGGCCTGATTGTCAGGCTGGACAACCGCAAAAGATCGTTGATCAGTGTTTCGGTGACGGCGTCGGCCAGGTATTCGGTCTCCTGATTTCCATCCGCGTTGACGAAGGGCAGGACGGCTATGGACTCTATCGCCCGGTCGTTTTTGTTGAAGTAAACGCTGCCGGTGATAGCCACAACCAGCGCGGCCAGCGCAATCGCGGCGAAGTAGCGCCGGCGGTCGATCCCGCTGATCAGAGTTCTTTTTTTTGTGGTGGAAAGTTTGACGCTCGTTTCTCCGCTTTTGAGCCTATCCAGATCGGTGAGCAATTCTCCCGTTGTTTGGTATCTCTCTTTGCGGTTTTTGCTGAGCGCCTTGCGGATGATCCGTTCCAGCATTTCAGGAGCTTCGGAGGTGAACTGCGCGAGCGGCGGCGGCTCCTTTTCCAGAATTGAGGCGATCGAATCGGCGACTGTCGCGCGCGCAAAGGGCGAGTGGCCGGCGGCCATCTCGTAAAGCATGACGCCCAGGCTGAAGATGTCGGTGCGCGCATCGACGGCGAGACCGCGCGCCTGCTCCGGCGACATATAATTGACGGTGCCCATCACCGCGCCCGCCTTGCCGCCCCAGACCTCCGTTGTCGCCTCGGAGGCGTCATTCGCGTTTGTGACGGTCTCGAAGGATCGGCGCTCGATCAATTTGGCCAGTCCGAAGTCGAGGACTTTGACCAGCCCGTCGGGCCGCACCATAACGTTCTCCGGCTTGATGTCGCGGTGGACGATCCCTGCCTCGTGCGCCGCGTTCAAGGCGCTGGTTATTTGAATCGCGATCTCCGGGATCTCGCCGGCAGGCGCCCGCTCGCTCGCCATTCGCTGGCGCAGCGTCTCGCCTTCGATAAACTCGCTGACGATGAAATGGACGCCGTCCTCCTGTCCGAATTCGTGAATGGTGATGATGTTCGGGTGATTGAGGGCTGAAGCCGCGCGCGCCTCCTGCGCAAAGCGGCGGAGCCGGTCCTGGTCAATCGAGAAGTCGGAATGCAGCACCTTGATCGCCACCTCGCGTCCGAGCATCGTGTCTTTCGCTTTATAGACTTCGCCCATCCCGCCCCGGCCGAGCGGCGCCAAAATCTGATAGCGTCCGAGAGAAGCGCCCACCAGCGTATTGACCTGATCGCCGGCGGAGTCCGCCGCCGTGAGGTCGAAAACAGGCGCGTCGAGGAAGCTGCCCGGCTCTTCGTGAGCCGCGATGAGCGATTCGATTTCGGTATGCAGAGAAGGATCATTCACGCAGGCGTCCGCGAGATAAGCGCCTCGCTCGGCGCTTGGGAGTTCGACGGCGACTTGAAAGAGATGTTTCACCTGCCGCCAGCGTTCGGATGTGAGTTTCTGCTGTTCCATGAGGTCATTGTTGCCTCCGACTAAGAACGCGGATTTTACCCCAGGTAAAGTAAATTGATCCACTACCTCAGCAATCCCACACGCCGCAGCAAGTCCTCAAATCTTGGGTCTGAGCGTAGCCCGTCGAACATCGGCTCGACCTTCAGAGTGAAGAGGCCAACCGCGCGATTTTCAAAGGCGTGTTCCAGCCATTCGAACGCTCGATCTTTCTCTCCGAGTCCGGCGTGGACGATGGCGAAGTGATATGGCGGGACGTGGTTGCGTTTCGATTGCTCGTCCAACTCGCGAAGCGTCTTCAGCGCCTCGTCTCTTTTGCCCGCTGCGGCGTAAGCGAATCCGAGGAATGACAATACTTCCGTGTTGCCCACCGAAAGCTCACGCGCCTGTCGCAGCTTGTCGATAGCTTCCGCATGCATTCCTTTTTGCGTGTAGGAGCGCCCCAGATTGATATGCGAAAGCCAGAAGTTTGAATCCATTTCAAGTGTCCTGGCTTCCTGTTTCATCACTTGATCGTACTCGCGCGCGTAGTAATAAGCTCGTCCTAAATCCGCGCTGATGACGAGCGAGAGCGGATCGAGCTCCGCGGCCAGTTTCAATTCCGCAATGCTTTCATCACACCGCCCCATCGCCGTCAGGTGCTCGGAATACCAGTGGCGCGCCGAAGGGTAGCCCGGATTCAGCTCGATGGCTCTTTTTAGTTCTCTCTCGGCCTCATCCCACTCCCAGTTATGGAGCATGGCATGACCCAACGAGGCGTGAGCTTCGGCGAACGCCTCATCGATCCTTAAAGCCATCGAGGCCGCCGCCTTGGCCTTCGCAAATCCTTCTTCTGGCGAGATGGCTTCGCGCACGACGAGAAGCGTGTACGAGTCGGACAGCCCGGCATACGCCGGAGCATAAGCCGGGTCGCTGTCAATCGCCTGCTTGAAGTGTTCAACGCCTTTGTTGAGCGATTCAGTTGTTCGCTTATTCCAGAAATAGCGCCCTTTGAGATGAGCCTGATATGCCTCGACGTTATGAGTATGGCGTTTGGCGAGCCGGCTCTTTTCTTTGCGGGTTAGCTTCAGCCGCAGCTTCTCAGTTATTTCCTTTGCTATCTCTTCCTGCACTTCAAATATGTCCGGCAGATTGCGGTTGTAGCGCTCGCCCCAGAGCTGCGAGTCATTTGTGACATCTATCAGCTCTATGCTGATGATCAAACGATCCGCTATTTGATGAACTCTGCCCGTGAGCGCCGCCTGCACGCCCAACTCGCGGCCAATCTCTTGAAGATCAACTTCCCGGGTTTTGTAGCGAAACACCGTGTTGCGCGCCACGACGCGCAGTTTCGGCAGCTGCGAAAGAGTATTGATGACGCTTTCGGTGATGCCGTCGCTCAGGTATTCCAGACTCGGATCACCTGAGGTGTTAGCCAGAGGCAGAATGGCAAGCGAGGTGATTGCTTTGCGCGCTGGCCGCTTGCGCGCCGCCGCCCGATTTGATGACGGGGCGTTGCTGCGCGAGACGGTTTCGGCCGGCTGTGAATCGCCGGCCAGGCCCATTCTCCGTAGCAGATTTGTAAATCGCGGGTCCGAGCGAAGACCTTCAACTACCGGGTCGCGCTTGAGCCAAATGAGCCAGGGATCGCGCTCGTCGTACGCGCGTTCCAGCCATTCGAACGCTTGCTTTCTTTGACCAAGGCCGGCATAGATCATTGCTGTGCGGTATGACGAGACATACATCCGCTTCGATAGCTCGTTCAGTTGACCGAGTACTGCGAGCGCCTCGTCTCTTTTTCCCGACACGGCATAAGCGTGTCCGAGCTGCGCCAGCGGCAGAAGGCTTCTTCCGGAAAGGGCAATCGCTTTCCGGAATTCAGCGATTGCCTCTTCGTACATCGCCTTTTGCTCATAAGCCAGCCCAAGCTTCCAGTGCGAATAGACAAAATTCTGGTCCATCTCAAGCGTCTTCTGATATTCGCCCATCGCCTGGTCGTACTGGCGGGCCAGGTACAGGAGCAATCCCAAGTCGCTGCTGATAGTGATCGAGAGCGGATCGAGTTCGTGCGCTCGCCTCACTTCCGCGATGGCCTCATCCAACCTCCCCATCGCTGCCAGGTAAATAAAACCATACCAGTGGCGCGCGGTGGCATAGCCAGGTTTTAATTCAATGCTTCGCTTGAACTCTCTCTCGGCGGCCGGCCAATCACGATCATAGCTCGCCACGCTGATTGCCAGTGAAGCGTGAGCTTCCGCAAGCAGATCGTCAATCTCCAGCGCCCTTGCCGCAGCCTCACGCGCTTTGGGGAAAGCCTCTCCCGGAGGTAGCGTGGCGATTCCAAACGAGCCCAGTATCACATACGAATCGGCCAGGCCGGCGTAGGCCAGGGCATAGTTTGGGTCTATCTCAATCGCCTGCTTGAAATATTCGATGCCTTGCCTAACGCTCTCATCCGTCCGCTTATTCCAGAAGTAACGGCCTTTGAGATAAGCGTGATAAGCCTCGGTGTTATCGGTATAGCGCTTCGCCAATCGCTTTCTTTCTTCACCGGTCAATCTGAGCAACAACTTCTCAGATATTTCCCTGGCGATCTCCGCTTCAATTTCGAGGATGTCGGATGGCTTACAGTCATAGCTTTCGCCCAGGAGATACGACCCATCTGCCGCGTCGACAAGTTCCGTCTTGATTACCAGACGTTCGCCTAACTGAATAATTCTTCCAGTCAGCACCGCGCGTACGTCGAGATTTCGCCCGGCATCCCGGGGATCAATCTGCCGGCCCCTGTAGTGAGACACCGTGCTCCATGCCATGACTCGCAACTCTGGAAGACGTGAGAGCGCGTCGATGATGCTTTCAGTGATCCCGTCGCTGAAGTATTCCATGGTTGGATCGGCGCTGGTGTTGGCGAGCGGCAAGACGGCCAGTGAGTCAATTGCTTTGCTCGATCGCCTTCTATCCGGCGGCGCAGCCTGGCGGCCGGAGGCGGAAAAACTTTTCCGCCTGGCCTCGAATTCCAGTTCCTGCTTCAGGCTCTTCAAATCGAACAGCAGGTCTTTGCTCGTCTGATACCGCTCGTCGCGATTCTTGCGCAGCGCTTTCGTCACGATGCGTTGCAGCTCGGCGGACGCGTCCGCATTGTACTGGCTGAGCGGCGCCGGCTCGCGATTCAGCATCGCGCCCATTACCTCTATCGCATTCACACCTCCGAACGGCGCTTCGCCCGCGATCATTTCGTGGAGTACCACGCCTAGGCTGAAGATGTCCGCGCGCGCGTCAACTTCGAGTCCGCGCGCCTGCTCCGGCGACATATAACTGGCCGTGCCCATGACCGTCCCCGGGTCGGTGGAGAAGGAGGGACGGAGAGACGGAGAGACGGAGAGACGGAGAGAGGGAAAGTCACTTTCTCTCCATTCTTCCGTCTCTCCGTCTCTCCGTCTCTCCGTCCCTCCTTCTCTCTGTCTCTCTGTCAGCTTGGCCAGTCCGAAGTCGAGCACTTTGACGTAGCCGTCGTGGCGCACCATCACATTCTCCGGTTTGATGTCACGGTGGACGATGCCCGCATCGTGAGCCGCGTTCAGCGCGGCGCTGATCTGGCTGGCGAGTTCGATCGTTTCGATGAGCTTCGGCCGCCCGCCCGCCAGACGCTGGCGCAGCGTTTGGCCCTCGACGAACTCTTCGGCGATGAAGTGAACGCCCCCCAACTCTGTAGAAGCCTGTCCGATCTCGTGAATGGTGATGATGTTCGGGTGATTGAGGGCGGAGGCGGCCTGGGCCTCCCGGATGAAGCGGCGCACGCGCTCATTCTCTCGTGTGAACTGGGCGGGCAAAAGTTTGAGCGCAACTCGGCGGTTCAGGCGTGTGTCTTGGGCAAGGTAAACCTCGCCCATTCCGCCTTTGCCTAGCAGCGAGAGAATCTGGTAGTGACCGAGAGATTGGCCCGCCAAGGGATGGCTCTGGCCGGTGATGGCGGACTCCGTCGCAAGATCGATGGCTGGCGTGTCCAGGAAACTGCCCGGCCGTTCGTGGGCGGCGATCAGTGAGACGATGTCAGTTAGCATCGAAGGGTCCTCTGCGCAGGCGTCTGTCAGATAGGCGGCTCGCTCGACGCCGGAGAGCTCAACAGCGGCTTGAAAAATTTGTTTCACCTGCCGCCAGCGTTCGGATGTGAGTCTCTGCTGCTCCATAACTCATGATCAACGGCTGAGTTCACGCCTCAACCAGGCTCTGGCTGTGCTCCACTCTCGTTTGACTGTAGCGGGCGCCACGCCCATCACCTCCGCAATCTCTTCGATAGTCAACCCGCTGAAGTAGCGTAGCTCAACGACCTGGCCCTGTGATGGATCAATGCGCTCCAGATTCTTCAACGCCTCGTTCAAGGCGATCAGGTCTATCTCTTGTTCTACCGCGAAATGGTCAACATCGTTGAGCGAGATTCGCTCGGCCTCGCCGCCTCGCTTGGCGGCCCGGCGCGCTTCGGCGTGATTGATCAGGATCTGGCGCATCAACCGCGCGGCGGCGCCGAAGAAGTGCGCGCGGTTTTGCCAATTGACCCGGCTCTGATCAATCAGCCGCAGATAAGCCTCGTGAACCAGGGCGGTCGGTTGCAGCGTGTGATCGGGACGCTCTCGGCGCAGATAGCTCCTCGCGAGGCGGCGAAGTTCGCTGTAGACGAACGGCATCAATTTGTCGCGCGCTTCCTGATCGCCTTGATTCCAGGCAATGAGCAACTGCGTGATCTCTTCGGACGCTGAAGTCATGGTTTGGTCCCCAGTCAAAAGGCGGATTCTAACCCCGGCTGCGCATAAAGTCGAAATTTTTTCACGAACAGTGAGCCGTTCGACGCCGGTTTCCTGCATGAAGAGTTGGGGACAGAAAGAAAGCCGACGCAACTCGCGGATAATCGCTGAGGCTTAATCGATAAGGTACCGGGAGCGGTAGCGACCGGGTTAATCGATAAGGTACCGGGAGCGGTAGCGACCGGGTTAATCGATAAGGTACCGGGAGCGGTAGCGACCGGGTTAATCGATACGGTACCGGGAGCGGTAGCGACCGGGCGACTCGTGAGAGGTCCGCTCACGAGTCGCCCGGTCGCTACCGCTCCCGGCGCCGTAACTCAAAGGAGAAAAACATTGAAACGACAATTTTTCCTGATCGCATTTTGCATGATTCTGGGAGTCGCTGCGGTAATGGGGCTCAAGAGTTCCGCATCGTCTTCACAAGAATCTCAAGAACCACAAACCCCACAACGTGCCCGAGAGGCCCGAGAGGCCCGAGAGGCCCGAGAGGCCCGAGAGGCCCGAGAGGATGGAGAGGATGTAGCGGCGCTCGGGTTTCCGGGGTTCAGATCGCCTCATGGCAAGATAGTCATTGCCAATCGCGCTTCGGGCACGATCTCGGTCATAGACGTGGCTTCGGATCGTGTCATCGGGACTTACACTTTGCCGGCGGGCTCGAAGACGCCCGAGCCGATGTACGTTGTCTATTCGCACGGCCGCGTCTTCGTCGGCGACCGGGCGAACAATCGCGTGGCGGTTTTCAATCCGCGCACCTTCGCCGTCGAGACCACGGTTCCGGCGGGCGCCGGCATCTGGCATATGTGGGCCGACCCGTTCGACCGCCAGCTCTGGGTCAACAACGATATTGACAAGACCTGCACGGTGATCGATCCGGGCTCCCTGCAAGTCCTGGCGACGGTTCCGACGCCGGCTGATCTGGCCTCGGCTGGAGGCAAGCCACACGACGTCATTCTCGACCCAGCCACGGGACAGTTCGCTTATGTAACGTTGATCGGCGTCGCGGGAGCGGTCGATTACGTGGTCAAATACAGCACGCGGACTTTTACGGAAGTCGCGCGCGCGTCGGTCGGCAAAGACCCGCACCTTTCAGTCACTTCGCGCAACAACCTGCTCTACGTCCCCTGCCAGAACAGCAATGTGGTGATGGTGTTGAATCGGGAGACGCTCGATCCGGTGTCAACGATCGATATTCCGGGAGCGCACGGCGCTGGGATGGCTTTTGACGGCGGCGTGTTCTACACGACCAATCTCCCCGGCGGAGGCAGCGACGGGTTGTGGACTATCAGCACCGCCACAAACACCGTGGCTGGCGAAGCGGTGGACACTCCGTTTGCGGTCCCGCACAACATCGCGCTAACGCCGGATCGCGGCGTCTTTTTCCCGCAACGCGGCGGCGAGCGCAAGCTTTACCTGACCCATTCGGGCGCGACTGCCAGCCAGGTGACGATCTACAAGCTCAAAGGCAGTCTTCCCGCTTTCCACAAAACAGTCACGGTTGGATTCAACCCGTTCGGATTGGCGTTCGTCCCATAAGGAGCGATTAGCAATGGCAAGATACGTGTTCATCGAGTCGAGAGACCCATTCGAGTCCAACGACGCTCAATTTGTCCTGGAGACGGCGACGGCTCTGAAACGGAGCGGTCATCAGGTCACGGTGTTTTTGATTCAGAACGGCGCGCTCGCCGCTCGCCGCAATGCGCGCAACTCGCACCTTCCCCGGTTGGCAGCGGCCGGAATCGAACTGCTGGCCGACGATTTCTCCCTGCGCGAGCGCGGCGTCACGGCCGCGGAGATGGACGCGGGCGTTCAAGAGTCGAGCATTGAAGCGCTGGTGGACTTGTTGATTCAGGAGCAGACCAAAGCCATTTGGCATTGAAGGAGGCGATTATGTCTGAACGAAGATTGACTATCGCGATCATGGATGCGCCCTACGAATCGGCCAATTCGACGACGGCCTTCCGCATCATCGCGGCGGCTTTACGGAAAGGCGTTCACGTCAACGTCTTCGCTTACGAAGGCGCGGTAAGCCTGGCCATCAAAGACCAGGCGCCGCACGCCAATCCGGTCAAAGGCACGAGCGTGGAACAGGAAGATCATCCCGTAACGAAGAATTTCGTCAGCTCGCTGCTGGAAATGGGCCGCGACAACCCGCAACTCAACTGGGTCAACTGCGGGCTGTGCGTGGACGAACGCGGCGCGATCAACGCGGTTGACGGCGTCAAGCGCGGCGGGCCAGGCGATTTTCTGAAGATGGCGCTGGAATCAACCAACACGCTGGTTATTCCGACGAGGTAGCCGCTCGCTCAGAAACAGTGAACCGCTACGGGGACACCCTGAAACAATGAAAAGGCGACGCGTGTTGTACCGTAGGTTGTCCAACCTGCGGAGGGCTTCATAACCAAGCCGCTTAATGACAACTGAACGCTCCAATAATCAAACCTCCGCAGGTTGGACAACCTACGGTACATTTTCGGAAGAGGCATCGCATGAGGTTTCAAAACACAACCAGCAAATTGATCAGTCTGTCGCTAGCGCTGAATATGCTGCTCGCTATTTCAGCGGGGCCGCTCAACTGCGTTTCAGCAGAGCCGCTCGCTCATCCAAACGGCCGTCCACAGGAGCCGCAAGCCGGCTCCTGGCGGACTTACGTGTTGACCTCAGGCTCGGAGGTTCAACTCCCCGCGCCGCCTCATCCCGCGAGCGATCAAACCCGCGCTGAGTTGGCCGAATTGAAATCGCTCGAGGCGCAGCGGACGCCTGCGATTCAGGCGGCTATTGATTTCTGGAATGCGCAACCGGCGTTCAAGCCGTGGACTGAACTGCAGCTCGATCTCATCCGCACGCGCGCGGTCAACACTCCGCGAGCGCATCGTGGCCTGGCGCTGGTTCAGGTGGCGATCTACGACGCGCTGATTGCGGCGTGGCATTGGAAGTACAGCTATCACCGTGTGCGCCCTGATCATCTCGACCACACCTTGTCGCCATCAGTCGAGCCTCCGCTCCATCCAACCTATCCGTCGGAACACGCGGTGATCGCCGGCGCGGCGGAGCGGATGCTGAGCTACCTGTTCCAGGCCGACGCGATAATGATCAAACAG
>Ga0187894_10004273_pt1 | contig 15421 bp, 9 predicted proteins | sample GBC1701081metaG_FD_136650 | JGI IMG/M metagenome (GOLD analysis project Ga0187894, IMG submission 136650) | White microbial mat communities from a lava cave in the Kipuka Kanohina Cave System on the Island of Hawaii, USA - GBC170108-1 metaG ... | reverse complement strand
TTGCGCTCAATGATTTTGGTAATTTCAGCATTTGCCTGATTCATTGCCTCTTCGGGCGTTAGTTCGCCGCTATTGGCTTTCGATAAGAAGATGCCAAAAGCGTTTTCGATTTCATTCCAAAGCGGCGTGCGCGGACGCGGCTTCGATGATTCTAATGATGCCAGTTGCGCCGGATAAGCCGGGAAACGGGCGAGCAATTCAGCATCTTTGAATAACGATTTACGAGTCGGCGGATTGCCCGCTAATGCCGATTTCTTCATCTGTTCGGCATTGGTCGCCCACAACAGAAAATCGAAAGCGGCTTCGGCTTTCGTTGAGCCTCGCGGGATGGCGAGCAACCAGTTGCCGATTTCAGCACGTCCGGGATTTTTTGCTCCCGGCATTGTAGCGAATTCTATCTTGCCGATTACCTTTGACCGCTTCTCATCACTGAAGGCGCTAATCCACGCGGGCCAATTGATAGACATTGCCGCCGTGCCTTGCAACAGATGGGCCGATACTTCATCGGCGTTGAAACTAGCATAACCACGCGGCGCATATTTGCCAAGTTCCAGCATAAACTTTAATGCTTCAATGCCTTCGGCGCTGTTGACGATGGGCTTGCCTTGCGTGTCGAACATCTCCGCGCCGAATGCCCAGAAGATTGGCATAAAGTCAGCAACTACAGCGTTGCCTTGCGCCGCACGCATGACGTAGCCGTGAACCTTGCCGCCCGCAGGTGAGCCGGTCTGCTCTTTTTCATCAATAGTCTTTGCGGCGTTCAACACATGCTGCCAGGTCTCCGGTTTCTTCAAATTATGCTTCGCAAAAAGGTCTTTGCGATAGAAGAAGAGTTGCGAATTGCCAACGTAAGGCAGCGCAAAGAGCGCCCCCGTTTCGTAAGGCTGGCGACACAGCGCAAGCGACGATTTCACAAAGTCATCATCTGCGCCTGTGAGATTTTTCTTTTGATAAAGCGGCGTCAGGTCAGTGAGAAAATTCTGCGATGCGAAGCGCGGAAACCATGGGTCATCGAGCATCATCAGGTCATACGCCCCGGTGTTCGAGTTGAGGTCAATCAATTCTTTCTCAAAGAGATTGGCGTAAGGAAATTCAGCGATTTGCACTTTTACGCCGGTCTGCGCTTCATAATCCCGCGCCGCTTGTTTGAGCGCATCGCCTTCGACGCCGGAATTGACGGCAATGGTAATCTGCTTTTGATTCTGGCTTGCAGGCTTGCAAGCGGTGAGCGTAATGCCAATCAGAAAGAGAGCGGTTGCGAGAAAAATTGTCAGTTTATGTCGTTGATAGGAGGTCATAGCGCGGCGCATTGTAACACAACCACGCTAACTGGTCATTCAATGCTAAGGGTGAAATCTCAGTCTGCAAGCGCGAGAGAAGAGCAAACACAGATTACACAGATTACGCAGATTTAACACAGATTGGCGGCAATATGATGCAGCCAAAAAATCTGTGCCAATTCTTGGAAATCTGTATAATCTGTGGTTTTTCTTTATTTGGTTTTACTACCTATCTGCTTCAACAATTCACGCACTGCTGCGTCGAGTTGTGAATCGCGCTCGGTGTACGTTTCGCCAATCGGTCTTGTTACTGGCACATCTACCGGACGCGGGATTAGTTCCATATTGCTTCCGTCATTTGCCGTTACCTTCATACGCGGGATGCGGAACCCGGAGCCGTCAATCAAGCCGACATTCCAGGTATAGATAATCCACCCGGAAGTCGGTTCCCCGACAACCTTACCCAACTTCAACGCCCGGTAGCCTTCTGTGAAGTCTTCGGCATCCGACAGCGAATGCTGATTCGTCAGCAGGATTGTCGGCAATTCCAACGAGCGTTGCCCGTTCATTGACCGCGCCGGAGACGCCGGATAACCACGCGGCGTCATGGTCAGATAACCGCGCCGCGCAAAGACGTCAATGGCATAAGAGTTCACAAAGCCGCCGTTGTTGTTGCGAATATCAATGACGACGCCATCGCGGGCATGGTTCTCTGCATCGAGGTCAATATAGAGTTGTGACAGGGAATCGGACGACATATCCGGCATATGCACATAGCCCAAGCGCCCGTTACTCACGCGGTCTACATAAGCGCGGTTTTTGGCTATCCAGTCCCGATAGAACGCCCCGGATTCTGCGCCGCTGCTCACGGGTTTCACGGCAATCTCGCGGCGGTTCGCGCTATCAGCAGATGAAGCAATTGTCAGCGAGACGCGCCGGGCGATTTTATTGGACAGCAATTCGTCAAGATTGGTGCGATTGGTAATCTCCACTCCGTCTACCGCCAGCAGATATTCGCCGGCTTTGATTCCGGCGATTGCCGCCGGGGTGAGCGGGATGGCTTCGGTAACGCGCAGTCGCCCGTTGCGCTCGTATTCGGCGCGGTCAAACCGTAGCCCAAGTCTGCCAACCGGCGTTGCCTGTGTCGGATTGAAAGGCGCAGAGATGCCGAGATGCGAGGCGTTCAACTCGCCAACCATCATATTAATTAAACGGCGCATCTCATCGCCGGTTCGCGCTCCGGCAATCTGCGGCTCATATTCGGTACGAATATTGTTCCAATTTACGCCATGATAATTCGGGTCATAGAAATTATCACGCAACAACGACCACGCCTGTTGAAAGACCTGCATCTTCTCTTTAGCAAAATCCACATCCATTTCGGCGGTTACGGCAAGCGGGCGGCTTTGGCGGTTATCGAGATTGATGATATTGAGGCGTCCGCCTTCAAGGTAATAGACCTCTTTGTTGTCGGGCGTAAATTGCGCGTTGCTCTTGAATCCGGCGGTTGACGTGAGTTGACGGGCGACGGCGGGTTCGCGTGACAATTCATCGAGCGACCACGTATAGAGATTTACCTGATTGGCGGCAACGCCGGTTATCAGCAGGGTTTTCCCGTCCGGGCTGATGGTCTGGCTAATCATATCAACGCCAACAGGCAGGATGCTCAGACGATTGCGTATATCATCAAAGACAATCTCTACCGGCTTTTTTGCGTCGCGCTTGGTGTCGTCTTTTGCCACATCAGTAGGCGCAGACGCAGGTGGTGTCTCTGGCGGTGTGGCGGGTCTCGTGGGCGGCTTCGGCGCAGTGTCTTTGAAGAGCTCGGTGAACTGGTCTTCACGGAATTTCGGCGCTCGCAAAGTCAAATCAATTCGCGCCAGCCGGTTGCCTTCGGTGCGCTGCCCGGTGTCAAAAAGAATGTATGTACCATCAGGACTCCACGACAAACCGTTGGCAAAGACATTTGCCAGAAAGCTGACAGGTTTTGCCGTGCCGCCCTGCGCCGCCGCAATGTGGATATTTTTGAAGGCGCGTTCACCGATATTCATAAAGGCTACATAACGGCTATCGGGCGACCAGACCAACGGACGCGCTGAATCGAACGGCGGACGGTCGAGATAGCCGGTCGCCAATACGCGCTCCTGTTTTGATTCAAGGTCGAGGACGCGCAACTCTTTGGCATCGCGCTCGAAGGCAGTCATTTTGCCATCGGGCGAAAAGGTGGGAATGGTGTCTGCGCCTGTCGAGTTGGTCAATTGCGTTTCGCGGCTTTGCGCGAAGTCATAGAGAAAGATTTGCGAATTGCCGTTGCGGGTCGAAAGATAAACAATTTTCCGACTGTCAGGCGACCACGAGATACTGCCTTCGAGAGCCGGAGAAGTCGTAACCCGCATGGCATCGCCGCCGTCTTTTGCCGATGCCGCGAAGATTTCGCCGCGTGCCGTGAATGCCACTTTTTTACCGTCGGGCGACAACGCCAGATCGCCAAATTGACTGGTCAGGGTCAGACGTTCGCTTGCAGTTGTCGGCGATGCGCCGCGCCGGGTGATTTTGATTTCGCTCGCCTGATTATTCGAGGTATCGAATTTCCAGATGCCGAAATCGCGTTCAAAGACAATCATTTTTCCGTCATAAGAGATGGTCGGGAAGAGAACGCGCCCGTCTTTGAACTGCGTCACCTGTCGCGCTTGTCCTTTGACGGGGCGCTGCCAGAGGTTCTGTGCGCCGCTACGGTCAGAGACGTAATAGAGGCTTTTGCCGTCGGCGCTCCACATTGCCCACATCTCTTTCGCGCCGCCTTCGGTCACTCGTTCGTAAGCATTGCTTTCGCCTTCGCGCAGCAACCAGATTTCCGATTCGTCGAGGTGCGAATGTCCTTTGCGCCACCACTGCCCGGCGCTGTTGCCCCGCGCATTGAAGGCGAGCGTCGCGCCATCCGGCGACTGTGCAGCAAAAAATTCATTAACGTAGCGGTCAGCCGTCACTTGCATCGGCGTACCGCCATCGCTGCTGACGCGGAAGATATCGCTGCGTCCGAGAATGTCTTTACTGCCGGAGTGCAGATAAATCCAGCGCCCGTCACGCGACCAACTGTTCAACTGGTCATTGGCATCGTCGAAGGTCAGGCGCAACAAATCGCCACTGTCGAGCGTCAGGATATAGATGTCACCGTTGCCAGTGCGCGATGAGACAAATGCCAGCCGCTTGCCATCGGGCGAGTAAATTGGGCGCGATTCGTTTGCCGGATGAGAAACCAGCAGCCGCGCCTCGCCGCCTTGCGTTGCAACCGTCCAGATGTCGCCGCCGGAAACAAAAGCGATTTCGGAGCGATCAGGCGAAATTGCCGGTTCGGCAAAAGAGGGTTTCGCCACAGCCGTTGCCGGCTTGGCATTTTGCGTTGTTGCCTGTGAACCGGTGGCGAGGAAAGTAAGGTTGAAGAGTGAGAAGATGGCAATAATTGAGAGAATTTTTTTGGTCTTGGTCATTGGCTGCCCTCGTCGAGAAGAATGCAGACAATCGGCTGAATTGTCTGGGCTATATGCAAGCGTTGAATGGCATAGATTACCACTCAATGCTGCAAAGAGCCAACTTCTACAACTCAATCAGCCAGCGTGTCGCGCCGGAAATGAGGGGTTGCCGACTAACTTACCGGAAGCTAAGCCCAACGCGAAAGACGTAGAAATGCGGGGTATCGCTGGAAAAGATATGGTCGCGGAATTCAAAACGCACTCCCAGTCGATTTTTTACCCACCAATGTACGCCGCCGCCAATATTTCCTCCGCCTGCCGCGCCACTACGAAAGACCAGAGATGCGCCGCCGGTTATAAAGGGATCAACTTTTCCTTTACGGTTAAAATGACCAATAAAATTAGCCGAGGCAAGACCGACACTTTCGGGATTGCCGCCGTTAGTGAAGGTCAGAGCGCCGATCTCACCGCCAGCGCCAAACCCTTTGTATAACAGACCTTCGCCGCCGCCGCCAAAATTGATAAAGGTGTCATTACCTCCCGAGGTGTTGCCCACGCCGGCAAAAACGTAGCCCCATGCGCGGCGTGAATTTGATTGATCGCGTGATTGTCCCATCACCTCATTTGTGAGATTTGACAGGGCGAACACAAAAAACAGCAAGAAAATGGGTGAGCGTAATTTCATCTTCATGATTACACCTCCTTAATAAAATTGAACGTACTTTTTCCAAGTGCAAAGTCTATGCCGGAGAAAAATCTCAATAAAATCAGGGATTCACACAATTCATATGGCTTCAGGGTGTCAGGTTTATGTGTAAAGTGTCGGAATAATCCGGCATCCCTATTCATTTCTAATGTTCTACCTGATGCAACCGGAGAAGGACGCCTTGATTAGAAAAGGAAGGTCATCACAGTAGAGCGATTAACACAATTTGTAAAATTACGACACAACCTGTTACTCCTCGCGTCAACCGAAAGCACAAGCCAGTAGAAAGTTGCGAAAGCCTTTGCATGATATGCCATCCCTGAACAGGGAAGAGAGCGGCAAAATCATTCACTTTTTTCCGATGTATTCCCCGTCGCCGTAAAGGTTCGCCGCATTTCAGCAATTTTTACGAAAGGTATACGAGTTGCAGAGGCATTGGTCTGCAATTTCACCGGAAAGCGCAATCAACCCAGTCCCTACTCATAGCCATATCGCTGTTAAAGAGGTGAATGAGTTACCTCATTCGACGCCTTCAGACCCAACATCTTGTTGTTGAACCTGTCCTCAACCGTAGCTGTTGCGCCCCTCAAATTGGGAAGATACCGATGAAAAGAAATAGAAAAATGATCTCTGTCGTCTGTGGGATGTTATTGATTGCCACGGCGCTTGCCATTCCTGACACCACGACAATCGCTCAAGATGAGTTCCGGATTGCCAAACCGGAAACCAAATTTGTGCCGAATCGTTTGCTGGTCAAATATCGTTCCGAGAGTTTCAAAAGCCAGAAGCGAGAACTGCTAGCCGCCTTCAACGCTTATGATGCCGGAGAGCTTCAGGATACCGGAGTTCACATTCTGCAATTGCCGGAAACCGCCAACGAAGAAGCCGTTGCCGCCATCTTCGCAGGGCAACCGGAGGTTGAATTTGCCGAATTGGATCGGGTGCTTGCACCGGACGACATGATCCCGAACGATCCCAACTATTCGAGCGAATGGCATCTGACGAAAATTGCCGCGCCCGCTGCCTGGTCTACGACAACCGGAACCGGCAATGTTGTGGTGGCAATTTGTGACACCGGCGTTGACGGCACGCACCCGGATTTAGCAGCCAAAATGGTGCCGGGTTGGAACGTCTATGATAACAATTCCAACACCAGCGATGTCTACGGACACGGCACGAAGGTTGCCGGAACGGTTGCCGCCTCAACCAATAATTCGCAAGGCGTGGCGGCAGTCGCGTGGGGTTGCATGATTATGCCGGTGCGGGTATCGAATGCAAGCGGCAGCGCCACGCTTTCGGCGATTGCCAACGGCATTACCTATGCCGCCAATAATGGCGCTCGTGTTGCCAATGTCAGTTACAAAGCGACCGGCAGCGCCACCGTCTCTTCAGCCGCAAGTTATATGCAATCACGCGGCGGCGTGGTCACGGTCTCGTCGGGCAACTATGGGCAGTTTGACGCCACAGCCGATGACCCTTATCTCCTGACGGTGAGCGCCACTGACCCATCGGACAATATTTATAGTTGGTCCGACACCGGCAATAATATAGATGTTGCCGCGCCGGGTACGGTCTACACCACGCTCAGAGGCGGCGGTTACGGTTCGGCAAGCGGCACTTCTTTTTCCGCGCCCATCGTTGCCGGCATCGCCGCGCTGGCGCTGTCTACAAACCTGAATCTGACCGGCGCAGAGGTGCAACAACGAATCACGCAGTATGCCGATGATAAAGGCGCACCGGGTTGGGATACGAGCTTCGGTTATGGGCGTGTTAATGCGCTCCGGTCAGTGAACGGCGCGGGCGGCGGTGATACTACTGCGCCGAGCGTCGCCATCTCGTCGCCGTCGAATGGCAACACAGTGTCTGGAACCGTTACGGTACAGGCAGCTGCCAGCGATAATGTCGGGGTTGCTTCCGTAAGTTTCAAAGTTGACGGCAATCAGCAGGCGGTTGATACAACCTCGCCGTATTCCTTTAGCTGGAATACCACAACGGTTGCCAACGGCTCTCACACGCTAACTGCGACGGCGACCGATGCCGCCGGGAATTCCGCTTCCAGTTCGGTTTCAGTGACAGTAAATAATAGCGCCGCCGATACGACTGCGCCGACGGTTGTAATTACTTCACCAGCAGACGGTTCAACGGCGGGAAATATAGTAACGGTCACGGTCAATGCAGCAGACAATGTTGGCGTTGTCAGAGTCGAATTATTCGTTGACGGGCAATGGAATACCGCCTCGACAACTGCGCCGTTTACGACCAAATGGAATGCCAAACGAGCCACTCGCGGCGCTCATACGCTGCAATGTCGGGCGTATGACGCTGCCGGTAATGTTGGCGCTTCCGGGACGATTACCGTTTACAGATAAGTTTCCAAACCGGCAATCTGCCGGTAAAGCACAGGCGAATAAAGGCGTTCGGTAGCCGGTACAGAAAACGACAAATGCTTTTCCGTTTGTCGTTTTCTGTACCGGCTGTTTTGCCGCAGCGGTCTTGTCATTCGCCCGGCAAAGGCACAGGCTGACATTACGACAGCCATCATCGCTTTTCGATAAATTGCAGAGACAAAAAAGCTATCCATCACTTTTTCAATCTTTTGTTCTTTTCACTCCCTCGCTCTTCTCAATGAATCCATTTCTGTTGCTATGCAGTAATTCTTATATAGAATGGTATAATGATTCGACGGAGAAAGTGTGGAAAGTCAAAATAAGACTTGGAAATATGGATTTTTTGTGCATCAATTACCCTTGTTGATAGTGTAGGAGGTCTGCGGTATAATCGAAAGGCTGCTCAAAGCAACTCCTGAGACAGACTCGGAGGTCCAACCCTATGATTAGGTGCAACAATTGTGCAACGAATAATTTGGACGGTAGCGAATACTGCGACGAGTGCGGCATGAGGCTGGAGATGAGTCTTTCGCCGCCGCCGCCGCCACGACGCGATTATAGCAATGGTGCGGCGTATCAGCCGCCCAGCGCCGTGCGTCAGGACAATCCGGCTCCGAAGCATCCGCCGTCATCAACTCAGGATGTTTACGCGCCGTCGCCGCCGTCTTTTACAACGTCAACCAGTATGCCGAAACCGGCGAAACCCGCCCGCGATGCCGGTTCGCCCGGTCGCCGTGACGATAGCTCCGGCAATGGCTCAATCTTTATTCGCAACCCGTTGCCTGAACCGCCGCCACAGGAAGCCTATGAGGAGCGCGATTTTTCACCGGCAAATCAACCGCCGGCGTCGCCAAATCGCACCAGTGTCGCCCGCATCGAACAGAGCAGCATCTCCGGGCAAGAAATTCTCGCCCGTCTGGTTATTGAAAGGGGCGGACGCATTGGCAAAGAATTTGTCATTACCGGCGTTGAGACCAGTATCGGCAGATGGGACGCCGACAGCGGCATCTTTCCTGATGTTGATTTGGATGAAGATGACCCGGAGGCGAAAATCTCGCGTCGCCATGCTCGCATCATCCGGCAAAGCGGTCAGTATTTAATCGAAGATTTAGGCTCGACAAACGGCACGTTCGTCAATCGCGGGCGGCGCTTGCTGCCCGGTAAACGCCACGCTCTGCAACATGGCGACGAAGTGATTGTTGGCAAAACCTTTTTGAAATTTCACGTTTTGAAATAAGTGAAGCATCGAAATCGCGGTTTCGTGCATCTGCGAATTCGGTCTCTTCCTGAAACCTTATTGCTCACACAGGAATCGTCGCCGTAGGCGATAATTGCTTGTATCGAGAGGGCAATGCCTCTCCTGGATTTGGAAGAAGAATATGCCTGACCCAAGAAAACCAAAAAAATCGGGTGTTCAACTGGAACCGGGTACCCTGTTAGCCGGCAGATACTCTATCGTCCGTCGCGTTGGCGGTGGCGGTATGGGATCGGTCTATCAAGCCCGCGATACGCGACTCGCCGACCGCTTATGCGCCGTCAAAGAGATGATGGATATGTTTGCCGACTCGGCGCAACGCGAAAAAGCGGTGGATGACTTCAAACGCGAAGCCTCGGTGTTAGCGCAACTCGAACATCCGTCCATTCCGACGATTTACGACCATTTGGTTGAAAACAATAAGTATTATCTGGTCATGCGATGGATTGGCGGCGGCGACCTCGCCCAACAGATGCAGGTGCGCGGCGGCACGGTGGACGAAGCCACCGTAACCAAATGGGCAATTCAAGCCTGCGACGTGCTGCACTATATCCATTCGCAACAACCGCCGATTATCTACCGCGATCTCAAACCCGCTAACCTCATGCTCGACGATAAGACCGGGCGCATCATGCTGGTGGACTTCGGCATTGCCCGTATTGTGCGCCCGACCGAAAAAGGCGTTACAGCAATCGGCACCATGGGCTATGCGCCGCCGGAACTGTTTAGCGGCAGGGCGGAACCGCGCACCGATATTTATTCACTCGGCGCGACGCTGTTTCATATGCTGACGGGTGCAGACCCGCAGGATAACCCGCTGCTGATTTTTGATTTCAGCAAATTTCCGCGCCCGCGCGTGATCAATCCGAAGATCTCCGAGGACATGGAAAAGATTTTAATTAAAACCGTCGCCCACGAGGTCACGGATAGACCGGACTCAGCGCTCCAGTTGATGCGGGACCTTCAGGAACACAGCAATCTGCTGTCGAAAAACAAAAACAGCAAGGAATTGATCCCTGCCATTCCTGGTCCCGGCAAGGATGCGAAGGTCATACCGAGCGGTGACAAGGCAGCCGACGATGCCACAGCGCAGTCGGTCTTTTGCGGCAATTGCGGCGAAAAGATCGGCTTTGATGATGTCTTTTGCGCCCATTGCGGTTATCGTCAGCCGGAAGTAGGGAAAGGCAAGACCGCCGATGAAGTGGCTCCGCGAGTGACGGCTCAGATTGTCATTTTCGGAACCGGCGAACATAAACCCTACGTTATCGAAAAGGAGAGTATTCTGCTCGGGCGCACCGACCCGCATACCGGCATCTTCCCGGAGATAGATTTAACTCTGTATGACCCGGAAACCAAGGTTTCGCGGCGTCACGCCCGCATTTATCGCTCCGGCGAACAGTTCCTGATTGAAGATTTAGGCTCGGTCAATGGTACAGTCGTAAACCCCGTCAATGGCGGCTCGATCCGTTTGAATACCAAGTCGCCTCGCGTTCTGTCTGCCGGAGATGAATTGAAACTTGGCGGAACGCTGATGAAATTTATGATTATCTAGTCCGTAGTCCGTAGGGCTTAGTGCGTAGTCAATAGTCATTGGTCATTGGTTTTCAGCAAAGGCAAATGACGAATGATGAATGACGACAAGCTACGGACTACGGACTACAGACTACGGACTAATGACGAGATTCTGTCCATACTGTGGCACGACAATTCGGGAACGCGCCAGATTTTGTCCGAAATGCGGCAAATCCACGCCACCACGTCGGCAGACCGTGGCGCTTGAAGAAGTCGCACCGCTACAAAAAGCCACTGCCGAACTGGTCGAAAAGATGAATCGTGCGGCGGTTGCCAGCGAACCGTTGCCAGTGGTTGAAAGATCAACGCCCGACTTGAATGGCAAAAAAGCCGCTTCGGGTAACGGCGCGATTGCCGTCAACCGGCAGCTTGCGCCGCCAACTCACGCTTTTATCGGCGCTTATGAGCAAGCCGGTTTCGGGTTGCGGTATGGCGCATGGATGTTCGATTTTCTGATTACCTTGATTGCCCTGATGACCTTTACCTTTGCGGTGACGGCAATCGGCAATCAATCGGTCATGGATTCAAACCGCAATCTGTTTCTGGTCAGTGGTTTGACGATTCTGCTCTTTGTCTTGAATTTTGTGGTGCTTGCCGGACGCACCGGGCAGAGCGCCGGGATGAAAATTCTCGGTATTCAGATCACGCATACCGATGGCAAGCCCTTTACCATCAAAAGCGCCTTGCTGCGGCATCTGGTTGGCTATCCGCTATCGGTGGCGGCATTGTTTCTCGGTTTTCTGTGGATGTTGTGGGATCCGCAACAACAGGGCTGGCACGACAAACTGGCAAAAACCATTGTCGTTATGTCGCGGTAATCACAATAAGGCAAAAGTAAAAAGTAAAAAGTAAAAAGGCAATTACAAAGCCATTGCCTGAAGCAGATTGCTAAGGCAAGGAATTGTCAGACCCACTCACTTTTTACTTTTGCCTTTTTACTTTTTACTTGTTTTAGCTATGCATACTTTCGTCGTTCGCCCCAAAGATTATGAATCTTCTGTTCTGAAGATGGACAAGATGCGCCTGACCATCGGACGGTCATCGCGCAATGACATCTGTATCAATGATCCGTTCGCCTCGCGTCTGCACGCCGAATTGCGCCACGAAAACGACAACATATTGGTTGTTGACAACGGCAGCGCCAACGGCACATTTTTGAACGGGCAGAAACTCTCCGGCTCCGCTAAAATGCGAATTGGCGATATTATTCGCATTGGCGAAACCGAAATTGAATACTCCGCCGGGGAACAAAACACCATCTCCGGGGCGACGGTTCAACTTTCAGGTGTAATGGATAAATTGCCTGCCGATACCATTACCACCCATTTACCGGCGCGTTCGACTTCGGAACTGTTGTCGTCTATTCAATCCGGCGCGATTGCCAAAGAGTTTATGCAGTCTGCGGGGACTAAGACAGCCGTTGTGCCGCAACAGCCGAGTCGTGATCTTCTCAGTCTGATTTCACAGGTTGGCATTGCTTTGCTGCCGCGCACCTCTCTTGAAGATACCTTGAAATTGACGATTGATCTGGTCTTTCAATCCATTCCGGCGGAACGTGGCTTTCTCTTTTTGAAAGAAGGCGAAGAGTTGACTTGCAAAATCGCTCGTGGCATCTCGCAAGAAGTCACATCGCCGGATTCCCAAGTGCAGATTAGCCGCTCCATCACCAATAAAGTTCTCAACGAAGCCATGCCGATTCTGACTTCCGATGCCATGCACGACCCGCGCTTTCAGGCGCAACATTCGGTCGTTCTCAGTCAGATTCGCTCGGTGATGGCAGTGCCGTTGGCGTCCGGTGAAGAGACCTTCGGCATGATCTATGTGGATAATGCTTACAATAATCGCTTCAATGAAGAGGATTTGAAGGTCTTGACGACGATTGCTTCCGTAGCGTCTATCAAGATTGAACATGAACGCTTGCTTGAGGAACGCTTAGAGAAGCGGCGCATGGAAGAGGAATTGAAAGTCGCTTCGGAAATTCAGATGCGCTTGCAGCCGGTCTCGCCGCCGAAGGTGGAAGGCTGGGACATGACCGCCGTATCGTTTCCGTGCCGCGAAATCGGCGGCGATTATTACGATTACATTCCGCGTCGGGATGGCAAACTCGTTCTTGCCGTCGGCGATGTTTCCGGCAAAGGAACCGGCGCAGCGTTGTTGATGTCATCGGTACACGCAGCGGTGCGGGCGCAATCACAAGCGCGGACTTCCATCACCGAAGTGATGGAAGAGGTCAGCAGTTACATCTACGAAAATTCACCGTCGAGCAAATATCTGACCCTGTTCTATTCGGTCTTGAATCCGCTGACCGGCGAATTGTGCTACTCGAACGGCGGACACAATACGCCTTTCTTGCTGCGAACGAATGGTGAAATGGTCAAACTCGACAAAGGCGGTTTGCCGGTAGGATTGATGACTGGCATGGGCTATGAGGAAGACCGTGTGCAATTCGGCGTCGGCGATGTTCTGGTGATCTACAGTGACGGCATTACCGAATCGGTCAATACGGAGGATGAAGAGTTTGGCGAAGAACGCCTGATTGAAGTTTTGCAGAAAAACCTCAGCCGCTCGGCTTCCGGCATCCGTGACCGCATTGATGAAGCCCTGACGCGGTTTGTCGGCACTGCCGCGGCGGTTGACGATATGACCGTAATGATTATCAAACGCACAACATAAGCAGACTCAATTCCTGAAAACGACAATAGCCGGATTTAACAAATCCGGCTATTGTCGTTTTCAGGAATTGAGTGGCGCTCTTAATTGGAGCGATAATTGGTAAATTGCATATCAATCCCGAAATCTTTTGCTTTGAGCGCCGCAATCACCTGTTGCAGGGTGTCGCGGTCTTTGCCGCTGATGCGGACGAAATCGCCATTGATGGCAGCTTGTACTTTGAGCTTCGTATCTTTGATAAATTTGACAATCTCGCGGGCTTTTTCAATCGGGATGCCCTGTTGCAGCGTCACTACCTGCCGCACACTGTCTTTGGCAGCGGGTTCAATCTTGCCGTAAGTAAGGGCTTTTAACGAAACATTGCGTTTCACCAGTTTTTGCTGCAAGACATCGTTAAGCGACTTCAAGGTGAAATCACTGGCCGTCGCCAAGGTCAGCGTATTCTCTTTTTCATTCAATTCGATGTTGGAATTTGTGCCTTTGAAGTCGAATCGTTGTTGCACCTCTTTCATCGCCTGATTGACGGCGTTTTTGACTTCCGCCAAATCCACTTTAGAAACCACATCAAAGGTATTCTGTTGCGCCATGTCTGTCTCCAATCTCTGTTTTTTTCAAAAGAATTGGTATACCGCAAAGCGAGCGATACAGCAATTCTTTTGCGAGATTCTGTAACGTAAACTGTCAGTTTGCGTCTTCACTCATCACGATAATCAGAGAGAAGCAGATTACGATGGACGGCGCACCACCCAGAGGGTTGCAATGGTCAACAGCGAGATGGCGACCAGCATTTCCGCCCAGAAGAAGGAGACATAATCGCTGTAAGCGCCAAGCGGCGGCACTCCCGGTTGACTATTTCTAAGCGCCGGAAAGGCAAAGAGCATCGCGCCGTAAAAACTCATTGCTGCCAATTCGACTTTGCGATTGCCGAGGGCAAAGCGCAACATCATAAAGACGACGGCAGACGCCAGAAAGAGCATCAGGATCATCAGAAAGACCGAAAAAAAGACGACGGTGGAAGACCGCGAAATCTTCATCTGTACGCCGGTGATGCCGACATCGGTATCTTTATCTCTCACCGCTTCGAGTTTGAGTCCGGGAATCGAGCCGAAAAACTCGACAGCTATCGGCACAGGTTCATTGTTGTCGAAAACGCTTGCCTGAGCCGGTGGTTTCGGCGCTCCTGAGCCTTCCTCGGCTGGCTCTTTTTCCGTTGCTTCCTTCGGTTGTTGCGCCTCTTCTTTTACCGGCGTCGTCACCAGCAGCCATAACTCAGCGTCGTGTTTGTCGAAAGGATAATCGCTCGCCTGTCCTTCCATTGGCACGGTTACTTCGACAGGATTCATGCGTTTGCCTTTTTCAAATTTATGTTCCTGTTTGCCGGTGGCGCTATTGACCAGAATGGTAATATCCTGCGCCGGTGAAAATTCATCTTTTGCCAGCGTCCCATTTGCCTCGAAGTTCATCCGCGCCGTTATATCGCCTTTCACCGGGTCAACATTGATGACGCGCACCGTCACTTCGATATTATCGGCTCCGGCATTCGCCTTATCCGAAACGTACATCGAGCGGTCTTCGCCTTCGCGGCTGTAGCCGGTCAAAACGGTGACGTAAGCAATAACGAGAAGCACGATGGCGATAACGGCAATGATGATGCCGATGAGGTTGCGTCCCTTTTCCGGTTGCATTGGTGCAGCAGCAGACATCTCATCTCCTCCTTACATCAGGTTTTGTTAAAACGGTAGTGGGTGGAAGTGGTAGGAAGAGTTCAGAGTCCAGCCTTTAGGCTGCCAGTTTGAATCAGCAGCCTGAAGGCTGGACTCTGAACCTTGCCTCTCTTTCCTTTTGAATCGCTACTTTTTCAAATGCGGTTCGAGCAGCCGCGACCAACTCTTTTCCAGTTGAGCATATTCTTCAGAGCAACGCACCGCTCGGTCTTTCGGCAAAGTGCCATCTTTAACCAGTCCGGCATAGCCCTTTTCATTCTGTCCGTAAAGCCAGCAGACCATATTGTAGAAGCGTTGCGAACCGAGCGAGTGTTCATCCCAGAACGGCAAGCCTTCAATGTCGCCGTCATTCTGCTG
>Ga0187894_10004272_pt1 | contig 15428 bp, 15 predicted proteins | sample GBC1701081metaG_FD_136650 | JGI IMG/M metagenome (GOLD analysis project Ga0187894, IMG submission 136650) | White microbial mat communities from a lava cave in the Kipuka Kanohina Cave System on the Island of Hawaii, USA - GBC170108-1 metaG ... | reverse complement strand
TAGAGACGGCCGAGGGGCCGGTCGCGATGGCCGAGACGCCGAACAAGGGATTCGCCGTCCTCACGCGGCTGCCCTCCGGCGAGCTCGGGTTCCGGCAGCTCATCAAGGTCGTGACGCACGAGTCGGCGCCGCTCGTGCGCGTCGTGCTCGACTCGGGACACTCGGTCGTGGTGGCGAGCGGGCATCCGTTCTTCCGCACGGGCATGTCGGCGGTCGCGGCCGCGGATCTCGCGCCGGGCGATCATCTGGAGACGGCCTTCCGCTATCCCGACGGCTACGCGCCGCCCGACGTCGGCGCTGCGCCGCACGCCTGGGGCATCTCCGTGCTTGCCGTCGAACCGGCGGGAGAGGGGCCGGTCATGACCGGGATGGTCCGTGACACTCACGCGCTCTTCCTCACCGCCGGCGTCCTCTGCAGCGAGTGACGCTCTCGAGCGCCTCGCGCGCCGCATCGCGCGCTGCCGCGCGTGCCCGCGCCTCGTCGCCCATCGCGAGCGCGTCGCCGCCGAGCGCGTCGCGCGCTTTCGTGACCAGACGTACTGGGGGCGCCCCGTCCCGGGCTTCGGCGATCCGCGGGCTCGCCTGCTGGTCGTAGGCCTGGCGCCGGCGGCGCACGGAGGCAACCGGACCGGCCGCGTCTTCACGGGCGACGAGAGCGGTAACTGGCTCTACCGCGCGCTCCACGCCGCCGGCTTCGCGAACCAGCCGACGTCCACGCACCGCGACGACGGGCTCGCGCTCGACGGCGCGCACGTGACCGCGATCGCGCGCTGCGCGCCGCCCGGGAACCGCCCGACGCCCGCCGAGATCACCAGGTGCCGGCCCTTTCTCCTGGCCGAGCTGCGGAGCCTGCCGCGCCTCATGGTGGTGGTCGTGCTCGGGAAGATCGCGCACGACGGATTCCTCGCCGCCGAGCGTGCGCGCGGGCACGACGTGCCGCGGCCCATGCCGCGGTTCGCGCACGGCGCGGAGCACCGGCTGCCGTCGGGTCTCGTGCTCTTGTGCTCGTACCATCCGAGCCAGCAGAACACGTTCACCGGCCGCCTCACCCGGCCGATGCTCGACGCCGTGTTCAGCCGGGCGGCTGCAGTGCTTGGTAGAGCTGGCAGTGTACGGGCGCCCCGTCGACGGTAACGACGGCGTCCCGCCGGACGTACAGGCGGCCTTCGTCCTCGTACGCGTCGAGCGCCGCGAGCGCGATCGGATCGATCTCCTCGAGCAGCGCTCCGTCGACGGCGGCGTCCGGGTCCGCGACCAGGTACGGATAGCCGCGCGGCGGCCACTCGCGGCGATAGCCCTCGAGGCGTGCGGGACGGCGAGGGAAGACGCGTCCGGTGACGGCGCGCACCTGGGCGTCGTCGAGGAGCGTCCCGAAGACGAACAGGCGGACGGACGCCGTCACTGGCGCTGCGCGACCGCAAGCCGCCCGGGGGTTGTTGCGAGCGGATGCCTTCGATAGGACACGGTCGATGGATGACGAGGGTACGGTTCGCGCCGCGCTGCGCTTCGACAGCGGCGGCTGGCGGCGCTTCGCCGAGCTCGGCTCCATCTACGCGCCCGAGTGGTGGAAGCGCGGCTCGCCACCGGTCATCGCGGCCATAATCTACGCCATCGGTCGCCGGCAACGCGAGGCGGTCCTGCGCAACCAGCGCCAGGTGCGCGGCGAACGGCCGTGGCTGCGGGAACGCTGGGACGCCTATCGGGTGTTCGCGTCGATGGCGCGATCGCTGACCGAGAGCCTCGAGCAATGGGGGCCGCGGCCGCGCAAGCTCGGGCTCACCGTGAAGGGCGGCGAGATCATCGAGGCGGCGGCGGCGGAAGGGCGGGGCCTGCTCGTCGTCACCGGCCACTTCGGCTCGTGGGAGGTCGGAGCCCGCATGCTCGCGAAGCTCGGGCGGCGCGTGAACTGGCTCATGGGCACGGAGCCCAACCCGACGGTGCGCGCCTTCGTTCACGAGATGCGTACGCGCCACGGCTTCAACGTCCTCTACTCGGACCGCTCGCTCCTCTCCGGGCTGCCGGTCCTGCAGGCGCTGCGGCGGGGCGAGGTGGTGTGCATCCAGATGGAGCCGTGGGGCCCGCTGCGGGGCACGCACGAGGTCACGTTCTGCGGTCGGCGGGCGCGCTTCCAGATCGGGCCGTTCGTGCTGGCCCGCCTGGCGCGTGCGCCGCTCGTGCCGGCGTTCGTCGTTCGCACCGGCATCCGGAGCTACGAGTTCCGCATTCCGGCCCGCCACGATCCGAAGACGCCGGCCGACAGCGCGGCGTCGCTCGAAGCCGTCGTCCGCATCTACGAAGAGCTGATCCGCGAGCTGCCGCAGCAGTGGATCATGTTCGAGGACGTCTGGCGCGACGCACCCGAGCCGGAGGACGACTACGAGATCGTACCCCAGGCATCCGGGTTGCGGCGCAGGTAGCCGTTCACCTTCGCGTTCGCGACCAGCATGGCGGCGGCCTCGAGCAGGTTGCGGCGCGACGGGGGAACGAATCGGCGCAGCATGCTCCGCACCGAGTAGAAGCCCGAGTACACCATCTTGAAGCCGTCGATCATCTCGTCGGCGCTCATGTTCTTCGGCCGGACGTTCGGTGTGCCGTAGTCGTACGCGCCCCAGTCGTGGCTGAGCAGACGCCCGGCCTCCTGCATGTCGCGGTGGAACTTCGTGCCGGGATACGGCGCCGGCGTGAAGAGCTTCAGGAAGCTGATCTTGTTCTCGTCGAGCCAGCGCAGCGTGGCGGGAAACGTCTCGAGCGTGTCGCCGTCGAGGCCGACCATGACGAGCGCGATCACCTGGATGCCCTTGGCCCGCAGCTTCGCGATGTCCTCCTTGAAGCGGCTCGGGCGGTTGAACTGCTTGGAGACCGAGGCGAGGCTCTCGTCGATGATCGACTCGAACCCGATCGACAGGACGCGGCAGCCCGAGCGGGCGACCAGATCGAGCAGCTCGTCGTCACGCGCCACGTTGATGGTCGCCTGGCTGACCCACTGCACGCGTTCCGGAATGAGCGCGGCCAACATCTCCTTTGCCTTTTCGGGGTGCGCGATCGGGTTGTCGTCGAGGAAAAGGAAGCGGCGCGCGCCGATCGCCTTCATGCGGCGGACCTCGGCCATGAACTCGTCCACCGGCCGGGTGCGAAAGGTTCGCTGGTAGTACGTCTGGACGGCGCAGTACTCGCAGGGGTGCGGGCAGCCGCGCGAGAAGAAGATGGGCCAGAAGAAGTACTGGCGATAGAGCCAGCTCGACCGGAACGTATCGGGCTTGAGCAGCGGCAGCGACCAGTAGTCGATCTCCGGCAGGTCGCTGAGGTCGTGCCAGCGATCGGCGCGGTAGATGCCGCGGGAACGCCCGCCCTCGAGATCGGCGAGCACGTCGTGCCACACGTACTCGGCTTCGCCCGCGACCACCGCGTCGGCGTGGCGGAGCGAATCTTCCGCCGTGAGGGTCACCCACGTGCCGCCGAGCACCACGCGCTTGCCCTTGGCACGAAAGTGGTCGGCGAGGTCGTACGCGCGCCGGATCTGCGGGCCCATCGCGGTGATGCCGACGACGTCGGCCTCGCGCTCGACGCGCGCGACGTCGAGGTCGTGCATGAGCTCGTCGGTGAACGCGACCGTGTGCGGCGGTGGTGTCAGCGCGGCGAGGTAGGGGAGCGTGATGCCGCTCGTCCAGTAGCGCGTGGTCTTGTGCAGCAATCCGCCCGGTCCGTAGTGCGTGGGCGAGATCAGGTGCAGGCGCATCGGCGCGCGATGATGTGGGGCGCCGGGTGGGCGTGTCAACTTGTTGCGCGCTCGGCACGGCGCTAGAGAGGCGCCGATGGGGCGCGCGCTCCGTATTGCGATCGTCGGCGGCGGCGCAGCCGGTGCCACGCTGGGCGCGCTGCTCGCGGAGCGAGGTGCGGACGTCGCGATCTTCCACGACGGCCGGCGCCCACCGCTCGTGGTGGGCGAGTCGCTCGTGCCGGCGATCGTCCCGATCCTGCGACGCCTGGGGATCGAGGACGAGGTCGCCGCGCTCGGCGTGCACAAGCCGGGCGTGACCTTCGCGTGGGGGCCCGACGACGTGTACCGCTTCCTGTTCGAGCGCTTCGCGGATCGCTTCCCCCCGTACGCCTACAACGTGCCCCGGCCGGCGTTCGACGATCTCGTGCTGGCGCGCGCCCGCAAGGCGGGGGCCCGGGTCGTCGGCCGGCGTGTGGTGCTCGCGCCGACGGACGGCGGCGCCGTGGCGATCGATGCCGCCAGCCGTTCGGCGGCGGGCTGGGACGACGCCGCCCCGGATTTCATCGCCGACGCGAGCGGCCGCACGCGAGCGATCGCCCGGACGCTGGGACTCGCCGAACGGCGCGGCCCGCGCGACGACGTCGCACACTTCGCGCACTACACGGACTTCGATTGGGACGAGACCCCAGGGACGGTGCTGATCAGCCGCCTCACCTCGGGGTGGAGCTGGCGCATCCCGCTGCGTTCGGCGCTGTCGGTCGGGGTCGTCATTCCCCGTGATGTCGCCGTGCGGTTGGGGGCGTCGCCCGAGGAGCGTCTCGAACGTGCGATCACCGAGGAGCCGACGCTTGCCGCAGCGGGCCGGCGGCGCGAGCGGGTGACCGATGTCGTGACCTACAGCAACTACCAGCTCGTGACCGAGCACGGTCACGGTCCAGGGTGGGCGCTCGTGGGCGACGCGTTCGGCTTCGTCGACCCGATGCTGTCGCCCGGCGTGTTCCTGGCCCTGCGCTCGGCCGAGCTGCTGGCCGACACGCTCGCTCCGGCGGTGCACCACATGCCGGTGGCGGGCGAGATGGGCGACGTCGGCTCGCGCCTGGTCGGGTACCAGGCGGCGATGCACCTCCTCTTCGAAGCCTGGCTGGAGCTGATCGAGACGCTGTACAGCGGAACGCTCTTCGGGCTCTATCGGGCCGGAACCGACCTCGTGCGCGATCACGACAATCTCTTCACCCGCTTGATGGAGCGTCACATCGGGCTCCACATCGCGGGCATGGCGGCCGGCGTGCGCACTACCTCGCCATACAGTCGCGGCCTCATTCGCACCCTCTCGAAGTACGGGATGCGCGGGGTCGATCCGCGCGAGCTCGCGGTACGGTGACGCGCGGCTTGAAGCGACGCGGACGGGTGGCTAGGGTGCGCGTCCCCGCATGAGCGCCCGCACCGTCGACGAGATCGCCGCCGCGCTGGTGGGCTTCATCAACAGGGAGATCATGGCGCCGGGGCACGCCGTGACGGCCGCGGAGTCGCTGGATGCCGCCGGCGTCGACTCGATGGCGCTGCTGAAGGTGCTCCTGTTCATCGAGCGTACGTTCGGGTTCTGGGTACCCGACGAAGACCTGGTCGACGCCCACGTCGCGACCGCCGAGCGCCTGGCCCGCTACGTGGTCACGCGCGGCGCCGCCGGATAGCCGATGGCCCGTCGCACGCTGACCCTCCTCGGGACGGACGTCCTCCTGCTCGGGCTGGCGCGCGGCCGTCCGAACAACGCGGTCCTCGTCGTCGAGTGCGAGGGCCGTCTCGATCCGAACGGGCTGGAGGCGGCGGTGCGCGCCGTCACGCCGATCGTGCCCTTCGTCACGGCGCGCGTCGAGCGGCCGCTTCCGTGGGGCCGCCTGCGCTGGGTCGCGGATGCCGGAACGCCGCCCGTCGAGCGCCGGGAGGTCGCGGACGAACCCGCGCTGGAGGCACTCGTCGACGAGGTGTTGGGCGCGCCGATCGATCCGCACGCCGGGCCGGCCCTGCGCTGGATCGTCGTGCACGAGACGGGCGAGGCGCGGAGCTGGCTCGTCCTCGCCTGGGTGCACCCGCTGATGGACCCGCGCGGCGCGGAGCTGCTCGTCGCCATGGTCGATGCGTTCCACCGCGGCGGGAGCGCCGTGGGGTGGGCGCGCGAGCGGCTCGTCGTCGCGCCGCCGGACGCACGCCCGTGGCGGGAGCGCATGACGATCACGCGACGCAGCCTCGAAGCGCTACGCGCGCTGGGACGCCTGGCGCCACGCTCGCTGGGGCGCGACGTGTCGGCGCCGGGTCGCGTGCGTCATCGCCGGATCGTGGTGCCGGTCGCCGAGGGTCGCCAGCTTCCTGCGACGCTTGCGCTGGTGGCGGAGTGCGTCGCCGATCTCTTCCGCGCCCGCGGTCTCCCGGCGGGCGAGCCGCTCGTCGTGCCGATCTCCGTCGACCGGCGCCGCAAGGGCGAGCCCGGTCCCGTGTTCGGGAACTACCTGTCGTTCCACTTCGCTCGCATCGTCCCGACCGGCGACATCGCCGCGACCGCGGCCGCGATTCGCCGGGACATGGCCGAGGCGGTGCGAAGCGACGTCATCGAGGGCCTGTGGGTGGCGATGAACTTCGGCCGCTACTACCCGCCCGCGGCGCTCTTGCGTCCCATGGGGGAGGGCGACGGCTCGTCGTTCAACTGCGCCGACACGGGCGAGATCCGCCCGGCGCTCGAGCGCGTGCTCGGCTGCCGCGTCGCCGGGGCGTACCACGCCCCGTGCGTGCAGCCGCGTCCTGGCCTCGGCATCTTCTTCTGTCGCGCCGCGGGACGCGAGAGCATCGTCGCGGTCTGGGTCGAGGGCGTGGTGACGGAGGGTGAGGTCGACGCACTCCTCGGCGATCTCGGACGGGCGGTCAGCGCGGCACGCGCCGCGTGAGTGAACGCGCATGATGACCGGCGGCCGAACGTCTGTCGCCGCGCGCGCGGACGGATGAACCTCTTCGAGATCCTGGTCGCGACTGCCTCGCGCGAGGGCGCGCAGCCGGCGCTGACCGACCTGCGGGACGGGCGGACGCTTCGCTATCGCGACGTGGTCGATGGCGCCGCGCGGGCGGCCGACTGCCTCCGGCAGGCGGGCGTCCGCCCGGGGCAGCGGATCGCGATCGTCGCCGACAACACGATCGGGCACGTCGTGGTCGCATTCGGTGCGCTCGCGAGCGGGGCGTGCCTCGTCCCGCTCGCGCCGACGCTTCGGCCGGCCGAGATCGACGCCGTCCACCGCGACATCGACGTCAACGCCGTGGTCCGCACGGCCGGGCCGGACGATCCTCCGCAGCTCCAATGGATCGACGCCGGCCGCGAGCCGCACGCCGGCTTCACGGATCTCGATGCCGCCTTCGTGCGCTTCACCTCCGGCACGACGGCCGACCGCAAGGGCGTGATCCTCGCACACGACGACGTCGCAGCGCGCGTCGCCGCCGTCGATCGGGTCCTGGGCCTGTCGAGCGACGACCGCATCCTGTGGACGCTGCCGCTGGCCTATCACTTCGCGGTCACGATCGTCGGGTACGTGCGGGCGGGGGCCCACGTGCTCCTCGCGCACGAGACGCTGCCGGCCGCGCTCGTCGACGCGGCGGTCCGCGAGCGCGCGACGGTGCTCTACGGATCGCCGGTCCAGTTCGAACGCATGGCGCGCGCGGGGCGCCGCCGCGGTGGGCTCTCGACGCGGCTCGCGCTCTCGACCGCGGCGCCGCTCGACTCCGCCGTGGCGGAGGCATTCGAGGCGGCGTTCGACACCCCGCTGGGACAGGCGTACGGCATCATCGAGGCCGGCCTGCCGTGCATCAACACGCGCGCCGAGGGTGCACCGGCGACGAGCGTCGGTCCCGCGGTGCCCGGCTACGAGGTGGCCGTCGTCGACGATCGCGGGCGACCCGTCGCCGCCGGTGTTTCCGGGGAGGTGCGGGTGCGTGGGCCGGGCCTCTTCTCCGGCTACTACCGGCCCTGGCAGGCGCGTGCCGAGGTTCTCCGCGACGGATGGCTCGCGACGGGCGACGTCGGTCGTCTGGATGGCGCGGCAGCTCTCGTGCTGCTCGGTCGCACGAAGTCGACCATCATCGTCGCAGGTATGAAGGTCTTCCCCGAAGAGGTCGAAGCGTGCCTCAACCGCGTGCAGGGAGTGGCCGAGTCACGCGTGTTCGGGTTCAGACACCCGCGCCTGGGCGAGGTCCCGTACGCGGAGATCGTGATCGAGCGCGGTGCGCCGGCCCCGGACGCAGCCGCGCTCGCGAAGGCGTGTGCGCGCGAGCTGTCGAGCTACAAGGTACCGGTCGAGTTTCGCGTCGTCGACGCACTCCCGAAGACGGCGGGTGGCAAGCTCCTGCGCCGGCCGGGCTGACTACTCGCGCATCAGTCGCTGCGTCGACTGCACGCGCAGGAGGTCGCCGCCGGGAAGCGCGGCCACGCGCTCGCGCCGGATGGCGTCCGCCCAGCGGGCCTGCTCGCGCTCGACCAGCTCGGGCACCGACGCCCAGTCGCCGCGTCCCGAGATGAGGCGCACGAACGCCGTCCGCGCCTCCATGTCCTCCGGCGCGTACTCCAGGATGCGGCGCGCCTGCCAGAAGTAGGAATCGGCGTCGACGTTGTGGTCGTAGAAGAAGTACAGGAAGCGCAGGTAGCGATCGAAGGCGGCGCGATAGGTGGCGTCGTACGCGGCGAGCGCCGTCGCCTCGTCCTCGGCGCCACGCACGATCTTCGCCGCCGCGCGACCGCCCAGGTAGGCGGCGAGGCAGGCGAGGTGGACGCCGGTCGAGAAGACCGGATCGATGAAGCACGCGGCGTCGCCGGCGAGGAGATACCCCGGCCCGTGGAACCGGCTGCTGTCGTAGGAGTAGTCGCGGATCGTGCGGACGGGCGAGACGAGCGTCGCCTTCGCGAGCTTGGAGGCGATCGGCGGGCAGCGCTCGACGAGCCCGCGGAACGTTCGCTCGGGGTCCGCCTCGGCGACGTCCTCCCAGCGACGGACGTCGATGACGGCCCCGACGCTCATCGTGTCGTCGTGCAGCGGGATGTACCAGAACCAGCCGTCGGCAAAGGCCGCGCCGAAGAGATTGTTCGCCGTCTCGCCGGGCAGCCGCTCGGCCCCGGTGTAGTACGCGAAGATCGCCAGGTTCTTGAAGAACTCGTTGAAGCGGCGCAGGCCGTGTGCGCGTCCGAGGAGCGCGTGCTGGCCGCTCGCATCGATGAGGAAGCGGGGCTCGAGGCGCAGCTCGCGCCCGTCGGCACGGCGCGCGTAGACGATCGGCGTCGGGCCGCTCGTGTCGACGCGCGTCACGGCGTGCTCCTCGTGCACCTCGGCACCGTGGGCACGCGCGTTGTCGAGCAGGACCTGGTCGAACTCCGAGCGAACGACCTGGAAACCGTGGGGCCGTCCGCCCGGATCCTCGCGGAACCAGAAGCTCCACGGCTCCTTCTGGCGGCCCCACTGGAACGTGCCGCCCGGCTTGCGCAGGAACCCGTGGCGCTCGATCGCGTCGGTCGCACCGATCGCGTCGAAGATGGGAAGGGTCGCGGAGAGGAGCGACTCGCCGATGTGGTAGCGCGGGAACCGCTCGCGCTCGAGTACGACGACGCGGACGCCGGCGTCGGCGAGGACGGCGGCGGCGGTGGAGCCCGCCGGTCCGCCCCCGATGACGATCACGTCGGGCGCGCGCGTCACGTCGTCCATGGCGTCCCTAGCGGCTGACGCGTTCGACCTTGTCGCCGACGAAGTAGATGGTCATCGTGTCCCACCGATTGCGCCAGTACGTCCAGGTCGGCGAGTCGAGCGACGGCGTGCGATGCCCCGGGGGAACGCCGAGCGCCATCATCACCTGATCTTTCGTCATGCCGGGTTCGACCAGGCCCTGCTCGATGGCCTGCACGCGCTTGGCCGGCACCTTGCGAAGCATCTTCCGCGGGTCGTGCTCGGGGAACAGGCGATCGAGGTAGGTGTCGAACGGGACCGACTTGTCGCCATATTTATAGGCGATCGTGAGGGTTGGATAGCCCTGGGGCGTGAACTCGACCGCGTTGCGGCGGACGCGGTTGATGTAGACGGGCGTGCCGAAGGGGACCTTCGTACCGACCTGCCACGACGCGTCGGTCGTCGTCGTCTTCTCGTAGTAGAGATTGCAGCAGAGGTACCGGTTCGTTCCCGTGTACGGACTCGGGACCTCCGGGCTCTTGCAGCCACCAATGAAGCCGGCGGCGACGGCGACGATCAACGCCAACGCGCGAACGGTGCTGTGCATCGGCCCCGGCTAGCAGACCGGATGCACGGCTTCAATCGTCGCGCGCGGCGAATCGCGTCTCAGCGTGCGGCCTCGGCCCGCGGTCCACCGCACTCCGGACTCCGCACGAGGGTCAGGTCCTTCGTGACGTAGCGACTGTTCGTCGCCTGGACGGTGTCGGTGACCGTCTCGTAGCAGGGCGCGCCAGCGACCAGCGACACCTGCTGCCATGCCGCCTTCAGGCTGTAGGTGCCGTCCGGATCGGTGACCACCGCGGGCGGGTATCCGCTGGCCGTCACGACCGCGCCGGCGACGGGCTTGTTCGTGTCCCGGTCGCGCACCGTGCCGGTGACGCGCATGGAGGTGCAGCCGAGGACGGACGTGACGAGCAACAGCGCGGCGGCCGTGGAGAAGGCCCGCGTGGTCTCCATACGGACGCCTTTCCCACGAGCGCCGATCGCTTGGCAAGGGTCAGGCCACGGGTCGCCACGTGGCGGACGCCTGCGAAGTTCGATAGCGTCGCGCGCGTGTCCTCCCCGGTGATTCTCTCGCCCCCGGCGACGCTTTCGTTGGACGACGTCGTGCGAGTCGCCACGGGCTCCCGGGTGGGCATCGACGAGCGGATCTGGCCGCGGGTCGAGGCCGCCCACGAGCTGTTCCTTCGCCTCGCCGCCTCCGACCGCCTCGTCTACGGCGTCAACACGGGCTGCGGGCCGCTGTGCGACCGCATCGTGTCACCCGCCGACATGGTGGCCTTCCAGGCGAATCTCGTCCGCAGCCACGCGAGCGGCCTCGGGTCCCTGCACCCGCGCGAGGTCTCGCGCGCGACCCTGCTCGTGCGGGCGCTGACGCTGGCGCACGGTCGCTCCGGGGTGCGGCGTGCCGTCGTCGAGCGGCTGGTCGCGATGCTGAACGCCGACGTCTGTCCCGCGATCCACGAGACGGGATCGGTGGGCGCGAGCGGCGATCTCGTCGAGCTCGCGCACGTGGCGCTCGCGCTCATGGGCGAAGGAACGGTGCTGCAGGGCGGTCGCATGCAGCCGGCGCGCGACGCGTTGCGTGCGGCGGAGCTCGAGCCCCTTCTGCTCGAGGGTCGCGAGGGGCTCGCGCTCATGAACGGCACGGCGTGCGAGGCCGGCCAGGCGGCGCTCGCCGTCGTGGGCGGCGAGGAGCTGGTCGCGGTCGCCGAGGCAGCGGCGGCGATCGTGTTCGACGTGCTGGGTGGCAACCCCGAGGCGTTCGATCCCCGGCTGCACGCCGTGCGACCGCACGCGGGCCAGGTCGCGAGCGCGGCTCATCTCGCGGCTCTTCTCGAGGGGAGCCGTCGCGTGCGCTCCGCCGACGGCCGCCGCGCGCTCGGCGACGGGCGGGCGGAGCCGGTGCAGGATCCGTACACGCTGCGCTGCGTGCCGCAGATCCTGGGCGCGGTGCGAGCCACGCTCGCGCACGCGCGCGAGGTCGTGACGACCGAGGTGAACGCGGTCGGAGACAACCCGACCTTCTTCGCCGAGGACGGCGTCGTGCTGCACGGCGGGAACTTCCACGGGCAGCCGCTCGCGCTTGCGATCGACCACCTCAAGGTCGCGCTCGCGGAGGTGGCGTTGTCGTCGGAGCGCCGGCTCGCGCGCCTCCTCGATCCGGCGACCAACGGCGGGCTGCCGCCGTTCCTGATCCGCGATCGGGCGGGGCTGCGGAGCGGCCTGATGGGCCTGCAGTACTGTGCCAGCTCGACGGTGGCGGAGAACGCCGTGCTCGCGCACCCGGCGACGCTCGGGTCGGTGCCGACCAACGCCAACAACCAGGACGTGGTGCCCATGGGGTCGGTCGGCGTGCGCCAGGCGCGCCGGATCCTCGACAACGCGCGTCGGGTGGTGGCGATCGAGCTGGTCGCCGCCGCCGAGGCCGCGGATCTCGTGGGAACGGCCGACCTGGCACCCCGCACCCGAGCCGTCGCCGACGCCGTGCGATCGCTCGTGGCGCCGCTTGCCGCCGATCGTCCGCTCGGCGCCGACGTCGAGCGGGTCGTGGCGGCGATGCCGTCGCTCGCCGGCCTCGCCTGAGCCGCTGGCCCACGGGCCGCGGCGTCGCTATACGCGGCGCATGGCCGGGCGCACGATCGTCTTCGTCGAGCCCCCCTACGTCTGCTGGGATCGACGCATGGATCGCGTGCGTCAGGGCGAGGAGGACATCCCGGGAGTCGGTACGCTCATCCTCGCCGCACTCGCGCGCGAGCGCGGCCACCGCGTCCATGTGGTCGACGGCAAGCGCACGGGCACGCCGGTCGAGGAGGTGGCGTGGACGGTGGCGCAGCACCGGCCGGATCACGTGGGGATCAGCGCCACCACCATCGCGGTGACGAACGCCGCCCGTATCGCCGCGCGGGTGAAGGAGCTCGTTCCGGACGCGATCGTGACGGTCGGTGGCCCGCACGTGAGCGCCGTGCCGGAGACGACGCTCGAGACGTTCCTCGGCTTCGACTACGGGGTCGTCGGCGAGGGCGAGCGGTCGTACTTCGCGCTGATCGACGCCCTCGATGCGGGCGCGCCGCCTGCGGGCGTTCCCGGGATCGTCCATCGCGACGACGGGCGCGTGCGCGCGAACCCGCGCGCACCGTATCTCGACGGCGTCGAGCTCGACGAGCTACCCGACCCGGCGTGGGACCTCGTGCCGGACTTCCCACTCCGCTTCCAGCCGAACGTCTTCAACTATCGCGCGACGCCCGTCGCGAGCCTCGTCACCTCGCGTGGCTGCCCCTTCTCGTGCACGTTCTGCGATCGCTCGACCTCGGGCCGGCGCGGCCGCTACCACAGTGTCGACTCCGTGCTGCGCCAGTGCCGGCGACTGGCCGGCATGGGCGTCCGCCACGTGCTCTTCTACGACGACCTCTTCACGGTGAACAAAGCGCGCGTCGTCGAGCTGTGCGAGCGTCTGCTGGAAGAGCGGCTCGGCTTCACGTGGAGCTGCAACAGCCATCCGAACCTGCTCGATCCGAAGACGCTGCGCCTGATGCGGCGCGCGGGCTGCTGGCAGATCGCGTACGGCATCGAGTCGGGGTCGCAGCGCGTGCTCGACGTCGTGAAGCACGAGGTGCGGATCCCGCGCATGCTGCAGACGCTCCGCCAGACGCGCGAGGCGGGCATCCGTGTCAAGGGCCTCATGATGATGGCGCACCCGACGGAGGACGAGAGGAGCCTCGCCGAGACGGTCGAGTTCCTGCGTACGGCGCCGATCGACCTGGTGCAGATCACGAAGTTCACGCCGTATCCCGGCACGCCGTCGTACCCGACCGTCCGCGAGCACGGCACCTTCGCCGAGGATTGGGAGCGGATGAACGCCATGAACTGGGTGTTCGTGCCGAACGGTCTCACGGCCGAGGTGCTCGAGCGCTACTTCCGGCTCGCCTACCGGACGTTCTACGGCCGTCGCGACGTGCTGTGGGGGCTCGCGAAGACGCTCGCGGGCGAGCCGCGCTTCCTGCGTCGGGTGGCGACGTACGTGCGGGTCGGCGTGCGCGACTGGTTGTGGACACCCACGGCACCGACCCCGGCGTGAGCGCGATCCGGATCGCGGCGCTGGTTCCCGCCTATCAAGCGGCGGCGACGATCGCCGCGGTCGTGCAGGGAACGGCAGGGCGCGTGTCGCCGGTCGTGGTGGTGGACGACGGGTCGACCGACGCGACCGGCGACGTCGCGCATGCGGCGGGCGCGACCGTGCTGCGCCAGGAGCCGAACGCCGGCAAAGGCGCCGCACTGGCACGCGGGTTCCGCCACCTCGCCGAGGGCGGCTTCACGCACGCCCTCACGCTCGACGCCGACGGGCAGCATCTGCCGGACGAGATCCCGCTGCTCGTGGAGGCTGCCCGCACCCAGCCGGATGCCATCGTCGTCGGCGTACGGCGCAAGGAAGGGCACGAGATCCGGCCCCTGGCGCGGTTCGGCAACGTGGTCGCGGATGCGCTCATGCAGCTGCTCGCGGGGCAGGCGCTTCCGGACACGCAGTCGGGCTTTCGCGTCTACCCCTTGGCCGCGACCCTCGCCCTCGGGTCGTCGGGAATGCGGTACGACTTCGAGACCGAGGTTCTGTTCCGGGCGGCGCGCCAGAGGATGACGCTCGTCGGCGTTCCCGTGCGCGTCCACTATCCCCCGGTCGCGGAGCGGGTCAGCCACTTTCGACCGTTCGTAGACACGCTCCTGATCATCCGCACGATCGTGCGCATCCTGGTCGGGCTCGACGCCTAGACGCTGGGAGGGGCTTGGGCTATGGAGCCCCCCCATGCGAACCATCGTCGTCGTGCTGTTGGGCGCTGCCCTTGCGGCCGCGGGCTGCGGGGGCAAGGGCGAGCCGAGCTGTCCGCCCGCGAAGGAGATCGCCACGTCGAGCGTGGTGAAGAATGGCGACACCTGGGACGTGGTCATCACGTCCAACATCGAAGCGCCGGTCGACAAGGTGCTCGAGGCGGCCGAGCACCCCGAGAAGGGGCACGATCTGGTTCCCGAGAACCTCCTCAAGACCGAGGTCCTGAAGGAAGAGGGCAGCACGAAGACGGTCGACATCGTCGCCCGCCTCGACATCCTGCCCCCGGGCTTCAAGGTGCAGAACATCCGCACCGAGTACACGTACTACCCGCAGGACAAGCGCTTCACGACCAAGTCGATCGACTTCAAGCTCGCGGACATCACCGCCGAGTACAAGTTCGAGCCGTCGGCCGACGGCAAGGGCACGGTCGTGAAGCTGAACCAGAAGAGCAAGGACAAGTCGCCGCTCATTCTGGACAGCCTCCAGAAGCAGGCGCTCTGCGAGACCTTCTCGATCCAGATGAAGGTCGTGCGCCGCGGCCTCGGGCTCGACGAGAAGCCGGCGAGCTGATCGCCGGCGCCCGGGACGGGTCGTGCGCATCACCGCGGCGCGCTTCGAGGGCGCGGCCGCACGCCCCGGCACTGGACCCGCTGCCGGGCCGCCAGAGATCGCGATCGCGGGGCGCTCGAACGTCGGCAAGTCGTCGCTGCTGAACGCCGTGCTCGGCCGGCGCGGTCTCGCGCGAACCTCGAGCACGCCCGGACGCACGCGGCAGATCAACTTCTTCCTCGTGAACGAACGATTCCGGCTGGTCGACCTGCCGGGCTACGGCTTCGCGGTCGGCCCCGAGGCCGAGCGCCGTGCGTGGGGCCCGCTCGTGGAACGCTACCTGCGCGAGCGCGAGACGCTCTGCGGGGTGATCGTGATCGTGGATCTCCGGCGCGGCCTCGAGAGCGAGGAGATCGAGCTGCTGGCGTTTCTCGCCGACGCCGGACGCCCGGCGGCGCTGGTCGCGACCAAGGCCGACAAGCTCGGGCGTGGCGCCGCGACGACGGCGATCCGCAAGCTCGAGGGCACGGCGGGCCGCGCCGTCCCCGTCATCGCCTTCTCGTCGCGAACGGGCGACGGCCGCGAGCGCTTCTGG
>Ga0187894_10004271_pt1 | contig 15429 bp, 14 predicted proteins | sample GBC1701081metaG_FD_136650 | JGI IMG/M metagenome (GOLD analysis project Ga0187894, IMG submission 136650) | White microbial mat communities from a lava cave in the Kipuka Kanohina Cave System on the Island of Hawaii, USA - GBC170108-1 metaG ... | reverse complement strand
CCTGCTTCCAAAGCTGATACAGGAGCATCTCCTGTCCAGTGTACAACCCCAAGTTATTGAAGGCGGTTTCGGCACGGTTACGGTGTGCCTTTTGAATCTGGATGATACGATAACCGATATAGTCATGTAGAGGATGGCTCATTGTCCGCTCAATTTACTTGGTTGACCAAATAATAGTATGAAAAGAGCGAACTGTCAAGCCCCTCACTCTAAGTCGTGTCAAAACAGGGAATGATCCGTAATCCAATAGGGTCCTAACCCTTGTTTGCATGAAGTGCAGCACTCATACACCACTAAATGCCGAAAAACCACCATCTACCGGAATCACGACCCCGGTCACAAATCGGGATGCGTCGCTCGCCAACCAAATCGCCGTACCAACCAGTTCGTTTGGCGCTCCAAACCGTTTCATAGGGGTTCTATTCACGATCAGTTGTCCTCGTGCCGTCAGGGATTCATCCTCATTCAATAGAAGGGAACGGTTTTGTTCCCCGATAAAAAAGCCTGGCGCAATCGCATTCACCCGAAATCGTTCCCCGTACTTCATTGCAAATTCGGTTGCTAGCCAGATGGTAAAGTTGTCTATGGCTGCTTTGGCAACACTGTAGCCCAGCACCCGCGTAATGGCCTGTCGAGATGCCATTGATGAGATATTAATGATTGAACCGCTCTCACCTTTTACCATCCATTCACCAAAAACCTGACTGGGGAGTAAAGAACCTGTCAGGTTTAGCCCGACTACCTGGTCAAAAGCGGTACGGGGCATATTAAAGAATGTTATATCGCCCAAGATGGTCGCATCCGGAATATTTCCGCCAGCGCAGTTGACTAAAATATCAACATGTCCGTAGCTTGCCATCAATTTATCTCTGGCCGCTTCCAAACTCGCCGGGTCAAGCACATCAGCCAGGAGTGGAATGGCCTCACCGCCCTGTGACCGAATCTGTTCTGCCACATGGGTCACTTTCTTTTCCTGCCGGCCTAGAATAGCAACCCCTGCCCCAGCCTGCGCCAGCCCCAGTGCGATTGCACCACCCAATACGCCACTACCGCCGGTCACGACGGCGATTTTTCCGTTTAATGAAAATTGATCGAATACGTTCATTGTGCCAATCACTTTACCTTCTGTTCGCCGTCAGACCGTCCCACAAACCTAACAAGTAAGTGGCACCTAATGCCCGGTCATAAAGACCATACCCCGGTATGCCTGATTCCCCCCAGATCATCCGACCATGATCGGGACGCATCGGCCCGCTAAAATCAATATCGGCATAGGCCTGCATCACGGCGGTCATATCGATATGACCATAGCGAGCCGGATGCGCAGTTTCATGGAACTGCTTTTCGCCGGTAATTTTGATATTGCGACAATGGGCAAAGTAAATCCGTTCCCCAAAGCGGCGAATCATAGTCGGCAAATCATTTTCGGGATTGGCACCTAGTGAACCTGTGCAAAAGGTCAGGCCATTAGCTGGGCTGTCAACCATAGCGAGGATATTAGCCAGATCCATTTCATTCTTCACAATGCGCGGCAAGTCAAAAATGGACCAGGGGGGATCATCCGGGTGAATTGCCATTTTAATGCCAACTGCTTCGGCGGCTGGACAGACTCCCTCCAGGAAATACTTTAAATTTGCCCGCAAATCATCCTCGCCAATGGCGCGATAGGCGTCTTTTATGGCGTCCGGGCTAGCACCGAGCGGGAAATAGGCAGGAAGATTGGCTTCCCACGGGTCGGGTGTATCGTCGAGTTGATTATGATCGTAGCTCATCGCATTCGATCCATCTGGTAATTCGAATGCCAAATCCGTTCGATACCAATCGAACAGCGGCATGAAATTGTAACAAATAACTTCGATGCCGATTTCGCCTAAACGACGGACGTTTTGCCGGTATACATCAATCAATTCATCTCGATTGGATCGTCCCAGTTTGATATCCTCAGACACGGGCAGACTCTCTATGACGTTGAATTTAAGGTGAGCTGCTTCGATTTCTGCTTTTAAAGTGGATAACCGTTCGTGTGGCAAGAGAAGGCCAGGCGCTATATCGTACAGGGCGGTCACGATACCGACCATGCCAGGAATCTGCCTAATGTATGCCAGTGTGATGGAGTCTCTTTCTGCAAACCAACGAAAAGAGAGTTGCATGATTGATGTTTTCTTGGCTAGGTATCTTGCAAGGTTGCGTGCCTACGCTGCACTAATGATAATTTATTTAGGGATAGGTCTCAAGTTTTTAGCCAGCCAACCGAACCAAACGCCATTGACCTGGCTGGCAAATCCGTTATACGGTCTCCGATGAGTTGGGGTATTGTGGTTGAGGAATATACATCGGGGTGATGTATATTCCTCATAATGCGAGGAGACGATTGGGTTTAGCTGCCAGTCGCCAAAGCGTTGAACTCAGCGGCGATATTGTCGATAGCTTCTTCTGCCGTGATATTACCGGCGAGGAATTGCTCGACATTGTTCACCATGGCACTACTGCCCCAAGCCGCACCCGCCGTAGCAATGGGCGGGCCATACTCGTTGAAGACATAGCGCGACGTTCCAAGACCACCAATGATCTGCGTGAGGGTTGATTGGAAATGCGAGGTAATCGGATTATCCAGATATTCAGGCGTTTCGGTCAGGAAATTCGTGCGCGTCGGCAGTAAATGCATCGGCACGGCATTTAAGAACCGGGCATAGCGGTCACCTGTCATAAAGTGAACGATGTAGTCTTTTGCAGCCTGAACTCGGCGTGGGTCATCCTGCTTGAATACCATCCAAACATTCGGCCCCGCGAATAGAATGGGGTCGTGACCGGGTGCGGGTGGCGGAATAATGGCTACTGTATCGTCCAGAAGATCGGGGTTGGCTGCATAGATTTGAGAGAACAGACGGGTCGAAAACAGAATCGACGCTGCTGACCCATTGATATAATCCAACCCGGCTTCAATATCACCTTTACCCAAAAATCCTTCCGGTGCATATTGAGAGAGTTCTTTCATAAAGTTCAAAACTTCAATGCTCTCTACACGATAAGTCGTATCAAATGCCGATGTTCCATCCGGGTTGAATACGAAACCACCGTTGTTCCATAGGTGCTGGAAAAAGATGATCTGAGCATTTCGGCTGCCGCCACTTATATGGGTAAATGCGGCTGTACCCTCAGGCGCAACCCCGTCTAATGCTGCTAATAGCGCCAACCACTCCATCCAATCAGTAGGAGGTTCGGTGATACCCGCTTGTTCCGCCAGGTCTGAGCGATAATAGTACAAGAAACTGCCGGTCTGGGCTGGGATGCTATAGAGATTGCCATCAATGGTATACTGTTCCACCAATTGTGGATCAAGATCACCAATCTGGGCAGCGACATCATCCAGTGGTTCAATTAAGCCCAGAGCTTGAAAATCAATCGCCTGACCCAGTGTGCCATACAGCAAGTCCGGCGCCATGCCGGTAGAGGCTAGCAGAATCGCCTTTTCGTACATATTTCCAGATGTTACATACTCAGGAATCATCCTTACAGTGGGATAGGCTTCCTGAAAGGTTTCGACAATGTAGTTATCAGCTTCAATAGAGACCGGATCCGTCTCATCGGTCATAAAACGAATACCGACCAGGTCTCCATCTTGCGCTACTGCCGGAATAGTCAATAGCGAAAACGCAATCAGCAGCAGCAACGTCCATCGGAATTTTTGGACACTCATTCGACTTTTACTCCTTATCTGACTGTACTTAATTCACGATTCAAGCTATGGGATGCGGGGAAACACAAGGATATAGTGTTCCCATTTTTTAGATTGTCTATCTTCAATAAGTATCACTCCTTTCCAAAGAACAGCTAAACAGTTTGTCAACATCACCCCTTTAAGGCACCGCCGAGAGTCTCCAGAAGATGTTTCTCGATATACAAAAAGAAAAGGAAAAGCGGCACTGCTGAAAGAATGGTCAGCGGGAAGATGTATTGCCAGAGATTGCCATGTTGCGTCAGAAAGCTATGCAGCCCCACCGGAACGGTTTTATAGGTTTCGGTAAAGATAAATAAAAAGGCAAACACGTATTCATTCCAGCAGGTGATCATCGTGAAAACGGCGGATGCTACAATGCCGGGGAGTGCCAATGGCAAGACGATAATACGAAGCGTTTGTGCCCGTGTTGCGCCATCCACAAAAGCCGCCTCTTCCAGACTCAAGGGAATACTCTGGAAAAATGCACGCAATAGCCATAAGGTGAATGGAAGAGTTATGGACGAGTAGGCAATGATCAGACCGAGCAGAGAATCCAGCAGATTGAGTCGATCCAAAAAGAAAAAGAGCGGTATGCCGACCATGATTGCTGGAAACATATACACAAAGAGAATGCCATTCGCTAGCACATAACGACCCCGGAATCGAAATCTGGTCAAGCTGTACGCGCCAAAACTTGCCAGCACAATACAGATTGAGGTAGCTGAAACCGATACAATCAAGCTGTTAACAAACCATTGGGGTGCAGGTGTCTTTGTGAGCAAATCCACATAGTTTTGCAGGGTAATGTTTTCAACGAACAGAGTTGGCGGATTACCGAATAGTTCTGGTTGACTTTTAAATGAGGACACGAATGCCCAGTAAACCGGAAACGTGGAGTACACAATAATCGGGATTAGCACGATCCAGAGTACGATACGTCCAGCAATGAATTTCAGTTGTTTAGTATTGATATTCATAATGATTTATTCATCTAATTCTTTTGCGGGCTTGAGATTCAATAGATACAGAACGGCGACTACTGAAAGAATCAAGAATATTAAGGTGTTAATCGCTGATCCTTCACCCACTTCCAGGGCCCCAAACGCCCTTTCGTATGAGAGTACGGGTAAGGTCGTCGTCGAGCCAAGCGGCCCGCCTTCGGTTATGACATTGATCTCCTCGAACTTGTTAAAGGTGAATATGCCGCGCAGCAGAACCACGATCAGGATGACACTTCTCAATTGTGGTAGCGTAATGTAGATAAACCGTTGGAACACACTCGCCCCATCGACTTTAGCCGCTTCATACAGCGTCGAATCAATTGAGGAAAGCCGAGCCAGACAATTGAGGACAACGAACGGGGTGTAGCGCCATACACCCACCACGACCACCGACATCATTGCCAGATTAGTTGAGTTTATCCACAGGATTCGATCATCTATCAGCCCAACCGATTGCAGAACATGATTGATGATTCCGTTCACATCGTAATACATCCATCTCCAGGTTAAAAACATACTGATCCCTGGTAGAAAATACGGTAAAATCACGAGGGTTCTAACAATTCCTCTTCCACGAAATTTCATATTGAGTATCAGCGCGAAACCAACGCCCAGTATGATCTGAGGAATGAGATTGCCGACAAACCAAAGAAGCCCGTTTACAAAGGCCCGCCCCAGCATGGGATCATCAAACAAACGCCGGTAATTCTCGAACCCAATCCAAGTGCCCGTCAGCGTTAGGAATTGAAAATCTTGAAAACTCAGCGTGAACGAATAAATAACGGGATATAGCGTGAAAGCAGAAATGAGAAGCAGGGAAGGAAAAAGAAATAACCATGCGACTGTCGCCCTGTTTTGCATTTTTATTCCCAGCGAATTTTCTAAACTCTATCAACCGATAGGGTATTGGCAATAATTTTCGTACTGATACGAATTCGATTTATCGCTTGCGTATAAGCTGAGGATGCCGACGCAGGTTTGCAGGGTAGCCTATATGCAAGTGTCTTTCAGACTGGGTATTAGAGCATGAGGGAGGATAATAAACTACCAAAATATGGAAAAACTTCGCTAAAATCTAGCACTAGCGCAGTATCCAATCACGTATTTTTTCTGCGGTTCTTAAATATGCTTTTATTTGCGACTCATAGGTCACACCGCCAATATGGGGGGTAATGACAACGTTTTGATGCGTCCGAGCATAGTTCACAATGGGTAGATGCCCTATATCGGCATACAACTCCGACTCGAGCACATCCAAACCAGCGCCAGCGATTCGACCATTCTGTAGCATCTCAACCAGACGGGTTTCATCGATCAAAGCACCTCGACTGGTATTAACGATGATCGCGGACTGCTTCATGAGACCCATTTCTCTAGCACCGATCATCCCTCTGGTATCGGCATTGAGATGGACGTGTATTGAAACGACATCTGATGATCTGAGTAGCTCATCCAGTTCAACCTGCTTAACATAATCACAGTCAATCGTTTTGTAGGGGTCGGCTGCCACAATGTTCATTCGGAGACCTTGACCATATTCGGCCATCATTTGTCCCAGTCTGCCGAACCCAATTATTCCCAATGTTTTTCCAGATACACTATGACCGCGAAACATGGCGCTATTCCACTCCCCCCGTTTCACCGAGTCAAAGGCATGAGGAATCATGCGCAGTGTCGAAAGCATCAAAGTCAGCGCGTTCTCGGCTGTAGCGGTGATCGTCTGTAAGAACTCAAGATCGTCCTTTAGCGAAAGAACCTCGATCCCGCGCGTGGCAGCTAACTGAAGATTGATGTGATCGCTACCCGTGGATGGCGTGGCGATAAGTTTAAGATTGGGTGCTTCTAAAAAGAAGGCTTCATCGAGCGGAATCCCGATTGACGGGAGAAAAATATCGTAAGGTTTGATCTCACGAACAATTTCGTCATAACGCCATTCTACATAATCAACTGTTGCAATTTCATCTAAAATACTGTTGAAACCACGTACATAATCGGGTACATGATTACACGCAATTCTCACTGAGACGATCTCCTTATATGGGTTGCCAATTTAGAGTGAAGCGTATTTACGATTTGCGCATCCGTTAAGCATTACTGACGTACTTAAATGGCTTCTAATCTTTCGAGGCATGTGATCTATACTCGGTTGGGGTCATACCAACATATTCTTTAAATGCCCGATTGAATCCGCTAACACTATTAAATCCCATATCCAATGCTATGGCGGTAATGGGTTCATCGGATGCGATAAGTCTTTCTTGTGCAAGCCGTACCCGCGCGAGTCGCAGTTCGTAGGCCGGCGTGCGCCCCAATTCATTCATAAATTTCTTATCGAGCGTTCGCCGGGAAACCGGAACGATATCCATCACCTGTTCGATACTAATTCGTTCATTAGCATGTTCTCGAATGTAACGCACAACCTTTACAACAATCGGGTCATTGATTGCCAGAAAATTCGAAGATCGGCGCTCGACAATCGTTCCAGGGGGAATAAGGACCCGTTCATTGGGCCGTTTCTCACCCTTGACGATTAAATCCAGTAACCGGGCTGCTTCATAGCCAATATCCTCGGATCGTTGACGTATACTGGAGATGGGGGGATTGGTCGAGTCGCAGAGAATCGTGTGATTGCTCACTCCAATGATGGACACCTGATCGGGAATATCAATTTTGGCTATCTTACAGGCGTGGGCAACCGCAACGGCAATACTATCGTAGGTTGCAAAGCACCCGGCTGGCTTTTGAAGTGTTTGCAACTTATGGCTAATCATTTGGATCGCATCTATGTCATGTAGGTCTTCATCAAGCTCAATCTTTTCACAATGATAACCCTGTTTATGGATCTCTTCATTGAAGCCTTCATAGCGCTGTTGATAATGGACACGGCCTGATCGAAGGATACAACTAAAATGTTTTAGTCCCTTGCTCACTAGGTATTTCGCAACTTGACGACCAATTTCAATATTGTTTGATATAACGTATGCGATATTAGACAGGTCGAACCGGCCATACACGCTCACGACCGGAATACCTTTGCTGAGCAATTGACCGTATTGCTCAAGTCCGCTAATGCCCGCCACTACACCGTCAACATCCAGTTGGCGCACCAGTTCCCAGGGATCCGTGCGCATCTCAGCGATCCCTTCCCAGGGGAGGAAGGGATTCGAATTTCGAGTTGCAGCTTCCCATCCACCGAAGTCCCGTATGTATTTCAATACCCCTACCATCATATCCCGATCATGATCGGTGATCGGTGGGATCAAAATACCTAATCGCCTTAAACTCATGATATAACCCCGCCCCATGGAGTTTCCAATTTAGCCATCTAAGTTACCACAATTTGGTAGCTATTCAAGCAATTCAGGATAAGATTGATGTGGTTTGCATCGTCGTTTTGGCTTTTCTTAGCCACGAACTTCACCTATTTACACGATCAAGTGATCGAATTCACACACGTATTCGTAATGGGCGATCCGCTTTCAAAAATGGAGAAATAACCAGATGTTTACTGGCATGGTTGCGCCGATCATCACGCCTATAAATGAAGATGAGACCATTGATCTCGATGGATTAGCTACGGTTATTGAGCGGGTGCTACAAGGCGGAGCAAAAGGCGTTTTCGTGGGCGGAACGGTGGGTGAAGGAATCGCATTACGAGACAAGCAGAAATCCGTATTATATCGGAACAGTGTAGATATTGTAGGAAAGCGAGCGGTAGTGCTGGGAAATGTATGCGAAACCAGCACCTATCGAGCGCTTGAGCTGCTTGAGTTAGCCATAGAAGCGGGTATGGATACCGTAGTCGTGACCGCGCGACTAGGCTTTCCTCGGCGAACGGATAACGAAGTCTTCAATCATGTATCCTTTCTTGCCGAAAAATCCACTGTACCCGTTTGGTACTATGAGATTCCGCCCTTGACTGGCGTGACTTGCTCGATGGAGCAAATGCGTGCTATTTGCGGGTTAGCGAGCGTACAAGGGGTAAAGTACAGTGGGTCAAGTCGAGATTTCTTCGGTAAATGCGTGCATGATCTTCAACCTGAAGTGCCGGTTCTCACTGGCGTTGTCGAAGACATCATCTATGGCGGAACGATTGGCGCTGCGGGGATAGTTCCCGGATTTGCGAGTTTGGCACCGCGCGCATGTGTGGACGCTTTTGAATCCGCAAAAAATAACGATATAAAGACTGCTCAATTGCATCTGGAAGGTATTCTCAGCCTTTACAAGATTTATGGGGAGGGAGGCTGGCCCTATTGGCCCACCGCGCAGAAATATGCTTTGGAAAAGATTGGCGTCTTAAAGAATAGCTATTCCACCCGTCCGTTCAACCAACTGACCGCTGATGATAAACGAACGATTGATACGGCTATGGAAAAGATTGATCTTCGGGTCCTGGATGTATAATAATAGCCATCACCCACTTCGCCATAGATAAGGGTCAACATAGCCATCACCCACTTCGCCATAGATAAGGGTCAACCAAACGGGAATATTTATACTCGTTACAGAAGTGTTTTCCAGTGATAGTCAGGAGCGATACTCTCCATAGTCGCAACCCTCTCCTTTTTGCCAAAATGGAAGCATTAATGAGCGTAAAAAAAAATATAAATACCCTTCCACGGAAGGGTATTGCAAACGATCTGGTTAATTTGCGATTGTTTCTAAAACATCACCTGTTGCAGGAGATCATACCCTTTTGGGAAAAGGTCGGGCCGGATGCGCAAGGCGGTTTTAACACCTGCCTCAATGACGATGGTTCTGTGCTATCCCGTGATAAATATCTTTGGGGTCAGTGGCGGGCGGTCTGGGTCTTCGCTCGACTCTTCAATTCTTTCGGCAAAGAGCCGCGCTGGCTGGTGTTAGCGGAACAGATAGCTGAGTTTGCTATCCGGCATGGGTGGGATGAAAACGGGGGGGGGTGGTGTTCGGTAGTCGGAGCAGATGGAAACGTCAAAGAAGGTCCTACCAGCATTTACAGTGCTGGTTTTGCGCTTTACGGCTTAGCTGAGCTTTATCGGGCGACGAAAAATCCAATCTATTTAGATTGGCTAAATAAGACGGTGAAGGGAACGGAGGAAACGCTTCAGCTTCATCACGATAAGATACCGCATTCACCTTACCCCGTTCCAAAGGGTGCGCGGATGCACGGGATTCCCATGATTTTTTCCTTGACGTTTCACGAGCTTGGCGAATTATTGAATGAGCCTCGTTTCCTCGCCATCGCGCGTGATTTACAGGATGAAATCTTCGATTACTATTACCGCCCAGAGTGGGATTTAATCGTTGAGCGCGTGTCAGCAGATGGTCAACGGTTTCCCGGCTTAGCCGGGAGCGCGGTTGTTCCGGGTCATGTGATTGAAGACATGTGGTTTCAGATTCATATTGCAAAATCCCTGGGGCGTCCGCAGATCGTTGACCAAGCGGTTCGGCTGATCCAGCGTCATCTTGAGTTTGGTTGGGATGCGAAATACGGTGGCGGAATCTTACTCGCTAAAGACGCTGCCGGTCACGACACGGCGGATTGGCATCTGCCGGACATGAAGCTGTGGTGGCCGCATACCGAAGCGTTGTATGCCTGCTTACTGGCCTACTACGAAACAGGCGCGTTGTGGACAATGGAATGGTATCAAAAAATACTGGATTACTCATTGCAGAACTTTTACATGCCTGAAATTGGTGAGTGGCGACAAAAGTTGACCCGTGAGAATAAACCATTTGACGGGGTTGTGGCTTATCCGGTGAAAGACCCATTTCATCTACCTCGAAGTCTTATTCTTCAAATCGAACTCCTGGAAAGAGGCCAAAATGCAGCCAATGGATCCTAAACCCCCCGCAATGATAGTCGGAGATTCTGAGGTTTTTGTCTATTCCTCACGAGAGGCGATGGGGTACTGTGCAGCTCAGCAGGTGATTGAAAAGCTGCGCCGGGTCATCTCAATTAAAGGCACTGTCCGTATGATGGTTGGGTGTGCCCCCTCGCAGGATGAATTCTTCGACGGTCTAATCGAACAAACCAGCGATGATGATGAATTATGGTCTAAGGTAACGCTATTTCACATGGATGACTACGTTGGTGTTACTGCCGATCATCCTCAAAGTTTTCGCCGCTACCTCTATGAACACCTGCTCAAATATGTTACTCCAAGACAAGCCAACTTGATTTCAGGTGAAGCAGAGGATTTAGAAGCCGAGGCGAGCCGCTATAGTGCATTACTTGAGGATGGTGTCGACATAATTTGTCTTGGCTTTGGTGAAAATGGACATGTGGCATTTAATGACCCGCCAGTTGCTCAATTCGATGACCCGTATCTGGTAAAAATTGTGACCCTGGATACAGCTTGTCGGCAGCAGCAGGTCAACGATGGTTGCTTTCCTTCTATAGAAACTGTGCCGATGCAGGCTTTGACTGTGACCCTTCCGGTTTTTATCAAAGCTGGGTTTTTATCGGCGGTCGTTCCGGGTGAACGTAAGGCCCAGGCTGTTTATGAGGCACTGACCGGCCCATTCACGACTCAGCTTCCTGCTAGCCTCGTTATCAGGCATAAGGCTAGCGTCATTCATCTTGATGCTGCTGCCGCATCGTTGCTGCCCAAGTCGTTTTTGAAAAGCGAATAAGATGGAAGGTTCGAATGATGGGGAAGCTGTCTTTTTTGATCTGCAAGTCAACGGCTTTGCCGGAATTGATTTTCAGAATGAGGCTATATCAATAGCGGAATTGAGACATGCTGTTCAGGAGCTTTCAAGACATAATACCCAGATATTGCTGACCCTAATCACGGATGAAGTAGACTCGTTGGCAAAGAAATTGGATAGGCTAGAGCGATTCAGGCAAGCTGACTCTATGATTCGTGAAGCGATTGTTGGCTATCACCTCGAAGGCCCTTATTTGCATCCTGCTCCGGGTTTTCATGGACCCCATAACCCATCAAAAATGAAAGCGCCCAATTTAACGGAGTGGCAACGGCTGCGCGATGCGGGTGGTGGGGCCATACGCCTCATGACTTTAGCTCCAGAATGGCCGGGATCAAGCCAGTTTATTGCGCAACTCCGATCAGACGACGTTGCCGTTGGCCTCGGCCACACCGATGCGGATGAAAAGGAGATTGAGGATGCTGTTTCGGCTGGAGCGACCTTATGCACCCATCTAGGGAACGGTGTTCCATCTCAACTAGATCGTCATCATAATATCATTCAGCGTTTACTGGCGCGCGATGGGCTAGTAGCTTGTTTTATCGCGGATGGCTTGCACCTACCGCCCTTTGTGCTGAAGAACTTTGTCCGGGCTAAGCCGCGTGAAAAGGTCATCTTTACGACCGATTGTATGGCGGCGGCGGCGGCTCCGCCCGGTAGATATAACCTGTTAGATGTGGAATTGGATGTCGGATCCGATAGGGTGGTAAGACAACCGGGCCATAAGAACTTTGCTGGTTCAAGTTTGACCATGCCGGAAAGTCTTGAAAATGTACGACGCTGGCTAGATTGGTCCGAAACGGAGGTCTTAGCTGCGCACGGTGGCAGAGTTCGATCTATCCTGGGACTGCGTTAGTTTCGAGGGATAGGCAGCGGCTGTTGCGCGTATCTATGATACCTTAAGATTGATTTCATCATTGGGCCAATGGATGTGTCCCAGTTTGTAGCCGTCCCCTTCCGGGTAGCATTCCAAATGATTCCAGTTTGAACTGATCCCGAAGTAGTGGGCATTATAAGACTCAATCCGAACATTCCGTTAGCCTGAACCTCAAAACGTTATTCCTCAAATTTATCGCCTTTCCTCAATTCGTCAACATGGAACGCTTCTCGAACCGAGTCTAACTTTGGCTTTGCGGTGATTGGGGAGAGGTTTCGTCTCCCCCAACCACCTTGAAGGCTCGCTGCTCTCGCCAGCAAGACTCCCGTAGGACAGTCTAACACGCTTCCGCGAAGTCTTTGCCAGCACAGCGATTTTCAATCGGTTTGTTGAGTGAAAGAGGAAATGGCAATGACCCGCGTTTTTGTTTTTACCAACCACAAAGGGGGTGTCGGCAAATCGACATCCGCCACCAATACCGCGCTGGGCATCACCGGAATGTTGCGACGTGCTGGCGCTCCGAATGCTCGTGTCCTACTGATTGATACTGACAGTCAGGCACATGCGACTCTTGTGACCACAGGCACGAAGGACTATGGTACAGACGATAGCCTATACACTGTCCTGATGGCAGACCGTCAGAATGCCGCGCAGACCCTGCTCAACTGCATCGTGCAATCCACCTGGGATGCCGACCTGCATGTGCTGCCCGCCTCCCCCATGCTTGAAGGCGCAGAGCGCGAATTGATGGGAATAGCAGGTGCGCCCTATCGTTTGGCTGACCCACTGAGCCGCATCATTAATCGGTATGCTGCTATCGTGATTGACACTCGCCCGTCATTCTCCCTCATGACGGAGATGGGCTTGATTGCCGCGACAGACGCGATTGTGCCAGTGGAACCGCGCTACCTCGAAACCGTTGGTTTGATGAGCGTCATTGGGAAAATCAATGACATCCGCGAAGGTTGGCGACAGCCAAACCTGCGGGTTAGCGGCATTCTCGTCACGAAGATGAACACCCGCATCCGGGGACATAATCATCTGCTAGACGAACTGAAAAGTCACAGCGTTTTGGGTAAGCTGCTGTTGGGGGTGGTTCCTGCCAACGAAGCGGTATCTTACGCCCATCAAAACCACCAGAGCATCTTCAACTACGATCCTAAAGCATCTGCGAGTAAGGCTTACGCACAGTTCGTGGGCAAGCTGGTGCAGCGCATCGCTAAAGGTGGTGTGTAATGCCACCGAAGAACCAGACCCATCGGATTGATGATCTGTTGGGCAGCGTCACTGAAGAACTGCTGTTGGGTAATCCACAGCAGTTCGAGGATAACAGTATCCGGGTGGAACGCCTTTTGCTGGAGATGGTACGCCCTGACCCGGTGCAGCCACGTCGGGTGCTGCCAGAGCAGCTCCATCTTGCCTTTCACACTAATCGCCTCACACCGACCAAGGCCCTGCGCGATCTGGTTCAACTGGTTCAGGTTTCAGCGCGGCAGCGTGGCCGTCCCTTCAACAATATCCTTGAACTCCTCCCTAACCCGGACGATGAGAGTGATGAGGAACAGGCAAGCACTCTCTCCCCAGAAGAACAGCTTCTCCGCGATCTCGTGAATCTTGCTATCACGATTCGAGATGATGGACAAGTCAATCCACTCACTGTGGTTGATGTCTCACAGGGGGTGACGCAGCAGTTTCGCATCGAGACAGGCGAACGTCGTTACTGGGCAACATGGCTGCTGCGTGATTTCATTCCCGGTTACACAGGGGACGGCATGATCCCTTGCATTATCATCTCTGCTGAACGCTCATCGGTGTTCCGGCAAGCGAAGGAGAATACCGCGCGGGCAGGTCTATCAGCTATCGCTATGGCGCGGCAAGCTGCCCTACTCCTCATGACCGTGCATGGCTATCAAATTCCTGATAGCGCTGTTTCGCCTGATTTCTATCGCCAAGCACTCGAACTCGACCTACGGAGCAAACGTGAATACACCGAGGCGATTCTTGCTGCAATGGGCAGCATCAATAAAACACGACTTGCCCAGTATAAAGCCTTGCTACACCTCAGTGATGAAGCCATGGAACTGGCAGATCGATATGGGATTGATGAACGCAAACTGCGGCATGTTATTACCCTCACGCAGGAATATCACACCGAGGTTGTACGCCAAATCATCGATCTCAATTTAACCGCTAAACAGGTCAAGGAGTTGTGTGAAGGGGACTTACACGAAACTGTCGATGATGAGCAGGACAAAATCCCGGCCCCAGCGCTCAAGATTGCTAAAGCCACTCAAACGACAACCTCGGCACTGCCGCAGGACATTGCTCGCGCCCTCATCCGACAGGAAGGGGACTCAAACCTTGCTCGTGCGCGTCTCCAGGCTATGCGGAAGCTGTTGACAGAGGCGGAACGTTATCTGGTGGATGAATAAAAGGTTTACCCGGGTAAACCTTTTGGAGATGATATGGTGATTAGAACACGCGCCCCACCCTAAAAATGGAAAAGCCCACGTCACACAAGGCGGGTGGGCGGCAGGCGGATGATACATTGGCGACTTAAGCACTCCCAATGTATCACAACCTCCGATCTCCCGCAACTGAATTTTGACCCTTCGTCGTGTTTTTCTAACACGACCTTTATTCAGCTTTGCTTATGACCCGGAGATTTTGAAGATGACTTTTGATCTGGAGCAGCTACGCTCCCGTAATCCGATTGAGGAAGTGGTCGCGGAGAAATTCGCACTGAAGAAATCGGGTTCGCGCTTTATTGGCGTGGAGCATGACAGCCTGGTGGTTGTGCCAAATACCGGCATGTATTTCTGGAATTCACGCGGCGAACACGGCGACGTATTTGATTTTGTTGGACGGCATCTGCTGTCACTCGGCGCGTGGAACAATCGGGACGCGACGCAGTTTATGGAAGTCGTGCGTTACCTGGCGCAGCGTGCTGGGATCACCCTGGAAGAAAATCTCAATTTTAAGAAATCGTCCGCATGGGCAGAAAGGCAGCTTGTCCAGCGCCTGCACGAAACGCTCTTGAACACCCCTGCTGCACTTACCTATGTGACGGAAAAACGCGGCTGGCAGTCGTCCACCATCAAGGCGGCACGTCTCGGATATATGCCACAGGATAAGCGTTCGCT